>Ga0233439_10000432_pt1 | contig 63731 bp, 68 predicted proteins | sample SI_123_September_6_FD_182713 | JGI IMG/M metagenome (GOLD analysis project Ga0233439, IMG submission 182713) | Seawater microbial communities from Saanich Inlet, British Columbia, Canada - SI_123_September2016_100_MG | ecosystem: Environmental > Aquatic > Marine > Inlet | place: Canada: British... | reverse complement strand
TCGACGCCAAGAAGCTGGACGCGAAGGCGACCGTCAACGCGGAAGCGCTGGTGAAGTCGGGACTGCTGCGCCGTTCGAAGGACGGCGTGCGGCTGCTGGGCCGTGGCGAACTCAAGGCCAAGCTGAACATCGAAGTGCACGGCGCGACCAAGTCCGCGATCGAGGCAGTCGAGAAGGCCGGCGGAACGGTGAAGATCCTGGCACCGGCGAAGGATGCAGCCGCACAGAAGGCTGCCGCCAAGAAGCCGAACAGGAAGGCTTCGTAAGGTTCGATCCCGCCCTTGTGACGGGCATCCGCGACAAGATTTCTTATATTGCTGTAAGCTGTAGGAAGTCTTGAAACCGCGGACGGCCGGGCGAAGCCCGGTCATGGCGAATAGAAGGATCGGAGCCACGGATGGCGTCTGCAGCGGAACAACTGGCAGCAAACCTCAACTTCTCGGCATTCGCGAAGGCTGACGAGCTCAAAAAGCGCATCTGGTTTACACTGGGTGCGCTGCTTGTTTATCGGCTGGGCACTTACGTACCGCTGCCGGGCATCGATCCGAACATCTGGAGCCAGATCTTCAAGTCGCAGGCCGGCGGTATTCTCGGCATGTTCAACATGTTCGCTGGCGGCGGTATCAACCGCATGGCGATCTTCGCGCTGAACATCATGCCGTACATCTCGGCATCGATCATTCTTCAGCTGCTGACCACGGTGTCGCCTCAGCTCGAAGCCCTCAAGAAGGAGGGCGAGTCCGGCCGCAAGGTCATTAATCAGTACACACGCTATCTGACCGTCGTGCTCGCGATGTTCCAGGCCTACGGCATCGCCGTCGGCCTTGAAGGTGCGGGCAACGTCGTCGCCGAACCCGGCTTGTTCTTCCGCCTGTCGACCACGATCACACTGGTCGGCGGCACCATGTTCCTGATGTGGCTCGGTGAGCAGATCACGTCGCGCGGTATCGGCAACGGTATTTCGCTGATCATCATGGCTGGCATCGTCGCCGAGCTGCCGTCCGCCATCGCCGGCACGCTCGAACTCGGCCGTCAGGGTGCGCTGTCGACGGTTCTGATTCTCGCGATCATCATCATGGCCGTTGCGGTCATCGCGCTGATCGTGTTCGTCGAGCGCGCGCAGCGCCGCCTGCTGATCCAGTATCCGAAGCGCCAGGTCGGCAACAAGATGTTCGAGGGCCAGTCCTCGCATCTGCCGCTCAAGCTGAACACCGCGGGCGTCATTCCGCCGATCTTCGCGTCGTCGCTGCTGCTGCTGCCGACCACCATCGCGCAGTTCAACGCCGGCAAGGGACCGGAGTGGTTCCAGTGGCTGACGACGCAGCTCAGCCACGGCCGTCCGCTGTTTCTTTTCCTTTATCTCGGGATGATCGTGTTCTTCGCGTTCTTCTACACCGCGATCGTGTTCAACCCGACCGAGACCGCCGACAATCTCAAGAAGCATGGCGGCTTCATTCCAGGCATCCGCCCGGGCGAAAGGACCGCCGAGTACATCGACTACGTGCTGTCGCGTATCACCGTCGTCGGTGCGATCTATCTCGCGATTGTCTGTCTGGTGCCTGAAATCCTGATCTCTTACGCGTCGGTGCCGTTCTATCTCGGAGGCACGTCGCTGCTGATCGTCGTCAGCGTGACGATGGATACGGTCGCCCAGGTGCAGGGCTACTTGCTGGCGCACCAGTATGAAGGGCTGATCCGTAAATCGAAATTGAGGGGCCGTCGTAAATGAGGTTGATTCTTCTCGGGCCGCCGGGGGCGGGCAAGGGAACGCAGGCGCATCGACTGGTTCACAAGCATGGTATCGTTCAGCTCTCCACCGGAGAGATGTTGCGTGCCGCGGTTGCAGCCGGAACGCCCATCGGCCTCAAGGCGAAGGACATTATGGCCAGCGGCGCGCTGGTGCCTGACGAGGTTGTGGTCGGAATTATCGCCGATCGCATCGAAGAGCCGGACGCGAAGAAGGGCTTCATCCTCGACGGCTTTCCGCGCACTGTGCCGCAGGCGCAGGCGCTGGACGATCTGCTCAAGCGGAAGCACCTCAAGCTCGACGCTGTGGTCGAACTGCGCGTGAACGAGAGTGCGCTGCTGGAGCGAGTCGAAACCCGTGTCGCGCAGATGCGCGAGCGCGGCGAAGATGTTCGCATCGACGATACGCCGGAGGTGCTGTCGAAGCGCCTGGCCAACTACCGCGCCCAGACCGAGCCGCTGGTCCACTACTATTCGGAGAAGCGCAAGCTCATCACCATCGACGGCATGATGACCATCGAGCAGGTGACGGGGGCGATCAACCGGGTTCTGTCCGCGCTGGAAGCAGCCGATTCGGCTGCCAAGCTGGCGAAGAAATCCGCCCGGAAGACCGCCAAGCCGGGCCAGGTTTCTGGCAAGTCCCCGGCGAAGGGGGCCAAGAAGGCGACCAAGGCTAAGAAGGCCGCCAAGAAGGCGGCCAAGGCACCCGCCAAGAAGGTAAAGAAGGCCAAAAAGGCCGCGAAACCGACCGGGAAGGCCGGCAAGGGCGGGAAAAGGACCGCTGCGAAGGCCAAAAGCCGGACCTCGGGAACCAAGGCTGCCAAGACCCGGAAAGTGGCCAAAAAGGCCACTAAAAAGCGCGCTAAAGCCGCCAAACGGTTGACGAAACGCCGCTGAATACATTAATAAGCCCGCATCCAGTCGGATAGTTTCAGACGATGCCGGGCCCCGAAAGAAAATGGGGAGGGCGTCGTGTTCGCGTTTGTGGACACCCGCCCGACACAGAGACCAACGAGACAAGCCAGTCCGTGACGGACGGCGACAGGAGCGAAGACCGTGGCCCGTATTGCAGGTGTCAACATTCCGACCAACAAGCGCGTTCTGATCGCGCTTCAGTACATTCATGGCATTGGCCAGAAGAACGCCGCGACGATCATGGAGCAGCTCAAGCTTCCGCTCGATCGCCGCGTGTCGCAGCTGACCGACGCTGAAGTCCTCCAGATCCGCGAAATGATCGACCGCGACTTCCTCGTCGAGGGCGACCTCCGCCGTGAAGTCGGCATGAACATCAAGCGCCTGATGGACCTCGGCTGCTACCGCGGCCTGCGTCATCGCCGCGGCCTTCCGGTGCGCGGTCAGCGGACCCACACCAACGCGCGTACGCGCAAGGGGCCTGCCAAGGCCATCGCCGGCAAGAAGAAGTAATTTTCGTTTCTACCAAACCCATCCGGCTGTCATGGCCGGTGATCACCTGAAATTCCCCAGCGTCTGGCACCACGGACGCGCTTGAAGGAAATGACTATGGCTAAAGATGCTACCCGCGTACGCCGCCGTGAACGCAAGAACATCGCATCCGGCATCGCGCACGTGAACTCCTCGTTCAACAACACCACCATCACCATCACCGACGCGCAGGGCAACACCATTGCCTGGTCGTCGGCCGGAACGATGGGCTTCAAGGGATCGCGCAAGTCGACTCCGTATGCGGCGCAGGTTGCTGCCGAAGACGTGTCGAAGAAGGCGCAGGAACACGGAATGCGCACGCTGGAAGTCGAAGTCGCAGGTCCGGGTTCGGGCCGTGAATCGGCGCTGCGCGCCCTGCAGGCGGCGGGCTTCACCGTCACCTCGATCCGTGACGTGACCACGATCCCGCACAACGGTTGCCGTCCGCGCAAGCGCCGGCGCGTCTGATTGTTTGAACTACCGCGGGCAATATGTGCCCGCGTTGTTTTTGAGATGCGATGACGCGGGTCGCTCCCGCGCCGCAAAACCTCCAACGCCAGTGATTTTGATGGCATGGGTGAACAAGTGACGATCCAGAAAAATTGGCAAGAACTCATTCGTCCGAACAAGCTCAACGTGACGCCCGGTTCGGATCCGACCCGTCTCGCAACCGTCATCGCTGAACCTCTCGAGCGTGGTTTCGGCCAGACGCTCGGCAACGCGCTGCGCCGCGTGCTGCTGTCGTCGCTGCAGGGCGCTGCCGTGCAGTCGGTCCACATTGACGGCGTGCTGCACGAGTTCTCCTCGATCGCCGGTGTGCGCGAGGACGTGACCGACATCGTGCTCAACGTGAAGGACATCTCGATCAAGATGCAGGGCGAAGGCCCGAAGCGCATGGTCGTGAAGAAGTCGGGCCCGGGCGTTGTGACCGCTGGCGACATCCAGACCGTCGGCGATGTCGTCGTGCTGAACCCCGAGCTTCAGATCTGCACCCTCGACGAGGGCGCTGAAATCCGCATGGAGTTCACCGTGAACTCCGGCAAGGGCTACGTCGCCGCCGAGCGCAACCGTCCCGAGGACGCGCCGATCGGCCTGATCCCGGTGGACAGCCTGTTCTCGCCGGTTCGCAAGGTGTCCTACAAGGTCGAGAACACCCGCGAGGGCCAGATCCTGGACTACGACAAGCTGACGCTGACCATTGAAACCAACGGCGCGATCTCGCCGGACGATGCGCTCGCTTACTCGGCGCGCATCCTGCAGGATCAGCTCAATGTGTTCGTGAACTTCGAGGAGCCCCGCAAGGAGGTTGCCGCCGAGATCATTCCGGATCTCGCGTTCAACCCTGCATTCCTCAAGAAGGTCGACGAACTCGAACTGTCGGTTCGTTCGGCAAACTGCCTGAAGAACGACAACATCGTCTACATCGGCGACCTCGTGCAGAAGTCGGAAGCGGAAATGCTTCGCACCCCGAACTTCGGCCGCAAGTCGCTGAACGAAATCAAGGAAGTGCTCGCCCAGATGGGTCTGCACCTCGGCATGGAAGTGCCCGGTTGGCCGCCGGAGAACATCGACGAGCTGGCCAAGCGCTTCGAGGATCACTACTAAGCAGAAATCGATGTGATGGCCGGATCACTTCCGGCCTTCACGCGCGGGCGAACGCAGGCAGCCCACCTGAGCAGCATGTCCGACGAACCGTCGCGGCAAGTCATCATTGAGGAATAGATTATGCGTCACGGCAAGGTTCATCGGAAACTCAACCGCACTGCGGAACACCGCAAGGCGATGTTCGCAAACATGTGTGCTGCTCTGATCAAGCACGAGCAGATCGTCACCACCTTGCCGAAGGCGAAGGAGCTTCGCCCGATCGTCGAGAAGCTGGTGACGCTCGGCAAGAAGGGCGGTCTCGCGTTGCGCCGTCAGGCGATCGGCGAGATGCGCGACCGCGATCAGGTCAAGAAGCTGTTCGACGTTCTGGCGCCTCGTTACAAGGATCGTCAGGGCGGCTACACCCGCATCATCAAGGCCGGTTTCCGCTACGGCGACAACGCGCCGATGGCAGTGATCGAGTTCGTCGACCGCGACGTCGATGCCAAGGGCCAGGATTCGGGCCCGGTGCAGGAGACGTCGTCGGAAGCGGCGTGATCTCTCAACTGGCTGCAAGAATTTCACGGGCGGCGCATTGCGCCGCCCGTTTTGTTTTGATCGGTTGCATCGTTGCAGTCATGACCGGAGGGAGCATTGCTGTGTCCGTCGCCGATACCAGTTCGGAGATTCTGAACGCCGCGGCGCGCGGCGATGCCGCGCAGGTGACGGCGTTGTTGTCGTCGGGGGCGAAGGTCGAGGCGCGCGATCGCGACGGCCGCACGCCCCTGCTGCTTGCAACTCACGGCAATCACGTCGAGGTGGCGCGGCTTCTGATCGCGGCGGGCGCCGACGTCAACGCGAAGGATTCGATCTCCGACACACCGTTTCTCTATGCCGGCGCGGAAGGCCGCAACGAGATCCTGAAAATGACGCTTCAGGCTGGCGCAGATCTCGCCAGCACCAACCGCTACGGCGGTACGGCGCTGATTCCCGCCGCGCATCACGGGCATCCGGAGACGGTGAAGATCCTGCTCGGCACTGGAATCAAGATCGATCATGTCAACCGGCTCGGCTGGACCGCGCTGATCGAGGCCGTGTCCTCAGCGATGGCGGCAAGGTCCACACCGAGATCGTGAAGCTGTTGGTGGATGCGGGCGCGAACGTCAACATCGCGGATCGCGACGGCGTCACTCCGCTCGTTCACGCCCGCCGCCGCGGCTACTCCGAAATGGCGACGATTCTGGAGCGGGCCGGCGGCAGGTAACTGCGTCGACGCGGTGATCGCATTCTCGATAGAGTGAAGGCGGCGCAGCTAGGCAGCGCCGCCTTTTGTTTGGGAGATTGAGCCGATCAGGCGTGCACCGTGACGATCGGATTCATCACCAGCCCGAAGCTGCGCAACTGGCCCAGCAGTTCGCGATGGCCGAACGCTTGGCATCCCGACGCGAAGCCGACCTTGCGGGGCGGGGTCTGCAGCAGCGAGTAGGCCGCGTAGGCCTGCAGCATCCCGGTCTGCTTGTAGTTGCAGTTGCCGTGAATGACGCAATGGGCGCGCCCCAGCGGGCCTGACGCGTAGACCGAGTCGATCGATGTGTTGACGCGCGGATTCTCGCGCGGCGGCATAGCCGCCTGTACGGTCGCTGCGATTTCAGCCAGCGCTGCTTCCTGCTGATCGGGCGGCAGCGGCTTGATCTTCTCCTTGACCATCTGCGTGGTCTGAACCACGCCTTCCATCACCGGGCGGGCGAGAACGCCGCCGAGCACGCGGCAGCTTTGCACACGTGGATCGTTCTTGAACCAGACCGGATGCGCAGTGCCGCCCCAGGGCACGGCAATCGCCGTCTCATGCTGGCCGGGAACGACAACGTCAGCGCGGGCCGTAACGTCCCATTCGACGAACTTGTTCTGCTCGAGATAGTACCAGTTGGCCTTGAGAATGGTGAAGATCGTCTGCGTCGAGGCGTAGGTCGGAAAGCCTTTCCAGAACACCAGAATGTCGAGCGTGTCGAGGCCGGGGGTTTCGAGGCAGATATTCGCCGCGATCTCTCCGGTTGTGTACATCTGCGCGATATTGGGTGCGAGCAGCAGGTTCTTCTTGGCGAAGGCATCGCCCCAGGTCTTCTGCGCATGCAGCACCCAGTCCTGTTCGCCGGTCGTGTCGCTGTAGTGGCAACCTGCGGCGAGGCAGGCTTCCACGACCTCGCTGCCGTATTTGATGAACGGACCGACCATGTTGCTGACAAAGCGCGCGCCCTTGAACAGCTTGGTCAGCGCCTCGACGGTGTGCTCGACGCCGACGACTTCGTAGTCGGCGGTCTCGATGCCCGGAATTTTGTCGACCACGGCCTGAACCTTGGCCTTGTCGCGGCCGGCCGCGATGAACGGGACATTGTACTCACGCAGGTATTCGCAGACGAGGCGTCCGGTGTAGCCGGATACGCCGTAGACGACGACGGGTCGCTTGTCGCTCATGATAATGGTCCTCCCTGTTGTGTGATTGTTGCGCGACGATGACGTTGATCGTCGCGTTCTTGTGCGTGGATCAGCGATGGCGCTTACGCTCAGGTGCCCATGCCGCCATCGACAGGCAGGCCGATGCCGGTGATGAACCGGGCCTGGTCGGTGCAGAGAAACACTGCGGCATCTGCGATGTCGGTGATCTCCGCGAGGCGGCCGAGAGGCGTCTGATCGATGACCGATGCGACCGCGGCGTTGACGTCGGCGGCAAGACCGAGCGCGGCGATATCGGTTGCGAGCTTCATGCCCATCTCGGTCGGCGCGAGGCCCGGATAGAGGCAGTTCACGCGCACGCCGTAGCCGAGCTTTCCCGCTTCCATCGCGCCCACGCGGGTCATCCGGTCGACGGCGGACTTTGTTGCCGAGTAGCCGGCGATCGCAGGGTAGGCGATCGTGGCCGCGACCGACGAAATGTTGACGATGGCGCCGCCGCCGCCCGCCGCCCCGCCGGGACGCATGGCGCGAAACGCGTGCTTGATGCCAAGGCCGGTGCCGACGATGTTCACGTCGCACATCTTCCGCATGTCCTCGGCCTTCACATCGACGAGCAGCGATGTGATTTCAATTCCAGCATTGTTGATCAGGATGTCATAGCCGCCGAGCTGTGCGACCGTTGCGGCGACGGCCTTTTCCCATTGCCCGTCGTCGGTGACGTCGAGCGCATGAAAGCCGGTCTTCACCCCCGTTTTGGCGATCTTTGCCGCTGTCTCTTTTCCGAGGTCCGTCAGCACGTCGGTAATCATCACCGATGCGCCGGCATTCGCGAGCGCTGTCGCGATCGCTTCTCCGATGCCGCGCGCTCCTCCGGTCACAAGCGCCTTGCGGCCAGCCAAACTCTTTCCGCTCATTGACTTCTTCCTCCCTCGTTAACGGCCGGTCGTTCGCGACATCAGCGTTGCTGTGGGGAGAGGCCAATTCTGGGGACAGTGAAGTCCCAGAGGGTCTTCCGCAGCCGAGTTGAATGTCTTGACGAGTGGCCAATTTTATTTGGACAATCGTCAAATATATTCTTGACGCTTGTCAAGTATTCGTTTTGGGTGGTCTGGAGATTTTCCCGTCCGCCGATGCATAATCGGAGGCCGGTGACTCGCAGAGGTGAAGACGTTCGGAATGGCGATGCGTTTGGCTGAGATCGGAGCGGGGACGGAAGCCGCGGCGCGACGCGGTGGACGCGTTCCCGTGGACAAGTTCAATGCCCGGCGTATCGAACTCGCGGAGGCCGCGCTCGCGACCCTCGCTGAACTCGGTTACGCGCGCACCAGCCTGCGGGAAATCGCGCAGAAATCCGATTTCACCCACGGCGTGCTGCACTACTACTTCAGCGACAAGTTCGATCTGATCTGCTGCAGCGTGCGGCACTACAAGGCCAAGTGCGTCACCCGTTACGATCAGATCACCGCGACGGCCAAGAGCAGGAGCGAATTGCTGGATGGCTTTCTCGACAAGCTCGGCGAGACCATCCGGACCGAGGCGCACATGCATCGGCTCTGGTACGATCTCCGCGCTCAGGCCTTGTTCGAGGATGCATTTCGGGATGACGTGACGGCGATCGACAAGAGCCTCGAAGACATGATGTGGCGTGTGGTGTCGCGTTTTGCCGAACTCGGCCGCAAGACTCCGGCCATTTCGCCCGAAGCGCTTTATGCGCTGTTCGATGGGCTGTTCCAGAAGTGCTTGCTGCGCCATCTGTCAGGCGACGCGCAGGCGATTCCTGAACTTCAGGCCGAGATCCGCCGGCTGTTGCCCGCGATCGGCTAGTTGATCCGGCGCAAGCCTCTCTGAATCGACAAACCTTCCTGCATCCGAATCTGCGCGACAGTGCGAGCGGCTTTGGCATGCAACGCGCGTGGTGCTTCACGTGAGCACGTCAAGTTGCCGTGTGTGCGGTTGTTTCCCGGCGCCATGCCCCGATATCGAGTGGGCCGGATAAGGAGCATCGCATGAAAATTGATCTTTCAGGAACGACCGCTGTCATCACAGGATCGACCGGGGGCATCGGGCTGGCTATCGCCCGAGGTCTTGCAGGGGCAGGGGCAAGCGTCGTGGTCAACGGCCGCACGCAGGAAAAGGCCGATGCCGCTGCAGCGGCCATCCTCAAGACGGTGCCGGGAGCCAAGGCGCGCGGCATCGGCGCAGACGTCTCAACCGCCGAGGGATGCGCCGCGCTGGCGGCTGCCGTGCCGGACGCCGACATTCTGATCAACAACGCCGGAATCTTCGAGCCGAAGGACTTTTTCGAGATTTCCGACGCGGACTGGACCCGATTCTTCGAAGTGAACGTGATGTCCGGCGTGCGGCTGTCGCGCGCCTACATGCCGGGAATGCTCAAGCGCAACTGGGGCCGCATCGTTTTCATCTCGTCGGAATCCGGGCTCAATATTCCGAGGGAAATGATCCACTACGGCGTCACCAAGACGGCGCAGCTCGGCGTTTCGCGCGGGCTCGCCGAACTCACCAAGGGCAGCAACGTGACAGTCAATGCGGTGCTGCCCGGGCCGACCATGTCGGAAGGCGTCGAGACCTTCGTGAAGGATCTGGCGAAGCAGAGTGGCCAGTCGGTGGATGATGCGGCCTCCCAGTTCGTCAAGCAGCATCGCGGCACCTCGCTGATTCAGCGTTTCGCCACCGTCGATGAGATCGCCAACATGGTGGTCTATGTCAGCTCGCGTGAGGCCTCCGTCACCAATGGCGCAGCGCTGCGGGCTGAGGGCGGCATCATCCAGACGATCGCGTAAGTAGAAAAAGAGTCCGGTTCTGCGCGTTCGTCCGAAAGAATTTTCTCCGGGCGAGCGCCGAGACGTCGTGTCGCACGCGAAAACCGGGCGAAGGGGTGCGCTGTCACACGCCTGTAATGCCCCTGTCGCATTTGTACCGCCATGCTCATGGCTGCAATGCATCATTCCCCGCCGTCTTGTCCGCGACAACTTCCGTTTTAAATCAAGTGGATATGACGGCGCCTTCCAGTGATTGGCTGAATTCATCGTGTGGACTGCTCTTTTGAACGACAAACCCGCCGACCTCTCGCCGCGCTTTGAGCCGGGCGGCTGGATGCAGTGGCCCGACAACGAGGATTACAGCCTTCAGTTCATGCGCGTGCTGGGCTCGGCACAGGAGGGCGGCAGCACGATTTCAGAGTGCTTCCTGACAGCGAGCCATATCGCGGCCGGCGACGATGAGAGCTGGTATCGCGCGTGGAAGAGCATCGCCGACAGCAACAAAACGCGCGGCGATCTTGCGCTTGAAGCGGGCAATGTTCATTCGGCGCTGAGCAACTGGCTGCGGGCCTCCAACTATTACCGGACATCGGAAATCTTTCTGAAGCTTGACGATCATCGCCGCGCCGATGCGCTCGAGCGGATGCGGGCCTGCTCGTATCTTGTGGTTGCGCATCAGCCGTCGGGCGGGGAACTGGTTCGCATTCCCTGCTTCGAGGGCGGCTTCGTCGAAGCCTACTTCCTGCGGGCGCCCGGGGCGGAATCGCGAGCGCCGGTTGTTGTCTGTGTCGGCGGATCGGATCACCTCAAGGACGAGCATCTGCATACGCTGTTGCGGCAGGCTCATTCGCGCGGTCTGTCGCTGCTGCTGGCCGATTTGCCGGGGCAGGGCAGCGCGCCCAGGATCAAGGGGATGGTGCGATACGAGGTCGAAACGGCAATCAGCTGCTGCGTGGACTATCTGATTGCGCGCGGCGATATCGACGAGCGGCGGATTGCTATTTTCGGCGGCGGGTTGGGTGCAGCCTATGCCTCACGCGCGGCGGGTCTCGACGACAGGTTCGCCGCGGCGGTGTGTGACGCGGGCATCTGGGACATGCACCAGCGCGTGACCGCGACGTTGTGGATGCCCGGTGACGGCGGCCAGGACACCATCGGCGACGAGATTCGCAGGCTCAAGCGTCATGGTGGCGTCACCAGCATCAAGTGTCCGATCCTGATGACCTTTGGCGAGCACGACTGGCTCGACATTCGCCATGCCGATGCTTTGTGCGAGGCGTTGAAGGACGAGGGCGCGGATGTAACGCTGAAGGTGTTCGCTGCCACTGAGACAGCCGCAGCGCATGGCCAGTCCGACAATCCGACCATCGGCAACGAATTTGTCTTCGACTGGATAGCGACGCGCCTGGCAAGGGCGCGTGTGCCTGCGGACGCCTGACGGTCAGCTGTCTACGGCGATCATTCGCGCGGCTTTTGCCAGCCGCTCCTTGAGCGTCGAAAGCTTGTCGGTGAGATCGAGGAACGTCTGCGTCGAGAAATCCGAGAACACGAGATTGTCGGCGACCACCTGTTGCGAATACAGATTCGCGATCTGCTTGTGAGCCTTGTCGGTCAGCGACATCAGCACGACGCGCGCGTCTTCCTTGGATGCAACCCGGCGCATGAAGCCGTGCTTCTCGAGGCTCTTCGTCTGGGTCGTCACGAACGAGGGGTCGACGTGAAGTTTTGTCGAGACCTCTCTGACCGAGATGCCCTTGCCTTCATCAAGATCGTTGACCGCCATCAGGATCAGCCACTGCGGACAGGTGATGTCCAGCATTCGCGCCCAGTTGGAATGGATTTCTTCGAGATGCGTGTTGATTGAAATAACATCCCAAATGAACTTCCGGACCAGCGCATCATCGGGTCCCATGGGATGAGTGTCGCGCGCCGTGCTGCGCGGGCTCGCAAGATGACGTTGAGATGAAATTTTCTTGGTAGAGAGTCTGCCGACCATTTATTTTCTACCTTGGCGAGGGAATGCAGGAAAATATGCCGGCCTCGAACGCTTTGCAATCGCCGGGCCTGTCATCCCGCTGACATGATGTTGCGGGGAAAGCACATGATCGTGGTCAAATAAAAGCATGAGTAAATCAATTATTGTAATCAACTGATGCTTGCGGTCATTGTTCCTCCGTCAACCGGAGACGTCGGGTGACTCGCTGGTGGTCTCGTCCGGAAGGCAACCGGCGGTAAGCGGGGATCAAGGGGCTGTGGGGTGGCTAGCGCCACGGGAAGCGGACCTTTCCTCAATTGATCAATTTTGGAGGTTTTATGAGCAAGATTAAGAGCCTTATCCTGGGTTCGGCGGCCGCGTTGGCCGCGATCACGGGCGCACAGGCGGCTGATCTTCCCGTCAAGGCGAAAGCGGTCCAGTACGTGAAGATCTGCTCCCTGTATGGAGCCGGCTTCTACTACATCCCTGGCACCGATACCTGCATCAAGCTGGGCGGCTACGTGCAGTTCGACGCGGCCATCAACGGCAGCGCAAACGGCCAGCCCGCATGGAACAACATTGCCAACACCGGCCTGCAGAACCGTAACTCGGACTACTTCGTGACGCGCACGCGCGTTCAGTTCAACGTCGATACCCGCACTGCATCCGAGTATGGTGTTGTTCGCACCTACTGGTCGAGCAACTTCCAGCACACCTCCGGCGACGGTCCGTCGTCCGGCGCCCTCACCATGGACCTCGGCTTCGTCCAGTTCGCCGGCTTCACCTTCGGTAAGGCGGTTTCGGTGTTCCAGACGCCTTGGGGCGCGAATCCAGTCGGCCTCAACACCTCCAACCTGATCGGCGGCTACGACAACTCCACCGGCATCACTCAGATTGCCTACACCTGGCAGTTCGGCAATGGCCTGTCGGCTTCGGTTGCGGTGGAAGACAACCGCGTCATCAACCGAGCTCCGATGTACAACGGCGCGGTTGTTCCGGGCAATGCCGCGCTTTTCACGGGCGCTTTTGCCAACGCTTCCGGTGGTCAGGTTTCGCCTGATTTCACGGGTAACATTCGCCTCGACCAGGCGGCCTTCACTGCCCAGTTGTCGGGTGGCGTTCACAACCTCCACGCCGGCTACTATGGGGCGACCGAACCGACCGGTCATCCGAGCGATGAATGGGGCTTCGCGATCCAAGGCGGTATCCAGTTGAAGAACCTGCCGACGGGCCCGGGCGACAAGCTGTCGATCAGCGCGATCTACACCGACGGCGCTTCGAAGTATGTGATCAATGGTACCACCGGCAACAGCTTCGACGCGTTCAACAACACGGGTACCTCCGGCCCGGCGTTCTACCAGACATTCGCTGTGGCCTCGCTGCTCGACGGTGTCTACACCACCGGTGGCTCGATCCAGAAGACCAAGGTTTGGGCGGTTCAGGGTGGCTACGAGCATAACTGGTCGAAGCAGTGGCAGACCAGCGTGTTCGGCAGCTACGTCAACGTCGACTACAATGACACGGCATCGGCGATCCTGCGTACTGGCTATGCGCCTGCGCTCGTAGCTGGCAGCACGTTCAATCCAGACTTCAAGATCTGGCAGATCGGTTCGCGCACCGCGTGGACCCCTGTTCCGAACCTGACGCTCTCGGGTGAACTGATGTACGCCGTGATCGATCAGAGCAGCACAGGCGGAGTCACCGCCACTGCAGCGGGCAACGCCGGTCTCAACAAGCCGGCCGGCGCTTACGAGTTCAAGGACCAGGGAATGTTCTCCGGACAGCTCCGCGTCCGCCGCACCTGGTAATCGCCTGACGGCGATCGCCATCTGAACAAAGAACCCCGGCAGGAAACTGCCGGGGTTTTTCTTCGGCCTCATTCACTTCTGAAAGGATCATGCTGAACAGCGGGGTGCGATCAGCGATATCGAACAACCGGATACCGCATCGCACACGCAATTGTGAGGGGACACACAGGCGCGGATTGTTTGACTAAATAAGGTAATAAAGGCATGGTCCGGCTATAGCGTGGCGGCGCTCACCGCCTTTCCGATTGCGGATATCACACCAGTTTTTCTCAAAAATCTCCCGACCTCCGGCAATGCCCTGCCGGAGGTTTTTATTTTGGGAGAACGGCAGCCGCCGATCGCTCTACCAGCCTTCCAGCACCAGCTTGCCGGTGGAGCGTCCACCTTCCAGCAACGTGTGCGCCTGCTTGAGATTCGTTGCGTTGATCTTGCCGAGCACCTTGTCGAGCGTGGTGCGCAGAACGCCGTTGTCGATCAGGCTGGCGACGTCGTCGAGCAGGTTGTGCTGCGCAATCATGTCGTCGGTCTGGCACGACGAGCGCGTGAACATCGATTCCCAGTGCAGCGATGCAGCTTTGCCCTTCAACAGATTGACGTTGAGCGAGGCGGGATCGTCAATCAGTCCGAGCTTCCCCTGCGGTGCAATGATGTCCGCGAGTGCCGGGAAGTGCTGATCGGTGTTGGTGAGGGCCGCGATCAGCGCCACCGGCGGGACTTTCAGCGCGGCGATCTGATCCTTCATCGGCTTGGAATGATCGACCACATGATGCGCGCCGAGATCGAGGCACCATTTGCGGGACTCGGGACGCGACGCCGTGGCGATCACGGTGAGGCCGGTGAGCCGGCGCGCCAACTGGATCAGGATCGAGCCGACACCGCCGGCGCCGCCGACGATCAGCAGCGTGCGCGGATCGACGCTCTTGCCCGGCGCGACGCCGAGGCGGTCGAACAGCAACTCCCATGCAGTGATCGACGTCAGGGGCAGGGCGGCTGATTGCGCGAAGGACAGCGTCTTCGGCTTGTGGCCGACGATCCGCTCGTCCACCAGATGAAATTCCGAGTTGGTGCCCTGGCGCTGGATCGAGCCGGCGTACCAGACCTCATCGCCCGGCTTGAACAGCGATACGTCGGGTCCGACGGCATCGACTATACCTGCCGCATCGAAGCCGAGAATCTTGGTTTCGCCGGCCGGCGGTTCGGCGCGCTTGCGCACCTTGTAATCCACCGGATTGGCGGAAATCGCCTTGACCGCGACACGGATGTCGCGCCCGCGCGGCTCCGGCTTGTCGGTTTCGAAATCGATCAGCGCATCCGGCGCATCGATCGGCAGCGATTTTCTGTAGCCTACGGCTTTCATTGATCTTGCTCCATCTGTGACGTGGTGGTGTGTCCCGCCTGCTGCATATTTGCAAGTACTGTCAATTTGGGGATATAGTCACCGTTCGGATACTAATGGAAAACTGCAATGAAACGACAGGATTTCGGCTGCGCTCCGGGCTGTTCGGTGGAGGTCACGCTCGATCTGATCGACGGCAAGTGGAAGGGGGTCATCCTCTATCATCTGCAGGAGGGGCGGCTGCGCTTCGGTGAACTGCGCAAACGCCTCCCGAATGTTACCCAGCGGATGCTGACGAAACAGCTTCGCGCGCTCGAGGAGGATGACCTGATCATCCGCAAGGTGTATGCCGAGGTTCCGCCGCGGGTGGATTACGAACTGTCCGAGACGGGACAACGGCTGCGGCCGGTGATCGATGCGCTCAAGCAGTGGGGTGATGAGAATCGCGCCCGGATTGACGCCGCATCGGCAGGCAGGAAAGGCAACGCGCCATCAGGCGCCGCGCCGCGTCCGTCGAGGCAGCCGCAACCCGCGTAATCGTGAGTTCTTTCGCCATATTGGCGCGATTTTATCTTTGGCATCAGGTTCAGGATTGTTTTTCATGATCGTCGTCCGCGCGCTCATTGCGCTCCTTGTTTCTTCGCTTGTCGTAGCGCCTGCCGTTGCGCAGGATCGTCATGTTCCGCAATCTCAGACGCAGCTTCGTCTGTCGTACGCGCCGATCGTTCAGCGCGTGCAGCCGGCGGTGGTGAACGTCTACGCGGCCAAGATGGTGCAGAACCGTAATCCGCTGCTGGACGATCCGGTGTTCCGCCGCTTCTTCGGCGTTCCGGGCAACCAGCCCGAGCAGATGCAGCGTTCGCTCGGTTCCGGCGTGATGGTCGATGCGTCGGGTCTCGTGGTCACCAACAACCACGTCATCGAAGGCGCGGATCAGGTAAAGGTCTCGCTGTCCGACAAGCGCGAGTTCGAGGCCGAGATCGTGCTGAAGGACAGCCGCACCGATCTCGCTATCCTGCGCCTGAAGGACGTAAAGGAGAAGTTCTCGACGCTGGAGTTCTCCAATTCCGACGACGCGCTGGTCGGCGACGTCGTGATTGCCATCGGCAATCCGTTCGGCGTCGGACAGACCGTGACCCACGGCATCATCTCGGCGCTGGCGCGCACGCAGGTCGGCATCACCGACTATCAGTTCTTCATCCAGACCGACGCGGCGATCAATCCCGGTAACTCCGGCGGCGCGCTGGTGGATATGGCCGGCAAGCTCGTCGGCGTGAACACAGCGATCTTCTCGCGCTCCGGTGGTTCGCAGGGCATCGGCTTTGCGATTCCGGCCAACATGGTGCGCGTGGTCGTTGCCTCGGCCAAGGGCGGCGGCAGTGCGGTGAAGCGTCCATGGCTCGGCGCGCGCCTGCAGGCGGTGACGCCCGAGATCGCCGAAACGCTCGGATTGAAGCGGCCGACCGGCGCGCTGGTGGCCAATGTCACCGCGGGAAGTCCGTCGGCGAAGGCGGGCCTGAAACTGTCCGATCTGATCGTGTCGATCGACGGCCAGGTCGTCGATGATCCGAATGCGTTCGACTATCGCTTCGCAACGCGTCCCCTTGGCGGCACAGCGCAGGTCGAAGTTCTGCGCGGCGGCAAGCCGCTCAAGCTCGCGGTTGCGCTGGAAACCGCACCGGATACCGGCCGCGATGAGATCGTGATCAAGGCGCGTTCGCCGTTCCAGGGTGCGAAGGTCGCCAACATCTCGCCGGCGCTGGCGGATGAGCTGAAACTCGACAGCAGCATCGAAGGCATCGTCGTCACCGACTTGCCCGACAATGCGATCGCGGCGAACGTCGGTTTCAAGAAAGGCGACGTCATCGTTGCCGTGAATGGTCAGAAGATCGAACGGACCAAGGACCTCGACAGGCTCGCAACTGAAGGCTCGCGGCTCTGGCGCATCACGGTGGTCCGTGGCGGCCAGCAATTGTCGGTTGTGCTGGGGGGATGAAGAGGTCCGTTCGCTCATCTTTTTCTTACCTCTCCCCGCTGGCGGGGAGAGGTCGGAGACTGAGCGGAGCGAAGGCTCCGGGTGAGGGGCTCTTGCAGTTTCTCGACCATGCCGATTGCCTTTCGACAATAGTTGCCCCTCACCCCAACCTTCTCCCCGTACACGGGGAGAGGGGGAAGACTCAGTCATGAGCCCGAAGCGACCACAGCCCTCCGCGAATCTCTTCGCCGCCGCCGGCATGGAGCAGGATGCGCCGCGCCCGCTGCCGGACAAGCTGCGGCCGCGGACGCTTGCCGATGTGGTCGGGCAGGATCACATCCTCGGTCCGGACGGCGCGCTGACGCGCATGCTGGAAACGCGCACGCTCGGCTCGCTGGTGTTCTGGGGGCCGCCCGGCACCGGCAAGACCACGGTGGCGCGGCTGCTGGCGGATGCCACCGAACTTGAATTCGAGCAGATCTCTGCGGTGTTCTCCGGCGTCGCCGACCTGAAGAAGGTGTTCGATGCCGCGCGGGCCCGCCGTGAGATGGGCAAGGGCACGCTGCTGTTTGTGGACGAGGTGCATCGCTTCAACCGCGCACAGCAGGATTCGTTTTTGCCGGTGATGGAAGACGGCACGGTGGTGCTGGTCGGCGCCACCACCGAGAATCCATCGTTTGAACTCAACGCGGCGCTTCTGTCGCGTGCGCGGGTGCTGGTGTTCCAGTCGCTCGACGCGGAGGCGGTCGAAAAGCTTTATGCGCGTGCAGAAGAGGTCGAAGGCAGGAAGCTGCCGCTCGACGCGGAAGCCCGCGCCGTGCTGGTGCGGATGGCGGACGGCGACGGACGCGCCGCGCTGACGCTGGCGGAAGAAGTCTGGCGTGCCGCGCGCGCCGAGGAAGTCTTCAATGCCGCGCAGTTGCAGGAAATCCTGCAGCGCCGCGCGCCGATCTACGACAAGTCCGCCGATGGTCACTACAACCTGATCTCGGCGCTGCATAAATCCGTGCGCGGTTCCGATCCGGACGCGTCACTCTACTATCTCGCGCGCATGCTGGATGCCGGCGAAGACCCGCTGTTCCTGGCGCGGCGCGTGGTACGGATGGCGGTGGAGGACATCGGGCTGGCCGATCCGCAGGCGCTGGTGATCTGCAACGCCGCCAAGGATGCTTATGACTTTCTCGGCTCGCCCGAGGGCGAACTCGCGATTGCGCAGGCGGTGATCTATCTCGCGACCGCACCGAAATCCAACGCCGGGTACATGGCGTACAAGGCGGCGATGCGCACGGCAAAGGAGGGCGGTTCGCTGCTGCCGCCCAAGCACATTCTCAATTCGCCGACCAAGCTGATGAAGTCCGAAGGCTACGGCGGCGGCTACGAATATGACCACGACGCGCCGGATGCGTTTTCGGGGCAGGACTACTTTCCGGAAGCGCTCGGACGCCAGACCTTCTACGATCCGCCGGACCGCGGCTTTGAGCGCGAGATTCGCAAGCGGCTCGACTACTGGGCGAAGCTGAGAAGGGAACGCAACGCTTGACCGATTTTCGGGTCGACCTCGACGCTTACTTTGCGCGCATCGGTTTCGATGGATCGCGCACGCCGACGCTCGACGTTCTGACGCGCATCATCTTGCTGCATCAGAAAGCGATCACGTTTGAAAACCTGAATTCGTTCGCCGGTCTGCCGGTGATGATCGATCCCGCGACCATCGAGAACAAAATCATTCACGATGGACGCGGCGGTTATTGTCATGAGCAGAACCAGTATCTGAGCCTTGTGCTCAGGGCGCTGGGATTTGATGCGCGTCTGCGGATGGCGCGGGTCCGCTGGATGCAGCCGCCGGAAGCGATGCCGCAGCGTGGTCACATGACGCTGAACGTGGCCGTCGCCGGGTTTTGGTATCTGAGCGATGTCGCATTCGGAGCGATGACGCCGACCGCGCCGCTGCGCCTTGATACGCCGGACGAGCAGGCGACGCCGCACCAGACCTACCGCGTGATCCCGATCGGCGACTCGCTTCATCTCGAAGTGAAACTCGGAGGGCATTGGCGGCCGGTCTACAGTTTCGACAGCGTCGACTATCATCCGGTCGATTTCGAAGCGGCCAACTGGCAGGTCTCGACCTATCCGGCCTCGGAGTTTGTCAGAAACCTCGTCGTCGCGCGTCCGACAGACGGTCGCCGCCAGATTCTCAACAACACCCAGCTGTCGATCCGTTATCCCGATGGCGCCGTCGAGAAGCAGACATTATCCAATGTCGATGAGCTGCGTTCGACGCTGACAACGATGTTCGGCATCAAGCTGCCTGCTGCTACAAAAATCGATCATGCCCTTGAAGGGCTGTTTCAAACCGAGGGCCGATCATGAGCCGCCGCGACAGAAAACCCCTCGCCAAGAAATCGGAGCGCGGCGACAAGCGTGGAGCGAAGCGCTCCACCGACAAGCGCTCATCCGACAAACGAGGGTCGGGCAAGCCGTCGTTCGGCGACCGCGGACCGGACAAACGTCCTGCCGCCGGATTTTCGCCGCGCCGTCCGGCTGCGGAGTTTTCGCGTTCGGCGAAGCCGATGCGCGAGCAGCATCCTGAACCGGTGAGAGAAGAGAAGCCCGCGCCGCCGCCGCTGCCGACGAAGGTGCAGACTGTGATCGTCACCGCCGACGAGAACAACATGCGCGTGGATCGTTTTCTCGAGCATCGTTTCCCCGGCCTGTCGTTTTCCCACATCCAGCGCATCGTCCGCAAAGGCGAGCTGCGCATCAACGGCAAGCGTGCCGACAGCAAGGACCGCCTTGAAGAGGGGCAGAGCGTTCGCATTCCGCCGCTCAAGCTTGACGCGCCGAAGGTCGGCGGTGACTTGTCCGAGGCCGCGACCAAGACGCTCGACGAACTGCGCAAGATGATCCTGTTCGAGGATGCCGACGTGATGGTGCTGAACAAACCCGCTGGCCTCGCGGTGCAGGGCGGCTCCGGCATGACCAAGCATGTCGATCAGATGCTGGAGGCGATGCGCGACGCCAAGGGCCAGAAGCCGCGCCTCGTGCATCGTCTCGACCGCGAGACCTCCGGCTGTCTCCTGATCGCCAAGACGCGGTTTGCCGCCACGGCGCTGACCGGTTCGTTTCGCCATCGCTCTGCACGCAAGATTTACTGGGCGCTGGTGGCCGGTGTGCCGAAGCCGAAGCAGGGGCGTATCTCGACTTATCTGGCGAAGGACGAGAGCGAGGAAGATTCGATCATGCGCGTCGCGGCGCATGGTGACGAGGGCGCGGCCCATGCAGTGACTTATTATGCGGTGGTGGAAGCCTCGGCGCAGAAGCTGGCCTGGGTGTCGCTGAAGCCGGTGACCGGACGCACCCATCAGTTGCGCGCGCACATGGCGCATATCGATCACGCCATCGTGGGCGATCCGAAATACTTCAACAAGGAAAACTGGGAACTTCCCGGTGGTCTGCAGAAGCGGCTGCATCTTTTGGCGCGGCGCATCGTGATTCCGCACCCGCGCGGCGGATTCATCGACGTCACCGCGCCGCTGCCGCCGCACATGCTGCAATCGTGGAACCTGCTCGGCCTCGAGGCCGACCGCTTCGATCCGATCGAGAACGCGCCGGAGGAGTGATCACTCAAGGGTGATCCTCTTGCCGCCGCTGTCCGGGGTAACGATATGATCGTGATGAAAAGAACCGCACTCGCAATCGTCCTCGCGCTGGCCGCGATCATTTCCGGTCAGGCGCAGGCACAGCTCTTTCCGCCGGGCGGTGTTAACAATCAGCCCGTGATTCCGTTCCCGGTCGCGCCGCCGGCACCACCGCCGCCGCCGATCGTGGTGCCGAAGGTGCCGCAGATGAATTCGCCGCCGCCGTTCGCGTTGCAGAATACGACACCGGGATATGTGACCCAAGACACGCCGCCGAAGCGGGTGTTGAAGCGCGACCGCGGTCCGTCCTTCAGCGACCGCGTTGCACGCTGCCTTGACGACGGCGCGGCATGGGGCATGAATCCGAACCAGCGGGCGGCGTATTCGCGCAGCTGCGCCAATCAATAGAGTAGGTGATGCGCGAACTGTTCGATGAGGTTGCCGGCAAGTCGCCGCTGGATCCGCGCGAGGCCTCGCGCAAGTCTTCACGCACGCCGCTGCGCAAGCGCTTCTACACCAGCGCGGGAGTTGCCGAAGGCCCGGACGGCTTTGCGGTCACGCTTGACGGCAAGCCGGTTCGCACGCCGGGCCGGAATCCGCTGGCTGCGCCCACGCGCGAGCTCGCCGAGGCGATGGCAGCGGAGTGGGAGGCGCAGAAGGACGATATCGATCCGATGGCGATGCCGCTGACGCGGCTGGCCAACAGCGTGATCGACGGTGTCGCAAAGGATGTTCAGGCCGTCGCTGATGATGCGGCGAAATATTTTGAGACCGATCTGTTGTTCTATCGCGCCGGTTTTCCCGAAGCCCTGATCACGCGGCAGGCAGAGCACTGGGACCCGGTGCTGCGGTGGGCCGCCGATGCACTCGGCGCGCACTTCATCCTGACCGAAGGCGTGATCCATGTGCGCCAGCCGGAGACCGCCGTTGCGGCCGCGCGCGGTGCCTTGCCCTCCGAGGCTTGGCCGGTCGGCGCCTTTCATGTGGTTACCACGATCACCGGCTCGGCGATGCTCGCGTTGGCGCTGAAGCACGGCGTGCTGGATGGCGCACAGGTCTGGGCGGCGGCGCACGTGGACGAGGACTGGAATAGCGAGAAGTGGGGCGCGGACGATGAGGTCGCGGCCCGGCGCGCCACACGGCTGAAGGATTTCGAGGCCGCGGCGAGGGTGCTGAAAGCGTTTTCCTGACGGGATATCCAAGCCCGTCATCCCGGCGAAGGCCGGGATCCATCACCCCTGTCAGTGTTTCTTACAAAGAGACTTTCCATCATCCCGCTCGATTGAGAAGCCGGTGGTTATGGGTCCTGGCCTTCGCCGGGACGACATCGTAAACGCGAAGGGGTCTCCGCGGTGGTTTCGGTTAACGAGAGGTTTACGACGCTGGGCTAGCTTCCTCCGCCAGAGGAAGCGTCCCGTATGTCGATCGCCATCAATCCCGTCTTTCCGGTTGTCGCCGCCCAGGGTGTGGCGGCGGGCGTGGCGTTGCAGCCGGGCAGCGTGATCGACGCGACCGTTCTCAAGCAGCTCAACACAAATCTGGTCCGCATCGCGATTGCGAGCCTGACCATTGAAGTATTGTCCGAGGTGCCGTTGCAGCCCGGCCAGACGCTGCAACTCGCGGTGTCACAGACGCCGCAGGGCGTGCGGCTTCAGATCGTGCCGGGCGAGGGCGATGCGCCGTCGTCCGCACCTGCCGCATCGGCCGGTGCCGCGAAAGCCGATACCGTCAGCGTGCCGAAGGCCGATGTGCCGGTGCAAACCGCCGCGGCAGGCCGCGTGCTCACCAATCTTGAAGCGTTGGCGGTGTCCGCCGCAGTGCAGACCGCGGCCGCGCGGCAGGGCAGTCTGTCGCCGCTGTTCGCAAATCTGGGTGTCGCAGCATCTTCGCAAACATTGCCGCAGACGCTGCAACAGGCCGCTGCGCAATTGCTGGCGCAGCGGACGCCGCTCAGCGAAAATCTGACCGGCGATGCGCTGAAAGCGGCATTCCGGAATTCCGGCCTGTTTCTGGAGCAAAGCCTCGCGTCATCGCAGGGCTCCAGCGGTCCCGATCTCAAGGCCGCGCTGACTGTGTTCCGCCAGACCGTCGCGTCGTGGCTCGGCAACACGCCTGCGCCGGGCGCTTCGCCGCAGACCGCGACTGTGCCGCCATCAGCCGCGCCGCCGCTGGCACCGGGCATCGAAGGCGATATCCTGCTGCCGCAAGCTCCGGTGCGCGTCGCGGAGGATACAGCCGAACGCGACGGGAAAGTTCGCATTTTTGCGCCGAACGAACCCTTGCCGACGGCAGCGAACCGCGTTGCGGCGGCAAGCGCGGGACTGACCGCGCTTCAAGAAGTGTTGCAGGGATTTCCGAAGGGTGTGCAGGACGCAGTCGCAAACATGCTCGATGCGGAGGCCCGCGCAAGCGCTGCTCGTATGCCAGCCGATGGCGATGAAGCCGTTGCGCGCACCAATGTGCCGCCGCCGCCGTTTCGCGGATCGGAAACGACCGCGCAGTCCATTGCGCTGCCGTCGCTCGCGCCGGACGATGCACCGGCAACCGTTGCCTATCGCCTGATCGAGGATACCGATGCCGCGTTGTCGCGTCAGACGCTTTTGCAGGCGGCTTCCTTGCCGGTGGATGTGCCCGGCGCGCGAAACGATCCCAATGTGCCGCGATGGAATTTCGAGATTCCGTTTGCCACGCCGCAGGGCACCGCCGTGGCGCAATTCGAGATTTCGCGCGATGGCGCAGGCAACGAAGCTGCAGCCGCCAGCCGTGTCTGGCGTGCGCGGTTCTCGCTGAATGTCGAGCCGAGTGGGCCGGTGCATGCGCTGGTGTCGCTGAGCCATGGGCGGACATCGGTGCGGATGTGGGCCGAGCGGTCCGCGACGGCGGCGCAGCTGCGGATCAATGCGCCGCAACTGTCCCATGCGCTCCGCGAAGCCGCACTTGAGCCCGGCGATATCGTGATCGGCGAGGGCGCGCCGCCGAAGGCACCGCCGCCACCGGCCGGCCACTTTCTGGATCGTGCGCTGTGAACATCGACACCAAAAGCCGGCTCGCAGTCGCGCTGCATTACGACAAGAAGGGTGCGCCGCGCGTTATCGCCAAGGGCAAGGGCACCGTCGGCGAGAAGATCATCGAGATCGCCAGGGAGAACGACATTCCCATTCAGGAGAATGAAGTGCTGGCGGGCGCGCTCTCAAATGTCGAGCTTGGCGAGGAGATTCCGGCCGAGCTTTACAAGGGCGTGGCCGAAGTCCTGATTTTCGTCATGCGGCTGACGGGACGGCTACGCTAGAGTTTTGTTCCGACCAGCCGTTTCATCGTCATTGCGAGCGAAGCGAAGCAATCCAGTCTTGAAAATATCAGGCTGGATTGCTTCGTCGCTTCGCTCCTCGCAATGACGGATGATGCCGCTGTCATGATTTCACCATGATGCCGCGTGCAGTTACCCCGGCGCTGAATCGGGGGAATGACTTATGATGAATCGCCGTAACGCTCTTGGGTTTCACCGCCGCTGCGGCTGTCATCCCCGTACGGGCGTTCGCCGATGTCGTGCCTCGATATGAGGTCCGCAAAAATTTGCAGAAACACTTCACCGACGACGGCACCGTGGGCGCCTTTGCGGCGTTCCGGACCGACGATCAGCAGGTGATTGCCAGCGACAATTCCCGCGCGCGCGACCCGGTTCTCCCGGCGTCGACCTTCAAGATTCCGAATTCGATCATCGCGCTGGAAACCGGCGTCGTGTCCGATCCGGACAAGGACGTTTTCAAGTGGGATGGCGTGACGCGCAGCATTCCCGACTGGAACAAGGATCATACCCTGCGCACCGCCATCGCGGTGTCCGCTGTGCCGGTTTACCAGGAGATCGCGCGGCGGATCGGCAAGGAGCGGATGCAGAAGTACGTCGATGCGTTCGACTACGGCAACCGCAACATCGGCGGCGGCATCGATCGCTTCTGGCTGACGGGCGACTTGCGTATCTCGCCGCTGGAGCAGATCGCATTCGTGGACAGGCTGCGGCGGCGGGCTCTGCCGGTGTCGAAGCGCGCGCAGGATTTGACCGCGGACATTCTGCCGGTCACCAAGGCGGGCGACAGCGTCATCCGCGCCAAGACCGGGCTCGTTGGCGTCGATGACAAAACGGCAGTCGGTGGCGTCAAGGCGAGCATCGGCTGGCTGGTGGGCTGGGTCGAGAAGGGCAGCACGCAGACCGTGTTCGCGCTCAATCTCGACATTCGCGAGATGAAGCACTCCGCCAGCCGGATGAAGATCGCGCAGCAATGTCTGGGCGACATAGGAGCCATCTGACACTTTGTCCGGTTTCGCGTTCGCGTGAAACCGGTTAGGCTCGCGGCAATTCAGAAGAAAAATGTGCCCGGGAGTCAGTTTATGTCCTCTTCAGCAGCCGCGAAAATTGCACCAAGCTCGTCGTGGAAAGATCTTGCCACGCGTTACAACGCCGCGTGGAATGCGCACGACGTTGCGGCGATCATGGCTTTTCATGCCGACGACACCAGCTACCAGCGCCACGGCAGTTCGAAAGTCTACAAGGGCAGGGACGCCGTCGCCGAGCAGTTCGGCAAGGACATCTCCGGATTGCCCGGAATCAAGTTCGAGCCGGTCGCGCTCTACGGCAGCGACGATCATTTCGTTTCGGAATCGATCCTCACCGCGACAACGCCGGACGGCAAGCCGGTGATCATGGAACTGGTTGACGTCATCACCCTGCGCGACGGCAAGGTGGTGCACAAATCGAGCTACTTCGTGCAGAGCCGCCCGCCGAAGTAGCGCACGGCCCCTGCGCCGTCATTGCGAGCGAAGCGAAGCAATCCAGAGCCGCGAGCAAGAACTGGATTGCTTCGTCGCTAGTGCTCCTCGCAATGACGAGAACAAAACCCTGCGTTACCAGCGCTTCCCGATCCGCCCGAGATGGGTGAACGTAAACCCGGCGTCGTATTTCAGGCCGTAGCCGAGTGCGCGGTCGAGGCCGATATGGGCGCACCAGATCAGCGACAGGTGCATCGCCAGCGCCGAGGGCAGGACCATGGCGACAATGCCGAGCAGCATCGGCAGGATAGCGGCATGGGCGGCATTGTAGGCTGCGGCTCCGGCGCGGGGACCGGCGAGATAACCCAGAAAGCTCAGGTCTGGCGCCAGCAGCAGGATCGCGAACATCCACCAGGAGCCCTCGAAATAGCTGTAGAACACCATGCAGGCGACGGCGAGCGCCGCACCCTCCAGCCGCAGCAGGGTGCGGACCCCTCCGATGGCCGCGCCCGCGGCCGGTGTTGTCGTGGTGTCGGTCATGGCCGCGAATCCCCTGTAATCGGCGCTTTTACCACGCGCAACAGGCGGCCCGGATCCGTCATTTTCGGGGCTGCCCAGCCATTTTCCCCCGCCCAAATCGCGTGCTAGAACGCTGCCCAACCAAGGCGGCGCCCGCCGCTGACCATCAAGATTCTGGGGCGAAATCCATGAAGCATATCCTCGAAGCACTCGATGAACGTCGCGCAGGCGCCAAAAAGGGCGGCGGCGACAAGCGCATCGAGGCGCAGCACGCCCGCGGCAAGCTGACCGCCCGCGAGCGCATCGAGCTGTTGCTGGACAAGGGCTCGTTCGAGGAATTCGACATGTTCGTCGAGCATCGCTCGGTCGAATTCGGCATGGAGAAAAACAAGATCCCCGGCGACGGCGTGGTCACCGGCTGGGGCACGGTCAACGGCCGCACCACCTTCGTGTTCGCGAAGGACTTCACCGTGTTCGGCGGCTCGCTGTCCGAGACCCATGCGCTGAAGATCACCAAGCTGCAGGACATGGCGCTGAAGGCGCGCGCGCCGATCATCGGTCTGTACGACGCGGGCGGGGCGCGCATTCAGGAAGGCGTCGCGGCGCTGGCGGGTTACTCCTATGTGTTCCGCCGCAACGTGATCGCCTCGGGCGTCATCCCGCAGATCAGCGTCATCATGGGCCCGTGCGCGGGCGGCGACGTCTATTCGCCGGCGATGACCGACTTCATCTTCATGGTGAAGAACACCAGCTACATGTTCGTCACCGGCCCCGACGTGGTGAAGACCGTGACCAACGAAGTGGTGACGGCGGAAGAACTCGGCGGCGCGAGCGTGCACGCGACGAAATCCTCCATCGCCGACGGCGCGTTCAAGGACGACGTCGAGACGCTGCTGCAGATGCGCCGGCTGCTCGACTTCCTGCCGAGCAACAACACCGACGGCGTTCCGGAGTGGCCGAGCTTCGACGACATCGAGCGCACGGAAGAGTCGCTCGATACGCTGATCCCGGCCAATCCGAACCAGCCCTACGACATCAAGGAACTGATCCTGAAAGTCGTGGACGAGGGGGACTTCTTCGAACTCGCGGATACCTTCGCCAAGAACATCGTCACCGGCTTCGGCCGCATCGCGGGCAAGACGGTGGGCTTCGTCGCCAACCAGCCGATGGTGCTGGCGGGCGTGCTCGACTCTGACGCCTCACGCAAGGCCGCGCGCTTCGTCCGCTTCTGCGATGCGTTCAACATTCCGATCGTCACCTTCGTGGACGTGCCGGGCTTCCTGCCGGGCACCGCGCAGGAATACGGCGGATTGATCAAGCACGGCGCGAAATTACTATTCGCCTACAGCCAGTGCACGGTGCCGCTGGTCACGGTGATTACGCGCAAGGCTTACGGCGGCGCGTTCGACGTGATGGCCTCGAAGGAAATCGGCGCGGACATGAACTACGCCTGGCCGACGGCGCAGATCGCGGTGATGGGCGCGAAGGGCGCGGTGGAGATCATCTTCCGGCAGGATATCGGCGACGCGGAAAAGATCGCCGCGCGCACCAAGGAATACGAGGACCGCTTCCTGTCACCGTTCGTAGCCGCCGAGCGCGGCTATATCGACGACGTGATTATGCCGCACTCGACCCGCAGGCGCATCGCCCGCGCGCTGGCGATGCTGAAGGACAAGCACGTCGACGTGCCGATGAAGAAGCACGACAACATTCCGTTGTGAGGGGACGGCCTTTAAACCACTCAAAATTGGGCGAATGATATTTGAAAAAATGGCTTTGAAAATTAGGCAATGCAAGCATCAAACTTGGTAGCTGTCGTTTCTAGATATGTTGCCGGTGCATTGATCCTCGTAACGATCGGTTTTGAGTTCGCATCATTGCCATGGACATTCTTTGTCCTTGCCATTGGAGGGGCGGCGATCGTTGCAATTTCGCCCTTTATTGTAATTGGAATTCTAGTGTTTGTTTGGCTTGGGCTCGAAAGGCATCGTCAATTTTATCCATATGCTGCATTTCTTCTCGGATTGGGATGGGTGACATTTCTTATTATTGCAAAGAATTCGTCTGTATTTGTGTTTATTAGTTATTATGCGTTCTGGCACATGATGTTGGTTCATTGGCTGATGAGGTTGTTTCATTGAGGTTGTACGATTTTCTCGCACACGTGTCGTGAACGTCGACTAAGCAGAGAACTGATCGCAATGCCCACCCACATCCTCGTTGTCCGCGCCACTGTCCCCGATGAATCCAGACGCGCTGCGTTTGACGCGTGGTATTCGCGCGAGCATCTGCCGGATGCTGTGAAGTCTTTCGGTTCCAAGCGCGCGTGGCGCTACTGGCTCGCCAACGATCCCGCCGTGCATCTGGCGATGTATGAATTCCCGGACCGGGCGTCGCTCGATGCCGCCGCAGGCGGCGAGGAGATGAAGCGCCTGATCCGCGACTTCGACCGCGACTGGCCCGAGGTGAAGCGCACGCGCGACATCATGGTGCAGGCGGAGAGCTGGCCGGGCTGACCCGCGCTGGGCTGTCGTTCCTCATCATAAGGGGCGTGCTCTTTCTTTCCCTCCCCTGGATGGGGAGGGTGGACGGCGCAGCCGGCCAGGTGGGGTGACACAGCGTGTTACAACGCTTCATTGCGTGCGGCGCCATACACACGACATGTTGTTCGCTGCGCTCTCAACATGCCACCCTCCCCACAAGGGGGAGGGAAGCCAATTCGGTGCCGGCGTTGCTGAGAAGCGGGCCTCCCCCATGAGGGGAATCGTTGGCGTTGGAGAAATCTCGCGGCGTTGTGCTAGGTAATGCCCATGGAGCCCTCCGAATCGATACTCTTTTTCTTCGGATTGTTCGCCCTGGTTGCGGAGGCCATGACGGCGGCGCTTGCGGCTGGGCGGCGCAAGATGGACTGGTTCGGCGTCGCCGTGCTCGGCTGCGTCACCGCGCTTGGCGGCGGCTCGCTGCGGGATATGCTGCTCGGGCATTATCCGCTGCTCTGGGTGAAACATCCCTCGCTGCTGTTTCTCACCGGCGGCGCGGCGCTGCTCACTATCGCGCTCGCGCGTGTGGTGCATCGCCTGCATTATCTTTTCCTCGTGCTCGACGCCATCGGCCTCGTGGTGTTCACCATCATCGGCTGCAACGTGGCGAGAAGCATGGGTCATCCGGTAATCATCGTGGTGGTGGCGGGGATGATCACCGGATGCGCCGGCGGCGTGCTGCGCGATATTCTTTGCACCGAAGTGCCGCTGCTGTTCCGCAGCGAGCTTTACGCCAGCGTCTCATTGGCGACGGGCGCGATCTATGTCGCGGGCACGCATTTCGGCACCGAACATGTCGCGGTGGTGATCGGCTCGGTGGCGTTCGGCCTGACGTTCCGCCTGCTGGCAATCCGCTACAAGTGGGAAATGCCGAAGTTCATCTACGAGCGCGAAGGGCCGCACTGAGCGTCCGGCCCTGGGGCTCGCTGAGCAGCAGCCGCGCGATGCGGCAGGTTATGCCGCCTTGCTGCGCTTCTTGAGTTCTTCTTGCGCGCGTTTCTTCAGTTCGGCTGCGCTGACGTCCTCGACATGGGTGCCGACAAACCAGCTGTTGCCTGCGGGATCTTTCACGCCGCCGGAGTGATCGCCGTAGAATTGATCCGCCGGCTCCATGATCGAGGTGCCGCCTGCCTTGATAGCCTTCTGGTAGACGGCGTCGGCATCCGGCACATACAGATAAAGCATCACCGGCGAGGCCTTGGCGTGTTCCGATGCGTCGGCGATCATGATCATCGAGTTTCCGATTTTCAGTGTGGCATGCATCACCGTGCCGTCGGGCCGCTTGGTCATCTCGTGCATCAGCTCGGCATCGAAGGCTTTCTTCAGAAAGCCGATGACCTTCTCCGCGCCGTCGACAATGAGATAGGGCGTGACGGTGTGGAAGCCTTGGGGAATGGGTTTGACCTTGGAAGTCATGAGCAAACTCCTCGTTTCAATCAAGAATGACGAGAACAATCCGCGCCCGGACAAGTCGGTCCGGTCATGACCGGCTGCCGCGCCTGACCATCGCGGGTTGCCCGGCCGGAGCTTCGTCCGCAATTGCGACGGGACCATGAACGAGGCGCACCATGCGCACCTCCGTCACGCGCAGCGGGCCGCGGCCTTGCGCCGCCATCTCCACGGCGTCGGCAATTTCCTGCGTGATGGCTGACTGTTCGGACGGGGGAAGGGCGCTGATATAGTCCAGCGCATCTTTCAGCGTGGCGATCGGCCGGCCCTTCGCGGGAACGATGGGCTTGATGAAACGGCTGTTCCACGGCACGGCGTAACTCCCGGTGCGTCACATTGGCCGGATTAAGTGTGCCCCGCGCGTTTCGTTCCGAGAACCAATCGGCATGTTGCGCGTTGTTCCGTATGCCGAAGAAAACAGCGCTGCCCAGAAAACCGCACAGGTTGATGTCCAGCACATCGCCGACCGGCCTGCACAGGAACTCGCCTCTTGGTGCACATGTGAAATTTCCGATGGCGACGCAGCCGCCGGATACCGGCCGGGGCGTGCCCCAGCCGATGACATCACGGACAAATCCGATCGGGCCGCAGGAACCTGCGCGCAGCGACAAGGCGCAGTGCGCGAAGGCGCGCGCGAGTGCGCTCGAAAAGCAGCGCGATGCATTGCGCAGGGGACATCCCGCCGAGCGGGCGTGAGGTCACATGAGAAAATTTCTGGAATGGCTCCGGATGATCTGGGAAGGCGAAGAGCCTGTACGGCCGCAGGACAGATAGGGCGGCGAGCGAAACGTCAGGTTCGCCTGATGCGCGCAGTGGTGCCCGCGACGATTTGCATGAAAACGCCGAGTAGCCAGCCGAACGTCAGCAACAGCGTGAACGCCGGCGTCGAGTCGGAATCCGCCACGATGGAATAGACCGAGATGAAGGCTGCCATGGCGGCAAGGAAGGTTCCGGCCGCGCTGAACAGTTCGACGGGGTCCATCGGCTGCAGGTCTTTGCCGGTCAGGTGCCCCTGCGGCGGGCGGCCCGTGCGGTGCGGCGGGACATCGATGCCGAGATAGAAGCCGATGGCCCCAAGAACCATCAGGGCGAGGCTCACGCTTATGGAACCGAGGGCCTCGACGCGTGCGCTCGACACATGAGCCGCGACGAACAGGCCGCACGATGCACCCGCCATGGACAGCCCAAATCGTTCGATCACGTGAGCGCATCTTGAGGTGCGGGAGCGGACGGAGCGATGGGCGATGATGCTGTCTGCCATCTTCTACCAATCACGGAACAGCAAATGGTTCCACATCGTCGGGAAAATAGGCAGATTTGTTTAGGCGCTTGCAGGAAGGTTCGAAAGATACCCATTCGGTACCCGGCTTGACAGGCGATGGTTGTAGGATTATATTCCCAATTATCAAGGTAACACCACAAGGGCTGGATGTGGTGACGGAGGCCCTAAATGGACGTCCTCAAATCTGGCGGTTTTCTTTCGCCCGGCGATTTTGGATCAGAATTGCCGCCAGCCGGATCGAGCGATGCTGTCGCACCCGCCGTTATGCCGGACGCCGCCCGCGCTGTGCTGGAAGAGGTGTTCGACGACTGGCGGTCGGAAAACTACGATTTGCTCGTAGAAGGTTTGCCGGTGGATGTTTTGGATTTGCGATTAAGACTCAACGCGGCTTCTGCGAAAGTTTGTAAATCGGCCCGGCTGGCCCCGAGCGCGTCATAGAACTGCATACTCACCTTGACCATTTCGAGAATGTGTTTTTCAAAGCTTGATTGAGTGAATTCGTGTTTGGTTGCCTTGTATGTGCCGCCGGTTGTCCGACTTAAAAAATTCACTGAATCGCTAAAAGACTCGATGTAAGAGTGAGCGAATACGTCACGTTTCTGGATTGCCCGAATTCCGTTAAGCGAGCCTAGGAGTTGATCCCGTTTCGGGTGATCGCTCCGGCCTATTAGGTCAGCCAAAAGGCGGAACTTCGGACCCGACGTCATCCCGGCGGTTATAAGATGCGCTTGGTGATGAGTGACCTTTAAGAATTGGCAAATCGCGTAATCAATGGTCAAATCGAGGGATGACCAGTAACCGTGGAAAAGTCCCATCAACTGGGTAAATTCCGGCCGCTGTGCGAGAGGCGTCTTAGCCATGGCTAAATCTCCAAGTGATGAGAAATTCAGTGATGAGGAAGCGCAACGCCGCTTCATGGGCACGTTGCGCGCGGCGCTAAATACACCGCCGAAACCGATGGTCTCGCCGAAAAAGAAGAAAGCAAAACGAGCGGCGAAGCCTTTGGCACGTAAGCGTGCCAAGTGACTCCGCCGCTGAAAACGTCAGTCGAATTACGCGGCGTCGGATTTCAAGTAGCTTACGCCGTATTGGAAAGCCGACGGACTACCGCCAAGGTCAATAGCCGTATTCCAGTAGCCACTGCTTGGCACCGCAATTCGCGCAGGCAGCATTTTGAAATGCCCCCCGTGATAGTTGTGGGATCTGCCGTTCTTGAAGTTCTGAAAGTCTGTATCGCTCATTACTCGCACGTTGCATTGGTGCGAGCATTGAACGACGACCACATCGCCTGCATTTAAGTATTCACGAGAATGAACGAAGCGCATGAATCGGCTCCTGTAATGGGGCCGATCTTGACTACATGGGCGATTCAGGAGTTAAGTCCTGAGTGTTAACGACCACTGCCCGCGATCAGCCCCTAGCTGAAAATTGCGGGATCGGGGATCATCCTTCGCAGGGATGGTCCCTGATTCGTTTGCGAGCGTGTCTGATTCTCGCTCGGGAGTCGATTCGCCATGGATATGGATTTGATGCGCAGGCAGATAGCGGAATCGACACTCCGCTCGCGCGCCGAAATCGTCCGATACATCGAAGAGGCTGAGCAGGACGGCAAACGCAAAGACGCTAGGTCGTGGAAGTCTGCGCTCCGAAAGATCGACAAGCAGATCGCAATGTATGGATTGGATCGCTATGCCCCGAAGTCCTAAAGGCGAGAAGCGGCCTGACATCGACTGGCGCAGTGTTGCCTTCGTGCCCGGCAGGATGTGCGCGAAATGCATCGGGAAGCGCCTGAAGTTGGCGCGCGCCGGTTCGGACCCGCATTTGGATTTTGAATGTCGGCGGTGCGACTATATCCGGGACCATGTCGAGCGGTCCGACAGAACACAAGCGGCATAACATCAAGAAATCAATATGGCCCTCAAACGAAAGCCTCTGTTGGGTCAGGCCCATCTTAAGAAAATAGTATGGGATGAATTGCAACGTTTCAAAGCCTGCCAATCCATAACAGCGATTGGGATATACCTTCGCGATCATTCCGTAGCCGGGACATGGCGAATAGGCACAGTCCCCAATCGAGACGACTTTAATCAGGAATGCAGCTTTATCGTGCGCGATGTCGAAGAACGTTTAGGCAAGCTATACGATCTCGGACCTGAAGATTAACGAGAGAAATAAGTAAGGAAGAAGCCCGGCAAATAGCCGGGCTTCTTGTTGAGGAGATCATCATGAGTTTGCAGGCGATCATAAATCGATCAACAGCAATTGTCATTGGCCCAAAGGGCGAGCGACTATTTCTTCTCGCTGATGAGACGTCGGCGAAAGCGCTCCACCAAATTGTCAAGCAGATCAATGCCGATCTTCATGCCGACAACTTCGGTCTCAATCGAAATGCTCTCGCTAACCGTGCCCTTGGCATCTCTAATGAGGACTTGCTTGATCTCATCTAACCAAGGGCCATTAACATTACCGTTGGCCTCGGCTAATGCATTGAGCAGATGGTCGATACCACCGCTCAAAGCCATGATTACGAAACCTGCTTCCTGTAGGCTCTTCGGGGCAGGCATGCTGAAAGCAATTTTCTTATTGTCGTCAACCATCTACTTCTCCAGCTTCACTTTCCAAGTATCTAACTTTTGCGCCAATACTTCACACGCTTAGGTTTCGTCGGCTTCCAATTCTTCTTTCGCCAGCGCAGGAATCGTCCCGCTGCTTTGCTGTAGTCCGGCTTAACGAGGTTGCCCATACAGAAGGCGCTTACCTTCTGCTCCTTTGATAGCGGCTACGGTGCGGGTAACGTCGGAATGGCCAAGAGCGATACGATGATTGTAGCGGAAATCAAATTCGGCCAAGTAGCGATGCAGATGCTTTTCGGCACAGTGCTGATAGACGCCCTTCATGCCGCGCTTGAAGATTGAGAAGTAGCCTTCGACCGAATTGGTGTTTACGTCGCCGCGTGCGTATTCCTTTGCGCTGTGGTTGACCGTCTCATGCGAAGCGAACTCGGAACCGACGCGAGTGTAGAGACGGCTTTCATCGGTATGCAGCCGGGTTTCGCGGTCGATGTTATCTCGGACGATCTTGGCAACGCTGGCACCATCCGCAACGGCAACATGGAACGAGCGAACCGAACCGCCGCGCTCCACCAGCGAAACGATGGCCCGCTTATTTGACGGGCCGGTACGGCCCGATTTGGTAAAGGGGCGACCGCTCGTTGTCGTCTTGCGGGCCTTCGTCTTGGCCACTGGCCCATAGTAGGTTTCGTCCGCCTCAACGATTGAGCCGGGTCCGCCCATAGGCGAGAAGCCACCGTCCCGCATCGCCTCGCGGATGCGGTGGCACAGGAACCAAGCCGACTGATACGAAATGCCGAGGTGGCGCTTAAGCTGGAGCGCCGACATACCCTTCTTGCTGGAGCAAAGCAGGTAGAACGCCAGCATCCACTTATGCAGCGCGATCTTGCTGCGCTCCATGACGGTGCCGGTGGTGCAGGTGAAGTCCTTTCGGCATTCCGGCTCGGCGCAACGGTAGAGGCCCGCACGGCCACTGACGGGATAGGCGTGATCGACGGTGCCACAATGCGAGCAGACCGGGCCGCTGGGCCAACGGATGCTTTCAATCATGGCGCGGGCATCGTCATCATTCGTGAAGTGCGGGGCCGATAGCACGCTTTTCATCGCAGAATCTCCAAAAGATGCTGCGACTACTACATTAGGTAGTTGTGGTGTCAACTAGATAATTGGGATTATATTCCTTCTCGTCCCGCCCTGTCATGAGGGGCGTTTCGCGATCGTCACGATACGCGGGGCGGGATGCGGTGGCCGCTTGCGGCGCTCGGTTCGTGGCTGTGAAAAGCACCGCGAACGACGACGGCGCCGAGCGCGTCTTCCGCGAAAGTGGGGACCGGTTTCGCGGCCGGAAGACGCGCCAATTGTATTGGGGCGTTTTCTGATCGGCGAACCGGAAGTCCACTTCGCCGGAAAACGCCCAGGCGGACGGCTGAAGTCGCGTGGTCCCGGCGTCGCGGTGCTGACGTCGAAAGGAGCGGGAGGGTCTGTCGCCCTTGTGGCGGTGGAAGTCACTCACGATCCAGAACGGTGGCGAAAGAGCCGTCCACCGGGGAGAGCGCGGAATAAGCCGTTCCAACCATTGCGTGCGGGACGCCGGATGCCTCCGGCGCAACCGTGGTGACTAACTCGTGTGCTTTTTACTTTGCACACGAGGCTGCGGATGCGCTTGCGCATCCGGCGTTCCGCGCGCCCTCATTTCGAGGGCGAAGGAAACGAGGAATTCGGGCGCCCCCGCGCCTTTCAAACAACAGGGGTGATGGCGTATGGCTTCATGAAAACGGGGAGATGAAGCACAACGCGCATCACACATTCAATGTCGTCCACACCTGCGCGGGGACGACGCGGGTGATTGTTGTGTGCACCGGCACCCAAAGAAAACCCCGCCGAAGCGGGTTTTGAATTGTGTGGCTGCGCGCTCACCACCAGGTGCGGCAGACGCGGTTTGGACCCCAGTAACGGCAGCGGCGGACCACCGGCGGGCGAACGACGACAACGCCACGGTTCGCGCGGCAGCCGCCATAGGGGCCGCGATGGAAGCCGGGACCACAACCGCCTGCGATCTGGATCACGTCAATACCGCCGCCGGAAGCGGGAGCCAGGGGCATTGCGTTGGCGGCGCTGAAACCGGCCGCGGAGACTGCGAGAAGGGTTGCTGCGAACAACGTTTTCATGGGGATCCTTCCAGGGTCATCGTGTTGCATGTTGCGATGAGTTCCGGCCCGGCCGGGGCTGACCCGGAATCATGTCGCCCGGCCTCGGCCGGTAACGGGACACTATTCTGCCGAATATAGACACAGGATGAACCGATTGTGGTCGCAGACACCGGTCAGGGCCTGTTTGCTGCAGAGGCAAACAGCCTGGCCGCGATGGCGAATCTGGCGTCCGCCCAGTTCAGTTTCCATTCATGCGTGCTGCGGAATTCTTCCGATCAAGAAAACATCGGAGGACGCATCATGGACCGCCGCGTTTTTCTCAAGTTCGCATTTGGTATCGCTGCCGCAGGCGCAGCAACTATCGCAACCGCGCGCGCGGCTCCACTCGCACCGCTGACCGGCAAGCCGATTGAGCCGAACCAACTGCCGCAAAACGCCGTCGCCAACGACGACGATCTGAATGAAGCGCAGATCGAGCAGGTGCGGTGGGGACGTCGCCGCGGCTGGGGCCATCGTCACTGGGGATGGCGTCGCCGCCGCCGCTTCTATCGCCGGCGCTACTGGCGTCGCCGCTGGTAAGTCGCAGCCGAGTTGACGAGCCCCGGCTGATTCAGCCGGGGTTTCACTTTACTCGCGGCGGCATTTGCCCACAAGGTTGCGGCGGTATCCGACCGGACATTTGCGGGCGAACATCCGCATTAATCTCGGTCCTTCCGGTTGCGGGCGGCAGACCCCGCTGGAGAGACGATGGAATCCGATGCCGCATCCGTCCTTCACCGCCACCACATCGCCGCGCGCGGTGACCGCAGGCGAGGCGAGCGGCATGGCCTGAACAGCTCCCGCGCCGGCCATTGCGGCCGCGAGGAAGACTGCTGCAAGAAACGTCTTCATCCTCGCCTCTCAGCGATCAAAGCTTCGGTGCGTTGCCGAGCGGGGTCTTGTTGAGGGCTTCGTTCTTCTCGGCCGCGAAAGCGTCCGCATCGATCTTCGCCGCGCTGATGATCTGCTTGAAGTCGATCAGCGTGAACTCGGTCTTGCTGACACGGTCCGGCGTGATGCCCGGCGAAATCTCCACGCTTAGGACTCCGTCGCAATTCGCGCCCTTGGCTTCAGCGGCCAGCTTGTCGAGCGTCTTGTCCGACGTCTGCGCGCGCTTCAGCACAGCCACGCAGCTTCCACGTCCGTTGGCGTCATTGAGCGCGACCGCGGCCTTGGGGTTGATCGGAGCGTTGAGCGCTTCGAGTGCGGAAGCAGGGGTGTACTTCTGCTTCACCGACATCACCTTGCCGCCCTTGTAGAAGTAATACATGCGTCCGTCGCCGATCAGGGTCGGTGCTCCGTATTTCGTGGTCACGCGCTCGATCATTTCGGCCTTGGGGGGCTGCTTGCCGGAGGCGAAACCCAGATCGCGCGCAATGTAATAGGCGCGGTTGGCGCTGGCGGGCGACGAAAATACTGCCATCATCGATTCGCCGGGATGGTTGCTGGTCGCTGGCGACACGAACTTCATCGAGGTGACATAGGTCACGTTGGTGCCGCCGAATTTCTGCTGAGCGATCTCCGGTTTCACGCCCGGCAGATCTTTCAGGTAGGTCTCGAAAATCGGAGAAGCCTTGCTGCCTTCGGTGTTGCTCGACAGGCCGACAATGTCAGGCTGAAGCTTTGCGGAAAATGCAGTTTCGGGTGACTTCGGCTTGATTTCGTAAGCCCAGCCCGTGGCCGGAGCCGTGACCGAAAACAGCGCGACAAATGCGATTAACCCACTGCGAAACATGGAACACCCTGTCAGAAATTCGGGACATCAAAAGCGCGAAAAGCGCGGCGAATTACGCCAATTTTTGCTCGGCGCTGTCAACTGCGGATTGTTGCATTAATCGCCCGGCGCGCCGAACAATGCGTTAAAGCGTGTGGCGCCTTTCGGTGAAAACGTCACGACGCGGTTGCCTTTTTCGCGCTTCGCCCAGTTCAACTCGTAGAATCGCGACAGGATCGCCGCGCCGAGCGAGCCTGCGAGATGGCTTCGCCGGACGCTCCAGTCGAGGCAGGTCTTGCACAGGGGACGGCGAGATCCGCCGAGGGCCGGCAGGTCGATGCCGAGATCGGCGACAAACCGCTCCCCTTGGGACGTAAGCGCAACGCTGTCCTTCTGGGCGCGCAGCAACCCTTTCTCCGTCATGGAGTCGAGCATCCGCACGCCCAAATCGCCCGCGAGATGATCGTAGCAGACACGGGCACGGCGCAGCCCGGGATCGGAGGGGCCAGTTCGAACCCGCAGGTGACCGGCGCGGGCGGCGAGCCCCATCAATCCCTCAAGCACCGTGGCGACGTCGGGGCCGGAGAGCCGGAAATAGCGATGACGGCCCTGTTTTTCCGGGACGACGAGGTGCCCCGCCTCGAGTTTGGCAAGATGCGAACTCGCGGTTTGCGGTGTGATGCCTGCTTCCTGCGCGAGTTCGGTCGCGGTGAGGGCGCGTCCGCTCATCAGCGCAGTCAGCATGTTGGAGCGCGCGGGATCGCCGACAAGCGAGGCGATCATGGCCATGTCCGGTCCTGCTTTCATACTTCGATCCTAGTCGAAGCATTCACGTCAGGCAACGGTCTAGGGTCTGTTCCGGACAAGGAGCATCCCATGACCGTTACCGTTTTCATCCGCTACCAGCTCGATCCGTTCAAGCGGCATATGTTTGAAGCCTATGCGCAGCGGTGGCTCACGATCATTCCGAAATGCGGAGGCGATCTGCTTGGCTACTGGATGCCGCATGAAGGCACCGACAACATCGCATTCGGGCTTATCTCGTTTCCGAGTCTGGCAGAGTACGAATCCTATCGCGCCCGGCTAAAAGCCGATGCGGAGGGTGTTGCAAATTTCAGTTTCGCGCTGGAGCACAAGTTCATCCTGTCGGAGGAGCGAACCTTTTTGCGGCAGGTGCAGGGCTGACGCGCCGTCATGCCGATTGATTTCACATGGCATCAACGGCATCGTCGGCCTTGGCGTCAAAGACATTGAAAATAATATCGCCCTGGAGGACTAGGAATGCCGGTTTCAACAGCCCAGAAGCGCGCGGATTTCAAAAAACTTCATGAGAGCGGCTGCTTTGTGCTGCCCATCCCGTGGGACGTGGGCAGCGCCCAATTGTTGCAGGGGATGGGTTTCAAGGCGCTCGCTTCGACGAGTTCAGGCTTCGCCTGGTCGATCGGGCATCCCGACAACAAGGTAACCTGCGACGATGTTCTGACGCATCTGAAAGCGCTGTGTGATGCCACGGACATTCCCGTGAATGCCGATTTCGAGGCGGGTTTTGCGCACGATCCCGAAGGAGTAGCGGCGAACGTGGCGCGTGGCGTTGAGACCGGTGTGGCGGGATTGTCGATCGAAGACTCGACCGGCGACGCGTCGGCTCCTCTCTACGAAATGACACTCGCGGTCGGGCGCATGCGTGCGGCACGCTCGGCAATCGATGCAAAAGGTGGCGATGTCGTGCTGGTGGGACGATGCGAGAGCTTTCTCATCGGCCAGCCCGATCTCAAGGCCACCATCGCGCGGTTGATTGCCTACGCCGAGGCCGGCGCGGATTGCCTGTATGTGCCGGGCATCAGAACCAGGGAGCAGATCGCGGCGGTTGTGAAAGAACTGGCGCCGAAACCGATCAATGTGCTGTGGGGCGGGCCCGGCATGACGCAGGCAGAACTGGCCGATATGGGCGTGCGCCGTATCAGCGTTGGTGGCGCGCTCGCGCGCACGGCCTGGGGTGCCTTCATGAAAGCTGCGCGGGAAATTGCCGACAGTGGATCGTTTGCCGGAATGGCTCAGGCTGTACCGCACGGTGAGATCAATGGCTTCTTTTCAAAAGCCATCAAGGAGCGAAAATAATAGACCAAGAATAAGCGGGCATCCGTGAAGATGCCCGCTCTGATTTTCAAGCCGTCGAGGTTAGTTGCTTGACGGTGCGCCAGCCGGAGCCGGGTTGTTCTGCGGGGCGGCCGGAGCCGGATTGTTCATCGCCGGCGGAGAAGCGGGCTGTGCAGGGCGCATTGTCGAGCCGGTGGTCTGGCCAGCCGGAGCACGAGGTGCCCGCGCCGTGCCGCCTGACGGCGAGGCCGGCGTTGTTTGCGCGGTCGGCGTTGCATCAGGTGATGTGCTGGACGTGTTCAGCCCGTAGAACACCACGCCAAGAATTGCGACCAGCGCGATCGCGAACAACGCGATGCGTCCGCCACCGGCGGGTCCTTCAGCCAGCTCGGGATCTGCCTGAAGTTCGTTGTCGAACTGATCCGCGCGGCGGCGGAGCAACTCATCGTTGGTCGGCGCTGCGCTGTAGGGATCGTTGGGGTTACGCTCGATTGCCATGGATCATTCCTCCAGTCGGTGCATCTTCAGAGACAATCACTGGATACCGAAGACGTTCCCCCGATATCCCGCTATCATTCGGGTTCACTGATGCTCGGAACTTTGCGGATTGTAATGTCATCGGGTAATCGAGCCTGTGGTCTGGCCCGTTGTTATCGCGGGGTTCGCGGAAGTTTGATGCGAGGCAGGGTTCATGCGCGCCAGAACAAGGGCGAGAACCACAAGCAACGCGACGCCGATAAGCGCCTTGATGGGCTTACCCTGCTGATACTCGAATTTCTCGGTTGTCCGGACGGGTTTGCCGTTGCTGGCTCCTTTACCGTTCGACGACCAATCGTTTGCTGACAGGGTCATGATCAAAATCCTCCGCTCGTCTGCGCAACCCGTTGAGACCGGGTTTGCCTTGGTGGAGGTCAACGGTCACCCGTTGGGACCGTTCCGGAGGAGCCTTGCATCGGGGGCGGGTCAGAGTTGCAACGGGCAATTGCACTGCAGCGAGTCGTCGCGATCCCCGAACGAGCGCCAAACGGCCCGCAATGTCCTTTCGACGTCAGGCATAAAAGCGACACAACAGGTCGAGTTGGGCTGAAAAGCGAACCAAAAATTGCGTTTCAAAACAAAGGTCTGATGAATGCGATTTAGGATGTGCTGGAAACAAAAAGCGACATAGACTGGTTCTAAGTAGACTCGTGACGTTGCAAACAAGAGCCCGGCAAAGAGGCAGTCGAATTATGGGAATCAATCAAGGGCCGATCAGTCTTGATCAGAAGTATACGCAGGCATCGGGGCACGTTTTTCTGACCGGCATTCAGGCTTTGGTCCGGTTGCCGATGGCGCAGGTCAGGCGCGATCGGGCAGCGGGCCTGAACACCGCAGGATTCGTCACCGGCTATCGCGGGTCACCTCTTGGCGGCTACGACCAGCAACTTCACGCAGCTCGCAAGCATCTCGCCCAGTACGATGTGAAATTCCAGCCGGGCGTCAATGAAGACCTCGCTGCGACCGCGATCTGGGGTTCGCAGCAACTCAATCTGTCGCCGGGTGCGAAGTTCGACGGCATTACCGGCATCTGGTACGGCAAGGGCCCCGGCGTCGATCGCTGCGGCGACGTATTCCGTCATGGCAATGCGGCGGGTTCGGCCAAGAATGGCGGCGTTCTCTGTCTCGCGGGCGACGACCACGGCGCTAAATCATCGACCGTGCCGCATCAGTCGGACCATGCCTTCATCTCTGCGCTGATGCCGTATCTCTATCCGTCGAGCATCCACGAGATGATCGAGATGGGTCTGCTCGGTATCGCGATGTCGCGTTACTCCGGCTGTTGGGTCGGCATGAAGGTCATCACCGAAACGGTGGAAACCACGGCGGAAATCGATCTTACCGACGAGATGACACCGTTCATCATTCCGACTGATTTCGAGATGCCCCCGGGCGGCCTCAATCTGCGCTGGCCGGACGACCGCTACGCGCAGGACAAGCGCCTGCAGGATTATAAAGGATTTGCCGCAGTCGCCTTTGCGCGCGCCAACAGAATCAATCGCGTGACGATGGATTCGCCGAACGCGCGGTTCGGCATCATGGCGTCCGGCAAGAGTTATGAAGATATCCGGCAGGCGCTGCGTGAACTCGGCATCACGCCGGAGGTCGCCGCCAAGATCGGTATTCGGCTTTACAAGATCGGCATGCCATGGCCGCTGGAGCCGGAAGGCGTGCGCGCGTTTGCCGTCGGCCTCGAGGAAATCTTCATCGTCGAGGAACGCCGCGAGATCGTCGAGAACCAGGTCAAGCAGGAGCTGTTCAACTGGCGCGACGATGTGCGCCCGCGCATCATCGGCAAGATGGACAATCACGACAAGCGCTTCCTGCCATTTGCCGAAGAGCTCAGCGTCGCGTCGCTGGCAAGTTCGCTGACCGAGCGGCTGCTGCAGCTCGACCTCAATCCTGAAATCGTCGCGATGCTGCGCGCCAAGGCCGACTGGTTCAACGGCCGGCAGGCGACCCAGGTTCAGGCGATCGCGCCAGTCACGCGCACCCCGTATTTCTGCTCGGGCTGCCCGCACAATTCATCGACCAAGGTGCCGGAAGGCAGCCGTGCGATGGCCGGCATCGGCTGCCACTTCATGGCGCTGTGGATGGACCGCAACACCGAGACCTTCACGCATATGGGCGGGGAGGGCGTGCCATGGGTCGGCATCGCGCCTTTCACCAACGAGAAGCATGTCTTCGTCAATCTTGGCGACGGCACGTATTTCCACTCGGGCAGCCTCGCGATCCGGCAGGCGGTCGCATCCAAGGCAAACATCACCTACAAAATTCTCTACAATGACGCGACGGCGATGACCGGCGGCCAGCATGTCGATGGCGAGCTCTCGCCGCAGCAGGTCACGTTCCAGCTTCACAGCGAGGGCATCCGCGACATTTATCTCGTGTCGGAAAATCCCGACGCCTATCCGGCGTCCGACATTGCACCGGGTACCAAGGTTGCGCACCGGGACCAGCTCGATGAAGTCCAGCGCACGCTCCGCGAAGTGCCGGGCTGCTCGGCCATTGTCTTCGTGCAGACCTGCGCCGCCGAGAAACGTCGCCGCCGCAAGCGCGGTCTGATGGAAGATCCGTCAAAGCGTATCTTCATCAATTCGTCCGTCTGCGAAGGCTGTGGCGATTGCTCGGTGCAGTCGAATTGCATTTCGGTCGAGCCGCTGGAAACTGAGCTGGGGCGCAAGCGCACCATCAACCAGTCAAGCTGCAACAAGGATTATTCCTGTGTGAAGGGCTTCTGTCCGTCCTTCGTCACCGTTGAAGGCGCCACATTGCGCAAGCGCGCGCCGGTCGCCGTTGATGATTTCGGCGAACTGCCCGCACCATCCAGCGTTCCGTCGCTCGACAGGCCGTACAACATTGCCGTTGGCGGCGTGGGCGGCACGGGCGTGCTGACCATCGGTGCGCTGCTCGGGATGGCAGCTCACATCGAAGGCAAGGCGAGCATGATCCTCGATATGTCGGGGCTCGCGCAAAAGGGTGGGGCGGTGCTGAGCCATGTGCGGTTGTCGAAGAATACCGCCGACGTCACCTGTTCACGTATCGTGACCGGCACTGCCGACTTGCTGATTGCGGCCGATGAGGTGGTGGCCGTCGCCAAGGAAACGATTACGCTGGCGGAGTCGTCGCGCACCTATGGCGTCATCAATACGCATCTCATTCCGATTGCTGATTTCATCCAGAACCGTGACTTCGATTTCCAGCGCGGCAAGGTCAATCGGGTGCTGGAAAATGCGCTCCGCAAGGACTCCGCGTTCCTCGATTTCACCAAGCCCGCCGAGGCTCTGCTGGGAGACTCGATCGCGACGAATATGATGATGATGGGCTACGCCTATCAGAAGGGCTTGTTGCCGGTCGGCGCAGAAGCCATCGAGCAGGCGATCGAACTCAATGCGGTGTCGATCAAGATGAACACCCAGGCGTTCCGTCTTGGCCGCCTTGCGGCGCACGATCCCGCACGGCTTGCTGCAATGATGAAGGGCGATGAGCCCGAGGCGCCGAAGACTCTCGATCAGATGACGCTCGACGAGGTCATCGCGCATCGCACGCAGTTGCTGACCGATTATCAGAGCGCTGCCTATGCGGCACGCTATCGTAATCTTGTCGATCAGGTGCGGAAGGTTGCATTCGATGGCGGGTATGGCGAGGCATTGCCGCGCGCCGTTGCGATCAACTATGCCAAGCTGCTCGCCTACAAGGACGAGTATGAAGTCGCGCGTCTCTTTACCGATGGAAAGTTCGCCGAAAATCTCGGCAAGCAGTTCGAGGGTAATTTCAAGATCAGCTTCAATCTCGCACCGCCGATCCTGCACAGTGGAGTCGATGCATTGGGCCGTCCGCGCAAGCGCGAGTTCGGCGCGTGGATGTTGCCGGTCTTCCGGACGATGGCAAAATTCCGCTTCCTGCGCGGCACGCTGTTCGATCCGTTCAGCTACAGCGAGGATCGCAAGCTCGAATGCAATCTGATCAAGGGATATGAGCAGGATGTGGTGACGGCGGTGAAGCTGCTTTCGCCCAAGACCCTCGATATCGCGGTCGAGTTACTGTCGCTGCCCGATCAGATTCGTGGTTATGGACCTGTGAAGGAGGCGTCGATCGCAAAAGCGAAGGCGCGATACCAGCAGCTTGCCAAGGACCTTGTCAATCCGCCGCCGATGATCGCGCCCCAGATCGCGGCGGAATAGAACGCTCGTTCGCACGGCGAAACTCAAGATGCTTGCCAAGCGCCGCTTGGCGGGTCAGAAAATCCGCTGAGATAAAGCAGCGGAGATGACTTTGAGCATCAAGGGAAAAGCCTATATCGCCGGGATCTATGAACATCCCACCCGGCACGCGCCGGACAAATCGACCGCGCAATTGCACGCCGAATGCGCCAAGGGAGCGCTGGAAGATGCTGGCCTGACAAAGGCCGACGTCGACGGCTATTTTTGCGCCGGAGACGCGCCGGGCGGCGTGATGCCGATGGCCGATTATCTCGGCCTCAAGCTGCGTCATCTGGATTCGACCGAGACGGGCGGATGTTCCTACATCATCGCGCTGGGCCATGCCGCCGAGGCGATTGCCGCCGGCAAATGTTCCGTGGCGCTGATCACGCTGGCCGGCAAGCCGCGCACTGGCCCGATGCCGCCGCGCGCGTTCGGCCCAGAGGTCGATTTCGAAGCTGCGTACGGAGCGACGACTCACAACGCCTACGGCATGTGCGCCATGCGTCACATGCATGAGTTCGGCACTACCAGCGAGCAGCTTGCCTGGGTCAAGGTCGCAGCCTCGCATCACGCGCAATACAATCCCCACGCGATGCTGCGCGATGTCGTCACCGTCGCGGACGTTATCAATTCGCCGTTGATCTCCGACCCGCTGCACCGTCTTGACTGCTGCGTCGTCTCGGACGGTGGGGGCGCGCTGGTTGTTACCACGCCGGAGATCGCGAAGTCGTTGAAACGTCCGCTGGTGCGGATGACCGGTCACGGCGAATCGCTGAAGGGCCCGAACGGCGGCCGCAAGCTCGACCTGACTTATTCAGCGGGCGTGTGGAGTGGGCCACCGGCGTTTGCTGAAGCGGGCGTGACACCGAAGGACATCAAGTACGCGTCGATCTACGACAGCTTCACCATCACTGTGGTGATTCAGCTTGAGGATCTTGGTTTCTGTGCAAAGGGCGACGGCGGCAAGTTTGTAGCTGACGGCAACCTGATTTCCGGTGTCGGCAAGTTGCCGTGGAACACCGACGGCGGCGGACTGTGCAATAATCACCCGATCAACCGTGGTGGTATCACCAAGATCATCGAGGCCGTGCGGCAGTTGCGCGGCGAGGCGCATCCGAAGGTTCAGGTTCCGAATTGCGATCTCGCGCTGGTGCATGGCACTGGCGGATTGCTTGGTGTGCGTCATGCGGCATCGACCGCAATTCTGGAGCGCGTGTGATGAGCGACAAGCCAAAGTATTTAGCACCCACGGGCAATCCTGAAACCGCGCACTTCTGGAATGCTGCCAAAGAGGGCAAGTTCCTCATCAAGCGCTGCACGGCGTGCGGCGAGCCGCATTACTTTCCACGCTCGATCTGTCCGGTGTGCTTCTCCGATCAGACCGTGTGGGAGGAGAGCAAGGGTGAGGGTGTCATCTACAGCTACAGCCTGATGCGGAAGTCCCCGACCGGGCCTTATGCCATCGGCTATGTCACGCTTGATGAAGGTCCGTCGCTGCTGACCAATTTCGTGGATTGCGATCTGGCGGCGCTGAAAATTGGTCAGCGGGTGAAGCTCGTATTCAAGGCGACAGACGGCGCGCCGCTGCCGTTCTTCACGCCCGTCGGATAACAGTAACAACAGCGAGGAAACATGCCGATCAAGTACGATGAGGTGATGGCGCTCAAGAACGTCGGCCAGAAGTATTCGTGGACCGACCGCGAGGTGATGCTTTACGCCTATGGCATCGGCATGGGTGCCGATCCGATGGATCAGAAGGAGCTGTCGTTCGTCAACGAGGGCTACTTCACGCCGCGCGAGCTCAAGGTGGTGCCGACCTACGCGTCCGTTGCCGCGTGGGGCGCAAGTGCGGGCCCCATCGACGTCAATCGCGTCATGGTGGTCGATGGCGAGCGCGACATCACCTTCCACAGGCCGTTGCCTGTCACGGCAAACATCACGGCGGATTCCAGCATCCTCGGCGTGTTCGACAAGGGCAAGGACAAGGGCGCGGTGATCTTGCGTAAGACCGTGCTCAAGAACGACAAGGGTGAAGACCTTGCGACGTTGATCGCGTCCCAGTTCGCGCGTGGCGATGGCGGCTTTGGCGGTCCGTCCGACGGTCAGCCCGAGCCGCACGCGATTCCGAAGCGCGCGCCGGACATGACGGTCGACATTTCGACCCGGCCGGATCAGGCGTTGATCTACCGGCTTTGCGGCGACCGCAACCCGCTGCACAGCGATCCGGAATTCGCCAAGCGCGCGGGCTTTGACCGTCCGATCCTGCACGGCATGTGCACCTATGGTCTGAGCTGCCGCGCGGTGCTGCAAACCTATGCGGACTATGACCCGCTGGCGTTCAAGCAGCATGTGACGCGGTTCTCGTCGCCAGTCTTTCCCGGAGAGACAGTCTCGTTCGATCTCTGGAAGGACGGTAACGTGATTTCGCTGGAAGGTCGCGTCAAGAGTCGCGGTGTCTCCGTCATCAAGAACGGAAAGACCGTTCTCGCCTAAGACAAGAAGAAACGGGAGGATTCGATGGGTTTGCTCGACGGCAAGGTTGCGATCATCACCGGGGCTGGCGGCGGTTTGGGCGAGGCTTACGCCAGACTGTTCGCCCGCGAGGGCGCGTCCGTCATCGTCAATGACCTCGGCGGGCCGCGCGACGGCAGCGGCGCCGACAAATCGATGGCGCAGAAGGTTGTCGATGCCATCCAGGCTGAGGGCGGGAAGGCCGCCGCCAATGGATCGGACATCTCGACCATGGCCGGCGGACAGTCGGTATTCGACGACGCGATCAAGCATTTCGGGCGCGCCGACATTCTGGTCAACAATGCCGGCATTCTGCTCGACGGCACATTCGCGAAAATGAGCGAGGAGAACTGGGACAGGGTGATGAAGGTGCATCTGAAAGGCACCTTCTGTGTCACCATGCCGGCCTTCAAATGGATGAAGGACAATGGCGGCGGCGTCATCGTCAATACGTCCTCCACGTCGGGCCTGCTCGGTAATTTTGGCCAGAGCAACTATGGTGCAGCCAAGGGCGGCATCTGGGGTCTCAGCAACGTGCTCGCCATTGAAGGCCGCAAATACAACATCCGGCTCTGGACGCTGGCGCCCGGCGCACTGACCCGCATGACGGCGGACCTGCCGCGCTATATCGAGAATCCGGCCGCGGTCATGGGACCGGACGAAATCGCCCCCGCACTCCTTTATATGGTGAGTTCGCTGTCCGGCGAGCAGACCGGCAAGGTGCTTGGCGTTTCCGGTCCGCGCGGCGTTCGCGAGATGAAAATGCTGGAAATGAAGGGCTGGAAGCCCGGCGGCCCGTGGAAGGCGCAAGACATCGTGAGCCATGCCAGGGAGATTTTCTTCGATGAGCAGGATAAGCTGGCTGCTCGCAGATTCTAATCCACGAAAGAAGCCTGAATAATGAAGCTCACCCACGAGGCAGGCGGCACGTTCGCCATCGCGCCAACTCCGTTTTTCGACGATGGCCGTATTGATTATGACTCGATCGATCGGTTGACCGATTTCTATGCCGAGGTCGGCTGCAACGGCGTCACGGTGCTGGGCATTCTCGGCGAGGCTCCAAAGATGGAGGCCGATGAATCGCTTCAGGTTGCGACCCGCTTCATCAAGCGAGCCAAGGACAAGCAGATCATCGTCGGTGTCTCCGCGCCGGGCTTCGCGCAGATGCGCACGCTGGCACGCGCATCGATGGACGCGGGCGCCGCCGCAGTGATGATCGCGCCGCCACCGCATTTGCGGACCGACGAGCAGATTCTCGGTTATTTCCGGCAGGCGTCAGAGGCTATCGGCAGCGATGTGCCATGGGTGTTGCAGGACTATCCGCTGACGCTGACTGTTGTCATGACGCCGTCGGTGATCCGCAAGATCGTGATGGATAGCCCGACCTGTGTGATGCTCAAGCACGAGGACTGGCCGGGATTGGAGAAGATTTCGACGTTGCGTGGTTTCCAGAAGGACGGCTCGCTGCGGCCGCTGTCGATTCTGGTGGGTAACGGCGGGCTGTTCCTCGATTTCGAAATGGAGCGGGGCGTCGATGGCGCGATGACCGGGTATGCGTTCCCGGACCTGCTGGTGGATGTCGTCAACCTCTCGAAGGCAGGGAAACGCGATGCCGCGCACGATCTGTTTGATGCACACCTGCCGCTGATCCGTTACGAGCAGCAGCCCGGCGTCGGTCTTGCTGTGCGCAAGTATGTCCTGAAAAAGCGCGGCAAGATTGCGTCGGACGCGCAGCGCAAACCGGGATCGGCCATGAGCGCGCTGGCGCGCAGCGAAGTGGACTATCTTTTGTCGCGCGTCGGGCGCGTTGATAAGCGGGCAAACATCTGATGAGCAGCGACAATAAGAGCACTCCGGATAAATCGAAGGCGCTGCGTACTGCCTCCACCGTGCTGCTGCTGCGTGAAGCAGTCGGTGGCATGGAAATTTTCATGGTGCAGCGTAACCGTGAGATCGAATTTAGTTCCGGGGCGCTGGTATTTCCGGGCGGCAGCATGGATCCGAATGATCGGGAGATCGCGGCTGATCCGGCGCTTGTCGCCGATCGCGGCGGTCTCGATATCGATACTGCGGCCATCCGCATCGGCGGCATTCGCGAGACATTCGAGGAGAGTGGAATCCTTCTGGCGCGTCCGCGTGGCTCGTCGTCGCTGGTTTCCGCGGCGAAGGCTGCAGCGCTCGGCCAGCAGCGCGCCGCGCTTGATGAGGGGAACGTGAGTTTCGCGGATATCCTGCGGGAGCACGAGCTTGTGCCCGCATTTGATCTGCTGGCACTGTTTGCGCACTGGATCACGCCCGTGAATCTGCCGAAGCGTTTCGATACGCATTTTTTGCTGGCGTTGGCGCCGCCCGACCAGATCGGCAAGCATGACGGCAGGGAATCCGTCGACTCCATCTGGCTGTCGCCGAAGGCGGCGCTCGATGCGGCGGAGTCGGGCCGCTATAATCTGCCGTTTCCGACCATCCGCAACCTGATCAAGCTCGACAAGCTCGGAACCGCGCAGGCCGCGATGGATTTCGCGCGCGCGACGCCGGTGGTGACCGTGGTGCCCGAGATGAGCCGGAACGAGAATGGAACCACCCGCCTGCGCATTCCCGTTGAGGCGGGATATGACGGCGATGTGTTCGACGTTGTTCGCCCCTGATCGGTTAGTCCTGCGCCATTGAATCCACCGGCGACCGTCACCATTCTCATGACACGCGAAGCGCGTCCGTGACGGTGTCCGATGAGATTTTGGAAGATGGTTCTAACGGCTTTTCTGGTCCTCTTGTTCGCCCCCATTGGCGTTTCCGCAGCATCCTATTTCCTGAGCGACCGGGCATCGGCAAACTGGTACGCCGCCGACCGGTCCAGCGCGGGCATTCTGCCGGACGCGTCTGATCATCCAGAAGCCGCGGTCCGCATCTATGCGGCGCGAACGGTGCGCTGGCGCGGCATTGTCGCCGTGCATTCTTGGATCGTGTTCAAGGACAAGGGCGCGTCTCGTTTCAGCCGTTACGACTACACGGCATGGGGTGAGCCGATCCGCGTCAACGGCTTCGTCGCGGACGGGCGCTGGTTCGGGCAGCTTCCTGATGAAGTATTCCGCGCCGACGGCGAACGGGCAGCACAACTCATTCCGAAAATTCGGGCCGCAATCGACGGCTACAAGTATCGCAACCTCGGCGACTATCGCGCCTGGCCCGGCCCCAACTCGAATACATTCGTTGCAGCGATCATCGATGCCGTGCCGGAGATAGATGCGGTGCTGCCGCCAACCGCGATCGGCAAGGACTTTCCCTATGACGGCGAATGGTTCGGCTGGACGCCTTCGGGCACGGGACTGCGCGCCACATTGGGCGGCTATCTCGGTCTCACGGTCGGCTGGCTGGAAGGCGTCGAACTGAATGTGCTGGGCGCGGTTCTCGGTGTCGACATTCGCCGCCCCGCGATCAAGATTCCGGGCATCGGGCGCATTGGCATGAGTGCGATGCCGGCGTAGTCAGTCAGAGCGTAGTCGCGCACGGGCTGGCTTGAGATTTACTGATGACTTTCCCTCCACGACGCATTGTTTGCCTCACCGAAGAGACGGTCGAGACGCTGTATCTGCTCGGCGAGCAGGACCGCATCGTTGGCGTGTCGGGATACGCTGTGCGGCCGCCGCAGGTGCGGCGCGAGAAACCGCGCGTCTCGGCATTCATTTCGGCCGACCTTCCGAAGATCATCGCGCTCGATCCGGATCTGGTCCTGGCATTCTCTGACCTGCAAGCTGACATTGTTGCTGATCTGGTGCGGGCGGGAGTCGCGGTCCACGTCTTCAATCAACGCGACATTGCCGGGATTCTGGCGATGATCCGCACGCTCGGCGGATTGATAGGCGAGGCTGGGAAAGCGGATGCGCTCGCATCCCAGTTCGAGCAGCGGCTTGCGGACACAGCGAGGATGGGACGCGCGAGACCAACGCGTCCCAAAGTCTATTTCGAGGAATGGGACGACCCATTGATCAGCGGTATCGGCTGGGTCTCGGAACTGATTGCAGTTGCAGGCGGTGACGATGTATTTCCGAACCTCGCAAAGGCAAAGGCTGCGAAGGATCGCATCGTTGCGCCCGAGGCCGTGGTCGCAGCCAATCCCGACGTGATCCTCGCCTCGTGGTGCGGGAAAAAAGTTGTGCCTGCCAAGATCCGCCAGCGGCTAGGCTGGGACACAATCGCCGCCGTGCGCGACGACCGCATCGTCGAAATCAAATCACCGCTGATTCTGCAGCCGGGCCCGGCGGCCTTAACCGACGGCCTCAATGCGATCGTGGCGGCGCTAGACGGCGAGGGCCGTGAGTGAAGGCTTTTCAAATCAGATATAGTCGCGCTAAAGTCTGATCTAGATAAGAAAAAATGATTGATCATGGTATCGCTCAAACAGCTCAAATACTTCGCAGCCGTTGCCAAATTCGGTCATTTCGGCAAGGCCGCAGAACTTTGCTCGGTGACCCAGCCGGCGCTCTCGATGCAGGTGCAGGAGCTCGAGAAGTTCCTCGGGGTGCAGCTCCTGGAGCGCGGACGCAGCGGTGTGATGCTGACGGAAAGCGGCAAGGAAGTCGCTCAACGCGCGGCGCGCGTTCTCGCCGACGTACGCGACATCGTCGATTTGGCACGACGACGGGGCGATGTTCTGTCCGGTCCGCTTGGTCTCGGCGTCATTCCTTCCGTGGCGCCGTATATCTTGCCACAACTGCTGCCCTCGATCCGCGACTCGTTCCCGGACCTCGACCTGCATATCCGCGAAAGCCAGACTCAGACGCTCGTCACTGAACTCCTCGACGGCCAGCTCGATGTTCTGCTGCTCGCGCTGCCGGTTGAGCATCCCGACATCGAGACGATCCGGCTATTCGATGACCATTTCCTGCTGGCAATGGCGGCCTCGCATCGTATGTCGAACCGCGTCAAGGCGACGCCCGATCTGCTGGAGGAGGACAGGCTTCTTCTTCTGGAGGAGGGGCACTGCATGCGCGACCAGGCACTGGCCTTCTGCAGCCTTCGGCGGATCGAGAACATCAACACCTTCGGTGCTTCGAGCCTGTCGACACTGGTTCAGATGGTCGCCAATGGTCTCGGCATGACATTGTTGCCAGAACTGGCGGTACCACTCGAAACCCGGCGCGGTGATATCCATCTGATGCGGTTCGCCGACCCGGAACCGGAGCGCGTGATTGGGCTCGCCTGGCGCAAAAGCTCGCCGCGGAAGAGCCATTTTATCGAGCTGGGACAGATGGTTACGGCCGCGGCGGCACGGTCGCATCCAAAGACCTGAAAAAGTCACTACCAGTGGTGTTCTGGGGGTAGCTTTCACATCCTGCTTGGCTATTGTGCCGCCAGCAGCGCTCCTAGCTCAGCTGGATAGAGCATCGGATTTCGATTCCGAGGGTCGGGAGTTCGAATCTCTCGGAGCGCGCCACTTGCGTACCAAACTGCGAACCCCGGACGTGGGGACGCTTTTCCCGGCCATAACTTGTTCCAGCGTCGCGGTGTCGCCGATAACGCGAACGACGTGGTCGTCGACCTCGATCCGGTCGATGACCGAGCGCAAATAGGCCTTCCGGAACGGAATCTCACCATTGGCGATATTCTCGCGCATTTCCTGCCCGAACCGCTCGATCATTTCCGGCGGAACTTCGGTTGCAGGCGTGGCCTGGGCCTGGATGCAATCGAGCGCGGCCTGGGCCCGTTCACGGTCAAGTTTGAGGCTGCTGATGCGATCCCGCAGGATATCGTCCAGTTCGGCGACGCCATCCTCCACCATGCGATAGAGCCGCTTCAGCTTGTCGGCGGCATCGACGACGTCGCGCTGCAGGGCGGTGACGCGCCCATCGACTTCCATGGCCTTCTCGGCGCGACGGGCAAAGGCGGCGGCAAGAATCTCGGTGAGGCGCTCGGTGGTAAACAACTGCCGTGACAGGTGATCGACAACGAGGTTGTCGAGGGTATCCATGCGGACGGAGCGCCCCTTGCAGGCCGACTTGCCCATCCGGGCGCAGGTCGAGCAGGTATAATATTTGTGGATAGCCCCTGTCTTCGAGGTGCCGGTGCGCAGCGTCATGGCGCCATCGCAGGAAGCGCAGCGGGCAAGTCCGGTAAGCAGAATTGGCCCGGTGACCACCCGCGGCGCGGTCACCCGCGAGTTGTTCGCCTTAAGCGTAGCCTGCACGGCATCGAACTCGGCTCGTTCGATGATCGGCGGAACCTCGACCGTGATCCACTGGTCAATCGGCTTCTCCCGGAGCGTCCGGGAGTCGCGCTTGTTGAAGACCCATTGCCCGACATAAACGGGGCTGGTCAGGATGGTGTGAAGCGTCGCTACGCCGAAGCGGGCACCCCTGCGCGTGCGATATCCGCGCTCGTTCAGCCAGGTGACGGTGTGTTTGACCCCCAGCGGTCCGGATTGACCGTCCCCGTGCCGATAGAGGCGGAAGATGAGACGGACGGTCTCGGCTTCGGCGGGGTCGATCACGAGCTTCTTCTTGACCCGAGCACCGCGCTTTTCGGTTTCCTCGGCGCGATAGCCAAGAGGGACGGGCGAGCCGTTGTAGAAGCCTTGACGGGCGTTTTCCTTCATGGCGCGCAGCACATGCTTTGCGTTCTCGCGGCTCTGGTACTCGTCGAACAGCGCGATCACCTGCCGCATCATGACCTGGGCCGGATCGTCGCCCAGTTCCTGGGTGATCGAGACGAGGCGCACGCCTTCCTTGGCGAGCTTGCGGATATACATCTCCAGTCCGAAGGAATCGCGGAAGAAGCGCGAGAACGAGTGCACAACGATGACGTCGAACGGATGGTCATCGTCGGTGGCACGTTCGATCATCTTCTGGAATTCGGGGCGGTTGTCGTCCATGGCGGAGGCACCGGGCTCGACATAGTCGGCGACCAGCGTCCATTCCTTGTTTGCGCAAAACGAGCCGACCTGCTTGCGTTGATCGGGGATCGACAGATCGCTCTCGGCCTGCCGCCCGGTCGAGACACGCAGATAGGCACATGCCCGCGCCCCGGGGACGAGCGCATCGTTATCGTGGGCGGGACGAAAGGCGTCGCGATGGCGGATATTCATTCAGGTTCTTCCTTTCTGGGGAGTGTGCCGGAGCTGCCGGCGATCGGCAATCCGGGCCGGCCGCCCGTGTGACCAGCCAGCAGTTCGTCGAGGAAGGCGCCGAAATAGGTCTCAATGACCTCGATTTCGGCGGGAAGGACCGGCATTTTGGAGGGCAGTCCTTCGACCACGACCCAGACACGTTCCCGGTCGCGACGCGATGTGCGGCGATCGGTCTGCCGCATCGGCGATCGTGCGGCTGCAGGCCGCGCCGATGGCCGGCGCCGGGGCGCGATTGCTTTGGAGCGTCCGGTCATTGGGACAACTCCTGTGCAAGCTCGTGCTTCCGGATCGGAGCATGGTCGGGCTGCCGCGCGATTTCGCCAGCGACGTGAACCAGCGGATCGAGCGTGCTGTACTTCGGATTCTCGCGCGCAAGACAGTTGGCCAGATGCGCGAGACGCCGCTCCTGATCGATGGTGATATTGCGATCGGGATCGCTGGCGCGGATTTCGGTGTCCAGCGCGCGTCGATCGATGAAAAGCTTTGCTTCCTGCCGGGCGCGACTCATGGCGACGTAAGCGTCGTGACGGTCGAACCTGCTTGAGCCGAGCACGAACACGCGGTCGACGGTTGCGCCCTGCGCCTGGAAGATCGTCGAGGCCCAGGCATGAGCGATGAAAGAGCGCCCCTCCTGGTCGGCGATGTCAGCGGCGTTGAAGCGGATTTCGCGCCGGTCGATGCGAGCCTTGATTGTGACGGCGCCATTCCGGGCAGCAGTGACGCTCGTCACTTCGGCCTCGGTGCCGTTGACCACCTGGAACTGATCGAAGCGATGCAGGAAGCGAACACGATCCCCGATGGCCAGCGGCAGATCATAGCCCTGACCGGACGGCGTGACGGCGCGGATGCTGGTGTCGTGATGATCGATTGCGCCCTCAACCTTCAGCCGGGAGCGGATGGCATTGCAGATCGCCCGCACTTCCGCGTTGGTCTTGGCGACCGCCAGGATCGACGCGTCGGGCGACGAATGGCGGACATTTTGCCAGGCGTCGACGAGCGCCGTGACCGCCGCGGCGCCGCCATCCGATTCCACGAGCAGCCCGTGGCTCGCATACGCGGACAATCCAGCCTCGGCATCGCCGAGGGCGAATGCGTGCACGGCGTCACGTGCCCATTCCTGTTGCTGGCGCACGATCGTATCGAGGCGCACCCCGGCCACGGTATCGTTGACCAGACGAAGCGCCGCACCCGGGCCGATCGGTTGAAGCTGCCGGCTGTCTCCCACCAGGAGAACCGACGCCCGCGCGGCCTCGACGTGGGTGAGGAGGCGCTGCATCTGGCGGCTCGACATCAGACCGGCCTCGTCGACGATCAGCAGCGTCGACGAATCCAGTACCGCGCTTCCGGTTTCGATTTTCGCGAGCCATGAATCGATCGAGCGCGAGGGGATGGCAAGATCCTGGCCAAGCGTGTTGGCTGCCTTCCACGCGATCGAAGCGCCAAGGACCCGATGGTTGGCCGCCTCCCAGGCGCGCGCAACGACCGCCAGGGTGTGCGACTTGCCCGTTCCGGCGGTCCCTTGAATGACGGCAAGCCGTGCGCCCGAGGTCGCAAGATCAACGGCGGCTCGTTGTTCGTCCGTCAGTCGGGCGGTGCGAGCGTGCCGTGTAACGACCTTGCTCGCGGGGCCCTGCCGCACATCGAAAGCCAGTCGTCTGGCGGTGTCGACCAGGGTACGCTCGATCGCGATCATGTCCGGCGTGGAATAACGCGGGGCACCAGTCCGATCGCGGCCAAGCTCGACGATGGCGCCATTGGCAAGCAAACGATCGACTTCAACTCTGATCCGATCCGGTTCAACGCTAACTCCCACCAGTGCGGCGCCAACCGCCTCAAACATGCGGTAGCGCTCGAACACCGATTGTGTCGTCGTCAGGAGATCAGGGACCTGTGCCAAGCGTTCTGCGATCCGGTCTGCCACGACCGCTGCCTCGGATTGAGCCTCCATGCCAAGACTTCGTGCGGTCTGGATGATGCTCTCCGGCTCGTATCCCAATTGACGGGTTGCGGCCCGCCAACGTTGATGCCGGTCGCCTTCCGGTTGAGATTCCTTGTCCCGCCGCGTCGTGCGGGTCACGTGGGCCGCGAGGGCAGGCGCTGCGTCAGACGTCGTACCTGCCGTGGCCAGTTGTTCTTCGATCGTGGCGCGGCGTGCGCTGAAATAAGCGACGACGTCGGACGGAACGCCCACGATATCGAACAGGCCATCCGCGCTGATCGGTCCCAGCGCGAAGCCCGCGCGTTGCAGGCGCGTGGCAAGACCGACCCGGAAATGCACGCCGAGCGCCTTCTTCCATTGACGCAGCTGCACAGTGTCGATGGCGCCGAACGAGCCGTCGGTGCGCTCGGCGACATTGAGGATCGTGACGTGGGTGTGGCGCTGCGGGTCCGGCGCGACGACGCCGTCGGCGTGGCGTTCAGGGCGAGCTTCGCCATGGGCAAACGCGGCGGCGACAAGACGAACATGTTCGCGCCGGATGCCATTGCGACCACGGCGTCCAAGCGGCAGTTCCTGCTCGAGGAACGCGATGGTCGCGGCGACCGCTTCGGATTCGGCAGCCTCAACGGTGCGCCGGAGCTTGTCATCGCCCAGAGCCCACACGACGGAAACGCCCTTGGGACAACTGAAGGTAAGATCGATCCCGGCAGTATGCCGTCCCGCGCCGGCGTACTTGATCAGGGTCTCGCCGTTACGATCGATGCCCGCACACAGGTGCTCGAACACATCCGGCTGGACGTCTGCTCCGGCTTCGATGCCGAGGCGATTGCTGTTGGTCAGCCAGCGGCCGTTCGGCTCGCGATCGGACAGATAGTAATTCGTGTTGTCGCGCGTGTAATAATCGGCGCGATGGATGATAGCGAAAGATGCGACCATAAAGGCCTCCCGATGAGAGGCCTTTCATCTATCGCACCTGAACTGCTTAGTTTTGGGGACTGAACCGAATTCTGCAGAGAAGCTGCCGCGCGTCGTCTCTAAGACGTTTCGTTCCTGTTCAGGTCGTCAAAAAGAACGCAGGCACGCATCGACGACATTTTGCGGATCGCGGGAAGGCATTGTCGAGCGCGTTGCTGCGGTGACGCATCAGGTACGCAACGGGATTCTGCGGTGCGTACCTGATTCAAAGTGACGATGGGGATGCAAACTACGAGCGTCGGGGAGGCCAGACAGTCACCGGCCACGTCAGATCAAGGACGTCACCGAATCCGATAACCAGCGCATGAACCTTGTCATCGAACACGCCCAATTCCCGGCTCAATTGCTCAGGCCGCACGAGCGGCACCTCGCGCTTCTGGGCTGACGGTGCATCATGCTGTCGAGACTTGTCCGGAGGGTCGACAATGGTGCGCTTGCCGATCAATTGTTCCGATACTTTGTTTGAAGCTTCGCCCTGTCGCATCCGGCCGATAATGACCGTCGCGAAGCGTTCGATCATATTGTTCGCGCCGGTCTCATTGTAATTCAGGCGCAGCTGATTCAGGTCTTGCAGGGTCGCGATCACCGAAACATTCTTGTTCCGACCAACGTCCAGCAATTCCTGGAACCTGCCCAGCGGCCCCAACTGGTGGAATTCGTCGAGAACGAGATGAAGGCGCCGTTCCTTTTCCGGATTGAACGCGGCATCGGTCGCGTACGCGGCAATCAGATCGATGACCGCTCCGATCCACGCGGCGCTCAACTCGCTCAGGCGGGCCGAGCGTTGCAGGAGAACAATGCGGGGCTGCTTGTGGTCGCCATTCATCCAGCGAACGAACGAGAAGCGGCGGTTCGGCGAGACGTCCCGCCAATGACGGGCCAGTGGTTCCAGCACGCGCAGCACATGCGCGCGATAGGTAAGCATGAAACTCGCCGAAGTCTTTGACAGCGAGTGGCCGTCCTCGTCCATGTCCAGCAGGGCGACCGCGGGGGAATCGACTTCCACGAGCTTCGCGTACAACGTCGCGGCATCAAGCGATACGATTTCAAGAAGTTCCTGCGCGCCCCATTTCCGTCCATGGGTCTTTTGACAAATGACGATGCATCCGGCGAGGATGGTAGAGCCGCCCGCGTCGAATACGGAGTTGCTATGCTTTGGCCCGGAGCGCTCTCCGAGAAGCCTCCGTGCGACCTCGTTGGCATCGTCGATTGTCAATACGTCTTCTCCAATGGCCCAAGCCCAGATCTCCTCGTCGTCAAGGCCGACGCCGGCGATGTACGAATGGTCGCGTGGAAAGCCATCTCGAATCTCGCCAGTCGTGTCGTGGATCAAGAGACCCTGCGATTTGTTGCGCAACGGACCGAACTCGCTGAGGATTTGTTCGATCAGATAAAGAACGATCCGTGTTTTGCCGGATCCCGGCGCCCCGAGGATGAGGAGGTTTACAAGGCTTCTCAGCTGCGAGAACCACACGCCGGGAGCGAGCTCATACGCGCGGCCGGAATCGGCGATTTCTTTTTGCATGGCGCGGTTGGCCGCGGCGACGGCGGCTTTGCCCTTGAGGCGGCGAATACCCTCGTAATGAGTGCGAGTGTCAACGAACGGCGTCGCATTCCAGGCGATCCATCCGGCGGCAACGCCAGCGCCAAGGCCGCCAACCATGATTGCGGCACCGCGAGCCAGCAGCGGATATTGCAGGTTATGGACGTCGATCGCCCACAAAATGGAATCCCAACGCCAGGCCGCAAGGCGGAGGATTTCAAGTCCGGTTAATGTGACCGGCATGTCCTGTCGCCATCCCCACCATGGCATCAGGCCCAGCAGGATTCCGCCTGCGAGACAGGCGAACAGGGCTCCGAATACCAGTGCGGCAAAGACAGCGGGCACAACGGAGCGGATTTCGTAGGCAGGTTTATCGGTCATGACTGTTTCCTATTGCGTAAGGCGGCCGTGGCCGCGCCAGACGATGATGAATTGACCAGCATTCAGGACTCCGCTGGCGGGAGCCTGATTGACGGCACGCAGGTAAGCTTCCTGCATGTTCAGCAGGCCAGCGGCATCGCTCCACGACAGGCCGTGCGAAACACGATAAACACATCCGTCGGTCTTCCCTGTCAGTCGCGCACACCTTGGCCAGAGACCGGATTGGGTAGGACGCACGATTTGCCCGCCATCGCGAAGCAGGGGCGGTACCGTCAGGACTGCGATCACCGTCAGGCTCGCAGTGGTACCCCAGACAAGCGAGGCGCTGAGCATCCGGCGCCAAATTGATCGCGCGCGGGGACGTGCCTTTTTAGCCGGCATCGACGATCCGGGCGCTGATCGCCTTTCACCGGCTCGGGGCAACGCGGTATCTTCGGCAGCCGGAGTCAGGCCTGCGGCAATGTCCGCGCGCTGATCCGGCGTCAGCCGCCGAAGCAGATTCTGGGAGAGTTGCGCGAACTGCTCCGGTGTCATCTTGCGGCAGCGCGCAATCAACTCTTCGATGGTCTCCGTGCGTTCAACGAGCGCACGGTTGCGATTCCGGCGGTGCTGTTTGACGTCATTCATTGGCCGCCTCCCGAACCCAGCAGCGGCAGGACGTTGGCAAGACCGCTTTCCATCGCAGCCAGGTAGGCGGCGACGTCGCCACGCATCAGGCGGGCGGCGCCCCGCTTGAGACCAGTCTTCTCCATCACGGTCGCCAGATCCCAATCGATGATATCGATCAGGCGAGCATGAACCCGTTCAGCATGCCGCAGACTTGCGCCCTCGACGCGCGGCATCACAATAACCGGATGATCCGCCAGCATCCGTTTGGCGCGTTTGCGTACAGGATCGTCGAGAAAGGGCAGCATCTCGGCGACCGTGCCACGCCAGCGGTTCTCGACGACGATCACGCGGGCGTCGGGCAAAATCTCCTTCAACCGGTCGAGTTCGACCGTGGCCTGTCCGATCGCCTCGGGCGTCGCGAGCACGACCACGAACACGGTGAGATTGACGCCAAGCTCGACTACGTCCTCATTGAGATCGACGAGGCGGTTGTGATCGTGAAAGATCGGCGTCAGTCCGCCGCCGATCTCGATCAGCAGGCTCCGTTTCGTGTCCTTCAGGCTGGCCAGGCGGTCGGTGAACGGTTCGAACAGTTCAACGATCGCGTCAGGATTGCTGCGCGACTTGCGGGCGATGGCGGAATCGAGGGTAACGATATCGCGCCCCAGCGTCTCGCCTAGCTTCGACTGATGGTCGAACTGCAGGATGTCGAGATCAATTCCGGCGACCTCGGCGAGATCGGCGATCGTCAGCGTCAAGGTCGATTTACCTGATCCGCCGATGCCGGACAGAACGACGCCCGCCAGAGAAGGCGCGTCGGTAACAGTTTGGGAAGCTGCGTGCTTGGTCATGTCGTGTCTCCGTGGTGCGTGCGTGTCGCGCGCGATTGGGTGTGGATAGGCGTTGTGAATGCTCTGGGTTTTGGAGGCGCGGCCGGGGCCGCACCTCCGTTTCGGGAATAGACCGACTAGTCGGGTTCGAATTGATCAGAGCCGTTGAGGACAGCGGCGCGATGTTGTTGTCCGCGCTTGCGCATCTCCTCAAACTCCGGACGACAAAGGCGATGGCGCGGGCTCAACTCCGACGGGTCGAAATTGCCGTTGAAAGCGGCGACGATCAGGTCGCGTTTCGAGAAGGGCGGCTGGAGCAGGCGGTTGAACACGCCGTAGATGCCTTTGCGGCCCTCCGCCTTCGCAGCATCCGCTTGGTCAAGCAGATCGGTCACGTTCTGTGCCCTGCGGTACAAGCGAAAGAACGTTGCAACGATCTCGAATTGCGCAATGAGGAATGCGCCACCCGTGCTCTTCGGCGAGTTACCAAGCCTCGCGCCCTCCGCATTCAGCGCGGCTTTGATATCCTCGAACGGCGGATGCCCCGGATACCAGCCCGAAATCGCATCGAGCCCTTCCTGGTAGAGCTTGTCCAGCGACCGCTGGCGGATAGCCTCGGGAGGCTGTCCTCCGTCGCGATTCACGCGCGGCGTCCAAACAGCTTTCGCCAACTGCTGAAGAACGAGGGTGTGGTCGCAGCCACCTGCGAGTCCGACCAGCCGTTGCGTCGCCGCAACGACATTCACCGCGAGCGCCTTACGCAGAACGTATTTGCGTTCACACCACTCCTTTTTGAACACGTCGATGTCGAAATCGATCGGCATCGGCATCATCATCGCAATGATGGGCTTTCCCGACACAAAATCGTTCAACTGGTGCGCCGAAAGATGAGGGATGTCGGCGGCGAGCCGGTCGACCGTCGTGTGGATCACGTTACGATCATTCAGCGGCCCGAACACCGTGGTCACGGATTCGGGAACGGCAATTTCCTCGGACGAATCCGGGTCGTTGATCAGCACGAAAGGTTTGCTGATATCGGGGCCGTCGGTCGGTTGGATCTCTTCAAAAATGGTCATCGGCATCGTGAACTCCTGTGTTGATGCATTCGTATTGATGGCATGGAGCGGGCTGGTAGTTTTGGGGACTGAATGGCAAACCAGATCAGTGGACGATCGATCTGCCAGCCGGTGCGATGATTCGTGAAAAACCGTCGGACACGCGCGGCGCTTCCACTCAAGAAGGATGGACGGAGTTTTCATGATTGCCGCCACCCACCCAGTTCGCCGATGGCAGCGAAGATCAATGCGGGCACGACAACCGGCCAGGCGTTGCCGACGAGCTTGGCGATCTGGGTCCGGCTGAGAGGCTTGTTGCGCCACATGACGCCGTCCAGCCAATCGTCCGGGAAACCTTGCGCGCGAATGATCTCCAGGGAAGTTGGCCGGCGTACGATGGTGCCGTGACCCGCGATATCCTGAACGATCAGAAATCCGAGCTCGGTGCTGCGCAATCCGGCTTTGATGACGCCGGATCCGCTCGCCATCAGCGTCGGGAGCGCGAGCGGATGGTGGATGTCAGGGCGCTGCGCAGTCGCGGCGGCATGGTGTACCGGTTCTTCCTTGCGCGGCGCATCACGCCCGCCGCCGCTTGCGGCGACAGCGAATACTTCAGAAGGTGAGGGCCCGGAAGTTCCGCGATGCCCGAGAATCCAGAGCCGACGGCGGCGTTGCGGGAGCACGTCGATGGCATCGATGATTTTTGCTTCGCAGCGATAACCTTCCCGGTGGAGCCGCGCGAGCGTGCGCCGGTACGCGCGGCCGTCGCTCGACGACGCGAATCCGGGGACATTTTCGAGCAAGACCCAGTCGGGATGTACTTCGGCAATAGCGCGGAGCACGCTTGCACTGCATTCACGCGGATCATCGAGACCCTTCCGGTACCCCGCCGTCGAGTGCGGCTGGCACGGGAATCCTGCGGTAAGGATGTTGACTTCCTGGTCATGAAACACACTCCAATTGATATTGTTGAGGTCGCCGAGGTTGCGAGCCTCGGGAAATTTATGCGCAAGGACCGCGCAGGCGGCCGGATCGATCTCCGCGACCGCGACCAGCTTGTGGGGGACGTCGGCAAGCTCAAATGCCGCGACATCACTGCCCATGCCGGAGCACAGGCTCAGCACGTTGATCGGCTTGCTATCGGTGCTGCGAGTTGCCTTATGACGCGCTGCCGTATAGATACGCGAGCGCCGTCTCAGGTCATTGCTTGGCGACGACCTTCGTTGAGTCTTTGCCGCCGAGTTCGCGTTTTCTTTACTCACCCTGACTATTCCTTCTGCTCTGTGCCGACGAAACCGTCGGTCGTGCAGAAGGCTTAAGCCACTCGACGCTGATAGTTTTGGGGACTGAATAGGTGGCTGATCGACCGACGGGGTAAATGAAATTAAAAAAGGAGGCCGAATGCCCCCTTTTCCTTTGCGACTAAAAATCGAAAGACTGCGGCGGGCTACCAAGCCCACGGGATGAATGGATGGATAAAAAATTTCTCGCCTGTTGCGCCGGGAATATCAGCATTAGGACGCATGATGACGCTAATCTCGTAGCCTTCCTTTGGCCGATTGTGGCAATTGTAGATCGCACGGGTCCACTCGCGATCCATAAATTCAACGAGATTGGCATATTTAGATAGGCGTGAGTCTTTTGGTTTGCTTCCCCCATGTCGTGCAAGCAAACCGAATGCTTTTCGTTCAATCACGGGAGGTTCGTTTCCTGCCAACGTACTCTCGATGGCGACACGAAGATCCTCAATATTCGTGATAATGTTAGTTATTCCGCGAATCCAACGAAAGATCTTATTGATTTCGTTTTCAATCGGATTGGATAGTTTTTGATTGTTCAGGATATCCTGCTTGTTCAAGATATCATGAAGCGCCATGCAGATTTCTGGCACGAGTTTCAGGTGGCTGGCTCGTCCGAGTTGGCCCAGCCAAACGGTTGCGTCAAGATATCTGAGGGCCGGGCGCAAGCCTGGATGCAAGAATTCAGGGTTTACCCCCGAGTAAAGAGCGATAGCGAAATAGTCGATAAAGTAGAGATCGTAGTCGCGAATGTCCGTCGTCAGATAATTTGAGACAGATGGCGGGCTGATCTAGCGGAGGCTCTGGCCCATCTCGGTTGACATTTTAAGCGGCGGCTTTGCGATGTAGCAAGCGCCGCTGTTCGATG
>Ga0233439_10000430_pt1 | contig 63898 bp, 82 predicted proteins | sample SI_123_September_6_FD_182713 | JGI IMG/M metagenome (GOLD analysis project Ga0233439, IMG submission 182713) | Seawater microbial communities from Saanich Inlet, British Columbia, Canada - SI_123_September2016_100_MG | ecosystem: Environmental > Aquatic > Marine > Inlet | place: Canada: British... | reverse complement strand
GTCTGCCCGTTTTGGTTTTTCCCAAACACTCATTCTCGCCCATCACGCCTTCTTGGTTATGACTGAAACTATTTACTTTTACGGAACCAAGGGTGAACATGGATGTCTTTCCAACTTTTTTCCGTGCAAGATTATACATAAAGGTATACTTTACACGAGTGCGGAACAGGCCATGATGCACCACAAGGCTCTACTATTCAATGATAGTGTCCGTGCCGACGCCATTATGGCGACCAACAACCCAGCCGAGTGCAAAAAACTTGGACGCAAGGTGACACCGTACGTTGACTCTATATGGGTTTCTGCTCGGGGTAACATTGTCTCGGACATTATTCGTGACAAATTCACACAGAACGCGGCAATAGGCAAGCACCTTGTCGGCACGTTTCCAAGTACGTTGGCCGAAGCGTCGCCTTCAGACAGAATATGGGGCATCGGTCTCAGTGTTCAAAATGCTGAGGAAGGCAAACAGTGGCGCGGGACCAACCTTCTCGGTAATATACTCATGACGACACGCGACCAGCATTTGGATGCTTCCCGAAAATGGACGCCTCCTGCCAAGGACATTGAGATCGTTGTCGAACAGTGCAAGGTCTCTCCTGAAATAGCAGTTCGCGCTCTTCAGGCGAATTATGGCGATGTCGTCAATGCCATCATGGCTGTTTCTGTTTGATATTTTGGACGAGCTATGTTGCGCACACCCGTTGATCATGGGGTTGCTTGACATCCTGGAATCAGTAGCCAAAGGTCCATTCAAAACAAATGCTCGTGGTTTGTTGAACAGTGCCGCGATCTTGTGTAAAGAAGCACAGGAGAATGGTGCCACGCACCGCAATTTGCCGGCAGACCCGCAAATAGTGATCTCTCGCATTGAAACGGATGCGGACCTTTGTGATTTAGAGTGGTTTTTAGAGGATCTCGCATTTCTTCATCCCGACCTGGTCGGCAGCAAAACCATGCGCGCTTTCTACGATGTGAAGTGCCGAGAAAGTATCGTTTATTCAAAGTAAACTTGAATCTTGTGCGTCATTTTGTCTCTCTTCGTTATGCAGATGTATGTATTGCACGGATTTAATATAGATGAATACAATTAGAGTAGAGAGTGCACGAATGTTTGAAACGAATGATTACCCCGTTGGGACCCGATTCTTTGACGAAGATAATGGGAAGTTGTACCGTGTTAATACACACCATCAGTGGGTGCAGATCGGTCTGTCGGCATCGCTTCGAAAACGCAAATCCCCGCTGAGCAGTGCCGTGTTGTTCTTGATCGGACACCAGAAACAGGGTTGTGATGGCACCATGTGGGAGGTTGCACAGAGCGGCAGGTGGGTGCGCGTCAAAAAAAGGCAGCAAACAGGAGGTCGGCGGCGGCATCGGCAGCAACAGCAGCGTAATCCCATGTTTTTTGATGCTGCCGAGTTCCTCGAACCCGGGTACAACGAGAGGTGCTACACGCAGGATGAAGATGATGTCGAGACATGGCAAGCCAACTTACGTGCTTACTTGAAATTGAATGATGTGCGGCCGGGAGACATTCTGTTCTTGGGGGATTCGTACGAAGGGCGCCAAGAGTATGGGTTTGCTATTTGCAACGCAGACGGTGAGGTGGATGGCACCGAGGCCATGTATCAGCCGTTTGACCATTGGACGGTGTCGGAGCTATACGACGACATCAAAGATACTTTCGAATGGATGGCAAAGAACGTGGCCAAAATCACCACGCCTCTCAACTACGACGGGGCAACCAAGCAACTCATGCAGTTTGCAAAGACGTCGAGCTGCGTGCTGTACTCTGCGGGAGAGTTGATGCGGAGAGTTGATGAACCCTCTCCTCATGTCGCAGGTATTTAATACAAAGGAGTCATGCGGTTATCTGGATTAGGACGGATATAACGATCAATGACACCAAACCCTTCGTTCTGTTTGAGTTGATCGGCGTACTTGTCAAGCTTTCTGTCCCAACGTTGCTGGGTTCTGTGACCCATATTGCCGTGGCGTTTCGGTGGGTCAACGTAGCGATGATAATCACCGCCTCGATTAGACACCTGCAAGCCCACCAACCCTGCCCACCAGCGAGCTGCGCGCAAAGCGTCTTCCTTGGTGTCAAACCCAAATTCCCAGTCACGGCCTCGCTCGGGAAGCATATAAGTGTAGACGCAGTCACGTTCTTTGATGGGACACAAGCCACCATAATCGGCAAAGATGATACGGGCTTTCCGCGGTGACCCAGGCACCGGCATTGCCAACACGTTACCTGCTTTCATGTCGGTGTAGATGTAGCCTTGGTTGATCAACTTTTTCTGCATCGCATACACTGCCGATGCCACGCTGTCCGACACCCGTGCGCCGTCGCTACCACGTGCCAAATCGGCATCGCGAATCTCTACTCCGAGTTGCATCAACACCTTGTTGCCAATCACCTTGGCTGGGATCATCACGTCACGAAACTTTGGATTCTTGGTGAGCTCGATTTCCATTGCAACATCGTTGTCCATCTTGAAGAATTCTTTGAGTGCAAACGCCGGCCATTGCTTGCGGTTGTCGGTATTCAATGGATGCACGATAGATACACGCCCGAATGACCCTTCGCCAATAACACGGCCGACCTGGTACACCACACGGTCTCCTCCAGGATATATAAAGTCAAAACTGTCGCTGCTGAAGCGCGCAGTCACCTGAACAGGCCATTTGGCCACAGGGTACCATTCTTCAGGAAATTGCAACACGGGCTTGGCGCTATCAATTACTACCCCAATGTTCCGAGCTTTGGGTGGGTTGGCACTTTTTCGGTTGACAGCGCGTCGTTTGGTGCGGCGTCGGCGCGTCGGTGCCTTTCGCTTGCGTCCTGTGGCCTTCTTGCGTCCTGTTGGTTTCCGTTTGCGTCCTTTGGCAGCAGCCGGCTTCTTGCGACCAGTCCCCTTGCGGCGAGGCGGCATTTCACACTATCCATTGTGTGACCACAATATTACGTTATTTGGCCCAGCTATGAAACGGGTAATGAATAACATGTTGTTTTGACTACCAGTTTCGACAACTGACGAAATGCATCAGAACGTGATTCTCAACCTGTTTCAATGTTTTGTCCTTGGTGCGGCCAACTCCATCTGGACCGGCACTGTCCAGGTTGTTTTTATATACATCATGTGTGATGAGAGCAACACGTCCGTGGGCATGGTTGAGATGGCCTATGGTCTCGCCTCGCTGATATCCGCTTACCCCATTGGGTACATTGCGGACAAACGGGGGCGGTCACCGTTGCTTAAAGTGGGTGGCGCTGTTGCTATTCTCACCGCGGTCGCCACGGCCTACACAGTGTGGTGCATAACGGACGATGATCCCAAATGGGGTTACACGGTGTTTATCACCTGTATGGTTCTGTGGGGCATTGTGGGTGGAATCACCAATGGTCCGGCACAGGCGTTGTATGCCGACTCGATACCCGATGGCACTCGCAGTAAATGGTTCAATCGACTCTTCTCTTCGTGGCTTGTGGGTTCGGCTGTGGGTCCAATGATCACGGTGATTATGTTCCGCGAGTATGGGAACCGGTGGCATCTGCCCGAGCTACGAATGATGTTCATAGTAGGTCTTGCACTCGAGGTGGTGGGTAGCATCCCATCGTTCTTTTACAAGGATATAGATAGAACCAAGAAGGAGAAGGTCGTGCAAAACATTCAAGATGTTGATGCTGCCATCTTCTTCCTTGATAAGAACAAATGGTACAAGGCCATCCCATATGTCTTGGTGTTGAGCAACACGGTGGTGGCTCTGGGTTCGGGGATGACGGTCAAGTTCTTCCCGCTTTTCTTCAAGAACACATTGGATATGTCGCCTTCTGCTGTGCAAATCATTTACACAGTATCCCCGATCGCCATTACCTTGTTCTCCGGACTTGGCATTTGTTTGGCCAAACGAACAGGCCGCATCGAGGCTGTGCTCCTGCTGTCATTCATAGGTCTCGGTTTTCTCGTGAGCATGGCCCTGTTTTATCGGCAACTCACGCCTATTGGGACGGCGGTGTTTTTCGTCATACGCACAGCACTGATGAATAGCCCTACCCCACTCTACGATTCGATTTTGATGGACACAGTGCCCAAGAGTCAACGGGCAAGGTGGAAGAGCTTGGACAGCATTATTGTTTTAGGATGGTGTGGAAGCGCTGCTTTAGGCGGCTGGTTGGCCGACAGTTACAACTACACCACTACATTTTTAATTACTGCTATTGTGCAAGCCACAGGGCTCTTGCTGTTGCTTATCATTCGCCGTGCGGTGCCCAATGAAGAAACCGAGAAACTCGACGACGAGTCTGCACCACTATTATAAATATTTAATGATTGGTCATTGCGTGATGTGTTTTGTCAAAGAGACGGGGTTGCGTAATTACAACTGCAAAACCACACTGTGTCATGGATGCAGCCGAAGCGGATTTGCCGGTTGATGATGATCCGAATATAGTGTCGGTTGGCCGTATCCGAGCTGATATTCTAAAAGCACATGTGGCAGCGTGTGTGGCAGCGTCCAAACGCATCAAGGGCGGCAAAGACGATGATAACAAAGGGACTTCCTCGGCAGACCTTGTTGCCATCATTATTCACAACGAGGCCATCATTGGGACCGGCAAAACCTCGTGGCCCGTGCGTGTGTGCGACGATGTGATGGTGGGGGGCTTGCACGGCGGCCACCTACGCGATTTTTTGCAAAAGCCATTTACTGGGATTGTGTTGGCTTATGCATCCGATGGGATGATACGGTACCAAGCGTCCATCATTCCCGTCAGCACCATCAAAAACATGGACAAGGGGGAACGCTATGAAGTATGGTTGAGCCACAAACCGCTGCTGCAAATGTTATCGACACAATCGTCGGCAGACAACCTCATTTTGATGTTCAAACCATCCGATTCGCGGCTCGAAATTATTCTCGGAGTGAGTGATGCCTGTGGTGAGGCAGACGGGGAAGACATGCCCATCATGACGACACCCGAAGGATCGGGCATCGAGGAGGAGCGGGGTTACTATAATAGTCTAGGAGGAATGCTTGACATGGATGCAGACCACCAACCAAAACATGTCCTGTTGTTTGGGGCGTCACGGTTGGTGAGCAAATTGCGATCCAAGCAGCAAAAGGCAACGGACGTGTGCACTCTGACCATCAAAACCTCCAACCACGGCAGCACTAGGTCGGCGGTTGTTTTTGGCATTGGGGACATAAACACACGTCGATCCAAGACTGTGTTTTACTTTGATCGCGAAACAGCCGATATAGCATGGGCCGACTGTCGCGACCCCATGGCCAATGCACTGCCGATTGATATGGTCAAAATGGCACATGCTGTCGGACATGAGTCTCACCCACGCAAGAAAATTCGATTCGAGACAGCAGAAGACTTTAATACATTTGTTATGGGTGGCGATGAGGACGATGATGAGGAAGAGATGCCCGAACCTGGACAAGTTGGCGAAGAAATGTCCGAGACGGTACGTACATACAACGAGGTAGATACGATGAAAAAGGTGACCGAATTCAAGTTCAGACTAGAGTACCTTCTCAAGGCGCTCGAGCCCATTTGCGGTGATTTGGCCACCATCTACTTGTTGGTCCACATTGCAGGAGCGGATGATGGTGATCAACAATTGGCGCTTGTAGATTTGATTGCGTCGACAACCCAATCGCGTGGAATGGTAGTGGGACGTTTCATATCAGTACAAGAATAAAAGTAAGGAATGTGTAAGAACTAGGAAGATGGGTGCGGTCCATTCAATAAGCGCCACTTCGGTTACTACGGTCATGAGTCAATCAGTGATTAACGTAGAACAGTTTTGCGCCGCCACGGCATCCAACACGGTCCATATCACCCTAAAGACCCCCAAGGAGTGTCAGGGCCCCAATGAGACCGGGACAGACATTATAGCCGTCGATATAACACAGGAAGCCGCTGCCGCACAGACATGCTCTAATCAGTCGTCGTTTTCGGCACTGCTCAACGCCACAATCAAAAACAATCTGACAGCGAGCATGGCGCAGAGCATGGCTGGTGTCAGTTTGGTAGGCGCGTCATTGCCTTCGGCAGTATGGGAACAAGATAATGTCTCCACCAAAGCGATCAACTCCATTATCCAGACAACTGATTACTCGGATCTGCAACGGTGTCGGTCCACCGCGACCAATCTCATTTCGGTCTACATCAATGACTGCAAACTCAACCGCGATATTGGTGTACCTGGTCAACACACCACCTATTTGCAAAAGGCGACAGCCGACCTTACAAACTGCGTCCAGAACAGCAATGCAATGTCAAGCCTCGTAGCCAATGTTTCAAATAAGGAGACATCGAGTGACAAGGTGACCGACCCATGGGCACAGATGGTGGCGACGTTGGGTAACGTCATTATGACGTGTGCTGTTGCCGCAGCGCTTGCTGGGGTGCTTATAGCACTGATTGCGGCATTTGCTGCTGTGTTCAAATACCATTCGCAAAATATCAAAGCAGGCGAGGCTACCAAACAAGCCATTGCTGCCGGAAATGCTACTACCGAACAGATGAAGATTGTTGCGGATGCCGCCAACGCCAAGCGAGACAAAACTTAAATCAACTTTGGTCTTCGAGCCCGCGTCCCCCGTCGTTTTCGCTTCTGAGAGCACCCCGCCGGTTGGTAAATATTGTACGTAGGATGATTGAGAAGTGTTTTGAATATGGGGTCATTGTTACATAGCACCGCCTTTGAGCCGTGGTTGGCTGCCATGGCACATTCAACCGGCTGGTCATCGATGAGGAGCATCTGAGCGGGCGGCACGTCGTCAAGAAATGCTGGTTTTGGTTTGTTTGGTGTGAGACGACTGCATGGCACAACTTTGTTAAAACCGAGTTTCTTTGCTTGAGCAGCGTTTTGATTATATAAATTCCCGCAAAAGGATCCGTTACGACTCACCAGTGTTGAACGAATGCCGTGTTTGGACCGTAAATACCGAAGTAACTCAGTAAATTCTTTAGGATAATGTACGTACTGATGCAAAGACTGGTTGTCAGAGTGCCACCCAGGATCATCACCCAAGGTGGCGTCGAGGTCAAACACAACATGACGAACGTTGCCACCCACTGTGTCTAGCATGTGATCAAATGCACGAATAATTTCGGCAGTGCGTGCCATACCCTACCAAATGTTATCAATCGTTTTTTATATACTCATATGCTGATGTCTTAAATACCCACACCGACAATGCGCCACCGCGCTGTTTCCAAACGATGCTCCACAGTTGTAACAAAAACGAGCCGCGGCTACACCGTCTTGCTGCTTCGTTCTACCTCCACCAATCGGAATGGGCGCCGTTGATTCGGCTTGCGTTCCTAGATAGTTGGACTCCATCACCGGTGGCAAGTCATCTCCTGTGTTTTCTCGAACTGGTGCAACACACAAGGCGCGACCGGCTGATGCCATCATTGACATCACACGTGCTACTTCCGCATCACCCCGTGCGGCCGCAGTAATGCTACAACGTTCATACCGCTCCGGATCCACCAACCGACGGACTCGCTCGGGGTGGGATGGCGAATCCGGAACTGGTGGACCATCTCGTGTGGCAGCCATTCCACTTTTGGCCCACTCTAGTGCATTGCATTCGCTTTCAGTAACAGCTCGCGTCTGTGCGGCCATGAGGAGCGTATGTTGCACGGCTGTCGTATTGGTCAAGTTGTTTCCGTTGTCCACCACTACATAGTCATCAGTAATGCTCCCCTCCAGTGGCAGCGGATCGACATGTTGGAAGAATGGGTGGATACTCAGTCTACGGGGCCGCTGCTCCGAGTCGTGGTTCATAGCTGCTGTGCACACATCCTGAAGGTCTTTGGACGTCTTATCAGGCCATATGAGTTTGCTCTTGGGTAATTTGAGACGAAGTTCATCGAGTGTCTTGCCACGAACCGGAGTGCACCGCGATCGCATGTAGTACAAAATGACCCCAATGGCGTAAATATCTACCATTTTGTCGTACTGTTGCCGGTACAACATCTCAGGGCTCATGTACAATGGACTACCACACCATGTTTGATCCATGTGACGTATCACGGCGCCACGGCCCAGATCCGCGTTCTGACCAGGAGCACTCTTGGCAACCATTGAGTCGGGTGTGCCACGACGTGCCATGCCAAAGTCAGATACCTTGGCTATGCGACCAAACGGTCGGACAGACGGTTCGTCCGTGACAACCAACAGGATGTTGCGTGGCTTGAGATCGCGGTGCATAATGTCTTGTGTGTGTAGGTACTCAACCGCCGACGCGATCTGCCGCCCAGCCACCCGGATCTCGGCCTCACTCATCGGTGCGGGTCGGGCACGGACATAATCTTCGAGGTCTTCATCACACTGCTCAAAACACATGTGCACCTTTCCCTCATCTACAAACGCGGTATACAGCGTTACAATGTTGGGGTGGTTACGCAGTTCCTTGAGGGTGTCGATCTCCAGTTGAATCGGGCGCTGTTTGGCGGCATTTGAACCGGGGTCACATACTTTGACAGCAATAGGTTCGGTCTCCAATCCACGGCGACGGGTACCCGGGTACACCACGGCAAAGGCACCTTTTCCGAGTACCCGCTGCGTGGTGTATGTGTACTTCCATCGACTTGCCGTTGTGGAATCTCCTTCCTTCTTCAATACTCAACTATTTGTGACAACGTCAAACGATCCTTCCAGTTTGGAGAAAGAGCCGAGGCGATGCAGTGTAATTTTTTGCTTGTGAGGGTAGCGCGGACTTCCTCGATGTATGCGGTCCGCTCGGCCAAGCTCTTTTCTTTATCCTTGTCAACGATATACCGCAAATAATGCCAATCGAGCATTTGAAATACCTCGAGAAACAAAACACCACACCACCACACAGCCGACGCCACGGCTTCTGTCTTATCTTTGATTCGGAGCCATCCACAATAACCCGTTTCCGGTGGCGGGTACGTGCTTATACCATCTAGATTCCAATAACGATCCATTGAGAACAAACCACCGTAGTCACAAAAGGTAACGCGTGCATACCCCTCCGCATCCGGACAACGAAACAAAATCACGTTGTTGCACTTGACATCAGTGTACACACACTCTCGATCTTTGATGAGATGTTCCTGGATGTTCAGAACGGCTGTTATCATCGCCATCACTTCGTCCAACATAAATGAGTGCTTCTCGAGGAAAACGTCGAGAGGTATACCACGCCGCATCACCAGCTGCGAACGGTTAGTCACAGTGCACATGTCAGCCTGAGCGGCATCAGATTGGGCGATCTCGTCCTTCATTGAGCCTTTGTTCCAAAAATCCTTAAGAACAAGATGAGGTCCTTTGTTGTCAACGGGGTTGAGCTCCATCACTGTACCAGTCGAACCCTCTCCGATATATTCGCCCAGCCGGTAGATCCGCTGATTGCCTTCGCCACGTCGAAACATGTACGATTGCCGTGTCCAATGGTCTAGCTTGTCCGGGATCTCCTCGGCCCACACCGGCATGTGTTGTAAAATTTCATGACGCACAGCAAAATCAGCATACATATTTGGCCCTTGAAAGTGGTGCGCCCTGTCGTTTGTGCGTCATATTCATTGTTCGTACCATGCCGAGTGTTATCAAATCTATGGTTGACCGGATCGACATTCGTGGCGAATGGACGTGCAGAAGCAGTCTTATTGGGGTACAAGTGTGCCACAGTGGCAAGGTACTCACAGAGAATTGTACCATTGACACGCGTTACATTCCTCCCGGTAGCACCTGCGAGATCATTGATAAGGGGGACAACGCTATTAAACGTGTCGTCCATGCAGCACCGCCTCCTGGTGGCTCATCGTTCCTTACAGGATAATAAACACATGTATGACGCAATAATGTTTTCAATATTAGGGAATAGAAGTAGGTGCAAGTCATTTTACTACAACGTCATCATGTGGACCAATACCTTTTCCCCAGGGGCCCTGTTTGTGGTTCTTGCTGTCACACAAGCTGCCAACCCGGGAGACATTGTCAATGTGTACAATCAGTCGGTATGCGGGCCACCCAACCATCACCCCGAAGGATGTTTTAGTGTCAATAGTGTACCAATAACATTATGTCGCCGTGACAACGTCACATGCTCTGGGACACATCAGATGTTAGTAACCGGCCTCGCGTCTCATACCGATCCGGTTACCGGGTGCCACTCGTACGAATGGACATGGACATGTGCTTTGGATTACCGTGCTTGTATTGACGGCAACGTTTGTGTGTGTTCCAACAGTACAACACTTGTATGCGACTGCAACGCTACCAACATTTACAATGGTACCGAACGATGTACATCGGCACCCACCTCTGCCCCTACCGCCCCTACTAGCATGAGACCAACCTCGGCACCAACCTCGGCGGCACCAACCTCGGCGGCACCAACAGACACGTCGGCGTTGGATGAATCAAATGACGATGGGTATATTGATTGGATTATAATCGGAGTTGTCGGAGCGTTTGTTGTGTTGTGTATTGGTGGATGTGCTATAATGGATTTCTTTCGAAGAAAACATAACAAGAACAAGAGAATTGTGCGCCCAGAATTTCGAAGTCACACCAACGCGGTGTACGACCAACCTTAGATGCCCCGAGCAGCTTGCATGATGAATTTGTACGCAAGGTCAAAGTCAAGTTTGACACCCGTGATGACAATGTTGGTGGCTACCACTGCCTGTGAAATGGACGCAACGGCTAACAGGACCATCACGAATGCTCCGACTCCAACGCGTCCTTTGCCTTCGGTCATTCCCATCACAACGAATATGCCAATAAACGCAGCCGCGAAAAACGCTATCGATGCGTAGATTGTATCTTTCATTGCGCCATACTCTGATTTCTGTAGGGCTGTCATGTTGGGGCCATCCAATGGGGTGGTTGCCACAAAGTGCGTCATCTTGCTCGTGAGCGCTACGGCAGCAGCGACAAGAACCAAGACAGCCACCGCCATCAAGAACGGTTCGCTCATTCCATTGACATCGGAAAACTGGGCCTTGGAAGCTGCCGTGAGAACCAGAACGACCAATGCTGCAAACCCCAAGACCGACGCGGCGACCGATTCACGATACATATCCACAACATCATGCACAAACGTGCCGACGTCATTGGAAGGTTTTTTTACAAAAATTGACATACCACTGCGCACTACTACCAAGACAACAACCAAAAGAATGTCTCAACCTTCTTTGTTTGACCGAGCCGGAAAAATATTGAGTGGGCAATGGCCACCACCTGATGACTTGATCATTCCTGTGGACAGTATATTTATTATTTTGAAGTTTATGACGGCTGATACTCCTTTTAGCGTCACACTCTATGTTGACAAGGACACACACGTTGTGTATCCCATGCGTGATACCCCCAAGGAGTGGAACGATGTGGATCGTATTTTGTCTCAGGCCGAAAAAGTGGACCGCGAAAAGCACATTCCCGAGACATCACTCAGACACGGCAACTGGGCGATAAGCATGGACATAAGTTAGCTAGCGTACAATGCCACTCAGCTCGGGGTGCTTGGCTTTGATGTTGGCTGTCCCCTCGGCTTTGTCGGCACGTTGTTCCTCAAGACTGCTGTAGTCTTGCATCAGCACTCCCGTCTTGACTTTGACTTCCACACCACCCACCTTGCCAACACCACCATAACGCACACATGCCCGCGTCACTACCTCGTTGCCCTCGTTGACAGCACCCTTGGCAATGCGACGAGGGAAACAGCTAATCACGGTCGGATCGGCCGCATAAACACCATGTACTGCGTACTGCATCGGGTAGCAACCCACGTCGTCTCCTTTAGAAGCACCTACCGTCCACACTCGGGTGTCGGTCATTGCAAAGCCGCGTTTGGCCATAGATTGAAGCGTGGCTCCCGTTACTTCTAGAACCGTGTCATCTATATTGATGAGTTTGGTGTCGGTTTTGTAGGCATGTCGGTGCGCCCACATTCGGCGCTTCTGCACACCCGTCTGCCCTGTAGCCACCACGCGAAGCACATCTATCTGAGATTCCTCTAGTGCCTCTGTGTACATCTTGGCTTCGGCTTTGGTATCCACAAAGATGGAAACATTATCCAAATGTCCCCTCTGCATTCTCCGAATGGTTTGCAATGTGCGTGACACAACCCATTCGGCGCGATTGCGGTTGGTCGGTACCACCATCACGTGGTAGCCCAGTTCAGTGTCGGCATCGCCGAGCACTGGAGTGATGGTCTTATTGGTGATGTTCTTTGTGTTTTGTGGGAAATAAATGATGCTGTATCGCGTTCCTTCGTACGGTGTTGACTCGTGAGGCACAGTGTCGGCATCGAACAACAAAGGCTTTCGGTTGATGTTGTACTTTTTGCCCTTGTTGTCATCCTTGTCTTTGTACACAACCGTGTACCCATCTGTGTAGTCACCCAAGCCGACAATCATACTCACACCATGCTGCCCACCGTCAACATGTCGCTCTGAAATAGTGTTTTTGTTGACGTGTATGTTCTCAAACTCAAAGCTTGGACGCATCATTTTGCCGAGCTTCTTAAGTTCGGTGTACAAGTCGGGAAACATCTTGTTGCACCGACTTGCAGCAACACGTCCCTGAGACACATTAAACACCTTTCCAAACGTGGCCATGCGGGGGCGTTGAGGCCCCTTGAGGTGGGCATACTTGGGTTTGAGCACCATGTTTACGTTACTCATGCCGATCTTTCGGGCGTGAGCCTTGTTGCTTCCTGATGGGAGGTCGGCAGCATTCAGTAATTTTTCGACGACGTTATATTGCTTCGTCAGGATTGACGTCTTGGACATTGCAGCTTCTGCCCCAAAGAGTCTTCAGTATATTTCAGACCCTGAACACAATGCCGACCGAAATTCCCATGGTCGAGATCCGAGGCAAAAAGACTACCATGCCACATTTTTGGGAGCTTGCCACGCGACAAGGGTACAAGCCCGCACACGTTGCCTTGTATGTTGCTAATAGGCTCAACACTCAATACGAACTCAATGGGCACACATTGGTGCTTTGGGGAAAGTACCCGCCAACGCAGCTCAACGAGATACTACGAGAATTCATGGGGTGATGTGTCATTTAATAAACTTCATTACCGCGTCATAATCATGTGATAACAGGTCGTAATCTATTTCAAGTTCCTTGCATGGTCGTTTGAGGAGGTGGAATTTTTGATATGCTCTCTTGTCTTCCGCTGACATGGGAACTTCCATGCCGTCGGCCTCGGCCTGGAACTTCATTGCAATGCGCCCAAGCACCGACTTGAGAAGCCAACAATTATTGAGCGTGATGCTTCCTTTCTTCAGACTCAAATGGTCTTCAATGCGGCTGAATCGGTCATAAAGAGAGACAAGTTGATCTTTCTGCTTGTAACCCCCTTGATTCATATATGACGACATGTTTTGGTTTTGATCTAGGGTTGATAAGCGTAAATTCTGACGACTGTTTCTCGAGGTCCGAATGGTCACGGGTTCTCTACCCCAAAGATGAACTCGCTCGGTTCGGTAGTTCGATTCTCCATTATGGGAGCATCGGAGCCGCGCCGAGCCTCGATACCGGCTTGCAGAGTATGTGCCGGGAACCAGGAGTTACTCTTTGTCCTGCGCCTTCTTCCCTCAAAAGGAAGCACGCGAAACTTTATGCAAAGAGCCGCCCGGCAGGGCGCGAAGGATATCCAATGTTAAAATGCAACTCCCGTGACCAACTATTTGACCTCAATCTTTTTTTCCATTTTTATTGATATCAACACCATCCACGCCACCAACTCATTTCAGACCCTTCGCCAAGAGTTGTCGGTTTGATGTTCAACCCTTTAAACCCATATTCGGATTCTGGTAATGGGTTGTTGGCACGGTACCTATCATAGCAGTTGACGGCATCGACAAAACTCTCCTCGATGTTACTTCCTGCAAGTGCCGACGTGTGAGCCCATCCTATGATGCGTTCCCGTACCTGATCCAAGAATTTTTGATCAAACTCACTCGACGGCACATCCGACTTGTTTTGTATCATGTAGACAAGAGCATTGGGAATCTCCTCATCGAGCATATCGAGCAACCTCAGAAACCTATCCTTGGAACGCGTATTTCCCTCGTGCATCAGGATGATGAGATCGGAACCACGCAGATACAAAGGTAACATCGAGTGGAACTTTTCTTGGCCCGCTGTGTCCCACAACCCAACTATCTGCTCGCCAATATCCTCAAATCCAGGATAAGAGGCATCGCCCATGACAGACCCATTTGGCTTGATCAGCACGTTGCTATAAGCCATACCAATTGTCGGAGTGGCACTACCCGCTTTGCGAGGATTGATATAGCGGTTGCGGATGCGCTCAAAATAACTAGATTTGCCTACATTGGTCTCACCGACAAGTACTACCTTGAGTTTCTTGGGAGGTTTGGCGTTGAGCAGATCCTTGGGAACTGCCGGCAGAAGCAAGTCCATCTCTCCCCTACCGGCGCACGATTTTTTGGTTCTTGGTAGTTAGTGTTGGACGATGGCTCTGCAAGAAGAGCTTGTGTTGGCACAAATGTACACACACACATGGGCATTTATTGTTGTGATTATGCTGATCGCCATGACGGTACAGGCGTCGAAATGGACCGGTCCCCGAGGAAATACAGCACCTGTAGCCATCCTGTCGGTTATTACGGTACTCACGGCTGTTGCGGTGGCACTGTCCATGACCATGCACGCCGGCTTTGATAACGACGGAGTCCACGACAATCAATCACTTGCCAATGCCGAGGGCGCGTCCGTGACCATCGCCATTGCGGTGAGCGTCGTTTGTTTTATTGTTATGTGGATGCTCGGTGGCGTGACCGCTCCGTTTGAGGTCTCACCCACATTTGGGTACGTACTCTTTGGCCTAATTGGATCGGCATTTGGCATGGGCTTTTTGTATTTCCGCGGTGCCATGTTCGGCGAAGAGCATCGCAAGGTGGTCAAGAACCGTGGTGGTGTTGAAGGATACAGTTCCAAGCTGGAAAAATGGGGATTTTATCATATCCAATGGCATCTTGTGGGTGGTATGTTTGCGTTCTTACTTTCCATCGCCCTCTTTGTGGTACTCAAAACCTATTTCCAGGCCGCTTAATGGACACTCAATTTGATGATATGGTGGCGGCTGTTCAGGTGTTTGAAATCAAGCTGGACATAACGCGGCCCGTGGACATAATGGCCAAACATCTCCACATTGTGGAGACCAGCGAAACTCCTCACCCAAGGGTATTGCAAGAGCTTGCGCGGGTGTACATTCGGTACTACCGCGAGGGGATCCCAGACGATTTGGTCCGGTTATTCAAACAAATCGAACGCATTCCATTATCTCACCGTGGGAAATGCGCCCCCATCGGACAAATGCTGCACACCCATGCTCAACACAAGACCAAACTGAGTGATTTCTTGATAATTGTAAATACACTGCGGCGGCTCTGTATTTACCAGAGAACTTCAATTGATATGGAGGAATACTACAAAATGACAAAACCGCTCAACCCAGCGATGCGTTGTACCGTGTTGGACTACCTCCAAAGTTTCGGCTACCATGACGAACACACATTGTCCATCATGATACGTGAGCTCGACAAGGAAGAAATATCACTATTGATTGACATTTAAAATTTATACGTTCTATAAAGGTTAGCAACGGCATGCCCCGTCGTGGCACTAGAAAACAACGTCGTCGATCAACCAAACGTCGCGGTCCCTATGATGGTGAGTACCTTTGGAGCGCAATGCATGGCGCAAAGAATTTGGCAGGAGATCTCATATCCGAGGGGGTGTCGGGATACGTATACGACTACTTCAAGTGCCCTGGATGTCAAAAAGAACATCACTGTGGCAAACTAGCATATGCTGCTCTTGAGGATTGTGGTGTTCGCGAAGCCAATCTTGGACGTTTTACAGTGGTATATTGCAAAAACTGCCATACAACTATCGGCACATATGCTAACCCTGTTTAGTAGAAGCAATTTGCTTAACCTTCCAAATACAATCTTCTTCGCCACATGTGGGTCTATCCATCACCATCTTAATTTCATTGTCATCGCGCACCCGTTTCTCACAATTGGGACATATATTACGAAAGAAACACCATTTCCCACGTCCTTCGCATGGTGTCGAGACCGAAACCACCCATTGTTCACAATACGCACATTTGACTTTGTATTGTTGTTTGTCCATCCCGGCAACTGTGCAACACATGTGGCGCAACCCATCTGACGTGCCCGCTGCCGCTGCGCTTTCTAAAATATGTCATGGCGACATGTGGCACGTTTACGCATCGGTGTTGTTTTCGTTACCTATCCAACAATTTGATGTAAACTTGCTCGACAGAGTGCCTGCGGCCAAGGTTTGTATATGTAGCGGCGAAAATATGCTCGAGTTGACATTGAAGTTTAATTTACTCAGGAGCATGAAAACAGATACACTACACTTTTTCTATTCTGACGGCAAAACGGAGTATAGTTGTCCCCCCGACTTTCTGTTTGTATCCAAGCATTGCACAGACTTCTTGGTTTTGGGAATATTATTTGGACTGGGTTACAAGGACTTTATACAACAATTGGATGATTATGAATATCTAGTCGCTGACCTTGTCGGATCCAAGACACGTGTAATGGTGCACAGGGCATGCACGTCATAATTTCAAATATAATTTTCCACTCATCCATTTTGCCGCATAACCAACAATGCGGCTGTACTGGGACATGTATATTCCGTGTCATCCACGGACTACGGGTGATTTTGTTGTTACGCCGGGGATGACATAATCCGATGCCATCGCAATCATATCTCCAGATAACCCGCATTGGATTGTGACGGGCCATATCGGAGCAGACAGTGGTGTCATCAGGATTCCCGGGGATTACCGACTTGAACCCAATGGTGGAGACGTAGGACCGGGTGTCAATATCAGAATTGTAGCGTAACAAACCCGTACAATTAAAGAGACACATTAATGTGAACGCGTGTGCGACCAGGTGCCAAGACTTTCCACGACCGTCGGGGTAGATGCATAGCCACCTCTTCGGCGCGGTACGCTGGATACTTTGGGAGCCCAAGTTCGGCAAGCGAACGCATTACTTCAGGAACAATATGGTATGTTTCGCCAAAGTTCTTGGACTTTTTGTCCTTGATGGCGCGGTGAATGAGGATCTCATCTTTGATGTTACCCTCGCTGAATGCAACCAGCTTGCCTCTCCAGTTTGTCCAGTAGAGCACAGGCCACATCCGTGAGTCTTGTCCCGATTTGAGCTGCATGACGGCTTGATTGTCGAGCATGGTTCGAAGACCGGTAGCTGTGTTGGGGTGTAGTGGGTGATCCGAGTGAGTCAGCCGCCACCCTGTGAAGAGACGGTACATGGATCGCTTGAGTTTGGTTGACACCACCTCGTGAACAATATGCTCGTAGAAAATAAGCATATGTCCAGGCGGGATCTGCACCGTCACGCAGTCGGCGCGCATGGAGGCATGTTGTTCTTTCTTGATCTTGGCAAAACCACCGCCGTGTGTGTTGGCCCCCTTGTGAGTGCCTGCGACACAATGAAACTTTTGGTTATGGTCATCAAGGTTGATCCATCCACCAAACACACGGTCTCCTGCCGCCAACCCAGTGGCTTCGTCGCGATGCCATGCCTCGGCCGACGGTGCTTTTCCGGCAGGTCGCACCATCATACGGTCAATGCATTGCTCAAGTTTGGCACCCTCCATGTAACGACGTGTATAAGGACGCCACACAGTTGAGACGGCTGTTGATTGAGCCCATTGTCGTAGTTTTCGAACAGATGTGTTATGGAACGATGCCGGGTTACCAAATGCATAAAACCCACCACCTACAAACTCGGTGGCGCCATGCTTGTATTCAGGAAAGTTAGCCACAGTATGGTCAATTTCATCGCGTACTGCGACAAGTTTGTCGGGCTCAACACACGGAATGACCACAAATCCGTTGTCTTTGAGTTGCTTCTCATAAGTGACGCTATCGTCAGCCATGTGGAAATCTGGGCACTTCTTTGACATGTTCTGTCTATAACCACCACCCGAAAATCAATGTAAAAACATGCTGGAAAAATACGTCAATATTGTCGAGGATTGGACACAACTGAGAGTTTGCATCAGAATCGGTAGAATGGGGGCCAACACGTCAACCGAACAAACCACCGATGACGTACTTCCGCCGCCGGTTGTCTCTGAAGACGAACCGGTGGGCAACATACTTCAGGTTATCCTGATTGACCGGTCATCGTCCATGAATGTTGGCAACTATGCCAAGACGGTTGCTGATAACATTGTGATACCGTCCATCAAGGCTCTCAGCGACAAGTGTGACACTATCACGATTGCAGTGTCGACCTTTTCAGATATTCTTGTGCACGATGTTCCTTTCAAAAAGATAAGCGCTTTTGATGCAGACATTGAGCTCGAGCTGCGCGCAAAACTTCCCAAGACAGCCAATGGGACAACACGTTACTTTGAAAGCGTGTCCGATACGATAGAAATGATCCGAAAACACCTTGTAATGCAACACCGCAAATCATACAATTATGATCGTGTTGCTCTCACCGTCTTTTCTGATGGTTCCAACACTGTGTCGTGTGAGCCAAATGCCGAATCCTTCATGAATGAACAAATTGACAAAGCACGTGCCGAAGGCTGGGTGTTGTCTTTTGTGGGTATTGAACACAATGCTTCCACATCAACCAAGTCGGCGCGTTTTGACGAAGTGTTCAACGTTGCATCGCGCTTTGATGATGACGGCTTTGAACAATGCACCCGTGCTTGTTCGACTCGCGTACTCTCGGCGCCGGTTTCGGCGGTACACCGTGAGAAGGACACCGAAGTGGCCGACCTACAAGGGAAGAATTCCGAAGATGCACCTACGCGCACCAACGGTAGATACAGTCGTGTAGATGCATTAGCCAACTCGGAATAGACAAGGCTTTGGCTCAAATAAACAAACCTACAAAATTTAACTGAAAGTGTAAAGGAGAGATGAAGGTTTGTCGCGTTCCGGTTTCCACTATCAAGGCTCCGGCAACCCTTCCGTGGGGTGGGCGCATCGTGAGCATCACCAAGGAGACAGACCACAAGCCTTATAGGGTCACGTTTGGTGACGGGTCATTCTCTATGATGGGCCACAGCCGCATGGTTGCGATTACGCCTTGAACTAGTCAATAATGGGATTAAAATAGCGACGTGTTGTGTTTTGTGTTTTTTAATTTTATATTACCGAATATGTTCTGGGCTGCAAAACTACTCAGGACACCCATTGGCACGAGCCCACATCAACACTTCCAAGTGCCCACCATTACATGCAAACGAGGTCGTAAGGTTGTTCCACGGACAACCGTTGGCACGGGCCCACTGCAGTACTTCCAAATGCCCACCAGATGCTGCATCACTGCACGTGTCTTCGTTCCATGGGCAACCATTAGCATGGGCCCACTGCAACACTTCCAAGTGGTTATAATATGCCGCATTAGAGCACGTGGTTTCGTCCCACGGACAGGGTGGATGTTGGGCACGGGCCCATTGTAATACTTCCAAGTGGCCACCTTCTGCTGCATGGCAACATGTTAACGAATCCCATGGGCAGGGTGGATTCTGGGCTCGGGCCCACTGCAACACTTCCAAATGCCCACCACGTGCGGCAGCATTGCAGGATACATCTTCTTCTTCCCACGAACAACCGTTAGCACGGGCCCATTGTAATACTTCCAAGTGATCGCCTAACGCTGCATTGTAGCACGTCCATTTGTTCCACGGGCAACCGTTGGCACGAGCCCACTGTAGCACTTCCAAATGCCCACCACCGGCTGCTCCCATGCATGTACGTTCGCCCCACAGACAAGGCGGACGCTGGGCTCGGGCCCACTGCAGCACTTCCAAGTGCCCCCCTTCCGCCGCACTGGAGCATGTGGTTGCGTCCCACGAACAACCATTAGCAAGTATCCATTGCAGCACCTCCAAATGCCCCTCACGAGCTACACGGGCTGCATATAAGCACGTGGTTGTGTTCCATGGACAACCATTGGCACGTGCCCACTGCAACACTTCCAAGTGTCCTCCACCAGCTGCTTCGAAGCATGTGCGTTCGTCCCATGGACAACCGTTGGCTCTTGCAAACTGTAACATTGGCAAGTTCCCAAGACGTGCCAATGTCATACATGTCATCTTGTTCCATGGGCAATCATTAGCATGAGCAAATTCGAGAAGTGGGAGAGTTTTGATATAAGACATGTACAGTGCAGATGGGTGTTGTTTGTTCTTCTTGCATTGGTTACGTATCACATCTCCCCATGTGGGGTGTACCCATTGCAAAATACCAGGTGATGTACCACTTAATAGTGCAAACATAACAATCATCCCAATAATCTCGGGTGCAAGGCACATGATATTCGTTGTTATCACAATGTCATCGGGTTGTGTGTGTGCTACACGACGCAGCTTGTTGCAGGCCATGGTGCGAGGTGGGGTTGTGAGGGTGTGAGTGCAAAGGTGTGTCGGGGGTGTGACGATGATCATCATTGATGATGATGATCATTGACAATGATCATCGTTGATGATGATCATTGCCACGAGTGCCTTCTCAATTGCAGCAATTCCGTAGAACGGGCCGATGACTTTTTCCCGCCCGGTAATTTGAAACCAGCGAGCAAACCCCATGCAGCTCACATCAACCCAAATTTCAGAATCAGGCGCGAGCTGATGCCCAACACAAGGAAAGTGCGTCCTGTCATACTTGTAGATCGGCATTGATGGGCTCTTGTTTCGGTACAATTCGAAATTGGTTTACTCCGACCCACCGCAAATTTGCACACGTGCAGGACAGTGTTGAGCTTCACGTCGAATTCAACAACGATGATATCTGGAACACTGGGCTCACTCAACCGTTGCTACCCAAAAATAACGCAAACCGGCTCGAGTTTGCAAGTACCAGCAGCAGCGACGAAGAACCCAAGGAAACTTATGACAATTTACTGTTTCGAGATTCCGTCATTGCTCAGAACCTGTCATGAAGCTGGTGATACCATGTACCGAAGACCGACTGCCCCAACTTTCCATGCTTCTCCAGCAACTCCGGCGGAAGAAGTTGTTGCTGCCCACAGACCGGGTGGTGGTGGTCAATCAGGTCAACCGCCCTTTCAACCTTGGAATGGCTCGAAATGTCGGCATCGCACACAAACCAGGACCCAGCGACGAACACGTTGTAGTGCATGACGTGGACAATCTCCCAACAGATCAGTATCCTTATGCAGAGTATCCGCGGCCCATGTCAGGCATCCGTGAGATCGTCCACATCTATGGCCACAAACACTCACTTAACGGTGTGGTGTGTGCAACATACAAAACATTCTGTGATGTCGGTGGCTACATCAGCAAGGATTCGTGGGGCGCCGAAGACGAGATCCTCCAGAAGAAGTGTTTGGTTGATCGTGTACGTGTCAACAAGAATAAGATGGTACTGCGTTTTCCGGATAATAACTGGTTTGTTGAGATGGATGCGGTGGGTGTTCCTCTGACAAACACGGTGGCTGGTGCCGATTTCATTACAGCTATGAAGACTAAGATGGTCGGGTACAAGAAACCACCACCAATCAAAGGTGACCTAGAACGCGTCGCCACCGACGTGACAATTGAGCGAGTGGATGTAGATTCCACAGGGGTGGAAACCATTCACGTTACCATTGTTCCCAGAAAAATACCACACGCATGGTAGTAGTAATGGAGGAAGTTGACACGGCTACCTGGGTAGCCGTAGGGGAAGGTGCTATTCTAGACACCATGAAGAACCTCAATGCTTCTCTTGCCAAGCAGGTCAAGATGTTGGAAGCCGAGGTGCGCCGTCTCCAACAACCCGACACGCTTGATTTGATTGTCTTTGGTAACGAAGACAGATTTGCGGTAGCTATGGCCGTCCCACACGGCTCGACCGACCCCACATGGCGCGATACATTGCATCGTTTTCAAAAGAACAAAGACATGCTGCGAGAAAAGAAGATTGGGTTTGCGTTGGTGGGTAATGTACAGGTCGGCGAGATGCATGAATCGCCGTTTAAGTTGCCATGACCCACCACATGTCAATATTGTCGAGTAGCGATGTGTTCCAATCAATCTGGTGGGTAGCCCCACGGAGCGCGTGTAGCACGATGCGGTGTGGACCTAAGTCCCGCTTAATCTTGAGAGCGTTGGAAAACGGGACAATGTTGTCGTTTGTACCATGCACAATAAACACCGGCTTATTGTACTTGTCTAGCCATTTGGCCGAATGAAAAACATGATCTCCTGCCATAAGTGTAGCAATTCCGGGGGTTGTATAATGCTCTACCATGGTGTGCGCACTGTGCGGTGGCGCCAATAATGTGACCGATGCCACTATATCACGGCTTGTACCAACTGCTGCCGAAGCCACCGCCGTACCTATCGAGTACCCAATCACATGCACTTGTGTGTGGTGGTGACGGGCGATTGCACGCAGCACCCGCCGCACATCCGAGATAGTGTGAACTGGTGATACAGGCCCGCTGTGTATCCCATAACCTCTGTATTCGGGAATGTACAGAGTGCAGTCAAGTCGTTCGGCCAACGTCACACCAAACCGCCACGCGGTTCCAAGGTCCTCGTAGTTGCCGTGCAAATACATAGCAACCCGACTTCCACTTCCTAATTTGAGACAAGGTACCCCTGATATAAATGTAAGTGGTGGTGATGGAATATCATCAGCTGTGTACGACCGACGCCCCGGCATCATAATCATGTCAAGCAACGATGGCATCTCCTAACCCCCGTAGCTGCCTTCATTTTTTTTGGTGTATGGCCCAGTACATTGATAATCCACCGAAAATCAAAACGAACATGCCCATATTGTGCTTGTTAGGCGGCGGTCCAAACATGACTGCATGCCGCGTCATGTTTGCCTCTTCAACCAACACAATCTAATTGATAACTGGGTGGGGTGCTTCTCCGGGCATGTTTTGTAAAAAAACAGGGCAGCAGCAAAATAAGAAACCATGGGTGACGAAGAACACTATGCACCGTGGAACTCAATTGAGGTCAATCGTCCTGGATACAAAGAGGATTTGTCCGATCTAGAGTCCAACATGTCGTACATGCAGAAAGAGCTCCGGTCTATCAAGGGACTCGGCGCGACCGAGGTTGGCGCTGTCGTACCAGAGTACCTTAATCAACCTGAATGGATGTCAATGCAAAAAGATGAGTTTGAGGGTCTTGAACCATCCGACCAGGACGCTGTGATCAATCGGATGCATGCAAGCCGAATGAAAATGGATGACATCCAATCAGCAGTGCCGCTGTGGCACAGTGAGAATTTGGGACGTGCTGTTGCCAAGCAACCCATACGGCCCATGTTTGAAAACATATCATACATGGACGACACGGATGATGAGGAGGATGAAGGTAATGGAAGTCCCGAAGCGGCCGAGATGATGCTTGATACCTACATTGCCGATTCTGCCAAGAAAAGACAACGAACATCTAGAAAGAAACGCCGAGCAACCAAGAAGCGTCGTCGCACGACCAAGAAGCGTCGTCGCACGACCAAGAAACGTCGAGCAACCAAGAAACGCCGGCGCACGACAAAGAAGCGTCGTCGAACCAAGAGATATTAAATTAAGAACCTCTTTGAGTTAGTGTGTGTGAACATGACAGACCCAGATTCGGGTGACTCGGGTATGAGTTTGCAGGATAGCTTTGATCGGGTGTACAATCGGTCGGCTGGGGCTGATAACGATCGGTTAACCCGGCTTCGGGAAGAGAACCTTCGTTTGAACGAGGAATTGACGGGCGCTCACTCCAGCGAGCTGGACTACAAGAGCCGTCTCGCCAAATCCGAGGTCGGTCGCATCAAAGCGTTGGGAAAGAAGGATGATTTTCTCCGCAAAGCCGAGAAGCTAAAGGCCGAACGTGATCGGGAAGAAAACGAACGTATGTTTGGGATACAGCAGTCGCACGGGAAATATTTCGAAGGCCTAGCCACACACATGAACAAGTTGCAAGATATCAACACAAACATACACCAGGCGCATGAGGAAGAGCTTTCAGACTTGCGTGCCCCCCTTGTTGGCGGAAAGTACCAAAATCCCCAAGAGTACAGCAACCCAACGCTCGGCGAATTAAGTGACCTACAAAAACATGCACACGAACGACCGCAGGAGTATGCCGATTTTTACGGGTACTACCCGAGAGACTCACCGCGAGACCCCAGGACCCCATTGAGCCGCATGGGCGACCAGGACAAGACGTTTTTGGATTGGGCCGCCAATGACCCGCAAAACAAGGGACACCTTGGGTTGGGATATTTCGGTCTTCATGTTCAGCCTGTTGTGCAAAACTATCGGAAAAAGAGACGTCGTGGCACACGCCGTCGCCGCGCCACTCATTACTAACACCATGGACGATACGGTTATAAACAAATCCGATATTATCAAATACTTGCTTGGCATTGAGCAACCCATCAACCACAAGAGCCTCAGCGTGAAAGATTGGCAGCGAAAGTTATTGGTCAAATGGTTGTGGGACGTTGCCGATCGGTGGCAACAGCAAACAAACTGCATGTTTCTCGCCGTCCATTTGCTGGACCTCTTCTTCTCGAAAAATACAGTACAAGTTAATGAAATTCAGCTGGTGGGTATCACATCGCTTGTCATTGGTTGCAAGTTCTATGGGACCGAGGGTATGGCGCCGAGTACGGAGGATGCGGCGTACATTACCGCAGACTCGTATGATGTGCAACAAGTTGTGGGAATGGAGATGAAGATACTCGAAGTGTGTGAGTTTAATCTATCTCTGCCATTGGTGTCTCAGTTTTTTGATGTGTTGGTTGACCAGGGCATTGTTAAAAACGTACTACATGGATATAAATTGCTTCGTGAGTTGACTGTGGATCAGGAGATGTTCAACACAGGGTACAAACCATCCGAATTAGCAAAAATAATACAACAAACAGCCGATGGGATACCAGAGGAACAATGGGAGCGAGAATACCCAACAGGAATGCACGATTTGGTTTGTTTTGTTTGATTTATCGATCAAATGTGGGAAATGGGAAGAAAACACATCTAGAGCCGACGGCGGCGGGATGAACTGCGACGCTTTTTGTGAGCCGATCGGCGAGCCGACGATCTGCGACGCTTGACGCGTCCACTCTTGGTCTTACAATGAGAAGTGGTACAGACCTTCTTGGAGCCACGTGGGCAACGAGTCTTACGGCCTGCAGTGCGAGAACGGCGAGAACGGCGCGACTTTCGTCCAATGCATTCTCCAGTCTTGGGTGACCGGCGTTTGCCTGGTCCGCACTTCTTGCGGCAGCGGTTGGTCTTACGGTTTCTGGTAAACCCGGATCTGCACCTGCTGCCTGATTTGGTGCGGTGGGAGCTGGATCGAGACTTTGATTTGTGGGAGCTGGATCGAGACTTTGATTTGCGGGAGCTCGACTTCTTCTGGTAGTGGGTTCCACGACGTGTGCCCATCCTGACAGAGTCACTACTATTAGGGACCCCACAAAAATTCACTCGGCTGACCCACCATCAAAATTGGCCCTCTCAGCTTTTTGAACAAGAAACTTGGCCAACTCCTTTTTCAAATAAGCCTTGGCTTCTTGGCCACACCTGCATGCATGATTTGGACGTACTCGTTTGACCATCGTGAATACCATCTTGATGATATTTCGGTAAAACTCACTGTCCACCAAGATGGCTGTGGCCCCGAGACGCTCATAGAATAGTGGCCGCATTTGTTTGTTAAACTTCACTTGTTTGCTTATTATTGACAGGTTACGGGTCGTGCCTTTGCGCAAATCAAACATAATCACCACGGGCTTCTCATCAGTAGCCACGTTGTTAATAATGTGCTTAAAACAGTCGAGGTAGGCGTTGAACTGCTCATCCGTGGGCTCGTGTGCCTTGAACCGAAAGGTCACCAGCGGTAGTGTGTTATCATCAATCTCGACAAACTCCAATGCGACCTTGCGTGACGCTTCCATTGTGCTGCTTTCCCTGATCTGACTAGTGACGTCAAAAACTTATGGCTGACGTAAATTCTTCAGAATCCGTCGGGAAATATGGCCAACATGAACCAAACCGCGCAAGAGACGGTGGATAAGCTCAACAGTCTTCTGGGCACATATGACAAGTTCTATGTGTATGCCATGATCACAAACCCGGAAACAGATGTCTCAGCGGTCGGTATTGGACACGTAACCAAGTTTTTCGCACATCCTGCCAACAAGCGCTTCCGGGTTGGGGTCGAGATCTCGTTTGATAATCACCTCTACACCACTCCGAGTGGTGCCGGTGGCAAAATCACCGAGGCTGTTCGTGAGGCCGTGGGAATGCCTGCTCCCAAACCCAACAATAACTTTGATGGGTGGAACCGATTGTGGTTTGTCATCCCGTCCAATGTATACAGTGAAGACAACCCAAGGTGGCTCCGGATGCGGTTTCGCACCTTCTTGACACGTGGGATGCGCGAGGCCAAAGTACCGTTTCGTCTTCCCAAAATATGCAACACGACTGACGCCAACGACATCTATACCGTCATATCATCCTCGGCCGGTGACCCCGTTGTCCAACTTACCACTGTCGCCTCTTCGTCCCGCCGCCGCAAGCGTATTCATGATGCTGACGACCTCATGGATGAGGACGATGGTGGTATCGCCGCTGCTGACACCGCTCGGTCCACCATGCCACATGGGATGATGGCCGGGGTGGAAAAGCGACTCAAATTAGTGCCACCGCGCCTGCAACGGTACATGACAGCACTGTACACTCTGTCGGGCACAGATACTCCTGATGGCGCCATGAGTCACGTCCAACAATCATGCCCGGATACCCTCGTGGAGCAACTTGGGATCGGACTCACCGAATGCCGTGAGTTACACCGCACCGCCAAATTGATGCTGCGTGGGAAAAGTCAGGCCCACCACGCAACAGCAGCAGTGTGATGACCGACAACAAGCGATGGATTATCATCGCCGTCGGTATTGTTGTGGTGTTACTGGTGGTATCGTTGGCGACAAGGTTTTGGGGCGGGTCCAACACCACTGGTAGCGTTGACAAACACGTGGCGCGACGGGTATTGCAAGCAGCGAGCCGGTGGTCGGTCACAGGGGAAGAGACCAAAAACCCAATATTGGCGTTGGTTCACACCGTGACAGCCAAAGCGTATACCCATGTGCTTCGAGAACTCATGCCTGAACACGATATTGCTCGTCACTTTCGGGTTGACTCCAAAATGATGCTGCAGTCGCTGGAGACACGCGAGGCCAAACTACTACGCAAAATCTCGGCTGCTGCTCCCAAACTCATTCCAGAGGGCGAACACATTGGCCGCACCGGATGGATTGGTTAAAAAAGTTGTCATTTTACGCCATGGTGACCATTCAACAAGAGGGTAAAAAGGATCTTTGTTTATTGTCTGCCGAGTATGTACTCGAAGGCAATAATAATACCATTAGGTGTGAGGGTGGGAAAGGGAAACTTATTCTAAGAGGAGGAAGTCACAACGAGGTAGATGCCAAAGGGTGGGTGGTAACTGTGCAAGGAAACAACAATGTTGTGCGCCATGCCAAACAAGTCAGCTTGGTTGGAAATCACAACAGTGCTTATGACTGCGACACGATAGGAGTAGTCGACGGCAAAAACAACTACATCGATGTCCATCACCATGCCTTTGGAACAATGACCATGACATTTGGAAGTGACGGTATGACCATGAAAAAACCAAAATAACTCTTTTGTTTTTACTCAGACATGTCGGTATCAATAGAGGGTTGGCATCCCCACGGGAGTTGGAATGTTAGAGGCTCTTCGGTTGCAGAACTGTGTGCCACCCCAAACGCATCCCACGGAATAAGCTTTGCCTGTTTGTACGTGCCGTCGTCGTTCTTCTCTTCGTTGTTCTCATCCAAAACGGAGATGGCGGCCTCCATGGAAGGAAAGACGGCTATAAAAGTACGTTCCGTCTCATCGGATGTTCGTGGCGGCTGGTTTTTGCCGAGAGGTACTTTGTAGAATTCAGGCCCGGGCATACTATCCTCCAAAGATGGTAGCTTGGTGCGCTTGTCAAGAAAACTCACAATGACTGACCCTTCGGGCACATTGGGAATGATGAGCGGTGCAAACGAGGAGTCTTCGTTCATACTGCCAAAATCGAGCATGTAATGCAGCATAGTCGCTGTGGCAAGAACCTCTAGCGGCATATCTCTACGATCAATAAAAAAACTAGCATCTACAAGCCCATCGGTCCAGTCCGCTGTGTCCTGATCTTCGCCACATGGTTTGAGTACATGCAACTGGAACAATGAAAGAACTTTGCCCATAATGACCTTGTCATCATCCACCACAGGTGTATTCTTCTTTATAAAAATGTCATGCGTCACAATGACGGAAGACATTTGGTTCTGTTGCTCACAACCAATCTTAGAATATGAATCATTCTTTTGTGGAAAACCAAATAGCAGATATGCGATCTACGTTTGAAACGGCCTACAGAGTTAAATATGGTCGTGGTGCATTAATCAAACTGCGTCGGGAACTGTTTACTTACTGCAACGAGAACAACATCTATCCTGATGACATGGGGTTTCAAGGTGACACTAACGCTGCCGAAGGCATACGAGGACCCGGTTGTTTCAAAACAGAAGACTTGATCGTAATCAGAAACGGTCTTGAAGAGCCACGACGCATTGAAGCAGAATTAGTCGCCAAGAAATAATATTGCGTGTTTGCCCAAACATGTATATATATCTTATCAAAAGTTATATTACATTCTCTATCCAACCACTTCTACTCATTGAAGCGAAACATGCTTTACTGCCATTTGTGCGTAAAAAGAGAAGGTACTCGAGTATGGGTCACGCGCTACATGGAAAGGATACTAACATGTGATAAGTGCGTCCCGAAGCCCTCGTGCATTGACGGTTTTTACGAGATCGACCCACACCAATCCTATGAGAGCTTCCAATTACATGGGAGCAAAAACTACCAATGGGCGGCAACCGGCCTGAAAGATCCGATCGCCCACAGTTTCAAGTGTTTTGACTGTCACAAAATGGCACCGGCTGATGAAAAGGGGTATCTTGGCTACATGGCTGTGTACATGTACGGAAACGTTGAACTTCCCAAAGAGTTCCGTTTTACAAAATACGAAGGCCAAGAGAATGAGTTCGTTGTGTGTGACAAATGTGGGAAAGAGCGGCATGAACAAGATCGTGACGGCAAAGGGACCGTCACGAACAATGTGGCAAAGTACATTGTGGACAATAATTTATTGGGTGTGGAAGGCGTTGGCCATGAGTGACCGGAGTATTCCTTCCACCATATCCTCCACTGTCTTCTGGATGGCAGTGGCGTACATCTTCAGATCGCGCCGCTTAGTTTCAGAGGGCGCTACCGTTTGGTGAGCGTTGTAGGAAATAATCTCGTCAATCTGTTCGTTGATAAATTTTTGCGCCGTCTGAGCCCACATGTCCCAATCGGTACGCTTGCCGCGGTCTTTTCCATTGACTGCGTAGTAGATGCCCACAAGGCTGTCAATCTGTTGTACTACCTTCTCAAATGCCTCGATCTCTGGGTCAAACTGCAGGTGAGACCGAAAATTCTTGAGTGGGGCTACGAACCGATTCCGTGGGTCCATGTAGTTGGTTGGTACACCGAGCACATCATACTTTTTTTTGGCGTGCCGAAGGATGACGGTCGAGGTGTCGACTGTATCGCTTGGTGTCTGCACCGGCGTGCTCTTGATGGGCCCCTTGATCTTCTTGTGAATCTTGACCCCCCCGAACCCAACCGCGGCGCCTATTAGTCCTCCAATGACCGAGACGATTGCTTCCGTAGCCATGACCTTGGGTTGTGGATTTGTACCCCACCAACCCAAACATTATTTGCACCCTGTGGCTATGAGACAAAGACCGGATGGTGTACATTACCAACACTTCCAATTTGCCACGAGCTTTTCTCGAATGGGGTTCATTTTCAATCCGCCGCACCGACAAGACAATTTCCCAAATGTCGATTGACATGGAGGGCAGCGTCCACATGCAGGCAGGACGTCTCTTTGTTGATATGTGCGCCAACCGTCGCAAAGTGCTTAAAACAGTGCAGCTCACGAGTGATTTTTTTGATGCCAACAAGGGTCTCGCGGAGCATCTCCGTGGAACAAAGATGATTGTTGAGGACCAGATTGGAGACACTTGGGCCGATGCCTGGGCCCTATTTGCTCCACGCGATGAGCCCGAGCCAACCTCAACGGTTGAACCCGAGCCAACGGTCGAGCCAACCCCAACGATCGAACCTGAACCAACAACTGAACCCGAGCCAACGATCGAACCTGAACCAACAACTGAACCCGAGCCAAAGGTCGAACCTGAACCAACAGCTGAACCCGAGCCCGAGCCAAAGGTCAAGGAGGAACCTGAATCGGTGACACCCAAAGAGCCCGTCACGCCTCAAACCAACAACACGAGAGCATCGTCCGAGCCGCCTGCGACCGCGTCGACGTTTTCCTGGTGGGGTTGAGTGTCGGTGTCGAGTAACAGGTATATCTTTTTCGGAACCCACGGGATTCCATTGGCGGTGGTTGTAATGCAGTTGCCACGCACCATTTCCCACCGTTGCAAACTGGAGACAAGGCGGTCATCACGATCGACAATAACATAGTTTTTGTCGTGGGCATCGAGCTGCACCGCCGACGTAATGCAGCCATCGTCTGTTACCTCGATCGGATCAATGGTAGGGCCCCACGCTACCTTGAGATCAGAGAGTTGGCGTAGCCGTGAGATGCAATCTCTGCCGCGGCAAATCTCCATTAAAAACACAACACCAAACAAGAGTAGAGATGGGTGCGTGTTTTTGTTGTTTCAAAAAGAGTCCACCCGTGGTAATGCGCCCGTCGTTTGTGGATAGTCAGTCATTTGTAATGTCTTCTCAACAACAATCATGGAACACCCTTGATGTTGCCGACCCCGACGCCATGTGTGAGTATCCAGAAGTGTTTGATGATGATTTTAGTGGTAATTATTGGGAGGTTGTGAGTAGCGAAGCGATGGATAAGGAAGAACATCAATACGGTTTGCAATGACACCAAATTGTTGATTTAATACCAACTTTCCCTGAAGAGCATTTTGACCGTACATACGACAACATATTAATTTATTGAAAAAAAGGTCCAAAAGGTGGACAGCGAGCAAGACACTGTCTCTTTGAAGTGTTTGAGACTGAGAAACGATCTACACATTCTTGTTCGCATCCAGTTAACGGTTTCGCAGATGAGATGTTTGGCTTTGTTATTTGATGTTGCCAACCACCATAAGTAAATCCGACACTCAACACGACAGTCAATACTAAGATGATACACGCAACGGCGATTAGTACAACAGCACGCATAACATCTACAAGTATAATATACTAATTATTGAGTTATTGTGAGCAGTGTATCTATTGCAGAACCTTTTGATTTGTGATAGATACGCTGTCGAATGGCACTCCTCAGGTCTTCGCAGGACATGACTTGGTAGGCGAACAACATGTTGGCTTCGTTGGTCTCATCGGTGAGAGCTGCCGCAATGGCCACAAGGTCTGCTTTTATAAAAGGTTTGCCGTCTCGCTGCATCTGCTCAATCTTAAACTGGTGTAACAATGATGGAATGACGAGTTGCTGTCCACTCATGTTGGGAACCTCAATAGGAGTGTTTGCTTTCATATCGGCAACAACATGTGCTACCCGCTGACGACGGATGTCTTTACGTTGTCGTCGTGCTTCATTTGAAGAGTTTGCTTGACCCATTTCCTAAACTATTACGACGGCATATTTTGTGGATGTTTTGGTTATTTTCCATGCCATGACGGCACAGTTTCGAGCATGGTGCGCGAGGGCAAACAGCGTGAGGGGACTCCGTCGGGTAACCAACTTTTAAGATGCCATTGGTACAAACCTTCAACTCCAAAACCCAATACGTTTACTATGAACCGTCGTGATTTGCGGGCAACCCAAGTGTACTCGCACATTACGAATAGCATTGCCGAGTTGATGGCCAACGTCAACACGGTGGCCAAGGAAGGAACTGATATCATTGCTGATATTCTCGATCGAGACGTTGTGTACAAAAAGCTCACTGATTTTATGTTTGAAAATAAGCTCAAACTATTCACACTCTACGATCTGCCCGTTTCGTCAGGGTTTGAGCTTGGCAACCGCTTTGGGCTCGGTCAACTGGACGTCGATGACAACGATCCGTTGCCTTTGCACTACACGATCCGATGCAGAGACGGCAGAACATTATACCTACAACGACAACGAGTGGTCATCGTCTTCTCGGCCACACCCGGGGTTGGTATTCGGTACATGACCTGCCCTTGATTTACTTAAATGATGAACCACGTCTCGGGCATTTTGGATTACCGCAGATGTAAAAAGTAGTAGCGCCTTCGTCGGCCGACCTTGTTTGTCTTTGGTACGGTGTGATGTCGTCGGTTTGGTGACAACCAGGACACCGTTTGGCCCCTTCGTTGCACCCTTCGACGACGGTAACAAACTTCATTGCACGAATTGTCTCAACGGCCGTGTCGACGGGATCGATGTACCGAGACGTGGCGTCAGCCTCGTTGTTGACGGTTCGGGTGTACAAATCCACCATATCCCCTTGGTAACCCTTGTTTGCAATAGCGAATTGAATCACCGGTACATACATTCGGTGCAAACCATTACAAAACACATAAATAGACTCTTCCAATAGGTGGTCTCCTAGGCTTGTAGCGCATGCGACGCGCAGGGTAGGGTAGATGAGGGAAGTGTTGGATTTATCAAGCGCAGCACGTATTCGGAAAACAAATGGATCGGTGTTTCCTTTTTTACTCGGCATCTTGGGTCTGAACAGGGCGTGCGACACGCTCGCGGGTTATTGTTTTGAAGCGAATCATAGGGTAATTCTTCTTCTCATAAATGGTTGTCAAATCAGGGTATGCCTTGCCGACAGCCTCGATGGACCGTCGGTGCTCGGCGTCCCGGTCCCCACCGAGCTCGCTCGCGATGCCACCCTCGGCAAAATACTTGGTACGCATGGTCACGTCCTCCATTCGCACAACACATCCATGCTTTTGATACACTCGTAGTGTTGTCTCAATGTCTTCGGTTGCCGACCCGCCAACCCGTTTCGGAGTAGGTCCACAGATGGCTGGGTCGCCGGCATAGCACCCGTGCACACAAGCAATGATGTACCGTAGCCCCACCACGTGTTTGTTCTTCATGAAGTATGCGTTGCACACGGGGTAAATACCCCAAAGAACGGTCTTGTGTTTGTCACACAACGCAAACCCTCGTTTGACCAGTGATGACAAAGTACCAGCATATGGCAGCAGATGCTTACCGTCGACGGTGGTCTCAAGACGCTCAATGTCATCGTCAAACGACACGAGTTTGGTTCCCTTGGGGTAAAAATGGTTGTGCATCCACCGCCGCTGATTGAGAATCCCCTTGACACCTTTGGCAACCGTCAAATCCTCGTACCCATTGGCATCCAACAGCTTGGTGTACACGTCGAGTTCGGTTTTGTTGGCCACAAACACCGTAACATTGGACAAATCACCGCGCTGGAGCTTGTTGAGGCACGGTAATGTCTTTTTAATCAAAACAGCAGCGCGGTCGTATGATGGAACAGCCACCTGATAACCAAGTTTGGGAGTTAGGTTGGCGGGCTCGGTGACCACCTTGACCATGGTTGGTTGGTTAACATCACTGCTCCGTCTTTAGTTTTCGGTCGCGGATCTTTTCCTCAATCTCATGAATAAGTTCGGGTGGGAATTGTGATGGAGCCGGTGTCATTGGCCGCCGACGTCTAACTACGTTTGGCATCACCTGTGAAAGGCTTATCCCCCCTCTGCACAATCTACGAATGTCGGCCTCGCACATTTCATCTTCCGATTCTATCAAACCGTCGCTCTCCTCCTCGCTATCAGACTGTGAAAATATTGGGGACCGCAGCTCTGCGTCCTCATTGATAGGGCCGAAGTCGGGTGATAACCCTAACCCTAACCCTAACCCTTTGACACCCAATTTGGCGCTTTCGCTGATGCTGGGTGATAGTCTGACCGGCGGCACGCCCCTGCAGAAACTGTGCCATTTGTCTGGTGCAGGTGTAAGAACGGCGGGTCGTGGTGCTGGTGTTGGTACCGTCACCGGCAATTCAGGGCGCAGTGCATCTCGAAATGACATGCGTTCCAACTTCATCACACCATACCAACCAAGTACACTGGTTTTAGTAACCACCCCCATGCGACCAGACCAAAGGTAACCATCTGGTTCGTCCTCTACTTTGATTGAAAAGAGACAAAAGCGGAGTTGCGGATCGCCCTCGACCTTCTCAACGCGGAAAAAGTTATCAGTATTCTTGCCAAGAGCACGTTCGCAGCGCTCAAAGGCAATCTCTTCGGTCGTTTCGAGCCCTATGTTCTCTACCTTTCCCTTAGGGTTGACAAAGTACGCGAGCCACATTTCCTACTCACAGAGACTACCACATTTTTGTAATTGGTTGTTTATTGTTCATCTTTACACGAAGACCCATTGCGGGAAAAAAGATAAATAGCACCCCCAATTATCGCTGCAGCTGCCACCATGTCGGTCTTGGTTGCACGCTCCCAATATTGGTCGTACCCGTCGAGCATTTCAATCAATTTGCCGATGCGGACCAATCCACAAGGGCCCAAATATCGGACCAACTCGGTCTCTCCATGTATTTCATAATCCACTGTGTGCTGCCGCACTTGTAGCATCTGCCACAACCCGCCGACAATCACAACCCATGCGCACATTTCGCCATGCGCCATTTCGAATTCAAACCTAATTTGGAACGTACGTGTTTAATTTACCTTGGCAGTCTGTGTATCCAGGGGGCAATGATTGCTGTTATGCCTCCTGCCCGGTATTTGATGTCTGTCAGGACACAGGCGATGGTTGGAGCTGCCTCGGCGGTGATGTCGTCATACACTGTAAAGTGAACTATTATTAAGGAATGACATAATAATAAGAAGGAGGAATGCCTGCCAAACGGCGTGCTACTAGGGGCCGTCGACGGTCGGTCGGCAAGGCAAATGGTTCAGCATGTTCCAACAGCAATGAATGTGGCGCCATGATGCAGTGTGGTGATAACATTTGTCGTGAGCGCACAAGCCTTGCCAAGTGCACACATGACTATCAATGCGCTACAAATTCCTGCGATGCCCGTATTGGAAAATGCAAAGACCAAATGGGATGGGGTGACTCGATGCAAGCATGGATGACACCGGCACCACGAAAGAAGAAATACAAATTACCTCCTGCTCTTCAGAAGGTCGTTCAGGACATGAAAATCGAAGCACAGATACACGAGCTCGAGAAAACCCTGACAAGTATGCCCGAGACGATGCAAAATACATCCAGCATGACAATTATTGAAATGGCCCAGTCAGTTCTCGAGGCAGCTGTTCCCGAATTGGTATCGGTCGATGCTCTTGCACATCTCGCTGTTCTTCTCGGTGCAAAGACAACGTCGTGTTGTGTCAAATCGTATACCGAAGATATTAAGTGTGCTTGCACCTTGAAGCTTGTACGGGACATCATCGCAAAAACACCCAGGAAGAAGGAAGAGATATTTTATTTCCTTCGAAGGCGGCTTGACAAAGCAAAGTCAAAGTTTGAAAAAGAGCACAGAAACGACACTTCTCGGTCATGGTGGCCTTGGGTTCTTGGCGCAGTTGCTGTCGGTACCATCCTGTTGTTGGCCTCTTCTCACGGAACCCCCCATCAACTTGGACAACCACAACTTGTCACTGTTGGATTTGACCTTGGTCTCGACAGTATGGTACCCAACCCAAGTTTGCCGATGCCCCCTTTGCCTCTGCCGCCGCCCATGTCTTTAAGTGCGGCCGAGAAATCCATTTACCGTGCCGCGCAGCACATGGGTGATATGGATACCTCTGCCATGTCGCAGGGAGACTTTTCTGACGCGTATTCCCAACTCACCCCGGGTGATCAAAACTTTTGTTCCAGCGCAGCAGGTGGAGGAATTTGTTCAGGGAACAAGGGTGTTCCACGACGGTTCATGCCTCAAATCCGAGACCAGGGCGACTTCTTGGATGCTCTAGACGCAAACGGAATAGAACACCAATACAAGGAGGTTCGCGTGGGAGACCTCAAAAACATCCAGTCCGACATCAAGAACAAGAAAATCTTCAAATGCGTCGGGGTCGGATGCAATGCGGCCACCTGCAGTGTCGGCAACAAAGCGTGTGCCCCCATCCCGCATGACCCAACACTGTGGGAACCTGTTCTTGTTTCCAATGATGGGTATGTGATTGACGGGCACCACCGCAAAGCACGTGTCCAGTTGTACAATCCAGACGAATTGGTGGATGTGCTCGAAGTGGACATGGCCGCAGAGGACATCATGGAAGAGATTCACAAACCAGAGTACGGGGTTGAGTACGAGGTATAAGTTATTTTATTAAAATCGTCATCATACGAAGTAATAACAAAAACAACACACAAATAACGAGTCCTTTTAGGAAACACCGCTTTTCTTGATCTATGGTTCGATCTTCTTCAATTTGGCGCTCCTGCTCGTAGCGTTCCGCCCGCTCCTCGTCTTTCTGCAACATGTCTGCCGTCTTTTGTTCCAGTGTTTCCAACGTCTTTTGTTCCGGTGCTCTCATCAACGTTTGTTGCGCAAACATACCGAATGGGGGTTTATGACGCAAGACTCCTCCCTTGCCAAGGTTTTGGTGTCTCAGCATGATGGCAAACAGAGTATATGCGCTTTCTACACCTACACTAATTGGCATTCTATGTGTACACGTCATGTATGAGTTAAATAGTTTACTTTGAAGAACGTTTCTTCTTCCCTGCTGCATGTGCTTTCTTGGGCCCTTCCGCGGAAGCGTCCGAAGAAGAAGGGTTGCCGATGTGTTGCATCATTTGAGAAGCCATCATCTTTTGCAAATCACCCATGCCACCCGCAGCAGCGCCATATGTCTTGCCCACAGTCAACAGGTCGCGCGCATTCTCACCCGTGGGGTTGGCAACAGCGTTCTGGAGAAATTGGGTAATCTGATCAAGATCAAAATTTCCCTTGCGTGTGTCCTCATCAATCTCAATACCCACATTCTTGCGAAGACGCTCAATGGCTTCGAGCTCGGGCGGGACAGATTTCTCGCCGCATACGATCTCGGACATGGCTGTCAGATTCTGAATATAGGACCAGATGGTATCACGTGACTGCATCGAGAGCGAAGGGTCCTTCCATTTCTTGTCCAGGCGTATGTCACCAACAAACGGGGCATCCCTGAGCTTCTTGAATATACCATGTTCCTTCTTCTCGATACCTTTTGCGTGATCGCGCGTATGTTTGTACCATTCTTGCACCATCATGGTACGCAGCATGCCACCTTCTTTGCCGGCAATGCCCTCGAGCATGGCCTTCTTCCCGGGCAGCTGGTCACAATTTGGAAACTTCTTACAGAGCGACGTGATCAGCGCCAATGCTGTGGTGTGAAATTGGGTTGGGATATCCAGCTTCTCCTTGGCCGCCGAGGCGGCCTGCTCGTTGGTCATTTTGGCACCAGACTCGGGACTTGACATGTCGTTTCTAAAGGGTGTCTCCTACATGCAATTGTCAAGTTGCGGAAATCAATCGAAGAAAAAGTAGTGAACCAAATCTTGATCCTCTATGAGTTTGTTGATCTTCTTGGTCGACTCTTTTCCAACAGGTAGAAGGAACCTCTTCTCAAGAAGTGCTACCGATTCTGTAAGATTTTTGGAGGGCTCACCAAACTTCTTGTACGCCTCATCCTCCATGTCCAAATGGAACACGGCAACCTGCTCCACCATTCTCTTGATATCACTGTTGTCAATACATACAAGAATGGTGGTGGCCGGATCAATCATCAATACAGCCACCTCAGCTGTTTCGCGTGCAGACAAATGATCCACACTCGACTCGATGACCAGACCGTCATCGGCAATCATGTGGTACAGTAATCCGCCGTCCTCGTCAAACTTGAACAGCATGATAGCAGCCGGATCAGTTTCCTCTTCGTCATCGTCGTCCGTCTCATCCTCATCGTCGTCGGTGGGATGCCAATCATCATCAACGGACATGTCGTCTGCAATGACTGCTTCCTCATCATCTGTATCGACTACCTCTTTTTGTATCTGTTGCTTCTCTTCTTCGTCGTCACTCTGGGGTATTTCCGTGTCCGAATGCATCGCCTCGTCGTACGCGTCGGCGTCATAGGATGACTTTTGGAGCACGTTTCCTTCGTCAATATGGACCCAACGTTGACGGGGCTTGCGTGCGCGCCGACCCTCGATAATATTGCTTTCGCAAATCTTGGTTGGGTTCCCTTTTTTAGGGAGTTCCTCCTCCTTCTCCATTGGGATTTTAGTGTGCTCAGACATGAGGTTTCAGACGGTTCTGACCGTTGGAACCTTTGTAAATTGATATGTGGTGGTTTTAATGCTTTGAAATCTACTCAAATAACCCGTCGAAAGCACCAGCGACTCCAGAGGCGGCGCTCTTGACCTGGGCCGCGGCGGCATTGGCACCCTGGGAAATCTTCTGCCGAATGTGGTTGAGCTGAACGTTTCGGGCTGCATAAGCACGGGCAACATCAAGAACCCGGTCGTTGTTGCCGGCATAGGCATGATTGTTTCCGGCATAGGCACGGGCGGTAGGCATGGCAAAGTTCGATTGGTACGACGGCCGGCGGGAGTTGCGCGTGCAGCGACGGTATTGACCCGTGCGGTTGCTTCGGCATGAGCGACGGCGCCGAGAGGAAGAAGACTTGCGACGACCCCCGGTACGTCGACGTGTTGACTTGCGTCTCTTGGACGAAGAACGACTCTTGCGCCTCTTGGACCTTCTGGACTTGGTGCACCGACGGTATCGTCCTGTGCCCTTGCTGCGGCATGCTGATATGCTGCTGCGTCGACCTCCGGTGCGGCGGCGACCGGTCGAACGAGAACGAGATCGAGAAGTACTCTTACGCTTGGATCCGGCACGTGCACGGGTTGATCGGCGACCCATAACGGTGATGGCTACCATAAGGTGTCCCAAGAAAAAATAACCATCCTACGATCAAAAGTCGGCACACCCAAATCAGAAAGAACCTGACAATGCCGACCCGTCAAGAGCTCATGGCACGCCGTATTGATATCAACCGAAAACGAGGTGCCACTTCCTCAAAAGAGGTTAAATCCGTTCCCCCCACCGTGGGCGGTGCCCCTGTGAGTAGTGTCCCTGTGACGAAGGTTTCCACCGTCACTGTGCCGGTGGCGCACAAGAAGCAAGACGAGGTATACACTCTATCGGCAGTAGCCGCCGTTAACGTGCCTGTGTTTTCTCGTGTGCCAAAGAGCCTCGAGGAGGCTAAAATATTCAAGACAACCATGGTCTCGGTGGATGTAGGAAAGGCATACTCCTTGTTGAGCACACAAGAGTTTGGCGTTGACTCTATGCTGGTGTTTGCGCCATTGTTGGTGGCAAACCCTACTACTGGAGCTGTTCTTAAATACGCCGTTCCTGTTGGCAAAAACACGAGCATGGCGCCCAACGCATGCTCAGAGTTGGTGTCGACCGATCTCGATTTTTTCTTCAGAGACTTTACCCTATGAACATAAACAACAACACTGCGTACAGGGGTAGCCTCACATGTCGGCGGGGACAATAGATGATTTTTCCGCGCATGTGAAAGAGACACATGTCAAGGCATTGTCAATAGAAGATACATCGGTACGCACTGAACGACTTCGGTCGGCTCGGTGCACACGCGAGGTGAGCGGTGGAACGTATTTTCGATTCACACCCACCGTGGCCATATGCTACGGTTGCAGATCGGTGGTGCCCGACCCGGTGGCCGCGACGCAACCAATGTTCTTGGCCCGCGGTCTTTTTGTTGCCTTTTGCCCAGAGTGTGTTAAAACTCCAACCATCTAAAAAACTATGATCGTTGTGCCCTCAGATACCAATCGCCATGGTGAACATCCCTGTACTCATTGGGTTTCTCGTGGTGGCTGTCATTATTATAACTGTTCTGGTCGTCATGTTACAACGCGAGAAAAAAGCTCATCAAAATGCTCGCCGTGAGTTGGAGATCCTTCGTCCTTTCTCTCAGATGCCCGCCGCAAACAAACCAGCTGCTCCAGCCCCTCAACCCGTCACGCCCCTTATTGATGACGAAGAATCAATTCAGGAAGAATCGGTGCCGGAAGAGGAACAAGAAGACTCTGAAAGTGATTACACCGACGACGACGGGGACGAAACAGCCACAGGGTCTGGTAGCGACGCCGAAGAGGAAGCCTTTGACGAAGGCGAAGACACCAAAGAGTATGTTGAAGACCCCGATACCAAGGCCGAACCGGATCCTCCAACGCGGCGACGTCGCGGCCTGCGACGCAAAAATGACTAGGTCTTACCGCATAGAACAATGTCAATATCTTTTGCCTCGATAGTTGATTGATTCAACACCTTTGCTGCTCTAACCATAATACAAAGACCAAACTCTTCGCCCATTCGGCACGCAAGTGCGTTACTGTCTCGTGTAGCTTTGCGAGTTGTCTTGAGAAGATCCTGTACCACTTTAACTGTTAGCAACCCACGAAGCGCTATCTTCTTTGTGCCTTTGGCGCCGCCTGTAGTGTACAAGTGATCGGTGGTGGTGAGCTCACCGCTTTCTGCGGACACGTGTCCCGCCGCACTTTTGAAATAGGATTCGTTGTCAATCCACGGGTATACCCGAACCAGATGTCGCGCGGCAATCACCATGTCTCGTGGCGCAATGGTTTTTCGTCCGCCATCACGGGCTCCTTCGGCTGCCACGGCCGCCACTTGGTGAACAAAAGCCTCGGCCACTTGTCGGAGTCGCTCGGTTCCATCTTTTGTCAATGTAGGCGGTATATCATCGGTAATGCGTTCTGCGAGGGTTTTTTTGAACACGACCGACATTTGAATAACTACAGTCCCGCCATCCTTTCTAGCCTGGTGCAGAATCAACATGCAAGGACCGGCACACTTTAGCGAAATATACGACCCGGACACCAAGGAATGGGTTGTGTTCCGCGTCACACCGGATGGCAGTGTCGAGCCGTGGGTCCACGTCAAACCGTCGACATTGTCCAACGGTGGGATGGGGGCATTTGCCGCGCGCAACTTTAAAGTGGGGTCCACTCTCGGATGGTACACGGGACGCATCTGCACCGAGTATGATCCACTCCTCAACGGTGAGTATGCTATGGGCGCGGGTCACAACAAGGTGGTGGACGCTGCGGCCGGTGGCTCATGGACCCGCTTTGTGAATGACGGCAAGCGTCGTCGTCGCAAGGACAAATGCAATGTAGAGGTGGGCAATGAAATGGACTTGACTGCAACACATTATATTCGAAAGAATCAAGAGCTGTTTATTGATTACGGATCCGAGTATTGGGAGGGACGACGTGACTAATCCAAATCACCATCGTTTTCCTCTTCAACATCGTCTTCCCCTTCAACTTCGGGCACAGGTTCTTCTTCTTTGGCCCGAGGAGAACGTGTGTCGCCGCCGCCAAAGGAAAAGTACCGCTGCGTTCCGTCGGGATTGGTAGTTCGGGTGATTGAGAAAAGAGGGCCATTGTCTTTATCAGATACATATTTCGCGGCGGAAAGCATTATAAAGGTGCGAAACCACCAGCTGACATTTTCGGCAATTATCAATGCTGGTGCCATTTGCATTTCAGAAAATTCAAATAGGGGCACAACAGACTCGAGATTCCACATGACGCCATATGCAATAGATTTGACCAGTACGTTCATTTCGAAACAAACGGAAATGAGAGTATTTCGCAGCACCTACTTTTACAACGTCGCATTGAACCCGAGAGTCGGATGACGCATATTTTTCCCACACTTGCGGTACGCTGCCTGTTTCTCTCGTCTGTACTTTCGAAACTGGTCGTCTGGTAATGCTTTGGTCGGCGCGTTTGCAACTTTTTCTTCAAACGGACAGTACCGTCCGCTGTGGTAGTACCCCTCGTTGTTGGTAGGAGCATAGGCACCCTCTCGAACCTGGGTAAGTTGTCGATGACATTTTTTGCACGTTGATGTTGTGACGCTGTTGTTTGGGTTGTGATCTCGAATTGGTTCCTCTTCAAGCACCACATCGGCAACGGTGTCCAGTACTCTCAGTGATGGCAGCCGAAACCACTCCCCATTTACATTTTCCCTTCGAAGACGTGTGTGTATCTTCCGTTCGGCCGAATATGGATTCTTGCACGGGTAACAAGCCATGAGAATAAGTTTCTCTGGATTACCTGTCTGTAATGTGGCAAGCCTCTTCAATGGTTCTCTTGAGACACCGATTTTGTGAAGATCTGAATTTCCGCTACGTATGACGTAAACTGACATTTTGGCCCTGCGTCAACAAACAAAGTGATTGATTATGAGAAGATAACGTCATGAAGTGTGACTTTTGCCCATGCGACGAAAAGGTCAATGATAATGGGCGCTTCAAGGCATGCCACCAATGCCGCTCCGTTTCCAAAAAGTGTAAAAAGAACACGGGGACATATTACAATGTCAAATCATGTCACTACGATCACGGTGACACCATCAGACCTCGTACCGAGGGTGACAAGGACGGCCGTGCGGTGGTATTTGACTTGCATAATGTGGCCGACGCATTTACAATCCCCGAATTTGTCAATCTTGTGAGTCCTCTTATAGATCAGTACGAATGGGTTGGTATTCTCTCATTTGTTGGGTCGACAACTCAGACGCGCAAAGACGCAGACGGGTACATCAAGTTGCTGATGGCAAGGTGTCCCAAACTCAAGGGGTATCTCTGCTTCCGCCGAAACGAAACCGCTTTTCCAGGCACCAAAGGCGGGTTCATAACATGCCTCAATGCCGCCGAGGTTCACTTCTTTGATGATGGCGAAGACCACATTGTGTCGGCCGAGGCCGCAGGAGTCACTGCCACATTGATTTCGCGAGACGAAAGAACAGCGCGCCAACAAATTAGCGATGGGGTGTCCAAACTTTCCAAAGAGTAGCGTCCACATCCCCATTCATAATTTGAGGAAGCCCACTAAGTAGAACTCTCATGTCAACCACCATCCGACGATGTCCTGCCAACAAGGTGGCAACCCAGATGGATTTTGCTGTAAACCAAACAACATCCACACTCGATCCGGTAGGCTTGTGGTGCGCTGATTTGAACGACGTTCAAGCGGGCCAAGGGTCGTCTAGCTCAACCCCGATACGGTGGGACCAGCGTGGGTCCGAGATGTCGACAAGGTGCGGCCGTGATGACGCCGCGGCTTATGGATTGCAGGTGGCAACAGGCGGTGCGGGTGGCGTGACCGGGGTCAACATGTTGTGCCGGTCGACTATCAACGGACGTGTCACCGATGGCACTGGGCCGGTGCGTGTCAGTGGGACCGCCGACTCGTTCGGACGGTTATACACAGTGGACCGCGATTCGGATACGGCGGCGCTTGGAGGTGTCCCAGCAGCCATTGACGGACTTGCGGTGACGGGGTCTGACCCAGTCACCGGGCTTCGCGCCACATCATCCTATGGTGGCACCAGCACACAGTTGGTCAATCAGTTTATTCCACCACCTATTCAAAATGCGCCATTGGATCAACGCATGAAACATGACTTTACCGTTCGGTTTCCGGCGCTTCTTAACAGCGTGGCGCAACAAGCAACAGACACTAACCCAGCGTTTGCCATGGCTGTGACGGCATTGGTTCTGGTACTTTTGATTATTGCAGTGGCGTTTGGTCCGAAAATTGTTGCGGCACTTAAATAGTGCAAGCATGTTGCCACCATCAGCAGCTTCTTGGAGTCAACCCAACAGAACACAAAAAGCCATGAGCCATTTGTATGAATCATATGACTTTGCAGCATACTGGAAGATGTTGTTTATTGATGTGTTGCTAAGTGTTATTGATGGACAACCAAACACCTACACGGAAGTAATGTGGTTCATTGATGTTGTGCTGCAGTACCTTGGACAAGGTGATTATTTGACATTTTTTGGTATATTTTCCGGTTTGTTGGCACTCCGCACTGCTAACCGGCTGATACAGCCCGCCGAACTCAAGACACTGTTGCCCGAAGAACCATTGCCCGCGAAAACCGAAGGATATGGGGCTGCTTATGTTGTGCGTCGAAGACGACGCGGGACTAAACGGCGACGGTAAAGTATCAATACAAAGTTTATGGCAATGAACAATGTAACACGAGGGATGCCAAGCCGTCGACCAAAACATTATAATGGTAATGGTGTACTCCAGGTACTTGGTGCAATAGGAAATGTAGGTGTGGAAGGTGCCAAGTTGGGTGTGGATGTCGGCAACACCATATACAACTACGACTTTGCAGCGTATTGGAAGATGCGTTTTGTCGACACATTACTGAGTATGATAGATCGACAAGAGCGAACCAATGCATATGTACTGTGGTTCATCGACATCGCCATGCAGTACCTGGGCCAAGGTGATTATTTGACATTCTTTGGTATCTTTGCCGGTCTTATGACACTCCGTAATGCTAACCAGGTGATAACACTCAAAGACATCTATTCATTGCTGCCCGAGGAAGCGGGCACGCCTCCCGAAAATGTTTCGGCACAAAACCAGCGTCACGAATATAGGACCTTGCGACCAACGTCACAAAATTCACGTGATCCAGATGCATTGCCTAGAGTTCAGAGGCAGCACAGTCCAATGGCGCACTTTGTTTCGGATGCCTTACACCCAATCGCATCCATCTGGAACACCTCGTTAGTCTCAAGGCCCAAGGACGTAACACCACAAGGTGTGCGTAATCCGTATACACCAGAAGCGCAGAACCAACGTCACAAATACAGGACCTTGCGACCAACGCCAACGCCAAGTGCCCCACCACTGCCGACAAAAAGAGATGTACCAGTGCCAAGCGCGCCACCAATGCCGACAAAAGGAGACGCACCGGTGCCAAGTGCCCCGCCAATGCCAACTGCCCCACCAGCATATCAGCAGGAATACTCGCCATTTCCAAGCGCCCCACCAGCCTACATGGCCAATTACATTATTCGTCATAAACGTCGGCGCGGGACCAAACGACGCGGGACCAAACGACGCGGGACCAAACGACGCGGGACTAAACGGCGACGGTAGTTATAAAGTACAAATTGACGTCATGTAACACATTATCAACACTGAGCATGTGCAAAGGACGATACCACACACACAACATGCGCAAGTTCATCAACCCGGTAACGGCGGTGGTGTTTATGCGAGTATTGTTCAAGATATGGGGTCTGTACATATCCATGAGCCGAACTCTCTACATTGCCGACATCTTGAGCGGATGGGTGCTGCTTTGGATGACCGAGCCTCCGCCCATCATGGACATGGTTCCCTTTTTGATCACACCGTTTGTTACCGGGTTTTACTTTGATTTTCTCACCTTGATAATGTTGGGAAACTGTTGGCCGGATACGCACCGGAAACATCTTATCGAATCGTACAAGTGGGAAGCCGAACATAGCAAACATGATGCTGGGTATTGCCGCAAATGGGCAAATCATTTAAACCAAGGAGGTTCCGTGTGGGCACCTCCTAATTATCCATAAACCAAATGTCAACTTTATTTTATTTTTAAGGGAAATATAACAGAACAGACATGTTGACGTGGTTCAAGGTGCACTGGACCGCAGCCAACCATGCTGTTCGTGCATATCGTCTTTCGCTCATGGTTCACCATCAGCCGATCGAGGTCCGTCGTCATCATGTCATTCCTTAGTAGTTAGTTGGATGTGGTAGGCCGAACCGCTTGTTACCCCAAAAGAAACAGTGCAATTGGCCATAGTAAAACCATCTAATCTCGTCTTGTAACGTTCGTACTCGTCGGGCGTGATGGGGATGTATCCGAAGGTTTCTTCGCCGCGAATGCTTACCATCATTGTTTTCTTTTGAAGGTTGGCAAGCCAACGCATATCATTGCCAACACTGTTTTCGTCTTCCATAGTATGCAGGGTTGTGAGGGTTAGGACGCAAACAACTTGGAAACAGTTCTAGACGAAATGACGATACGGTAGTCTATTGAAGGTTCAAGAGTGCCCCAAGTGTTGTCTGTCCACACTAAATCCCCAATCTCAGCCCCAAGATACCGGGGAAGCGGATCCGTGTCATAGGTTTCGACGTTCTCTGTGGGGTCCTTGCTGATGCGCTCCATCAGTTCCGGGGTGATGTCGTCTTTGGAAATATGCCCGGCATCCCGGTAGTAGTTGAATTTGAATGGATTGAGATAAATACGATCAAGCTTCCAGTTCTCGATTCTATGTTTGCCCTTGTACTCTTCAAAAGCGCGGCGTCCGTCGTTGGTTCTCTTGCGTGTGTAAACTATAATCAATTTCTTGTCAGCGGCTTCCGCGGCAGCAATGAGTGTTGCGGCTGACCCTTTGTTGAGAGCTTCAACACCAGCCGCTGCTGTCTCGCCTCTGACAAATGACCAGATCAATTGGACCCCTTCCACATCAAACTGCTTCTCCTCGAGATCTTTCGAGGTTGGATCACGCCGAGTGAGCATATTTCGAACTTCTTGTAAACCGTTGTCCACCGGCATGCGGATGACGCCATGCCTGTCAGCATTTTCCATGAGAGTTGGTGGTCAAGAATGAAAGTATGTTTTTTAGCACAGGTAGGCGTCAATGGATTGGCGGGAATGGCTTGTTCGCATGCCGTTGCGAAATTTATATGCTAATGGACCCCGGGGGCTGGGGTTTTGGGGTGGGGCCACAAATGATACACTCTGTGCCATATTCAACCCATCGACAGATGCTGGGTTTTGGACTCAATCGACCCTGACAGCAGAGCAGTGTGCGGCACAAGTGGCTCGCGACGCTGATAGCTTTATGGTGTTTGCAGAGACGGTAGTTTATGTGTTTGTATGTTATGAATTCATGCGTGCCGGGGTAGCATTGACGACGTACAGTTTAGCAGCAATACCCAGGACGATGTACCAAGGGTGTAAAAACATGGCCGGGTGGTGGCAAGGGGCAGAAGATGTCGGCGTTTCCGCAAGAGTACAACCATCAGAAAGGGGGACATTACAATCAAGTGGACCAACTCATAAAGCAAGCATTTGACACGGCAGGGCAGGTCCTTGCCGGCCTGTTTAGCAATGCAAACGATATGAAAACAGTTGAGAACTTGGTTCTCAATCTTGCGTACGATAGCTATACTAGTTTGGATGCAACATGCATAGCCTTGGCTATCAATGACACACTTTTCCAGCTGGATACATCACGGAACATCAATGTGCACAATTTGCCGGTGCAACAAGTGGCTGATGCTCGTACCACCTGCACAGCCAACACGTATTTTACGAACCGCAATAAGAATGTCGCGGCAACATTCGAGGCGTTTGTCACGGCGATGGTCAAGGCCGCTAATATACCGGTTAACGACGACGACAAAGGGGAAACGGATCTCATCAAAATCATTGAAAATATCGCAGACACGCTCCGGACCGGTATGTATCAAGAATGTGTGTCGAGCGCTTACAATTCGGTAGCCATTCGGGATATTAACTCAAACAAAAACATCGCGGTGACGGGATCCAGCGTTTTCCAAAATGCCGAGGCTGATGTCCGAAACTGCATCAACACCATGGTGGCAGGTGACGACAAGGGGTCAACGGTCAAAGGACTTGCGGCCGAATTTGCAAAGCAAAGCGTTAAGCGTGCGCCTCCTGGGACCTACGAGAGTGGACTAGTCGGGTGCGTGATGCACTACTACTGGACGGTACTTGCCATTGGAGCGTTTGTCTTATTTTTAATACTTCTTGGGCTTAGATACTTAGCGTACCGTTACCTTACATAAAGAGATCGAATGATGGCGTTGCAGAATCGCGACCACGGCCGACGGCAGCCTCGATTGCATCGGCTGTAAGATCAGACCCACCGTCTACAATAGAGTCGATGGAAGTGTCAACAGTCGAGCTACTGACATCCGAGTTTTTGGCGCCAATGGATGACAAAAACGAGCCGAGTACCGAATCACCAACATTCTTAGCTTCCTCTGCCTTTTCCTCGGGGGTGTCCTCCGCTCCGATACCGTTGACAACTTGGTCAATGAGGTTGGGCTGCCTGGACATGGCACCAATGAGATTGGGTGACTCGGCTACAAACTCTGCAAGTTGAGGATGGCTCATCACCAGCTGAATGAGATCAGGGTCGTCGGTAAGTGCATCCACAAGGGCAGGTGACTGCACCAATGATGATGTGAGACCTTGGTCCACCCCATGACGGCCAAGACTCGATCGACCGTACGATCGGCTGTTCAACGATGGTGCACCCATCCACGGGTCGCCGTACATACTGCGGCTGCGGCTGCTACTACGGCTGCGGCTGCTACTACGGCTGCGGCTGCGGGACCGGCGTCGACCAGCGGTGGAACGGCGTGAAGACGAGCTTCTGCTCTTGCGCTTGCTCTTACGCTTACTCTTGCGCTTGCTCTTACGCTTTTTGGTTCCGCGTCGGCGGTGACTTGTCGATTTCTTCTGTCGGCACGGCATGGCAGTGGTGCGCCCGGATTCGTAATCATCGTACCAATCGGCGAGCTCGCGCTTTCCTCCCATCATAACTTGACCTTGCTCGCGGCACTGGGAACGGATCTCGCCGATTGTCATCCCGGTGGCTGGGTATCTGCGTTCGCGACGTGCTCCTGTTGGGCGACCAGATGAGAGTATTTGGCGAATGTCTTGGAGGTTCTGTTTCCAAGATCCTGGGGTTGTTCCGTCAAAGAGTGCTGTCATGACGTCCACACTACCTACAACACCTCCCATAACTTTTTGGTCGGGCCATCGGTAGTGTGAACATTGACATGCCGCGCGGAACTCGTGGACGCAGATCGAGCACAAGTAGACATCAGAGCAACAGTAGCAGCTATCGTCGCCGCGCAACCGGTGGACGTCGCAGCAACAGCAACTACGACTATGACAGCGGTTACGGGTCGGCTCTCTCTCGTGATCTCGACTCTATTCTGGATGACGTAGTCCCTCAGATTGGGGAGACACTTCAAGAATTAGACCGTGCCAATGACATGTTTGGCCAAGACAAGCCTCCCAAGTGGGGCATGGAAGTTGTGGTTGAAGACGGCCAAAAGGGCTCTGGTGCGTGGCCTATTGACCGTATTGACACAAAGGCCAAAGTTGAGAAACTCTTCCGCAAACTTGTCAACAAAGAGCAGTCGTCATCATACGCACGGTTCTACTCTCATGTGATGAGCGGGAGCGGCGGTGGTGGAAGTGTGACTCCAACCAATATCTTTGAGAAGTGGGCCAAAGACAAACGCGTGGACGAAGAGGGTGACAAGCTTGGAGCCAACAAGGATGCCATGGAGTACTTCTTGTCGGGCAGTGCCATGACCAAGGTCAAAGTTGCCGACGCTCACGAAAAAGCCAAGGCGGAAGCCGCCAAGGGGGGCGCCACAGACACGGTTGCAGTGCAAGTAGTCAAGATTCAGAAAGAGGCGGACGAATCTGCCAAAGAAGCCACTGCGAAGGTTGCAGAATTGACCAAGCTCAAGAATGCTCTCGACGTTATCAAGAAAAAATCAACACAGCCATCAGCTAAATCAATGGCCGCACTTGAAGCAAAAATCCAAAAAGTGACGGGTGAATACGAGACACTTTCCAACAAGAATCACCAGCTCGCAGGACAACTCGGTGCTCTGCTCGACTTCAAAGCAGGATTCATCAAGGCGGGTAGCGGTTACGGCGGCGAAGACCGTTCGTTCCCAGAACATGGTCCTCAAGGTCAACGGCTGACCATTGGCAAAAATTGGAGCCCATACTTTACGGAGAAAGGGTTCATGTGCTCACCATCTAACAATCTTGATGGATTCCACGTCGACGACTCGGGTCAGCAGTTCTGTGACATTGATTTGGGTGAGTCGGGTACCATGTACAATCTTTCCAAGCTTGCTGAGCTTCAGAATATCGAAAATGACCGAGCAGAGCAAGAAAAGAGAAAACGAAAAGTACTTGATTTGACCAGTATGTCAAAAGTGGTCAACGGCCGTTTAACACAGGACATGCCAAGAAATTGGCAATGGGCGCCCGGAAATTTCGGCAATTGGCGTACAATTATGCAACCTGACATCGAAATGGCCCATGACCAAGATGCTGGGATGTTTATTCAAACTAACAACAAGCCGGAAGAGGGTCGGTTCATGTCGGACAAGGCCATCAACGATATCCCGCTCGACTCGCACATCTTCAACTCGACACCCTTGGCACTCAGGAAGGGTAAGAATGGCACAATCGGTTCTACACGGTTATTATGCGAACCCCTGCATCCAGCAATTCCACACAACGGTGGCTGGGCTTGTGCTGTTGCCACCGACCCACGCTTCAACGATCCAAGTATCCGAGACAAAGACGGCATGTATGTGGAGGCTGACCCCGAGCACGCCAATCTCTTTATTAAGGAATTTGAGGGCAAGAAGGTGCAGTACGCGCGCATGCCCCCTGGTTGGAACCCGACTAATGCTGGTTTCTTCGCTCACGACCAACACGCAGCCCCAATGGATGGAAATCGTCTCGCATTTGGTTTCGAGACAAATGATGCGGGTGTTGAAACAACTGCGTCAGAACCAGTGTCAGAGGAAGATACGGGTGTTGAAACAACTGCGTCAGAACCAGTGTCAGAGGAAGATACGGGAACCGTTGTTGAAGACGACGAATTTTTTGATGCATCGGAGTAAACAATTACAAACAGAGTTAATTTATTGATACATCAAATTCAGAAAGCATTTCTGGTTCGGGCACATCGGGTGTCAGCTCGGCAAGTAGTGCCACTGCCTGTTCACTATATAACCCTTGGTCTTTGAAGAACTTGGACACCGTCACGTTTTGTTCTGCCAACCGCTGTCCGAGCTCGTAGGTGAGGTCTTCGACTTCCACATTGGCTACCTTGCCCTTGGGCGCCTTCTTTTGCTTGCGCTTGATCTTGATGGGCTGTTCGAGCCCTTGAATGACTGCTTCATAAACAGCTGCCTTGCGCTTTTTGTTACCCTTTTTCTCCACCAATACCGGAGTATTGTCGCCCATGGGAAGTGTTGGGAGCGACACATCATCTCCATCCATCTCGAGCGACGGTGCAGGAATCATTCGAATTTCAACGGCCGAATCGGTAGTTGAGGTGATGTTTTCCAGAACACAGGACACGGCATCCTGCTGAACATCCAGAGTTGGTGCGCACTGATTCTTACCTGTTTTCTTGTGTTCTCGAATGGTCTTGAGTTTGTCTTGTGTCTCTTTGAGCTGTGAACACAACTTCTCTACCTCGACCGGCGCCGTCACTGTAAAGATCCCTTTGGGCAGGTCTTTGGGGGCGCCGGATACTATTCTCGGGGTTTGAGTGGTGGTGCTGCAAACGTTGCGTATATTGTCCTCGATAGCGCCGGCGATGCATTCGGTGACGGAGGCATCTGGGTTGCCCTCTTGCAGAGACTTGATATCGGACCGTTGTACGGCCAACACCCCTTCGCGTACTCGGTCCTCGTTGAGTTTTTTCTTGGATACACTAGTCTTGAGTGTCAGGTATTTCCCGTTGCTCATTTTTGCCGACGGGTGATCCTCGAGAAAGATGGAGAGTTGGCTTTTGGCCGATTCTTCATCCTCTTTGACCTTCTCCTCCAAATCCTTGCACTCTTCAACAAATCCTGTTTGAGCATTTTTGGTGTCTTTATAAGCCTGGGCATGCTGCAAAAGACTGTCCATCCCCCTTTCTCTTGATCGGTCGTCTTGTCGATTTTTTACGCACGTGTGGCAAAGTCTGTCGGGTGGTTCTAATAATCAGAACTCAATGTCTTTGCTCAAACCTCGCGCAACTTTGACATCTCCTCCAACCGTGGTTTCTGCCGAAAAGCAGCCCGCTCAGGAAACATCAGAGACTTCAGAGGAAAATGATACGAATCAGCAACTGATTACCAAGCTTTCCGAGATGGCAGCAGCAGTGGTGCAAGTCAACGGCCGGATAACGGCCCTAGAGGAGATCATTCGGTGTTCTCAGCACCGTGTTGATTCTGACATCCGCGCTCTCATGGAACAACTAGTACGTGACGAGATTGGTGATGTCACCGACGAACAAGTGGCCGAAGTAGACATCATGCTGGGAACGGGTGCACCACCACCACCCGAACCCGAACCCGAATCCGAACCCGAAACAGCAGAACGTCGGGCCGAGATCGAGTCTTTGCAGGCAGATGACATAACAGCAGTCAAGGACGAGGATATGGCTAAGATCATGGAACAAGTTAGCGAACTGTACGAAAACATGGAGGGACGGCTCCCGGTTGATACAATGGATCCCCCGGCACACGAGGAAACCGAAGATCAGATAAAGTCGGTTGCCTTTGATACGGTGTTCCCGCCGTCATCCCTTCCATCATCACCCGAACCCGAACCCGAACCTGAACCCGAACCTGAACCGGAACCGGAACCTGAACCGGAACCTGAACTTGTCAACGAGGTTCAAACGAAACGTCGAGCCGAGATTGAATCTCTGCGGGTGGCCGAGATCCGTGAGCAGCTCAAAAACAAGAACATGTCACCACCCAGGGCAGCGCGCAAGGCGGTACTGATAGACATGCTTCTTTTGGCCGAGAGCGAATAAATGATATTTCCCTAAAAGCAGAGTGCCATGCGTGCGTCTTGCCCTGTCTACAAAATTACTAAGAATGATCCCACACATGACATTCTGACCTATACAATCACGTCTCGGCCACAGCCGCTACGTCCAAAAGGTCTTACAGTAGAGTTTATTGATATCCCACAAGTGTTGGGCTTTGATAAGGACGAACCCGTCACAACCGTGTCGGAGGATGCCAAGCGCAAAATCGAGGAACGACGCACAACACCACGCTCAACCAAAAAGGCGTCCGAGCCCGATTAATAGTAATCGTACCCGTTGTCGCGAGTTTGTTCATCTTCCTCATCGGCACGCTCTTCCTCCAGCATTTCCTGTTCGATACGTAGTTGCTCTTGCTTGGCCTCCCATTTGGCCCGCAACTCCTCGAGCCACAATTGTTCGTTGGCCTCAGCTTCACTCATGCTGCACAGTTGACACGGGCAAATCTGAAGTTCCTCCCACATCATGAATCCTGGTAAGAACGTTTTGCGGTTGCTGATTGGTATGATTTGTTAAAATTTCGCCGCGGAGGATCTCGTTCCGTTGTTTTGTATGGCAATGTCGGCATTTTGGACATGTGTCGTGGTTAGCGAACCACTTGTCGATGCATTCGGCGTGGTAAAAGTGTTTGCAAGCGAGTTGTCTCCAAATGGTGTCATTGGCAATGTCCTCGCCGCATATTCCACATTCCTCTGGAGGAATCCCATCAATTGCAGGAAGCTTTGGTGGAAAAAGAACATTGATGTGATGTGGACTCATACCCTCTTTGGTGATATCAATCAGGACCAAATTAAACGAATTCATGTCCACCACCAGCATCCATTTCTCTTGAAGAATGATGCCACTAAAATGATTCAATAATTCAACGCTGCATTTATACCAAGCAGCAGATGCTGCAAAAAGCGAAGAATATGCAATGGCTTGACACATGTAAAACCATGACGTAAATTTGAGTGTCCAACCAACAAAGTCCGCAACAAACCCCAACTGAGGCGGAAGTACGATCTCGAGTGCGCGCGATACCAGCAGAGCCCGTCCGATGGAGAAGGTAGTGCCCATGAGCATGTTGTCCTTAAACAGCACGTCGAAATTGGCGCCTAAAAATATCCCAGAAGCTATGGCGGCCCGCCACAATAGTGGGCCATTTATGGCAGACACCACAACGGCCGTCGCCAACCCTGATGTAAACGCCCGATATTGCGTGATTTCCCGCCACATGGTTGGTTGTGTTTGTGAGGTCGACACGAAACAGAACGCCACAAACACACTTTGCCTTGAGGAGAATGACGTTTGGAACTCTTTTAAACTGTTGCGGGGCCAATGGTCACAACAAGTTTGAATTTTATGGATCATCCATGAACGAAAAGTTGCTGACTTCGTTTGAAAGAATTGTTGACAAATCGACTACCCCTGTTGGTGTGTACGTCAGTAAGGAACATGTCCTTCACCTTGCCGACACTTTGGGTCTTGGCAAAGAGATATTGGTCCACATCTGGGATAATATCGCAGATGTGCGGTGCGGCAACTTTTTCCTTGCTCATGATGCTTCGCGTCTCGTGTCATACCCAGAGCGCCACACAACCGAGGCAAAAGATGGGTCGCTGCGCCCGTCCATCTTTACAAGCACCACGTACGACTTTGACGTGTTCGCATGGACCGCATTCATGGCTACCGTCTTGCCTGATGTCCGGGGCAAGCTGGAGAAGCTGACGAGCAGAAAATACGATGCGTTCCTTCCAAAGTGGGATCATATTACCATTGAGATGCAAATGGTCAACTTGATGGCGTACGAGGCAGTGGCATGCGGCTTGTTTCGTGAGGCGGCGTACGAAGCCGACATGGATGAACAAGAGCTTGCGGAAGCATTCGCCTCGGTTGTCAAAACTGACCGAGACGAACGTATATGTGATCTTTTGGTACGTTACTCTCCATTTCGGGATGTTTTTTTTCTGACCGAGGTTAGCGGTAGGCTTTTTGGAAAGCTCTTCAAGGCGCTCGGTGATCAGTACGAGTTTGTGGTACCACCGGTGTTTGACTCCAACGAAAAGCAGCATTCCATCATCCTGGTGAGTATTGACAAGTTTCGTATCAAAGACACCAAAAACGATGATGTACCTGCCGTTTCCTCGCCGCACTCGTGGACCCGGTGTTTGGTCGAAGACAAGATGACGGGTGAAGAAACAATGTTGATATCCGCGCATGCATCATCATCGAGCAGCGAGGCTATTGAATACGCCAAGTACTGTATTAGAATGGGCCCAAAAGTCGTGTGTGGGATCGATAGCAATGTAGTCTATTATCAAACCAAACCTGGAGAGCTGACATATGCCCGTTTTTGGGTTGGGCTGCAATCCGAGGGATTTGATTTTCCAAGTTCCAGTGGCGTGACTGTATTTCGCCGACGCACTACATTGGTGGTGCAGAAGCACGCTAAAATCACTGATGCTCCTCTGGAAAAGCCATGTGACATGTTCTTGCTACGAGGAGTAACTTCTAAGCAAACTAGAATAGACAACACGGGCATTGGGGAGTTCGAGTACAAGACGTTTCCAAACGACGTGTGGCCATCGGATCACGCGGCAGTCCATATGGAGTGGATGTAAATACCACAAACCCCAATAAAACCTGACATTTCTTGACAATAGTATTCGCGATGCAGCTTGTGTCTGTTTTGAACATTCTCGTGTGGGCTGTGATGGGCGGTGTGTTGGCGGCTTGGCTTGTGCCACCGCCGGGTGCCGACGCCGATACCAAAAATGCGTGGCAGCGGTATGCCATTATTATTGGGGCAGCATTGGCGGCAGCAGGGATTGGGTTTGTTGTCCAGAAAGCCGGGTCGTGGGTTGCCATGGCGTCAGGACCCAAGATAGAAGAGGTGACCGATGCGGCAGATCTTCAGATACCGATTGAGGGTACCGCAATGGAGGGTGCAACACCGCCCCCACCTTCAGATCCACTGCCCACACTTCAGCCTGAAGGCAAATCAGATTAAACATCAACGTCACGTCATTTTTTGTTTTCTTTGTATCGGGTACCTTGCTCCGAGATCATCAAAACCCCAACCATGGTAGAGATGGACGATGCACTCGAGTTTCATGGAGTAGCCGAGTACCTTACTCTCTTTGAAGATTTAATCGCAGGTGGAGAAGGGGTACCTTTGTGCCTATCATCACATGTTGATGAAGAAGGAGGTCTTATCTATCACACGGTGGAGAACCGCAACCGTATCGTAACACGTTCCAAGAATGGTTCGATCCCGGAGCTGTCGATGCAGATGGAGGCGTACCGTGGCTTCCTCGCTTTTACGTGCGCCATGTCGGACGGATGCCGTATTGTAGCTGTTTACACAGGGGCAGGCAAGATGCTACACTACGTGACAGTCCCGGGAATCTTTGCGTGTCGTTTGTTGCGTGTTCTTGTCGATGGTAGCGTTATAGCGTGCACTCTCGATGGTAACCTGTACTATACCATGGCCATTGGAACCGTAACACACCAGGTGTGTGTTTTTAACGATGATGGTGAGAGTCTCCCGGTTTTTGCCGATTGTCTTCAGCACCACCTTTGGGCGGTGATGGAGAATGGTAGGATTGTCGTGTGGAACACCAACACCCGTAAGCACGTGTTCACATGCGACGGTATGATAGAGCGCAGTGGCATCATCCGCGGCTTCTTCGCCTCGAGCGAGACCGAAAGCCATGTTTTTGTTGAAACCGAATCTAAAACATTAGTGCACTACCAGTGTTTGTTGATGAAGAGCAACGAAACAGTTGCGATGGCCATCAAAGAAGTCGACAGGGTCCGCGGGATGTTGAATTGCATCTCGTCGCACGGAATGATGTTTGCGGTAGGGCAACACAACGAAAAAACCGAGATGGTGTTGTGGATGCACAATGGTTACGGTGATGTCCAATACAACAAAGTGTTGGATGCCTCGCTCAAACTGCGCGTCAATGGAGCAGCGGCAGTCGATTTTGATGTGTCGCAGATCAACCCGATCCATCTAACTGTTGACGAGGGCCTACGTCCGACGGTGGTGATTAAGACCGCTGGAACGGTCAACCGCGCTTTTGTATGGCGACTGCCGTATATCCTTAACAAGGACACGCGCAAGGTCGAGGCGTGTATTGCATCAACGGCCATGTTGATTGATGCTACTCATGACATGGACAAGATCAAGAGTTCTGTCTTTGTCGACACGACCGAGACCTTTGGCGATGATGCTGTTGCGGTCACCTATTCGGGAGAGCACATGACGCGGGCTGTGCGCATCATGACCAATCACAAGTTTAACGAGCGAAGGGTATACAACGACCAGATAGAATTATACAAGGAGCAAAACATACTTCTCGAGAAAAAGGGGACGCGGTACAAAAACCGCGCTATTGAAGCAGAGATGAACGTGGCGGATGGTGCTGCACGGGAACTTTCGCTCACCGAGGCCAATAGCAAGGCGGTGGCACAGATTATCGGGCTTCGTGACCAACTCAAGGCATCGGAAAAGCGGACCAAAAATGCAGAGAAGCGGGCCAATAATGCCGAGAAGAAGGCCTCTGCTGCAATGGCCTCCTTGGTCACTATCAAGGAAGAGTCGGAAGCCACTACAACCGCCGACCAAAAAGCTGCCGAGGCATCCATGGCCAAGATCAAGACGATGGAAAAGGAGCTTGATGCGACCAAGAAACAGTTGGACAAGGCTGTTGAGCAGGCCAAGCTCAAGGCCGCCGAGCTCAAGAAAATCAAAACCTATTCCCCACCTACCCCATTAGTATTGCCACCTTCGCCTCCGCCTGATGATCAGGAGGAGGTTGAACTCAAGAAGAAGCACGAGGCAATTAAGGATGAGATCACGTCCGCAGGCAAGAAGCGTGATGCGTTGCAAACTGAATGCGACGCAGTGGAAGAGCAGGTAAAACAGATCAAGCAACTGGTAGAAGGTTTGCAGCCCCCCATTTCGAAAATAGGACCCAACGAAAGCGTGGGTGCAAGCAAGCGGATCGAGGAGCTGATGTCCGAGGTGGCACGGCTCAAAACACTCAATCAAGAGCTCGACAGTAACGCAGCGCGGTCGCACGCAGAGCTTGTAGGTCTGTGGGCCATGGTACCTGCCTTGCAGCAGCAAATATACGAAGCCAACCAAATGCTGGTGGCGGCGCAAACGGGTATGATTGGGTCGGGGACTCTTATACGGGACGCAATCCATTTGCGGGAGTTGCAAGCTGCGGATATATCCAACACCGAAATGATCCGGTTGAAATCTAGAACAGTTGAATTAGAAACCACACTTAGACAAGTCCGCGATAATACGCGGCAGATTTCCATCACGCACTCTGAGAATCATGAGTAAATCTTCAGCTGCGATAATTATTGACCGGGCTAACCGTCTCCACTTTCCTGTAGCCCATGGTGGCAGGGCTCGCAACGCATGGAATACCACTCCCCTTATTCCCGAAGACGAACTCGCCGAGTTTGTAGAGTTGATGGAGATGTCGGTGCCGAGCAAGCAGGAGATTGAGCAACTCAACCAGGAAGCTAAGGAACAAGGCAAGTCGGGCTCTATTGAAATCGAAGATTGGATTGGAACCCAAGCATCTATCCGAGGAGCAGACGGGGATATTAGGTTTTACAAGCTCGCTGGACGCATTATCGCGGATCAGATGTGGTCCGAAGCTCCTGCGACGTTTGTAGAGGCCATCGAGTTGATGAAGACACACGAAAACCCCAAGACAGGTGCAGCGCCACTTATTGGTGACCGGTTATATATAACGGTTCGTGGTCACCCGGAAGAGGATTTTGAGTCATGGTTTGTCGACCCACACGAATACGCCGATCGGATGCACTTTATTGGGATGTGTACGCTGCGTAAGAACTACCCACTTCGAACATGGGAAGGACGAATGCTTGAGAATCCCAACTATATCTACCTACGAGTTGTACTTGCAATCAATGGGTTTACGGACGATGCACGGGAACATTTCAAATTGTTGTCGTCGGGACGTGTGTCACAGGCATCACCTACCATGTTCAATGCCGGCACACCGATCGAACAGGACAACAGCTGTTTCCTGATGCAGATCAAAGAGGACTCTATCGAAGGTATCTACGAAGCGCTCAAGTACGTAGCCGTCATCTCTCGTGATGCCGGCGGGGTTGGGCTCACTGTTAGTAATATTCGGGCAGCCGGGTCACCGATTCGGGGACTGCACCCATCCGATGGACTTGTACCCATGCTGCGCAATTTCAACGAAACAGCACACTACGTGGACCAAGGCAAAACCAAGCGTCCGGGCGCTTTTGCTGTCTACCTTGATGTGTGGCACGGTGATTTGGAGGACTTTTGTATGCTGCGTTTGAAAAGTGGTGATAGCAGTCGGCGGACACCCAAGCTCCATATTGCTATATGGAGCAACGATGTGTTCATGCAACGGGTTCGGGACAAGGGCAAATGGTCACTCATGTGTCCGCAACAGTGTCCGGGACTTACCGAGTGTCACGGCAAAGAATTTGAGAATTTGTACACCAAATACGAACGCGAGGGTAAGTACATCCGGCAGGTAGATGCCGAGGACGTTAAGAAATGGATTGCTGGTGCCATGTGTATGACTGGAGAGCCATACTTTTTGCAAAAGGACCATGCATGCCACGGCTCCAACCAGCAACACCTGGGAACCCTCAAGATGAGCAACTTGTGTGTCGATGGTAGCACAATCATAACGACATCCAAGGGTCCATTTCCGATTGGCAACCTAGTGCCTGGTTCGAAGCAGCGCAAACAAATGGCTTTGGCTCACGAGAACATGGCGAAGCAGGTCGAATCGGCTGAGAAGCGCGTTGAGGAAGCCGGTGAGTTTGCTACATCAGTGGAGAAGGCGCGCACAGAGCAGCTTCGAGAACATTTTGCGCGCATGCAGACCAAAGAAGATCTCGATAAGTATCAAGAGATCGAGGTATGGGATGGCAAAGAGTGGGTCATGACCACCCCACGGCTCATTAGCGAAGAGACACCATTGATGACGATTGTCACTGATTTTGGAACCAAACTAATGGTCTCACGTCAACACCAATTTGTGCTCGGCGATGGAGTCACCAAGGTGGCGGCTGAGGATTTGCGGTTGGGTCAAGAGTTAACAGCCACAGCTCCCGTCGAATACTCCGGTACAGACACCGCCGAAACATCACGTCTGCAGCCACAAGGCGCCTACCTCACCGGATTCATTACCGCGTACGCACTCAAAACATATGGCAAAGAGCTCAAATACAACCCTGGAAAAGCATACACCATTACCACTGTGCGGTTTTCCAAAAAAGATATCAAGGGAACTCGGATGGAGAAGATGCTCGACTACGTCGAATACAACCAGGCCGAGGCCGAGAAAGAGTTTCCGGATATTGACCATGACGAATTAGCAGTAGTTAGTGTACCCGAGTCCATGCGTACCATCTCAACCCCAACACTCGCCGTATCGGAGGAGCGCAAGGCATGGGTGATGGGGTTTGTTGACATGTTGGGCGGTGCACTTAACAGTGCTCGTGGACCCCTTGATCGAATGCAAGGAGTCGTGCGCATGTTCCGATCGGTCAAAGAAGATGTCCGTCTCAGGGTCGACCCCACCGATAACTCGTGGTCACTGTGCGCGCGCAACGGTGAGTTGCCAAAAGTCATGACGATGATTGATTCGTTGTACACGGCACCATCGTATTGTTTTGACACACCGTCCCATATGGCTGTCTTTGATGAACAACTAACTGGGCAGTGCACCGAGATTCTCCAGTTTGTGAGTCCTGATGAGATTGCATGCTGTACGCTGTGCTCGTTCGCACTGCCCATGTACTGGGATAAGAAGGCAAAGGAGTTTATGTGGGACAAGTTTGAGACCGATGTCATCCACCAGGTCAAATATATGAACCGCGTCATCGACACAACGTACTACGCATTGGAGGAGATGTCCAAATCCAATTTGACTCACCGACCGTTGGCCATGGGAGTCCAAGGACTTGCCACCCTGTTTGCACTCGCCGATATGCCATGGGAAGAACGCGATGGTGCTAAGATCGTGCCAAACAAACGTACCAGAGTATTCCACTCACGTGTTTTTGAGTGCATGTACCGAGCAGCACTGCTGGGTAGTATCGAGGTGGCCAAAGAACGAGGTAGTCCGTACAAATCATTTCCAGGCAGTCCGTTGTCCAAGGGTTTGTTTCGGTTCGACCTTTTCCCCAAACATGACGACGACGTGCCGTTGTTCTACACAGACTGGGACATCATCCGAGATTTGATCGCAATACATGGGACAGCCAATTCGTTGCTGCTGGGACCGATGCCCACAGCCACCACTGCCAAAATACTCAACAATTCCGAGGGAATTGACCCCATCTTGACAAACACGATGGTACAAAGTGGGTTGGCCGGCAACTTTCTGTGGACCAACCCAGAGATGGTGCACGACTGCAAAGCCCGAGGGTTGTGGTCCGATGAGCTACGGGACGCCATCGAGGTCAATCAAGGGTCGGTGCAAGGTCTGTTGCCGGAAGATTTGGCGTGGAAGTACAAGACACACTGGGAGCTTTCCAAAAAGGTGCTGATTCGATTCCAGGCAGACCGACAGAGCAAACTTTGCCAAGGTCAATCGTTCAACACCCGGTTTTTCAGCCCAGACATAGAGATGGTGTGGCGCGCGTTAGACTACTCGTGGGAGCTTGGCAATCCCAATGGCGTCTACTACACACGAAGCAATTCTGCTATGGCACCACAAAACATGACGGCAAGTCTCAGTGTATTGGATGGTAAGAAGAGCGAACCCGCAACGGTCTGTTACCTCGAGGAGGGTGGGTGTTGTGACTCTTAGCTAAGCAACATGGATAGGGTCACACATTCTGCGTGTCGCTGCTACACGTCCATTGCGCAAAACAGTAAGCCTGGTTGCCGACGTTTTGGTGTTGGTCAATTTGATCCATCCTCGTTTTTCGTGTCTTTGCAAATAAAGTCCTTTGCTCGTCAACGCGTAGTAGCCAACACCCGGCACAAAGACCATGTCATGTATAATGTAGTTGCTTATGTATTCGAATCCCATAGTTGACCACCTCGAATTTTGCGGATCTATCATCCGCTGTATGCACGATGCGAGTCTTCGTTTGGCATCCCCGCTGGTGTTGGTGTACGAAAGAGTTAGCACATCATTGCCGTTGGTGGTGAGCAAAAAGTTGTCTTTGGATAATTTGTTTCCTGACCAGGGGGCGCGCCAACGCCAACACCACTCTGTCGGAGTGGGAACACCCGGTTCGCTCGTGCAGATGTTAACTTTTTTAGAAGGACCTTCGCCCTCATTATGATAGTAGCAGACATGGACACGCACAACACCCGAAGCCTCTACCTTCTTGAGAACACCCTCTTTGATTACATTGTAACGGAACCAACTATGTACAGCATCCCACTCGGATTTCCCCTTGGAAGCGCGTAACTTGACTTGTAGTTCTTTCTTGCCAATCCTCGCTTCTTCGAGTTCTTTGCCACCAATCTTTCGTCTCAACAAATCATTGATTTTTTCCTCTGCCCGCTCGTAAGCATCCTCAATCGCCTGCCGGTTGATAACCAACGCTTGGTTGGTTTGGGCCTCGGTTCGTGCCAACTGTTGTATTTTTGAATAAGTATACTCATTACGTGTGTCCGGGTCTGTTTGCCCGGTCTTAGTGAGAGTGTCTCTCAGGTTGACAACATCCATGGCCTCTGCTTGTATCCCACTCTCAAAGGCTACCGCCACTGGTTTTCCTACCACTCCAGCCGGCAGCACCACAGTGTACCGTAGTTCGTTGTTAAGAAAGACAAATACTTCCTTGGTAGTGAGTACTGCACACCCATGACGGTCAAAACTCGCACCCTTGACCATGCCGCATGACACGACAGATGGACCATAATAGTACGATGGCAATGTGTGGTATTTGATATTCTTCCCACCACTGACAGACACCATTTGATTGTATTGTATCCATCTCTGCACATCACTTTCCTCCTTCATGTCATCAACAAACACGACTTTGCGCTTCCACTCTTCCATCGCATCCGTTTTGTGGGATCCAAACAACCCTGTGTCCATTGTGGTAACCGGCATCTCACGCGGACTCTGCCATTTCCTTGATGGGGTGTACCGCACATGTGGCACCACCGCCATGTACAGCATGACAGCGCGGTTGTCCTCGATCATGTCGTGCCACCTCTTGGACAATGTGTGCAACTGCGCCTGGAAAATAGCCTTGGGATCCAAGTGGATCAAAATTCGGCAGACAATGTCAGTGGTAAGCATAACCGTAGGGTCGGTTGCCGCAGGTGCTGTCAACAAGCGTTGTTTCTTATCCTTGTATTCTTTCAGGGCGCTTGTGTACATGACACTGTTCTCGGTGATTGTATCGATAGTACTATCCAGAGATGCCATCTGCGCTATAATATCGGCCGATGGTTCGTCCAACGCGTTCTGCAAAAACGCGAGCTTGGTACGCATGGCACACAAAGGTGCAGCTCGCATTCGCATGTCAGCATCACGAGCATCAGTGTACAAAATGTGCGAATTAAGCGAGTCGAGCTCATCTCGACGCTGCGATGCCGACGCATTACCGAGCCAACCGTTCCATGACCCTCTCCAAAACCGTTCTGCCTTGGATGGTATCGGTTTAATACCATTGAGAAATGGACCTGTATTCGAAAATCATATTTAGCACACTGGAATATTATTAAAAACCATCTTAAATCTTACCTTCGATGGTGCCCATACCAAGTGCATGCAACAGCAATGATTGTGACAAGACTGGGCATCTCAGAGCAAACACGACATGTCCGGACGATGATCATCATAACATTTCACAATGATCATCATATACGATGATCATCGAATCTTACATGTGTGTTGGTGTGTTCCGATTTTCTCATAACCCCGCTGCGGGAGCGATGGACGCGCGACCCGTAAAGAGGCAGTGTGCTACACAGGAAGCAGTTGATAGGTCGCGGCTCCTCCTCGCCGACTTGTACGATGCCAAGTCCCAGGTGTATTTGGAAGAAATTCGTATTGCAAAGAGGCAGCGAAATAAGTACGCGTTGTTGAGGGATGGGTACGCCAATCAAGAAATGCTCCTTATTAACACAGCCGAACGGTTTGGGGAGCCCGACACGGGCCCACTGGTTGAGAGTCGACAGCGGGTGGA
>Ga0233439_10000427_pt1 | contig 64188 bp, 74 predicted proteins | sample SI_123_September_6_FD_182713 | JGI IMG/M metagenome (GOLD analysis project Ga0233439, IMG submission 182713) | Seawater microbial communities from Saanich Inlet, British Columbia, Canada - SI_123_September2016_100_MG | ecosystem: Environmental > Aquatic > Marine > Inlet | place: Canada: British... | reverse complement strand
GTTGTTTTTTTTGTTTTTTTTTTTTTCGGGTAGTGTGTGTTGTGTTGGTTTTTTGTTATGGTGGTGGTTTGGTGTTTTTTGTTTTTTTTTGTTTTTTTTGTTTATTGTTTTTTTATATATATGTATATATATGTTATTATTATATTATTTATTAGTATTATGATATAATACTAGATATATTATATATCTGATATAAATAATATAGCTGGGGAATAAAAAGACTTTTTATTAGGAGAGGGGGAGAATTATATAATTGTATTATATATTCTTGTCTCTTAATAAGAAGTCTTTTGATTGGATAGCTAATTCTTAGCTATTTGATTTATGCTTTTTTCTTACTATCTATTATATAGAATAGCTGGAAAAAAGCAAGGCTTTTTTTTATTTTGTTTTTGTTTATTGTTTGTTCCGATTCGTTTTCTGATTAGGCATAGAACTTATTCTAGTTCATTAGTCTTAGGATAGCAATAGTAGGATTAATATCGGGATAGGATTTTCTGGGATGTCTTTACTTGCTGGTAGCTTTAACTTAATTTATTGTGTTTCTTTTTCTGGACTCTTCTATTAGGGTTCTGTGTATACTACATTCAGTAGGGGGTTCGTTGTTTGCCACTAGGGCTCGTTAGTTTATTTAGGTTCGGGTAGGGGAAGGATTGTAGTCTTCCTTGTTTATGGCTAAGCGATTAGCTTAGTCTGATGTTGTCTGGAATGATCTTCCTTTTTCTTTCGAAAAAAAAAGATGATAGTATCTACATTGCTGTAGATACTATCATCAATGTGATAGCACTGGCTATTCCACTAAGGAATATACCAGTGATATCACTTTTTATTTCATAGTATTTACTGATTAATACAGTAAATACTATGATTAGTATTATTGCTGTCATAACTTTTTTTTATTAAATTATAAGTGGATAATATAGTAGCTTAATTACTTAGTACAGTATTAGTGTACTATAATATTATCCATAAAATTTTTAGTAGTTGTGTGTTGATTGCCGTAGGCTTCTTTAAAAAAAAGAGTACCTACTTATTAGCAGGTACTTTCTAGACGCTTGATTGCGTCTAATCTTATTATATTTAATGAGCAATCTAGTTGCTCATTAATATTTTGGTAGGTACAACCTGCATTCACAGGTGTACCATATTGAGATTCATACTCAGCAATTTCTTGCTGAGCATTTAGTGAAGCTGCATAAATTGCAGCTTCTTCTTCTGGAGAAAATTTAATTTCTCCATAAGCTTCTTCGTAATGATTGAAGAAAGTTTGAAACTCTCTTCAATCATTATGAAGAATATCTTTTAAATATTTTTTCATAATGATTTATTAATATATAAATGGATATTTCTATCCATAAAATTTTTAGTAGTTGTGTAAGTGTTGGATCTTTGATCCTATTTTAATAGTCCCCCTTCCTTATGCCTATAGCTATTTAACAACGAGACTTGTTCGAGTTGTTAAAGTTTTAATTGTCTTCCTTATTTTAATCCCCCCTTCTTGAAGGGGGCTAGGGGGTTATTTTAATTTGTCTTCCTTATTTTTATTTGTCTACTTGTAGACTTGTAAACTGTTCTCCATTGTATACAAAAAAAAAGAGACTGACTATATTAGTCAATCTCTTTTCATTTTTCTCATTACTTCTGATTGTTGATTAGCAGACATTTGTCTGTAATTCTTATATCAGTTAGCTAATGAACTTCAAGCTGTGTTTGTAGTTTTCATAATTTATTTATTTAATAATTAAAGTAAGAACACAAGAAGACTATAAGTCTTCTGCGTTCATTGCGCTTGAACCAAATGGTTCTAAGCTTTCTACTAATGTAGATAATTCTCAAGCCACAGTTAATACTGGCGCTTCTTTTTTATCTATACCTTGTTTGTAACCTTGTACAAACTTACTATCTTTATCATACACTTTGAATGATAAGATATTTCCTGATGCTTTACCTTTGATGTTACAATAAATTGTAGCATCTAATGTTCAATTAGATTGAACATATTGAAATGGAAACACATCTTTAGTAATATCTAAATTTAATTTAGATATTACTAAATCTAAATTAGATATATGTCTAACACTTGCTATTTTAGATAAGCTTTCTCTATTGTACCCTTTTGAATTTGTCATAATCATATTGATTAGTGATAAAATATTGGCAGGAGTTTAATCTACCATAAAATTTTTAGTAGTTGTGTGGATGCTGGCTTGCCTGTTTTAATAAGTCCTCCATTAAAAAAAAAGAGAACACATTATGCTGTGTTCTCTTTGTATCTCTTTATGTTTATTGTCCCAAGAGTTTTATATTGTAGACCGATATACTTATCTGAAAGTATATGAAATATAAGCGGCGTTCACCTCGCTTGTTACTATCAGTCTTACAGATATAAGGACAAGATATTATTTTAATTCTATTATAGCTTCTCTTGTTTTATTCATAATTTAGTTAGTAAATTATTATTGGTTATCTAATATTCTATCTGATCATTCATAGTCTATGTTATCTAGACTACTCATCATCTCTGATATTTCTTTGTGTCTCTTTAGTTGTTCTGGTGTTAACTCTGTCTTGTCTGTCTGCTCCGTTCAGAATAACTTGTGCTTGTATATGAATGTATCCATCAGTAATTCTAATTCCTTATCATACTTCTCTCTTATCTTATTCTCTTCTCTCTGATATAAGATATTGTAAAATCAAAATTGCTTTCTTATTTCTTCTGCTCGTCTCTTTATTGTAGACACCGTTACTTTAGTTAGATCATTATCTAAATAGATGTCTCTCTTGTTGGTCACTTTAAAGATTACTTGTGTCATGAGTTTTGATTCTCATTCTCCTATCTTAAATGTTATGTCTTCTTCTTGCTCCTGTTCTATATGTTCTTCTAATTCCTTAAACGTAATTCATAACTTACTAGATATAGTTTCTAATAAGTTCTTTCATATCCTCTTCTCATTGTCTGATCATCAGATATATCTATTGTAAATTCATTTAATCTTATTGCTTATCTTCATGGTGCTAATTTATTATTAACATAAAACTAAGTTTTCTGTATAAGCTATTGTTATGTTTCACTATACATCTTATCTATTCGTTACATAACCGTGAATAGATATGGGGATACTTGATCACTTAAATAAGTTTCCGATTACTTAGTTACCCCACTCTTAGTACTCATCGCTCTTCAGCTATTCATATGCTTCTGTTAAACAGAAGGTGTAATATATAAGGTAATAATAATATCTTACGATAATGCGAGAAGTCGGTTGACTATTATGTCCAGCCCCTAAGTTGAGTCATAGCTTATGCTGGCTGCGCTACTGTTAGTTATATGTTGTTATGTATCCATAACTAATAACATCAAAATCATATTATTATCATAGCCTCAACTCATAGCCTTCTTATATATTACACCATCCATTTAATAGGATGGTTGTTTTATCTTTTAAATTTATCTTCTATAGATCTCTTAGTTGTAATCTCTTCTTTACCTACAGATTCTATAGTGTTCTTTAGATATGTATCTAAATATTCTTTAGTCCCTTTAAGTTCTTCTAATATTCTTTGTATAGTTTCTATATCTAAATCTGATATAGCTTTCTCTAAGTCACATATATCTTGTGTAGTCACTGTTCATACTTCCATTAAATCTCATCTAGCTCTATAGATTAATGCATCATATTCTTTTAATGTTTCCATAGCATTATCTATAGCTTTTCTATTTTTATCTTTAGACATAAAGTCTTCCACTTTGTAATCATTATATGTTTTCATTGGTTTCTTTTTAGGTGTTAAAAATGGTTTCATCATTTCTTCTATCTCTTCTTTTGTAGGAGTAGATGATCATGATGTATAAGTATCTGTTGTATATGATACTACAGGTGAGTCAGTGTATGATGTAGATGTATCTATAGTTTCTACATACTTCTTTAATGCATATCATCTTCTTGTAACTCTATAGTCTTCATTAGTTAATCTATATACTTCCCATCAGTCTTCTATGTTTCTTTCTTTTACTTCAAGTCTAACTCATTCATATTCTGAATCATCATCTATCTCTACTATATCTCATACTTTATAATCATATAAGTTATCATCCATATCTCTATCGTCTCTTACTAATTCTAAATCATTTAGTTTTGTTTGATTAGTTTCTTTATTAATAGGTATTCATGGTGATTGTAATTCTAATCCTCAATCTAATATATTAATAATCTTCCATGATTTCCATTCATTTCTTTTTCTAGATTTAAATCTAACATGTTGTCATACTTTAAATCTAGTCCGTTCTCTTGTTACTTGTTCTATAGGATCTGATAGATAATGTTTTATATAACAACCTACAGTATAGTATACACTTTGATCTTCTGATGTATATGTAATCATCTCATCATCTAAATTTAATTTAATATATCCTGTAGATCTACTATGTGTATATCATGTAGGTCTATTTCAAGTATGCCATTTAATACTTGTGTATTCTTCCATACGCTGAAGAAGTCTTTCAGCTTCTTCTTTAGTATCGAATTTAATATATCTATTGTTCATAAGTTTTATTTATTAAATAAACTAAGCTCTGCATATCTTCTCTTCTTTAATCATTTGTTATTATATCAGTATACTCACATGATATATTTAATATCTTTTATACTACATCTCTTTATGTATCTATTTATATTCATAGCATACGCTCATGTATTGTACGTATACGATATCATAGCTACCTTTTGGTTATCAGTGTAGCATGATTTATTTACAAGCTCATAGAGAGGATTTAAATGTTGAATGAAACGCTTGTCTCATTCCTCTCTTGTTATCTCTTCTCATCTATAACTCTTGGTACCATATCAGATACTCCGTTGCTTCCTATCCCAATATGATCTAGATCTATATCATTCAAATCTAGATATGAATTTCATAGCACGCTGTCTTACTCACTCGCTAACGCTCGCTCCGTCGACGTTGTCTTTGTAAACTCTTATTGTATTTAATATAGGTACAGTCTCCTTAGCCTGTACCGTTTCTACTTTACTGTTCTGAATTGTTCTAAGTTAGAATCTGTCTTACAGTATTCTAAATTATATTCAACTCAATCTATCTTTCTAGTTATCTGATTAGTATAACATATACTTCTCAATAATTCTGTCTCGTACTTTGGTTCAGTACTTTTAATTAAAGCTCTAGCTTCTTCTATAGTTTTCATATGATCCTTAGATGCTTCACTAGATTCTCTAGCTCTACCTTCTAATATCTCTATGTCACTATTCTTATTAGCTTTAGCTTGCGCTTCTAATAATTCTTGTGCCGCTTTAATCTTAGCTTCACTTGCAGCTAATTCTATTTTAGCATTAGCTATCTCTAATTCTTTATTACTTTGATATATATCATATCAAATAAATACTATTACTATTGCTACTAATCCTGTAGCTGTTGCCTTGTTAACAACTTTCTTAAAATCTATGTTCATATTATATAGATTAATAAATAAAATACAAGTCTATTACAGACTTTTTTAATTTAAAATAAAAACAAAATGTGATAGTAAGTTAATACTACCACAAAATTTTTAGTAGTTGTGTGGATGTGCCGAAGGCTAGTACAGAATTAATAAAATAAATTCTTTAGTCCATTGATAACTTCCTCTATCCAATCTAATCTTCATTTCATATTACTTATCTCTGTCTTTAGTTTTATTATCTCTGTATTCTGATCTGTTAATCTAGTCTCTAGTTTCAATACTCTTGTAGCTAACTCCATATCTATACTAGGTGATGGAGTAACTGGAGTTGGTTTAACTATTGGAGTTGGTTTAACTATTGGTGTTGGTTCTATTACAATAGGTTCTTGAACCTTATCATTTGTAGACTCCTCGTCTCCTCCTAGTTTTAATCCTCATAAACTATTTAATGCTGCTTCTATATTCAATGCTACATCTCATCCAGCTGGCATCTTAGTTCCTGTTCTTATTAATGTTTCTCTTATCTGTTTATATGTTAATGTTGGATCTACTTCTAACATCAATGCTATAGCACTACTAATCTGTGGTGCTGCGAATGATGTTCATGGTTGTCTATGTATAGTTCCATCTCTATCTAACATGTCTGGATAATATCCTTTACCTAATATCTCTGTGTGTTCTGTATTATGGTAGAACTTTTTCTTATATATAAAGTTTCCTTTATGTGAATAATAACTTCATACACATATAATACTATTGTCTTCACAATGATATGAGTTAGATATCCTTGCTTTGTTTTGTAATGTAGTTACTACCATTATCCCTGCATCAGTTAATTCTTTTAGCTTAGCTGAATATTCTTTGTTCCTCCATGTTACACTTAAGTTCACTATCTTAATATCTCCTCTAGCTTTTATCTTATCTAGTATAGGTACTAACTCTTGGTATCTACATGATGTACCATTACAGTAATCATATCTAATTACTTCTGCTCATGGTGCATATCATACTAATCATCCATCATTATGTGATGATGTGATTAATGATTCTATTCCTACTCAATGATCTGAATTAGTAAAGCTATCTATTACTGCTATCTTAATTCATTTACCTGTAGCTTTATCCCATGCTCCATAAAAGTCTGATACTTTAAATGATCCATCTCTTGTTGATTGATAATATGAATCTCATTTGTTTCATTCAAAGTTTAATTCACTTGGTGTATATGCATGAGCCTTATTAATCACACATCATATAAGCATTACAAATAATACTATTGTAATTATAGTTAATATTTTTCTCATAGTTTTTTTAATTAGTTATTAATAATTCTATTTTATCTGTAGCTAATCTTATCATTGAATGTGATAAGATATATTCTGTTCTATCTTTTGCTTCTTGACTTAAGTATTCTATCTTCCATAGTTCTTCTCTTAAGTCTGATAGCTTATTTAAATCTCAATTGTTATAAGCTTCTTCTATATCTATATGATTTATATCACACATAATCTTTTAATTAAGTTCTAATATATTTCTAAGACAACATTGTACTTCTCCAATATATTCTAATGCATCTTGTTTCTGTATATCACAAAGTGCAGATGCTTCTATAGCATCTGCTTCTTCTTCTAGTCTTTGGTAATATAAATATTGTGGTCAGTTATCTAACATCATAGTAAAGTTATTATCTTATTAAATACTTCTTCAGTTATATGCTCTTCAGCTTTCCTATATTCCTCACAATCACATGGTGTAATCTGTACTGATTCTCTTCCTTTCTTAAATCATTTAGAATTCTTTTTAATAATCTTTTGTGATTGTTGTATTCAACTTAGTCTAGTATCCATAATGTATTTGTTAATTACTAATAAGTTTATTATATTCACTTCTTATTCTTTCTGCAAATTCTGGATAACTATGTTCTATATCTCTAGACATTATATAGAATGGTACTACATATTCTATGTATGTATATACTATAGGATGTGATGATGTTGTATCATATGTAGTTTCTATTACATGTCCTTTCTTTTGTAACACTTGTATAAGTGATGTGATATTTCTACCTCATCATAATAATTCATTAAGTGTTTTTCTTTTAACTATTTTATTATCATTAAATTCTTTTAGAATTAAATCTATTTTCTTCATGTTATTTAATTAATCATTTAAAATATTTTTCTAGCTTCTTATTTTTCTTAGGTGTATCCTCCCAAGTAATCATAATCTTTTTAAACTTTTTCTTGTTCATAAATCATTTTATTATTCTTAGTAAATAGTACTGTCTTATATAATTCAGATACTCTCTTAATAGTTTGTGGTGACATCTTATCTAATGTCCTTCACTTATCTCCTTCTTTATATCTAGTCTTAACTCATCTAGCTATTAAGTTTTCTTTAACTACTAACTCATAGTTCTCTTTGTTTCTTTCTCTAGCTAGATCTATACTAAACTCACTCATGAGTTTAGCACATCTATCTAGTCAGAACTGTTTACGATAATCTGATGTTAACATTCTATGTGTCATTCTTAAATGTGATCATAATTTATTAAATGATTTATCACATAACTCACATATAACTTTTCATTCTGTATCGTATCTTACTGGTATATATTTATTCATAATAATCTAAATTATATTTATTATATATCGTTTGATATAAATAGCTTGGATGTTTTATTACTTCATCTGATCACCAGTATCATTCCCACATAACTCATGTCCTGTTCTCATCTAACTCTACCCATATGTTAGGTCATCCAAATGTTAATAGTATTTTAAATATTCTATTCCTATCTGATCTAAATACTTCTATCTCTAATGGTTGATCATCATCTATATATTGTTGTAGTCCATCTTCATTTTCTACTGCATATACATCATCTTCCCATTCATCTTGTTCATACATATCTTCTGGATCATCATCATACATAGATACATAATCTTTATATTCTGTATCTAGTTGTTCTTGTAATCAAGGATAGATATGTTTAACTATATAATCTAATGTAGTTAATTCATTGTAATCATTCATCTCTTCTATAAATGATTCATATATTCTTTCTAAGTCTGTCATAATTGTTTTAGTTATAAGTTAATCTAATCTTTACTTCCTTTAATAATTGTTCTAATCTTTTCTCTATTGAGATAAGATCTTTTTTCTCTACATGATTACCATATAGTAATTGATTAATAATTTCTAAGTCTGTCATAATTGTTTTAGTTATCTAATATAACAAAGCTCTTCTATCCAAAGAGCTTTGGCTGCTATCATTCAATTGATAGCTTCTGCTTGATCTAATGTAATATCTGTTTCCATTCTGTCTTGTAATTCAATCCAGTCTTCCATACCACATCATCATCCTCAATCTATTTGTTCATCATCTTTATATATATCTACAATGATGTCATTGTCATCTGATGCTAAAAAGATATTAGCTTCTTCTCAAGCTCATATCTCTAATTGTATATCATCTACCATTCATGGATAGAACATTGCTTGTACTACAAAGTGTACTATCTGATAATAGATCTCTCTATTTATTTTATACATAGGAAATTATTAAGTTAAAAGTTAATATAATAAATATACATAAGAATGCTATATTTATTTCTTTCTCATAATCATATACTGATTTTCTTTTTATGTTTAATATAAGTATAATTAAAAATAAAATTACTATTGATGTTGTTCATATTAATACTAATATTTTATCATACATATTATTTTAAGTTAAATAAATTAAGTATATCTCTATAAGCTGCTATCTTACCAGCTTCATATTCTTCATTGTTTGGTAATGATACTATCTCATGATAGATATCATCTGCTTTACATTTATCTTCTTCACATAATCCTTTACCTAATACTTCTATTCCATTTCTATTATGCAATAAGTATTCATAACAATCTTCTATCTCTGATTCTAAATACTTAGCTACTTCTTTATCTGTATCCTTTAATCATACTTCATATCATCTAGTATATCCTTGTTCCCGTAATTGATTCTCACGTTCTCCATCTGGATCTATCCTTTCTAAATCTGATTCGTATTCTTCTAATATTTCTTTATGTTCATCTTGTTCTTCTTGATCTGCTGTGTCATCTAATTCTCCACACCGTTCTTCAGCAAACTCTCTTGGTAGTTGCTCTTGATATTCCTTTAGTTTAATTATCATAATTGTAAAGTGTTACGATATAAAATATTTGTTTTAGATTTAATACATCCTTTAATATATTTAATATGTTTATCTATTTGATATTTAATACTACAATCTATTTCATACTTAGCTTCTGCTATAGCATCTGTCTCTTCATAGTATCATCAGCAAGCTCCTTCTCATATATTAAACATATATACTTGTCCTGTTAAATATGCATCATACTCTTTTACTTCCCATACTAATTTCTGAATTACTTCATTTCTGTTTAATCTTTTTACATTAAACCATTTCCTTGCTTCTTCTTTAGATACATATATATATCCTACTTGTCAGCTATCCCATTGACATCAGTATCAAGTTGTGTTTATTGTTATTCAACTATGATCATATAAGTATAATGGTAATACTATGTAATCTCTTTCTAATTCACTAGCTGTAACTCATAATCTTTCTCTTAAATCTTTAATAAAACTTCATCTTCTATATCAGAATTTTTCATCTCATAAATCATATTTTCAATGATTACATATCATTGTACCTAGATGACAATCCCATTCTCTAGGATCTTGTGGGTCTGGATCAAATCCAATCTCTATTGTGTGTCCTTTATAATCTATAGTCTCTGTAATATAATCCATAATTGTTTTAGTTATTAAATAAAAATGATAGCATCTCTGCTATCATATTATATCTCATTTAATTTATCTACTCATACTATAATCTTTTTATATGTACTCTCTCTTATGTTATGTTCATCATTACTTATCTGTGATATTAATGGTTGACTTATTCATAATGCTTTTGATAGTTCATACTGTGACATAAATTTTAAATGTTCTATTACTATCTTGAATACCTCATCATTAATCTTTGTTTGATAATTCATAAGTTCTTTAGCATTCTCTTTCTTTGTTGGTATAAATAATATTACTACTATCATTCCTATAGATGCTACCCCTAATATAGTTAACCATTCTAATACTTCTAATCCTAACATAATTTTATAAGTTATAATTTAAATTAATCTTTTTATCTTTAGTTACTTCAGTAACTATCATTTGTAATCATTCACATTCTTTGATTACTTTATCCCTTAGGTTGATACCTATGCTTTCCCAACGATCTATAAGAATGAAGTCTATCTTTAAATACTTAATGAATAATTTTGCTAAGAGTATCTCTATAAATAATTCATTCCCTGTACTTGTACTTCCGTATTGATTTCATTCTGCATCATAGATCTCAAATGTTTCTCTAGTGTTCCCATTCTTTAATGTCTTGAATAATCTTATATCTAATCCTGTCTCTTTAACTTTATCTTCTAGTCTAGTATTAAACTTAAGTCTCTCTGCTTGCTTCTTCTTTAAATCTTTCTCAAGCTTTACAAAGTTCAAGTCTTTAAGTTGTTCTTCTTTAATCTTAATCTCTGCAAGATATGATTCTCTTTTATTAATTACTTCTTGATAATCCTTAAACTCTTTAAGATATCTTTCGTAATCAGCATTATCCCTTTCTATATATTTCATTCAGATTATCTCTGCTCTCTTCTTTACTTCTAATGTGTAATCAGATCTATAATCTGTTTCTCTTTCTAATCATTCCATTGCTTCTTCTATATGTTCATCTATATCAAATATAATAACTTGTAACTTATTCTTTAGTTCAGCTTCTTTCTCTAATACATCTCTGTATTTATCTCTTAGATTCAATACTACTTCTTCTTTGTCTTTTCATTTGATAACTGTACCACATGAATCACAAGTATATTCCATAGAATCTTTCTTAGCTTCAGCTGCTTTATCTGCTAACTTAATCTTTAATGTAGTAAGACTTTGTATCTCTGTTTCTAAATGAAACTTTTCTTCTGCTTTATATTTCTCTGCTATCTCTTTAGTTCTTCTATTATCTTCTGCTATCCTTTCGTTCTCGTCTTTAAACTTTTGTATCCTAGTATTATATGCTGCATTAATCTCATCAGCATTTCATTCTATTAACTTAGCTTCTTCTGGTTCTTCTAATGCTCCATCAAGACTATCAGCATATCATTCTATTCTTATGATGTCATCTGTGATCTGATCTTTCTTTGTATGAAATTGTTTAATCTCTGATTCCATATTTCTTATCTCTTCGTTTATTTTTTCTATCTCATCTCAATCTATATTTAATATCTTAGTAATTATTTCTCTCTGCTTTACAGTCGAGTTTGTTAACTTGAAAAAGTTTCAAGGTAATATGTATCTGATAATCTCTGAATCTATTATCTCTCCTATTATCTTCTTACCTTTCATTATAACATTCCCTTTGTCTGTCTCTAATTCTACTTTTCATTCTGGTAATCAGTTACCATATCATGGATAGCTTCTACCATAACAAGCCATTATACAATTAAGTATAGTTGTTTTACCTAACAATGATTGACCTCCTAAGATGTTTGCATCTTTAAATTGTAGACTACTATCTATTCCATGTACTCCATTCACCTTAATACTTTTAATCATAGTTTATTTATTATTAAATCAAAGTTTCTTTCTCTCTCTCCTTTGTTTCTGTAATGTAGATTCTCACATAATAATTCTACCATTATGAAATCTACCAAAGATAACTCATAACCAACTCTTTCATCTGTTCTTAGTTATGATATACTTAACACTCTTACCATCTCATTTAATAGCTTCTGTATTAACTTCATCTTTGTCGTTAGATATATGTATAACCTTATTAGCTACCTGTGCTATAGCTGCTCCATCTTTAAATGAATTGTTATCTGGATCTTCATCCTTCTGTAACTTCCTATAGTGTGATACTAATATACATGCAACCTTATACTTCCTAAGTAAATCATTTAACTGATGCATGAAATTCTCTATAGCTAAATCATGTCTCTCGTTCTTCTCAAACTTTACATAATGTAAATGATCTATCACTACTAATGATACTCATTTGTTTATCACTACATCTTTAAATAAGTTTTCTAACTGATGGATGTCCACCATCTTCTTATGTGCTAAGTCTATTATATTAAAGTTATATCTCTTTAAGTTTATAATAGCTTGATCTATATTTACTAGTATTCAATGATAATCTTCTTCAGTAAATAAGTTAGCTTCAAACATAGAATGGCTAGGCATCCTATCGTTTCTCTTAACTCTCATTCTATTAACTTCATAGTATATATCATTAATCCTGTTCTCTTCTAGTCTATCCTCTAATGAATATCTAGCTACCTTGAATCATTGTCTCGCTACATTGTTAGCTATCTGATTACATATCGTACTCTTCCCTACTCATGTCACTCATCATACTACTGTTAGTTGTCATGGTAATAAATATCATAGATGATTATCGAACTTCTCAAATCACCAACTCATTACTGATCATTCTGTTCTTTCTTTTAATTCTTTGTATCATCTATCTAATCATTCGCTGTAATCTATTAATGCAAATGTTCTCTCCTTAGTTTGTATCGATCAAGCTATAATCATATCAACCAATCAATTTCATAATTGCTTACCTAATTCATTCATATCTTCCTCTTCTTCTATCTCATAGATATCCGCTTCTATACTCTCTTTGAATACTTCCTTACATTTCTTACCTGCTGCATCATTATCAAATAATAAATATATCTTACTAAATTTATTAATGAATGCTACTATCTCTTCAGTAGGCTTAGCTGATGCTGATTTAAATCAGATGACTTGTTCTGTATACTGTCTTAGTGTTAGAAAATCTGTAGCTCATTCTACTAAGAATATATAATCTTTCTTTAGATCCTTAGTAAAGCTCCAGAATAATCCATCACTTCAATTAGTATTAAATCCTTTTCATATTAAACTCCTGTATTGATATCATGTCTTCTCTCACTTAATGTCTCTCATCATTATTGATAAACATTGTGTTTCTCATGATGGTGCATTCTTTCCGAATGTCACTGACTTAGTTAATCATACTATACCTTTTGGTAATGCTTTATAATTTATTCATCTTAGAAATAAATATGAAGCTAATCTATCTTCATCATTTATAACCTCCATTTTCTCTATAGGTTTTCTTGGTTCCTCTATCCCTAGACTGAATGCTTTATTAAACCATTCAATAGCATCTGGTATACTTGATCCTGTATGTCATATATAAAAGTTCAATGGATTCCCTTGTGGTCTCCATTCCTTAGCTTGATTAAAGTTAGATACTATATTATTTTTTATATCATATGTATAACTATCACTATACTTATTATCATCAAATAAATATTTTCTATTATTGTATTTAATTCATAATAGTTTTAATACTTCTTCAATAGGTAATTGTTTTATCCTTTCTATAATTTCCATTATATATCTTTTACATGATAAGGTATTTTATATTCTTCTTTAATAAATCTATTTAACATAGGATTATTAAAGAATGATGTCTTGAAATTCTTGATTTGTTTTTTCTGTTCACTCCAGTAATCATAATAATTATCTACACAATTCTCTAATTGTTCTCCTGTTATATTATATTTCTTGATCCTTTTACCAAACCATATCTTAAATTTTTCTAATGGTTCTTTAGGTTTAAATCATAATTCAATTAATGCTTCCACTAAATATGCTAATACTTCTTCATCAGATTCTCTAGCATATTCTTTATATTCTTTTAGATATTCCATCTAGTTAATAATTTATTTAATTAAATCTTTAATCTTTTCTAACTGTTCATTAGTTAATTCTAATGTAACCTTTTTCTTTTCTTCTTCTATTACTATATATCATTTAACTCCATATTCATTCAATTTTATTTCTTTTCATTCTTCTAATTCTATAATTTCATATACATCTCTTCTTACTACTACACATTGTTCACCTGTCTTAAATATACAATTCCCTCCTGTATCAAATATACAATTATAACCTGTCTTAAATTTACATTTAACACCTGTATTAAATGTACAATAAGAACTTGTCTTAAATGTACAATGTGACTTTGTATCAAATGTACAATCTGAACCTGTCTTAAATGTGCAACTAGAACTTGTATCAAATGTACAATCTGAACCTGTATCAAATGTACAATGTGAATTTGTATCAAATGTACAATCTGAATTTGTCTTAAATGTACAATCAGAACCTGTATTAAATGTACAACTAGAACCTGTATCAAATGTTACTCAATCTATATTATTGAAATCTAATACTAGATTATTTTCTTTACTACTAAATGTTTTAGTAGCTTCATCAAATGTATATTTACTTTTGTCTAGTTCTTTTCAGAACTGTGTTATACTGTAATTCATAATGTTATTTAGTTATTTAAATAATAATTCAATCGTCCTCTAGTTCCTTTCTTAATCTATTGTACATTTCTATATTACCTTTCTTATATTCTTGTATAGCTCTATTTGCTTTCCCTTCTATTGCTGCTCCTATCATTACGTTAGCCATCTTTGTTTTTATTAAATAGTAATATTGTTTCTTTATATTCTAATAGTTCTAGCCATATATCTGTGTAGTATTTTAAATTCTCTACCTCTATAAATTCAAACTTCTTCTTATTCATATATAATATGTATCAGTTGTTTAGTCATGACAACCGACAATATGCTGCTATCTGAATTTTATATTTCTCATTTTTTCTTATAGATGTTTTGTAATCTACTACTCATAAATTTGTTATAGCATCTATTGTACCTCTAATTCATTCTTTGTAAAATGTCTTCTCTTTATCTACTATAGTAATACTATATAATAATTTCCATTCTCTGAATCTCTTGTAATAATCTTTATGTTTATAATCTATCTTTTCCTTATCTAACATCTCATGTACTGCATGTCATCTATCACATGCTTCTTGTAACTTCTCTCAATGATTCTGTTTAATGTATGTGAATGATGGATCTTCTATGATAGATAATAATTCTGTTACTGATATATCATCAGTTCCATATCTACCATAGACTAGATCTATTCATAACTCATATCCATTATCTGAACAAAACTTTTTTAATTGTCCAAAGTTATTTGTTCCATTCTTATTAATCATGATATCGTATCTCAAATAAATATATCTAATTTAATCATAGCTTCTACTACATCTCATAAATCTTCTGTAGCTTCACCATACTTAAATCTATGTGTTCCATTTGTTGATTCTATAACTATAGGATTTATAGTAGCTTTATTAATTGTAGCATTAAATTTTTCTTCTACTATAGTTATATTAAATAATTCTTCTAAATTGTTTATTGTCTTTATATCCTCATAATCAAATATAAACCAAGCACTAGTTGTTCATGGTTCACTAGTACCCATTCACTTCTTATTATTAAAACTTAAATTCATATTGTGTTTATTATATTCTAATATGTGTATCTTTTATATCTTTAGTTTTCTCATCATTAACTCATATCATATGCAATCTTCAAATCATGTTTTATATATCATCCTAAAAAAGAATTCATCTTCTTCAGATAATTTCTTTCATATACTTTTATAAGCTTTTTTTATTCATTCCATACATCTATCTGTATGTACTTCTTTAAATGTTTTCATATTGTATTTTATTAAATGCTAAAAAGACTAGTCTAATACTAGTCTTTTAAAATGGAATGTCTTCTATACTGATTTCATCATTGTTTACTTTTTTCTTTGCAGCTTGTTCTGCTTTAACTTCTTTCTCAAAGTCTTCATCTGATTGTACTCCTTTAGGTTCTTCTGCATATTGAGGAACTTTCCCTGCTCAATATTCTTTCTTATACCATTCATGTTTTGCTCTGATATAATCGATAACTGATTTTTGCATTTCTTCTGCTGCTTCTAAAGCTTCAGTTTCTGCTTTCTTTCATTCAGTTACTATTACTTTATATCTAGCTTTATACTCTGAAGCTTCAGATCATTTCATTTCATCTAACTCTGCTAAAGTAATCATATCATCTGATCATTGTTTACCATAACCTTTGATTACATTAATTGAACATATAGCTTCTGGATTAAATTCTTGTAGTTTAGTTACTACTCATTCTTCTCCAAATGCATGTCATCATGCTAATGCAAATGATTTAACTTTATTATCATTAAGATCTAATACAGTTATAGCTGTATGTAATCTAGCTGATTTAGGTAAACCTTCTTTAATAATAGAGTATACTCATTGTATTGCTTTAGTCTTTACTGCTTTCCCATCTTGAAATATCATATCAATAACATAAAGTTCTTGATTCTTCAATGATGCTATCTCATTTGAATAATATGTATTAGTAAATTTTCTAATACCATCATTCCATAATTTCCCTTTTATAGTATATCAAATATTCAATACTATAAATTTATCTAATGAATGAATAATGTTTTCACTCTTCTCTTTATCCCATACTTTAAAATCCCCTTGTGCGAATTCAAGATATGTATCAACTGGTGACTCATTCATTTGCCCACTATTTTCTTTCCATCCTCATAATGCCATAATTAATTAAAATTAAAATTTAAAATAAAATTTGGTTAGCTGACTAAACTACCAAAAAATTTTTAGTAGTTGTGTAGATGTGCCGAAGGCTAATAGAGAAAATACTACAAAGACAATTCATTCTCGTAGTATTCTCTTATCATTCATGATAAATCATCTCACTGTTTAATTCTCTGCATTAAATATATCTTACCTCTATCCTTCCTTATTAAATTAAATATCTTATCTATCATCTCATGTTCTTCTACTGATGATACTAATACTATATTCCTATCTAATAACTTCATAGATTGATAAGCTCCTTTAGGAAAAAGATGAGGAAAACATTCTGCTTTCAGATCTGCTTTACCTCATGTTAATATACTCTTTCCTTTATAATACTTATGTACTCTCTTGAATACTTCCCATTGTCACACCTCTATAAATCTTTAACATCTAATCCTTCTCCTTCTGATAACTCTTCTTGATTAATGATAGGTTGTTCGTTTATTGTAGACTCCTCTGTAATTTTTGTAGACTCCTCTGCATCTAATTCTTCTTGTTTTATCTTCATTGCTTCTTCTTGTTTTCTTAATTCTTCTGTTTGTTTTTTATATTCAACCCTCTGTTCTGCTATAATTTTTTTAGTCTCTGCTCTATTAGTTACAACTTGATGTGGTAACATTGATAGTTTATTCTGTCTTTCTAGTTCATCGAATATATAATTAATCCATGATTGAATCATTGTTAATTCATAATCTACCATAGGTGATCATGGTTGTTGCATATTAGCTCTAGCGTTAATATGATCTGATACAACTCATGCTAATGCTTCTCCATTCTTTAAATTAGTCTCATCTGATAAATCAAATAATCCTAACATTCTATCTAAGTTCTCTACAGATCTAACTACAATAGCTATCTCTCTACCGTAATCATTTTTTACTTTAGATAAATTCATATCTAATTCTTTTAACACTTCACTAAACTTTTGTATATACATAATTGTTTATGTTAATAAATAAATTTAATTATCATACCTCATTACTATTCTAGCTAAACATTTTAAACAGACAGATGTATCTATATTAATACTATCTAATGTTCAATCTAGAAATAATTCCATATCTACTTTATCAGATTCTAATAAAGTGTTAGCAAATATCTGTTCACATTTCACACACGTTTCTCTACTCATAATAATAAGTTAATAATTATTTTTCCATCTCTTCAATGAAACTTACTGCTTCATCAAATCAATAACAGAATTCAGCTTCATGTCTTTCACGAGTATTTAAATATTCTATCCATTCCTTTTGTTCGTCACTACATCTAATCCCATCTGTACTCAAAGCGTAATAAGTTCAGTCAGCCTTTTTGCTACGCTTCTTTTTTAATTCTATATGTAGTGTCCATCAATTCTTCATGTAAATAGTAAAGTCTGGATATCAAACTTGTAATCACATACGCTTCTTCTTAAGTGCTGCAAACATTCATGCTTTACCTGCTACTCCAGATTCATTCGGTGTGTGTACAAATCTATATTCATTCCTTTTTAAATACCATGCTAATCTTTCAGCATCTGTATCCTCTTTAGCCTGTCTCGGCTTCTTTGGTTTCTTGAGTATTGAGTCTTCATTTTTTTTCTTGATCTTTGATTTACATCTATCAACAGCATTATTAATCATGTTCTCATGTATCGATACAGATTCTACTTTTAATCATAAAGCTTCTGCTTCTTCTATACTTATGCGAACCATATATTATATAATGTTATTCAAATAAATATATTTAATAAGTCAGATATCAATAATGCTCATATAAAAATATAGTCTTCCTTTATTGGAATATCACCATCCTTTAAAGAGTTCAATATTAATAATCATCCATATATTATAAATAACATATTCTTATAAAGTTAATAAATAAGTAACTATATTATATTCAAAAATGAATCTATTGCAAGACTTTTTTATATTTTCTTTTTAGCTTCAGCGATTTTTTTTTGTGTTCTTTTTTCTTGTTCTTCTAATATAAATCTAATCTGATCTTCTAGTACTTCTGTATTAAACTTTTTATTTAATCCATAAAGATCCCATAATCTTTTTATTGTCATTTCTTTCATATTGCTTTATAAGTTACTAATAAGATATGCTGAGCAGGAGTAATAAAGACTACTCCCCCCTTACCCCCCTCATATATATAGGTGGGCATAAACTTCGTTTACCAGTTCATTAAGAACATCATATTGGATAAACTACTAGAACAGGTTTAGGTTATTCTCCTTCAGTCTCGATATACTGATGATATGCGTCGCTATCGTTTATTCGACTAACATACTCCCCTAAGATTCTTTAGACTCGTTTACTTAGATAGTTACCTATATACCAGTTAGTGCCATATAGTTTACCCCACTTTATACTGTGGTACGAGATAACTAAACAAAAAAAAATAAGTTCTTTTGCAAGAACTTATTTTTACTAAACGTGATTTAGTCCGTCGAGTAACTAAATTCTCGACGTTTAGTTATACAGAGTATATTCATAACTAAACTAATGTCAAATCTTTTTTTCATAATATCTAAATATCTTATTCTTGAACCTCAAAAATTGATTTATTTAGGGAGTCCATAGGGGGTGGACTTATATTTTATTTAATAGTATATGATATATTTTATATATAATAATTTTATTTTTTTATTTATTAACTCTATTTTTTAAAGTAAACAGTACTTATTAGTATGTGTCTCGGTTCAAAAATAAGGTATCCAGATATTATGATTTATGTCTAACTAGTTTAATCTTTTTTTTCTTAGGTAATGAATCAAAGTATTTAGATCTTCTTTCTCTAAATGCTTCTATCTTTTTCTCTTTATCCTTATAATACTTCTTAACTTTTTTCTTATCCATATTAAAAGATATTGTCATGTTATCATTTGTAGCTGAATAAGCTATCTCAAATCATCTCTTCTCTACAACAGATCTTAATTGCTCCAATGCATTATACATTTGTTTAGTACTCATTAATTCTTTCCAGTAATTTGTTTTAGTCATATGCTTGGTTATATAATAATATAACCATTATATAGTATTAGACTAATAAATCAAATTTTAGTTTTAGTTTCCTAATAAATATAATCATACATAGATTAACATAAAATCATGTAATCTTTTTTTATCTTCTGACATAAAATCTAATACTTCTAAATATGCATTAAAATCTTTTCTTTTAACTCATTTAAGTTTTTTACAAAATCATGCATGTGATTTACCTCAATCATTATAATATTTGATTATATCAAACTGTACTCCAAATTTTAATTGATCTAATATCTTAAATGTATTAACAAGTATATTAATATAATGATATACATTATATACTTCTCATTCTTGATTCTCTACTTTTTTTAATTCTTTTTCTAATAACTCTTTTGTTATTTCTTTTTTATCAAATCCACAAAAAGCTAATACTTTATAAATGTTTAATTTTTCCATTGTTAGTTTTTTTATTAATAAATTATTCCTCAAAGTAAGTTTCTAAGTCTTGTGACATTAGATTAACTCTAGATGATATGTTACCTAATCTTTCTAATATATCAGACATTCATGTATTATCTATGTTCTCTAGTAGTTTATATGTATCCTCTATAACTTTAGTCCTATCCTTCATATCTAACTTCTCATTGAATTCTTTAAGATCTTTTATCTTATTATTTAAATCTTTAAAGTTATTCTTAATAGTTGCTAAGATATCCTTAGTATCTGTTTTAGTTTCTAACTTAGCTATTATAGCTTCTGTTATATCTGAAATATCTAATTGCTTATATGCATCCATCTTTATTAATAACTCTCTTATATCTCATTTAATTGAGTCGTTATTCATAGATGCCTTAATTCAATTAATAGATTCTATTATCTTACTATAATCTACATCAACTTTAATAAAGTCCTTCTTCTGTAATTTCATAGCTGTTTCTATATCAGCTTGTATTTCTAATAATCATTCTATATCTACCCTAGTATCTTTAATATCTTTCTTTATATCAGTAGTAGATTTATCTATACTTCATATGATCTGTGCAACAGATGTATTCAATTGTTCTATTGAAATACCTCATATAACAGTATCTCATCCTCATCATCCTTTATATGCCATACCATTTCACATAGTCCATTTACCAGACTTATAATCTTCGTTTAACTTTAATGCTATATTATCTGATAATACATTCTCATAACCTGTAGTTGTCTCATATATATATATTCATCCATCTGTAGCTCTAATAAAATAATCATGCCCAGTCTCATATCATTCAAATTCATAAGCATAATGTCCATAACTTAATTCATACATAGATCATGAATCTACAGTTTCTCATGTAGCTATATCTATTATGTCTATTGTTATCGAAAGTCATTCAACTTTAATCGGTGCTATTATTTTCATTTTCTATTATATCTAAATTATAAACTGAGTTATAGATCGCATTAAATCATTTATTGTCTAATAATCTATTAACTCTTTTTAAATCATTTTCTGATATTGTATCTATTCTGTAAATAGCTACATCTCATTTTATACCTCTTAATGGATCATCTATCATCCTTATATCTAGTTTAGCAAAGTTTTCCTTTAATACTAGATACATAAGTTTACTCTTAATTAAAAGAGTAATCTTATGTTTCATTACGTATTGAATCATTTTTGCTGTAGTAGTAATAGTATTTCATTTTAAATACATATCTGTCTTTGTTATTAATTAACATATACAAGTAGAGAGAACACTTGTCAATTTGTTATCGTATATAAATACGGACTACGCTTTAACGTAATCAACGTATACAACATCACCAGTTTCTAATGCGTCAGTAAAACTAATTACACCAGCAACATTACTATAGAATTCAGTTCTAAGACCATTTAAGTATACACCTTTAATTGAAGCAGGAGTATTAGTTAATGATACATCAGTAGATGCGTCAGTAACAGTAGGAGCTTCAGCGTAAACTTCTTTAGCAGTTTCAGCGTCTGTATAATCTTTAGCGTCTTGTAAATTTTTAGCCATTGATCCAGCACCAGAACCGTTAATAGTTGCTATAGCAATAGTGTTAGTATCACAGTTTCCGTCAACTTCATTAATTGCACCAACTACAGTTACTTTGTGAGCAGTAGTTAATGTAGTTAAATCACCAGTAGCTCCAGAAGCGTTATTAGCAACTTCATTAATAGCAGCAACTAAAGTATTTTTAGCTGTAGTAGTTAATGAACTTAATGCACCAGTGTTAGTTTCAAGAGTAGTTACTCTAGCTGTAACAGCACCTATCGCAGTTTCGATTTCACCCATTGTATCCATAGCTGTAGAAACAGTACCTTTAAGTTCGTTTTTAGCAGCAGTGATATCATTAGCAACAGTAGTAACGAAATTTTCATCATCACCAATAGCAGCAGCTAATTCATTAAGTGTATCTAATAATCATGGCGCACCATTAATTAAAGCAGAAACTTTAGTATCTGTATATGATTGAGCGTCAGTTAAGTTTTGAGCCATTGATCCAGCACCACTACCATTAATAGTAGTAATAGCTGATTCAGCAGTATCAACTCTTCCTTCAACTTCGTCTATAGCAGCTTGAACGTCAGTAGCATCTAAACCACTAGTAGTGTTAGTATAACTAATTTCATTAGCAGCATTTTGAGCATTAAGACCAGCAGTTAAATCAGAAGCTAATTTATTTAAGTCAGCTTTAACAGTACCTTGACCTACATTAGATGTAGAAGTAGCGTTTTCAGCAGAATCTTTAATAGATTTAGCAACAGATCCAGCAACAGTATCAGCACCGTTTAATGTATCTATAGAAGAATCAACAGTATTGAAAGCGTCTTTTACTGTAGCACCAGATACATCTGATGAATTAGAAGCGTTTTCAGCATTATCTTTAATAGATTTAAGAACTGAACCAGCAACAGAAACTGTATCATTTAAAGTAGTAATAGCTGATTCAGCTGAATCAACTCTACCTTCAACTTCATCAATAGCAGCTTGTACATCATTAGCAGCTAATCCACTTGTAGTGTTAGCATAACTTGTAGTACTTGCAGTTTCAGCTTTTTCAGTGTTGTCAACTTTATCAAGATCAGCTGCAGTTGGTACTCCAGTAACAGCTTTATTGAATATGATCATATCACCAGCGTCATAAGAAACTCCTAACATTGTACCTCAAACAGATACTTTATAGAAGTCACCTTGCCCACCATTTGCAATATCATTTTCACTTTGTGTAGAAAGATCTAAAGATCCTTTATATTCTAACCCTGAAGATAGGTTAGCTATTTCTTGATCAACGTAACTTTTGTTAGCTGCATCAGTATTAGCTACTGGTGTTGCTACAGAAGATACTAATTGACCACCCATGTTTAATACTCCAGTCATTGCAACTGAACCATCTCTTAGAATAAGATCAGCACCTTGTGCTAATTTAGCTAAAGCTATTGTTGAGTTAGCTATCTCATTATTCGTAATAGAACCAGCTTTTATTTGTCTATTACCATCAATTTTTATTCCCATGTTTATGTTTAATTATTTAATTAAAATGAGTATCTCTCTACTTGTATATATCAATTAATAATATCTTATAGACATTTTATCTCATATTTGATAATTACATCACGATTGAAATATTATTTGTTGTTCAGATATAATATAATCCTCTCATTCTCATTCCCATTGTTCTAATCAGTTAAGGGTAATTAATACACGCACAGGCTTTTTATTCAAATCAAATGTTCTTATCGTCTCATCTGTTACTATTATATGTAGGATATCCTCCTGCGTCATAGTTGCTCATTGAGACTCTAGTGGATTTAATATTATTGCCATCTTTATTTATAGTTTTTAATTTCAAGTAGCTCTCAACCACTTAAAACTATTATATAAAATACTTCACCAAAATCCAATTCCTGTTTATTATATTTTAATTCTTTTAAATATTCTCATTCTACTAGCTTTTGTTATAGCTTTTCTGTCTGCTTCTGGTAATTTTTCTACCTCATATACATTCTCTCTTCTTTGATATTTAACTAAATATTTTTCTAATAACTTATCTTTCATGTCTAATGTTCTAGCTGTAGGATAATATATACCAGCTTTTACAGCAGCTCTAAGTTCTTCTATATTCATTTCTATAGTTTTATCAGTAGCACTTCATAAAGTCTCTACAATGTATCATTGCTTAAGTTGAGGTACATATCTCCATGCATGGTTATGTCCGTATCTTTTATTGTCTTCTAATTTAAATTCTTCTATTTCATCCATAGTTATATCTCAATCAGCTCTAGCTTTTCTATACCATTTACCAGTATATAAGATTCATAATCAAAATACTTTTCATTCCATAGCTAGTCTTTCAAATTCATCTGAATTAATATCTACTGTTATTACACTTATCTGTGTATTAAAGTTTTTCTTAAACCATCCAGTATACCAGTTATATATAAACTTAAAGTATGCTCACCATGACTCATTCCACATTTTATCTTTCTGTGCAGCCTGTAATACATCTATTATGTATTTATTATCTACTGTTATTCCCCATTGCATTCTAGTTATATTTAATAACGTATAAACAGTACAACCATTTCTAGTAAATTTTTCTAGGTTTTGATTATATAATGCTTTCATTCTTCTTACTATTCACATAGTTTTATTTGTTAGGAACTAAATCTTTTTGTATATCTAATACACATCTAATCTTTTCTTGATTCTCTACGCATACTGTCTTTGTATTCTCTGTATAGTCTTCTGTATACATTGTATTCTTAACACATCAGTACGTAGCTAATGTTACAGCTATTCATACAGCTGGTCATACTTTAAAATTTTTCATTATCTTTCCAAATAAGGAACTAAATATAATCCTACTAAGATTATAAATCATACGATTGATAGTAAGATATAGCCTATAATGGCTATACCTCATATCAATGCTTTTCTAAATCTATTCATTTAAATATATTATATCATTAATAGTGTCTTTACAATCTTCTATAGTTCTATATAATTTTTCTTTTCTTTGTTCCGTAGTATTATTAGATTTTAATTCTAATAAACTATCATCTATTATTCTACTACATACTCTTAGATTATATCTATCTGTATCAGATATATCTTCATATCACATTTTATTTTAATTTAAAAATAAATTTAATATTGTCATACATACCGTTAGCAGCTAATCATACTAAGAATCAATTAAGCATTATATCTTTAGTGCTTAAATCAAATAATAAATAAACTATTCATGCCGCTAACGGGAATGTAAACAATGGTAATAGTTTTTTTATTAATTCTCCTCCTAATGATTTCTTCATCATTTCTGTTACAACTAACACTATAGGTGTTACTATTATAACAGTTTGTTCTATTCATATATATTCTATCATTTTTTATTCTTTATTAAATAAAGTCTTTCTCTCCTTAGGTGAGAAACTAACATTACAGCTACTAAATTTCATAATATTAATATCGGTCATATTCATTCTTCTATAAAATGAATCTCAATTAAATGATCTATTCATCTATGAAGAATAAACCAAAGATATAAATTTATATAATATAATAACGATAACGATATAATAACAATATGTTCAGAACGACTTGCTTTATATTTACTTTTATCTTCACTCATATAGTTCCAATTATGAACTAGATATATTACTTCTTTAATTCAGAAATATAATATAAGTAAAAAAGTTAATATAGTAATTGTAAATAAAATCATAGTTTTTTTTATTAAATGTTATTATCTTCATATTTATCAGATACATTCGCCATTACTATAAGTAAAAATTTATTTATAATATTAGCCTTCTTTTGTTTAAATAATTCTTCTGTTATATTTTCTTTAGTATCTTTTAATACTTCATCTATCTGTTCTAATAATTCTCAAAATCTCATTTGATGAGATGCCCAGAATTTTTCTATTATCTTTATGTCTTTTCATGATGAGAATATTGCTTTCTCTAGATCTTGTCATATAGATTTAAATAATAAATTTATATGTATTTTGAACATCCTTGTGTTCGTAGTATTAAAACTATCTATATCTAAAATTATTCTTTTTAAAAATATAATTTTAGTTTTAAATAAATCTTTCATATCTGTATTTGGTATATGTTCTATATATCTATCCAGTTGTTCAAGATTATTTGTATACTCTTTTGTAAATTTATACCCAGTGATTCATGTTATTTTTTCTTTTAAAAATTGATTCTTATGTACTGATAGAAATTCTACTAGTACTGGATGTATCTCCATTCATAATTCCTCAAGGTTTTCAGCTATACTAGATAAGTTATTTAATATTAGAAATCATGCAAATGCTCATACGAACATCTCTACATGAAATACTAAGTTCATTGTATATCACATAAACAGTAATATACTATAACTTACTAATTTCCATATTCATTTATAAAAACCTCTACTACTAAATACTTTATATTTAATAGCTTTTAAAGATCATAATAATGTATCAACTAGAAATAACATAAATACAGCGTTTACTATGGTTTCGTTTCATACATAAACTAAGTTCATGTAACTTAATCCAATACCAAGTACAGCTTTAGTTATGAAGTTATCTGTGAGTATAACTTTTAGATATACTAATATAGTTTTAATTCAGAATACTTCATTTAACATTTTATGTTTTGTTAAGTTTTATTCTTCAGTTTCTTCTGATATCTCTAATGATTCATCAGCGAACTGGTCATTTGTGATTGACTCTTTCTTTATTTGTCAACCATTTATCCTCATTCACATATTTTAGTTTTTTAATTATAAGTTCATCCATCTATTGATCATGAAGCATCAGAAATAAAATCTAATACTTCCTGTGATAGATCAGATAATTTTATTGTACCATCCTTTATATCTATTCATTCGATAGTATTATCTCTTATTTGAGATGATTTTATTTCTGGTTTCATGGTTTATATTTATTAAGCTAAATCATTAGGATTTGTAAAACTTGTTACTTCTCCCATTTTTACCCATTTTAAAGATCCTCATACATTTGCATAATAATATGCTGTATTTGAAGAAGATATGAATGTATCTCATTCAGAATATGAAGCATTTGGGTCAGTTCAAATTACGGTATTAATTCATCCTCATGCATTAGATAATTCATTATCAAATTCATTTTTAGTATATACTTCTGTATTAGAAGATATACTTCATAAATTTCACATAATTTTTTTATTATTAAAAATTAAATATGTGGAGAGAATTAACTCTCCTTATATTATATAACTAGATATACAATTTCTTCTTACATTTCTGTATTAATTATTTCAGTATACCTATTATCTATTAAGTTATTAAAACTTATTTAATAAGTAATTCATTTGCTGTAATAGCTATACCAGCTTTTACTGAATTATCTCAAGGATTTACACTTATAGCTCATATTCAAGAATGAGTATTAGTTCAAGAAATTACAAAATACATATCATAACTACCAAAAGATGCTCTTGCTTTATGGAATACTCAATTAGAATATGAACCAGTAGAATCTCAATAAATTCTTCTTGTTTTACTTCAATCACTCATAGTGAATTCAATATAATAAGTTCAAGTATTTAATAATAAATTACTAAATCAATAGTTTATATCTTGATCAGAAAAGTTTCATGTATATGTATTATCTGATGTTTTAATTAATGTTCATCCTACTGAATCATAAACTTTACAAGTAACTACAACTCAATGATAAAACATACCTCTTATTTTTATATTAGATATATTTATAGCTTCTGTTACAGTAAATGTTTGTCAATATGATTCATTTTGAAATCAATCTCAAATTACTTCATGTTGATCTGTATGCTGTATATTTAAAGAACCTGCAGCTTGTGATATATAATAATTACTACCTATACTTAATCCTGTATTATTACTATTTATTCATACTAAATCAATTTGTATATTACCTCAAACAGTAACTGTTTCAGTAGCAAAACCTACAAATCAAGATTTATTTAAATCTGAAGAGTCAGTTAAGTATACTTTTCAATCTGTAGAATTTATATATATTGATTGTCCAGCTGTTATATTTCCTCAAGCAATTAATGAAGTTGTAATATTTCATCCTCCAACATTATTAATTGCATTATCTACCTCTGTTTTAGTATAAGTAGTAGCTTGATTAGCTTTAGTATTAACTAATGCAGTTAATGTTGTATCATCATATGTAGCACCATCAGCACCAGCAATACCTTGTGGTCATTGTGGTCAGATTAAACCTCCATTAATATCAGCAGCTAGTGTAGCAACTACATCAGCTAATTGATCTAATGTTGTAGCGTTAGCATCATAACTTCTTTGAGTTAATGCATTAGCTACTGTATATGTAGGTAATACAGATACATCAGCAGCAGTAGCTTTAGAATCTAAAGCAGCTTGTAATCCAGCTATACTAGCTATACTTAAAGCATCTAGATCACTTCTATTTAATTTAATAAAATCTACAATTTCTTGTACTTCATTTAAATCTACATCATTAGAAGCAACTAAAGTATTTAGATTATCTATTAATCCTTTTAATACTTTACCTTGTTCAGCTGATAATACAGATCCACTACCACCAGTTGTAACATCATCAACTACATGAGATGTATTTAATGCACTTAATACATGAGTATCAAATACACTTTTTGTATTTAATTGAAATGAACTAGTGTCAGTTTTTTTAATAAAAACTTTTTCATCTATTTCATTTATAAATATTTCACCAGCTTTTCTTTCTGCTGGCATCGTAAGTCCAGAAGTTAACCCTCTAGGATTTTGTAAATTTCACATATTTTATATGAATTAAAAATTAAAGATTAATAATATTCTCAACCGTCCATAATAAAGTTTCAATCTATTCAAACTCAATCAGCTCATGTTTCCCCTTGTATTCATTGTATTCATTGTATTCATTGTGCTCATGTTGCTCAATCATTTCAATCAACTCATGTTGCTCATGCGGCTCCAGTAGGTCATTGTATTCAATCTTCTCATTGTATTCATTGTGCTCATGTTGCTCAATCATTTCAATCAACTCATGTTGCTCATGCGGCTCCAGTAGGTCATTGTATTCAATCTTCTCATTGTATTCATTGTGCTCATGTTGCTCAATCATTTCAATCAACTCATGTTGCTCATGCGGCTCCAGTAGGTCATGTAGCACCAGTAGCTCATGTAGGTCATACTGCTCATTGTATACCAGTAGCTCATGTAATACCTTGTATACCTTGTATTCATTGTGGTCATGTAATTCAATCAGCTCATGCTATTGACATGTCTGTAATATATGTCCGAGCGCTATTTTTATATAAATATAATCTACCATAATCTGAATCAGATTGATCTAATGTTCCAGCTACTAAACCAAAGTTTCATTCTGCTATAGATGATGATTGTAATTCAGATACTGAATTATAAATTCATGCTATATTAAATCATTGTCATTCATCTCATTGTACTCATTGTACTCATTGTATACCTTGTACTCATGCTGTACCAGTAGCTCATGTAGCACCAGTAGCTCATGTAGGTCATACTCATCATGTATTTCAGTCAGCTCATGTTAATCATTGTGCTCATGTTGCTCAATCTATTCATTGAGGTCATACTGCTCATTGTGCTCATTGAGGTCATGTTGGTCATGTTATAATACTCATTGAATCCATAATCTTTTGACTAGACCATAATGTATCATCACTAGCTTCAGCATTATCATTAAAATTAGCAAACTTACTATTGTCTGTATTAGATAACCCTTTAGCAGCTATTGTGCTTGAAGACATTAAATCCATAAATGTCTTAGTTCCTCATGCCATAATATTTTAATTATGAAAATAAAATAATTTAGTTTTTAATTTTAGTTTTTAAAAAGTTTTAGTTTTTGGTTTGTTAAAATCTTTGCGAGAGAAGGTAAACTAAAAAACTTCTCTCTTAGATTTTGGAAATGTTTTTTAAGCGTGTGTTTTATTTCTGCTAGGGATATACATTTAAACCCTTAATGATTAATAGTATTCTCAACCATCTACTGATATATCATCTAAGGCATCTTGTACATTATCTGCTGTCATTCATGATGCTGTATTATCATAACTTATCTGACTAGCATTTTTTACTATAGTATTTATTGGTAAATCAAATGATGTCCTTATTGGACTAGCTCATCCGAATTGAAAATTATAATATGATCATGGATTACCTAACATGTTAGCATAGTATTTAATTACTATCCTATCTGATGCAGCCCAGTCTCAATCATTTAATAATGCTGATGCACTAAATTGATAATAACTATCATCTTGTGGATTTACAGCTCATGTAGTAGCACTTGTAGCTACTAATGTTTCTGTAGTATCTATGTTTCTTTTATATACTTCAAAATAAAACTCTGCATATTGTTGACTGTTACCAGCTATCTTAGCTATGTTTCATATTGTAGGTATATTTAATGTTCCTATGTTTCATATAAATAATCATGGCTCTGATATTAATCAAGCTAGTAATTGATTATTTCATAATATCTCTCATGTTGGTATATCTATCGCTGGATCATCAAAGTTTGTATCTAGTAAATCTGATACCATTATATTATATCAGAAATCTCAACTAGCTGTTGTAGGATATAATATTATATTATTATATAACAATCCTTTACTTGCTAGTAAATCCCAGTATGTATTTGCTGTAGGTATATTACCTATTGAATCAGTAGTACATATATATGAACTTCATTCATATGTAACTCAATCATTTACTAGATAACTAGTACCTACATTATACGGTCATCTCCGATTAATTCAAATTTCTCAATCTACTCAATCAACTCAATTTGTACCATCTATTCAGTTGGTTCAATCTGTACCATCTGTACCATTAATTCAATCAATTCAGTTTGTACCGTTAGTTCAATTTGTACCATCTATTCAGTTGGTTCAATCTGTACCGTTAGTTCCATTAGTTCAATCTGTTCAATTAGTTCAATCTGTACCATCTGCTCATGGTAATCATTGTGGTCATTGTATACCTTCTCATCAAGTAATTCATCTACCAACCCATAATCTGTATTGTCTTATATTAGTTATATCTCAATTTAATTCTACATCTATCTCTGCTAATAAATATTTAGTTAGATCTTCTGTAGTAGTAGCTATAATAACTCCATCTATTAAATAAATATAATTCGTATAGTTCGCAGCTAGTAATCATTCACTATCATAATCTATGATATCTATTACTGATCAATCCTCATATATCTTTCATCCAGTAATAATAACATTCTGTTCTGATTTCTTATATATATGAAAAGCTTGATTAATAAAATCACTAAAATAATTTAATGCATCTATAGCATTAGTTAATAATACTTGTGATGAAGCTGTATGTAATACTGGATTAGTTCTGTTTACTCAATAAAAGAAAACACTATTACCTACCTTTTTATGGTAGAATATGTTTTCTTCTTTTCATGGTATACCTTTATCTATTAATAAGAATCATATATCACTATCTGGTGAGTCATTAAGAAATACCTCTACTTCTCATGTAGAGGTATTTTCTAAATCTTCTATCAAATATGTTATATAATCTTTTTGAAATCTTATACTCATGTTTTAATTATTTATTAAGTAGTTCTCTTATTTCATCAGCTGTAAACATTTGTTTAAACTGACTCTTAAATCTTTTATTTGTTTTATATTTATCAGCAAAAAGCTTAAATGCTTCTGGATTAGTTTCTTTGTTTTTAATAACTTCACTTAACTTATCTTTCTCAACCTGTTTTTTATCTTCTAGTTTAGGTTTATCTTCTGGTTTAGGTATATATTCACTTACCTTTTTATCTAAATCTTTTTTATCTGTTTCTATATTAGATTTTATATTTGTAGATAAAGAAGATGTACTAGGTGAATTCTTACCTTCTATAGCTTTTAAATAAGCTGACATAAATTTTCTTTCATCTGCACTTAAATCAACATCCGCTTTAGCTGATATAGATTGAAACTTAATACTTCTCTCTGACCACTTCTTTGCTTCTGTTTGTAATAGATCTCTTATTTGTTCAAATCAAAATGTAGGATTATCTTGTACTATTTTATTAACATCTACAAATTGTATTCAATCAGTACCATACATTTTATTTAACATATGTGTAACCTTCTCTGTTAAATTCTTACCTTCATATATCTTTGTCTCTTGTTCTATTCTTAATTGCTCATTACGTCTCTTAGCTTGTTCATCTTGTCTAGCTGTTTCTAATTTAAGATTTATAGCTTTAATATCTTCTATAGCTTTAATATCTCATGCAGCTGCTTTTTTTACCATATCCATATATGGAGCAAAGTATTCTGTATCAACTAAATCTCTAGCTTTATCTAAGAATGATTGTTCACTAGCAAATATCTTAGCAGCTCATTCTGCTTTATCTGCTACAGCTGACATATTCTTATTAAAAGTATCATCAGCTGCTTGTAAATTACTATCATATGTTGCTAATGTATTTTGCATTATAGCATCTATTTCTGATGCAGGAACCTGAACTCATGATTGTCCAGCTAATCATCCAGTTATAGCTGCACCTAATCATGCTTGATTATATGCTCTATTAACACTAGATCTTAATCTACTTATTTCTTGAGCATTAGCTGTAGCATAAGCTGTTCTTCTATCTTCTATATCTTGTTCTGATTCCGTAATCCTTTCTAGCTTTCATTCACTTTTTTTCTTTTCTAATTCAGCTAATTCATCAGCTTGATCTTTTAATATTTGTTTTTGTTCTTCAGTCTTCTTTTTATTTTCTTCATCAAACATAGATAAATTAGTTTTCATTTCATCCGCCATAACCTCACTTCATGTAGGTCATTTAACTTCTTCTTCTATTTCTCCAATTGTTTTCTTCTCTATTTTCTTACCTGTAATATCTTCTGTTAACATAGATCAACTTCATTCCTTATCTTCAGTTTCAGTTTCAGTAGTTCATCCTTCTTTTATTTTTCTTTGAAGTTCTAAATTTTGTTCAGCTGTACCAGTATAATTTTCAATACCATATTTTTTAGCAACAGCTAACCTCTCTGGGCTATCCCATGCTTTAGAAAATATATCATCTGTTAAACTAATTCCTACAGTTTCTGTAGTAGATGTAGGTGTTTCTGTAGTAGGTGTTTCTGTAGTAGGTGTAGTTTTATTTTCTTCTACTTTAGGTTCTTCTGTTTTAGGTGTAACATTTTCTGTAACTAATATTTTATCTTTACTAGGTAACTCTGATTTATTTGGTTGTCAAACAACTATACCTCAATGCTTAATAAATTGTTGTATTCATTTATAATCTCATTCTTTATTTAATCTAGTAAGTTCAGTTAAATTTTCTGCCGATATTTGTCATTTATTTTGTTCAGCTTTTATTAAAGCCATTGCAAGTTCTTTTTGTTCTATTGGATTAAATTTATTAAAATCAGTATTTTCTATTTTAGAAATTACTTGTGTATTTAATTTTTGTCATATCTTTTTTGAATCTTCAAGTTTTTCATAAATTGATTTATTTCTATTACCAGATCATCACATTGCATTCATCTTAGATTGAGAATAACTCTCCATTTGTTTTTGAAGTTTACTTTTTTCTTTTTTCTTTTTCTTATCTCATGGAGTATCAAAATTCATATTTAATCAAGTATTTTCATCTGGCTCATTTAATGATTGATATTGTCATTGTCCATAATTGTATATCATATCTAATTAATTATATATTAAAATAGTCCTTGTTTAGCTTGTGCTTCTCTTTTTGTTTCTTCTGATACTTCTGTATTTTTAAACTCTAATGGATCTGCTTCTTTTAATCTTTTCCATAATTCCATATTTTTTTCTTTACTATAATCATAGTTTTCTATTCATAATGCTTCAGCTATAGATGCTCTATGTTCTTTACTAGAATCTATTCATTGTTCATCTAACCAACTTATAAATGTTTTTCTTTCTGGAACTTCTGGAACTTCTGAAACTTCTGGAACTTCTGGAACTTCTGAAGTTTCTGGAACTTCTTGGTTGTCTTGAAATTCTCTTAATCTATTACTCATCTCTTCATTGTTTCTTTCCATTGTTTCATTCATTTCATCTATAGATGGATAATCTATATCTAATCCATTTGGATCTTCATCCATTGATGCTACTCATGCAGCTGCTCATACTCATGCTACTCATGCTGTAGCTCTATTAACTTTTCCACTTATCTCTTTACCTTTCATTCTTCTCTCTTTTAATAATTTTTTATTAGCATCATCCATTCATTGTATATCTTCTACATCTCTTTTAACCATTGAATCTTTTTGTTTATATCACATCTTTTCAGATTTTCATACACCATCCATATGTGATTGTACATTTCATTGTTTAGCTTTTATATCATTTATCTTATCAGTAATCTTTTTTCTAGCTGTCTTAGTTAACTTTCCTTTAATTGCTTTCTGTGCTAACTTAACTCATTTAGCTCAAGGTACTAATGATAATATATCTAATGCTAATCATGATCAACTAAATTCTTCACCTTTAACTGCTCTTATTGCATCCGTAGGAGCTAATGCTTCATATGTTCATTTAGCTAAATTCTTACCTGCACTCTTAATTTTTTCTCAAAAACTTCTACCCTCAAATTTTTTTGGTGATCCATTTGGATTTAACCCCATAGCTTCATAATCTATTCAGCTATAATCTATATCAACATTTGTCATTGTTCTATTAATTAGATGTTAAAATATCATTCACATAAGGTTTACTTGCTTTAGTTAATAAGTAAGTGTTACCTATAATAAATCTGTTTTCAGATTTATATTGGAATCTCATGAACCTTCATGCTCTTTCGATTTGAGTTTGTATACTTGCTATATTTCACTCATATACTTCTTGAATCTCTTGTCATGGTAATTCATCAAGGTCTGGTTCTGGATCCAACATAGTATCAAAATAATAATTATTTAATGTATGTGTCTCTGTTTCTAAGTTACCAGCTTCCTCCTCTCTCTCTATTATTAGAGTAATATCTAAGTTGTCTTGATGGTTCAACCCAAATATTGTTCTCATTATATCAACCTTAGTAAGATTAATCAAATTTCAGATACTGAAGTTAATTTCTTGTGAGTACTCTACTCAAAAATCTGTATATCAATTCTCTATAGCTATATAATCTTTTGTTAATATTTCATCTCATATATGATATACTGGTGTATTATATTCATTCTGTAACCATATATTTCTTGATATATCAAATTGATAGTTTGTAGTCTTCTCTCAATTTATAACTAGTACATTTATATATTCTCATTCTTGACTCATGAAACATTCTCATTCAGCTTCTTCAAATAAATATCTAAATCATTTTGATATCTCTTGTGTAGCTATTCTAGATTCAGTAGCATCATTCTCTACTACCTGTAATGTCATTAATCTTTTATCTGATTGTAATAGATATAAAACTCCATCTGTATATAAATATGAATACTTACTAAATAGATCTCAATTAAATTCTAAGTCTTTCATTAAGTATGATGTCATATCTCTTCCATATCTTTTCATTATAGTCTTCTTAATTAATTTATTTGTTTCTCAAATAACTATTAATGAATGTCCAAATGGTATTAATTTTTCTCATCCTTTATATGTAAGATTATCTAATGGATAGAATTGTGTATTACTATCAAAATCAACTCTACTAAAATATATAAAGTTAGGTGTTAATGTAAATAATGCTCATTCAAATTCTTGTATATCTATTATATCTGTATTCTGTTTATTATTAATCTCTGTTCCTTTTAATACATTATATGGAAATATAGTATTATCATTCACATTTCTTATTGTTGATAATGGATTATATATAAATGCATCTGCTGGTATAGCTCAAGTTAATCCTACTCCATAATAATAATTACTTCATTCTATATTAAAGTTATTTTCACTAACTGTTATTTTAGAATATGTAGTTGATGGATTTAATTGTCTTCAATCTATATGTGATATATCTAAATAATATGCATCTCAACCAGAATGAAATATTTTATAAGCACTAAAGTCAGTATGGGTATTAAAGTAATTTATTATCTCTGTTGCTATAGTTCACTCATGTTGTGTATCTACATATATACTATGATCTATTCCATCTACATTAATAACTATTGTTGCAGGACTTGTAACCCATGATGTATTAATATATACTTTCATTGAATATGTATCACTTCTAGTTACAGCATTTTCTTGTAAATCATCTTTCCGTATATAAAAATCATATCATAAAAACCATTCTTTTATTGTTATTCATAATGTATCTAGTGTAGATATATATTTATCTTCTGTTTCTACCATCTTATAACTATATCATACTGGTAGATTATCTCTTATATATTTATAGAAATCCATCTTTCTAAAACTATCTTGATTTTGAATTCAATCATCATCATATCTATTTAATAAGTATGGTGTTGATCATCATAATGTAGATGAATTATACGCTATTATAGTTCAATCAAAATTAATTCATATACTAGGATATATTCATAAACCAGCTCATGAAAAATTTATATCTAATTTTAATATAGAATCTAGTTGTGTAATTGCTATTGCTCATCAATCTACTCTATATATAAATAATAATAAATTATCTATTTCTACTACATAATCAGATGATAAAACTCATTCCAATATATTTTTATTCTCTACATCATCTTCTCAATTTAATAATACTTTTACTCAATCTATATCTAATGGATATAAATTAATGTATCAATATGTTAATGCTATATGATAATAAAAATCTCAAGCTCATTTAATATCTGTTAATGCTAATACATTAATTCATGTATCAGATCATAATACTAATACATCTTTAGGATCACTGAATACATAATATTTTTCATCTGTCTCTGGTAATGAACCATAACCATCAGTACCAAATATATATACTTGTTCTCATACAGCATAATATATCCTCTTAGTTAATCATTTTAATATACCTGTTGTAAATGTAATATATCTTGTTGATCATTCACTCCGTCAATGTCATGGGATAATTAATCCTATTAATCATCATTGATAATATGGTTGTAATTCTATTACATCAGCTCATTCTTCTGCTGTAGCCCAATAAGCAATATTAGTTGGTGAAATTCATGTAGCATCTTTAATACATATATATGCATTACTTCAACTTGTAACTCAATCTCATATCGAATATGAAGCGGTTGATTCATATACACTTGGATTTAATACTTTAGCTACAGGTTCTAAATTATTAATTGTCTCTGTAGCATCTATAATTATTTGTCATCATGCTCATGCTCACTTAATTAAGTGTGTAGGATTTCATTCTCTAATATCTTCAGAATATATTTCTTCATAATTTTTATTATATATTTTACCTTTAGTTTCAGTTTCACCATAGTAATATCTATCACCATCTATATCTACATAATCTTTAAATGTAACTCATGGTAAATTAAATCTAGATTCTAATCATAATCTTTTATCTAACATAAAACTATCTCACGAGATTCAATTAATCTTGTGAGTTGGTTTAATAGCTTTACAGTTTATGATTCTATCATAAATAGAATTGAGTTCTTGATCTTTTAACTCTAATTGTATGTCTTTCATTATATAGATTTGTCAGGGCTAAAATAAATATCTGCTGATATTCAATCAGCTTTTTTTAATTCATCTAACTGTCTTACAGCTATTTGATATCTTGGTACCACATTATCATCCTCAAAATAACTTAAAGGACTAGCTAAGTCATAAATCTTATTTACGATTGGTGGTACAAATCTATTTGGGAATTGTAATGCCTTAGTTCCATCATTAGCTAATGATATCCATTCATATTGTTTATAGTATCTTATCTCTATAGATTTAATGTCTGTAGTAGTTAATATAAAATTATCTCATACATTACATTCTGTATAATTTTTCACCTTACCACTCATAGGTATTATTTGATTTCATTCATCATCATAAATATCTATTATAGATTCTATAGGATATGTTGTCTCCCATTTTAAATATTCTCAATTTACTGATGATGTTTCTATTGTTTCAGTTTTAATTTTAAATGACCATTGATAATAATTCCATACATCTTGACATGAAATATTTATATATGATTCTAACATTTCTGTTGTAGATAATGCTCATCCTCATCTACTTACGAAGAATGGTCTTATAAAACTATATACTTGATTATTAATCATTGTAGTTTTTATTAGTAAATAATAACATTATTATATTAAAAAAAGATTAGGAAATCAAATTCCTAATCTTTTAAATACAAATATAAATATAAATTTTTTGATTACGCTTCAAGATCTTCTAAAATCATGTAAGCATTATCATATGATTGACCAGCAAATACATTAGCTAGTTTGTATTCAAATGTATATTCTCTGAAATCATTAGTAGTAACTGGTTGTTTAATAACACAAAATCTATTTGCTTGTGTTTTAACAGCTACACCTTGTTCATTCATGAATTCATTTTCTGGAACTCTGAACCCTACTAATTCTTTAGGGAATACGAATGCTTTAGAATCATTACTATATATTCTATCCATTTCTGGTAGAACGATAAAGTTAATATTTCTGAAGTATGGAGTAGATAAACTTTCTAATCCGTATTCAATAGTCTTAGGTATGAAGTTTTGGTAAACTACATCACTTCTTAATAGACCAGATATAACTGAAGCGAATTCAGTATTACAGAATACAGTTGGTTTTTCATTACCAGTATAAACAGGAGCTGTAGAAGCTAAGTTTAATATTCTTTGTAGTTCTCTTAATTTAGTTTGATCAGTAGTCATAGCAGCTAAACTGAATCTAGAAGTTTGACCTCTAGCTTCTCTCTCATCTATAAGAGTAACATACCCTTGTAGTTCTGGAGAGTTACCACCATTGTTTTGTCCGAAGAACCAAGAACTAATTATGTTCTCTAAAATTTGCATTTTAGGTTTATTAAATTCATTTGATAAAAATGTTTTAACATCAACTAGTAATCTTGTTTTATTTAATTCTTCAGCTTGTATAGATACTGAACCACCAAATTTTTGGAAGTAAGTAGTAACTAATTTAGCTGTAGGATCAGATACAGTTCTTTGAACTTTATCACCTAAAGTTAATTTAGGAGCGATGAAAATAACTTTATCACCATCTTTAACACTAACTGCAGAACTAACTGTAAGTGTGTTAGTAGCTGGATCTATACCTGTAATTGTAACTTGTGTTTCAGTACCAGCAGATCCTTTAGCAGGAATTGTTCTAACGTAATCGTTAATTGCAAATGTACCTACTGATTCTACTATAATTTCTGTAGTAATTGAATCAGTTGTAATTTCAGATGAAGTTGAAAATGAATCACCTTCATACCAAGATACTGATGTACCAGTTTCTGATACAGTAGATTCTATTTTACTAATTTTAGCAAATTGAGAATCTTGCATTCCTTCTAATTGAAACATTGCACCTGCACTAGATCCATTAATATTTCTTTGCATTCTATACCAGTTAGATGGTCAGAACCCTAAGTAAGCGAAACCTGGATACTCTCTTATGTAAGAAGTCATAAAACCTATACCCTTACCTATAACTCTATCTACTATGTCCTGTGTATTTACAGGAGTAGTATTTACTGCATTTGCCATAATATTTTTTTATTATAAATTAATTTCATAATCATCTATTCATCCTTGACCTCATTTAGTGTTTGGATTACTCGATGAATTAAATGAAGATACTTTAGATATCAAATCGCTTGCGTTATCTGTATCTTGTTCTTCTTTTGTTTGTCCAGTTAATTCAGATCTTAAGTCATCTAAGATACCAACAATTCTCTTCTTAGATTTCTCATCACCTCATTTAGCCTTCTCTAAATTACCATTCAAATATATTAGATTTGGTTCATCTATATTTCAATATAATTCTAATTCAGTATTCCTCATCATTATATCTCATTTCTCTTTATTTATTTTTCAAACGAGTTTTTGAAGTTGGTCTACTTGAGTTTTTAATTGAGAGTTATCCATCTTAATTTGATCCAGTAATTCTGAAGTCTCTCAAACCTCTTCTTCTGTACCTAACTTAGATAAAGACTCTTCTGTCTTTTCTATAGTTTCTTCTGATTCTTCTGAACCAGTTTCTATAGATTTTAATAACTCTTCTATTTCGTCTACTTCAGTTTCACTAGTAGTCTCTTCAGATTTTTTTTCTGTAGTTTCTTCTGTAGTTTCTTCTGGTTTTTCTTCAGTAGTTACTTCTTCTGTTCAAGATTCTTGTTCAGTAGAAGGTTCTTCAGTAGTTTCTTCCTTAGAAGTCTCTTCTGGTTTTGTTTCTGTAGATTCTTCTATTTCAGAAAAATCCATTTCAACTCATGAGTCAGTTCATGTTGATTCAGCTTCTCATGTAATGTCGCTGAAATCTAAATCTAATTCATCCATATGTATTAGTTTTTTAAAAAGTAAATAGTAATTCTAATATAACTATTCGTGCCTAGTATATTAGTATAGTTGATATAAGTCAAATTTCTTAAATTCACATACCTTGTAATTGTGCCATTAGATCCTCTGGATTACCTCATTCTTGTGGTGGTCACATAGGTGCTTCTGATGGTGGTCACATAGGTGTCTCTGGAGTTTGTTCGTCTTGATTACTAAAGTCTAATCCTTTAAATCTATTTATATCAAAGTCATCATCTAATAGTATATTAAATAACTCATTGATTTGTTCTGGTTTCATTTGTTTCATCTGTATCAATGATTGGAATATTTCTTTAACAATTCATCTCTTCTTTTCTTTCTCTATATTTCTTAATGAGTTAAATTTAAAACTTATATTCTCATCATTTATAATATCTGATATTAACATTTCATTAACAAGAATTCATCATTCTTCATCTGCACTAAATTCTAATCATAATTTATTTAATTCTTTCTCTGTAAAGTATTTCAAATACATTAACATCCATGTCTTACTTACTCTACCCATCATCATCTGTATACTATCTATAATAGGAGTAAGTTTAGATTTATATTGATCATGTATTAGATTAATAGAATCTGATACTCTCTCTACTTTACTTTGTCATCCTAATAGATAACCATTTACTCATGCCCTCTTCTCTGTCATCTGTTCTACATATTGCCCTACATTCAATGGACTAAAATCATTTAATCCAAAATCTAATCTTTCTATCTTAGAGTCTGGACTCATTTTAATACCTTTGAATTTTTCAAATCTTACTTTACCATCTCTACCTAATCATGGTACATTACCATATATAGCAAACATACCAGACATTTGCATCTTAATGTTATCTAAGAATGCATTCCATATTCATGTAAGTATAGATTGTAAATGTGATAAATTATCAACCTGACCGTTAGATGTTCATGCTCATGGTACATCATTAAATGATATCCCTCTAACTAAACTTAAATCTCATTCTAGTAATGGATCTCACATATATAATAAATTACCATCTATGTATATGTATAGTTTCTCATTGTATGCCACTTCTACTATTTCATAACTCTTACTACCCTTAACTAAATAGAAATTGTTTTGATCTATATCTGATACTTCATCTCATCATCTTATTCTTACATCAGTATTGATTGGTTTCTTATTATTGTGTGAACCAACTATTAAGTTACTGTAATTGTTTATATTCTTCACTGGATTGTAATCGTAATTACTAAATCTAGTTTTACTTCTTTCAGTAGATTTTAATATCTTATTTATATGTGCCTTAACTTTAGCATCTGTTATATCACTAGATCTAAATAATCCACTATATTTATCATGGATATATTTACCAGTATTAAATACTCTAGTTATTTGATATGGTGATTTTAATATACCATACGATGTATCATAGAATAAATTAAATATACTTAAGTATTCTATAGTAGGTTTCTTTGTCTTAACTTCTATTTTCTTTTTTCAACTTAGTATAGTATAATTTTCTGTTCTTTTAAATAACCCTGTCTTTACAAAACCTTCTCAACATATTAAACATTCTTTTAAAGCATCTTTTAATGATGATCTTCATTGACTATTATAATCAAATGTTTTGTTACATATCTCTCTGAATGTAGGTTCTTGTACTCCGAATACGAAATCAAAATCAAATAAGTTAGCAAACTCTGTATCTATAATAGATGCAGCATGTGGATAACTTATATTAGTTTGCCATTCTTGTAACTCTGGTAATCTATCTAATACATATCATAAATATTGTTTATAATTAGATACGTACTTTGGGAACTTCTCGTCCTCAAATTTTTGTATAGTAAATGTAACTAAGTCAGTTACCTCCTCTATTTCTTTACTTTGCTTTTTATCAAAAGCTATTTTTATATCACTCATCTAGTATGTGTTTAAAGAATAATTAAAATGTGGTACATAATTATCAGGATTATACTCATGTACTTCTTGTTTATCAAATTCCACTCAATAGTCTTCTAATTCTTTTCTATCTCTAAGCCCTAATATTGTTACTACATAAAACATACACATCATTAATCCATCAACTAAATCATCATGCATACTTCATTTACCTTGATATTTAGCTATCGTACTTTTAGTTCATGTTAGTTTAACAAAATTCTTCACTTGATTTATTAAATTAGTTTGATCTGATGCTATTTGTAATATACCTTTATCTAATAATAACTGTGTAGTTTCTACTAAATGTTGCTTACTAGATACATAAAATCATTTCTTATTCCAACTCCATGTTCCATTACCTGTAAATTGTACCCAGTAATCTATTACATGTTCATGTTTCTGATCTTCCTGCATTATAACCTTACCTATTGTTGTAGCATCTCATATAACTGTTACATTTGTAAACCTATCTTTATATATCTTAGCTTCTTTTACTTGGTCTAAATAATGTATTCCCTTCATCTCTACTGATTCTTGTATGATATGTTTAGTTATATTGAATAAAACTAATGATCATGGATCAGCATTACCTCAAAAATCTACTCATAATATATAATAATCATCTTGTGGTATCACTATAGGTGGTACTACATTACCTATAACATTAAATACTTGCATCTCATCTAGTATAACACAGTATGCTCTAGCATAATATTCTTTTAATCATGCTTTCTTTAAGTCGTTTATAGTAAATTCCATCATCTTATTTAACTGATTCTCCATTTCTTCTACATCTATCTGGTTATTCTCATCTATATTTCTCTTATAATTCAATTCAAATAACTCTCTCTTCTGTAATATATCTACTCTGTGACTAGTTATTAGTTCATCTCATAGTTCTCAATCTATTAATAGTCTATAAAACCAATGTTCTCTTGGTGTCTTCTCTGATATAGTTGTAATGATAAACATAGATTCTGTTTCCATTAATGCTCTTTGACTGAATAATGTCCAGAATTCATCTGGTATATACGCAGCTTCATCTATTACAGCGAAATCACAGGCTAATCATTCCCCTGTGGCTCATGAACCTCCAAAGTTATATAATGATACCATTCTAAATGTAGTACCTGTTAGATTACATTTAATAGTATACTTACTAGCTTGTATCTCTATTATAGGTTTACCGTCTGGTAACTTCTTTCATATAAAGTCTGATAAGAATCATTCCATATAATCCATTACAGATGAACCTACATTACTTAAGTCTGGTACAAAATATTTAATCTGTCTAATCTTTCTTCATCCAAATCATGTTCACTCTTTAAATAACTCTCTTGCACTTAAGAATGCTCATAAGAATGATTTACCAGATCATTTACTTGCTGCTACTACATTAATCTTGTCCCAATCCATTATAATCTTTCTACTCCATTGTAGTAATGTATAGTTAGAAGCCTTTCTTAGTGAATGTCAATATGTTAGTTCTCTATTTGGATCTCATATATCATGATTAATATATCATTGTTTTAGTTCTGCTGTTAATACTTCTTCTAAACTTATCTCTCATTCTCATTCTATACTCATTGCTCCATAATTCTCTTGTCCTCTTTCTCATATTTTATATGATGAACTCTTGTTCTTAACTATCTTCTCTTGTATAAATCATATGTATCATGTGTTTTTATTATATCATAATGGTACACTTCTTAATAACGGTGCTACAATTAAATAATATTTATCTGATAAGTATCATGTCTTAACTAATTCTTTAATATAGTATTGTAATATAGTATGTGCTTTTATATCTATAATGTTTTTAGTTCTAACTAATTTAGGTAATGATATTTTAATATGATTATCCCCAAAGAATTCAGATAACAATCATGTTACATGTAATTCTACTGGGAAAAAATATTTAATACCATACTTACTTCAATATTGTTTATCTAATACTCTCTTATCTCCATCAGCTATATTAGTTCATTCCTTATACATTAATTCTCTAGATGCTATTATTTCATCTATATCTCATTTAAATGCTCATAAGAATCTTTTTATTGCTTCAAAAAAATCTTTGTCTCATATAAATCAATTATATTTAATATCTTTTAATGTGATCATATTTTAGTTTTAATATTTAAGTTTATCATTAGCTCATGGATGCATAAAGATTCATATGTTCATATTAGTCTTTGCTGCCTTACTTCAATGTAATGTTTGTGCATGTTTAATTAAATCTAATCTAACCTTTAATGCTTCAGCTCATGCATGATTCTTTGCATCTTTCATTAACTCTTTCATCTCATTAACTGTGTCAGCTAATCAGAAGTCGGATTGCTCCAACTTCTTAGCTAACTCAATGTCAGGATCTTTTTCTGTTAATGATTGATCAGTGTTCAATATTATTTCTGACATATCTGTTTGTTATAAATTAAAATGCTTTAGTAATTAAATCTCATGGTAATCATTTTATTGTTGTACTTCTTTTATATTTTGGTTGTGTTAACCTTGCTCTTCCTTTCTTACCTAGTCTAGCTTTCTTCTTAGTTGTTTTTACATAACTTGTCTTAGGTTGAGATTTCTTTGTTCTAATCTTTATCTTAGCTTCCGTTCCACTAACTACATCTTTATATAATTCTCTAGCTAACATTTCTCTAAAAGCTACTAATGTAGGGAAGTTCTGATAATTAAAATTCGATAATGGTTTAGATTTATTATAATCTAATATCTCTTTATAATTATGTGGTATCTCTTTTCATTTTATAAATTGTCATATCTCTGGAAATTGTTTAGCAAATCATGGTCTAGCTCATGATGTATGTGGACTCTTCATTCAGTTTCTAAATGAATTACTAAATGATCATCTCTTTTTAAATGTATTCTTATTACCAGAATTTATAATAGAATTCTCATCAAAGTCTAATAAATCATTATTTACTTTATAATTCCAACTCATTAATTGTCTTTGTGCTTGTTTAGATATTCAATTAAATACATCGTTATCTCTTAATCTTTTACTTAATTCTGAATTAATAAATGTTAATGCCGCAGCTTGTTTAACTATCTTTTCTTTAGTTGATGATGATGTGTCATCTATTGTATATAGAATTTTATTAGTTATATCTATAGTATCTTCAATAGATCTCTTAGATAATTCTACTTTCTTACCATCATATCACCGTACATTTCATACAGATTTTAATCATATAGCATATACTGTCTTCATTATCTTAGCATCAGTATCTCCATCTTCCATATTCTTACTAGAGTATAATAACATATTCATCGCATTGTTTAATGAGTTTCATAATTTTCATTTATTTAATCTATCCATTAAATCACTATGATACTTCTCTGTATGTAATCATTGTACGTAACCATGATTCTCTAAGTTTAAATCTAAATAACCAGACTCTTGCATCCATTTCATAGCTTTTGCCTTATATCCATCTTCTTCTTCTTTAGTAAGTTTCTTTTGTTTATAATCTGTAATTCATTGATCTTTAAGTTCTTCTTTAGCTTCGTATGTTAATTCACTATACTTATTATATCATACATATGATACCAAATGTCTAGCACTAAATTCTTTTATATGTGATAACTCATGCATCAATTTACTACTAGCATGTACTCTTGTTCTTGGATCATTTATAAAATTCTCTTTAGTGATTCATAAATCATTTAATGCATTAGTAATATAATCATCCATCTTAGTGTCATACTCTCTATCCTTTCTATCTGATAACTTTCTACCATCTTTATCAAACCTAGCTCATATTCATGGATATGTAACTAATCAATCAAATAACTTATTAACATAATCATAATCTAATTTTCATTTTGTTAACATTAATTTATTTAAATCATATCACTTCTTACCAAATCAATGTTCTTTAAGTTTTTGTAAATCTTTATCTCATTGTAACTCATGAGTATATTTTATTAATACTTCATCATTCATACTCTTTGAACTAATGAATCAATTTAACATTGTAGTTATATATGAAAAATCATTAACACTATCTATGTGCATTATCTTATTTTTCTTATATGTATCCATTGTATATTGTTTTCTAGGATTCATTTGATTATATCATAACAACTGTAAGTTATCCATCCCTTCTGGATCAGTATAAAATTTTGGCATATCTTTACTGTATCCATATCTTAAATACGCAGAGAAGTTTGCTTTCATTGCTTCATGAACACTAAGTAACATATTTTCTTCTGGAAACATTTCTCTTCTTTGTATGGTTGTTTCAACAATCTTTGCTGGTTTTAAATACCTAAGCATATGTTCCATTAATCAATATCATACAGCTCACATTCTTGTACTTGTGTCATATCATTCTGATAAATCCCAATTCTTCTTTTCTCTTGATATAGTTATATCTATAGCTGTTAAAGTGTTAGTCATTGCAAATATAGCATCTGACATTTGTGTTTTCTCATCTTTGTCACTAAAGTCATGCTTCTGTAATCTCATAGCTATTCATGCTGCCATTAATATATTATATCATAACGCATGTGTATAGTTTATAAAATCTCCAAAGTATTGCCTAGCTTTTAACCAATCTCATTTTGTTGCAGCATTTAATGCTGCCATAGGTAATAACATTTTTTCTCCAAGTGTAGCTACCTTATGCAATCCCCATCAATTTAAAAATCTATAACTTGTTAAAAATATTTTAGCTGGCATCCAATCTCTAACTAAAAACATTGGATCTCTATATACTCATGATGTTGATATAACTCATCCTCATAATTCATTATACTTTCTATAAAATAATGCTTTAAATTGTTTTTCATTTCTTTCTGATAATTTACTCCAAGCTATTAATTCATTTACATTAGTATGTCCAGTTGCTTCCATTACATGTAATGCTGATACCTTTCTTCTTAATGGATCATTAATCATATCTATAGCAAATAATGGTTCTGTAACTATTGTATCTATTACATTACTAATAGCGTTTCTTGTAGCCGCATCCTTTACTCATAACTCTTTCATTATCTTATCTGTAACTATTTTATTTCATGAACTTATTTTCTTTTGTAATGTTTGAAATAATGTTTTAGTTAATTGTGCATCTATTCATTGTCCTTGCCCTGCCGTACTCTCTGCATATAATCATAATCATTTAACTAACTCATCTCACATAGCTTGTTTGTTTCATAACGCTTGTGCTTGTGATAATAATTCTAATCCATTTGATAACGCTTGAGTCATTGCTGCAGCATGTCACATTCCTCATAATGCAATAGAACCCGATTGGTATGACCAGAAATAATATCCTCATTGTAATTCTTTTATTCATTTTATAATAGCTGGTTGATCTTTGTTATATAAATGATTATATAATCTAGACATAACTTTCTTTTCTCAATCTGTAGCTTGTCTTCCTTCTTCAGCCATCCTTCAAATTAAATAATCTTTAAATCCTTTTTCTGTTTTAACTCATCTCATCCTATAATAAAATTCCATATCTCAACTGAACATTCAAATTAAATCTGTAAAGAATGTATCTTTCTTAGAATATTTACTAAGATCTAATCATCATAAATCTTTTAATTTATGATTAACATTATTCAAACTATCAATAATAGTATACATTAATCAATCCATTTCTAATACTCCTTTACCATCTGGTGTAGCTGCCTTGTTTGTATCTGTTAATTTTTTAGCATACTCTTTTATTATTTCAAGATGTTCTTCATTTAAATCTTCTAATTTAGTTTTATTATCATTTCTATTATAAGTTTCTATTTTCTTAACAACTCATTTTAAATATAATTCTTTATTAAATATAAATCATTTATTTGTTTTCTGAATAGCTGCATACATAGGTTGATCTATTATTCAATGCATTCAAGCTATTTGCTCTTTACTTAATCATGCTTTATTTAAATCATTTATAAAATCTTTTGTCATGATTAAATGTTTTTTCTTTATCATATTTCATTTACTGTGTTGTCATACTCATCACTCTATTCATTTTGGTGGTGTTCATCATAATACAGATTCCCTAAATATAGTTAAATAGAATGTAGATTCTTCATCAAAAGATGATAACCGTTGTTCTACTTTTGTCTTAACTCATTCTTTTAATAAAATATCTAAAGTGTTAGTTTTATCTATTACATTAGATAATGCTTTTAATTCATGTCATCTCATCTTATATGAAATATCTAACTTAGTAGTATAATCAAATATTTGTTTATCTTTAATTTTTTCTTCTTTTGTTTTTTGAACTGTTTTAGTTTTAGATGTATCTTTAAGTATTTCTATACCATTAACTGATTTTATATTATCTTCATTTAAAGATTTATTCTCTGATTCTATTTCTTCTATACTATTATATAAACTCTCCTCTTGAGCGTTATCTGTTTTTATAGTATCTTCATATACTATCATCTCACTATCTAGTGGCATATCACTACTTTGTGTACTACTTATATCTATTGTCTCTGCTTTACGATAATCTTTAATATTTTCTAAAGATTTTTTATCTATTGTTTGTGTTTGATATACTATTAATTCATCTAAGTTATCAGTTGGTTGTTTATAATGTGCATGTATAGGTAATACTTTTATTTCTGATACATTAATATTATGTTGATCTTGTAATAAATGAGTATACATACTTATTTGATTTTGAAAATCTTCTCATAAACGACTTATTCTTTTAAAATCTCTTTTACTTGCTATATCATATATAGTAACATCTCAATTCTTTTTTACTGTAAGTAAATCTAATTCTCATGCTATTCATAATTTTTCACTATGTACTTTAAGATAAGTTCAAGATACTTTCTCTCATCTTTTATCTAATTCTTTTTTAAATTCATCTAATCAATATATAAAATAATCAAACTGGTTTTGATCTTTAATATGAATATATTCATTAAAATCTTTTACTCCTTCTCAAAAATAATCTTTAATAATTTTATCTAACTCTAATCAAACTGATCTTGATTTTTCTAAATAATCTGGATGCTCTGCTTCAAATTTTTCTCTTGTATATGTAGTAACTCTATCATATGTTTGTCATGTTTCAGTATTAACATAATTCTTTTTATCTTCAGATAAGATTATTTTATTTTGATCTTCAAATAAATTTTCTAATTTTTTATCTAATTCTTTTTTACTAACTTCTTTAATAGTTTTTACTTCTCAATCTTTAATAATAGTTAATCCTTTATATTCTTCCTTAGTTCTCTTTTCTTTCTTAACTGGTTTAACTACCGCTTGAGTCTTTTCCATATTAACTAATGCCGCATCATTAATTCTATTTTCATATTGTCTTTCTGATTCTCATTCTAATCTTTTTATATACTGATGCATCCTCTCATGTTCTAATGAAAATCTTTCCCATGATTCTATTGTTTTAAATTTATTAACTGGTAATGGATCTGCGTATGTATTATCTGTCCATACCTTCTTCTTAAATCATTTCTTTGTTTCTTCTTTATCTATCTTTATTAAAGCTGTAGATTTCTTAGTCTTTGGATCTTCATATATAATTAATTGTGTAGATCATTTTTGTCAATGTGCATTCGTTATATCTGTAGCATATTCTACTGATGTATCTTTATATATAAGCTCTTCTCATTTTAAATCCTCTATCTTAGTATCATATCTCTCAAGATTCTCTTTCATTTCTTTAGTAATATTTTCTTCCATTCTACTCTCTTGCTTCTTAATATCTTCTATATCTAAAGCTAATTCTTTTATTAATTCTTCATTGAATTGTATTTCTTGATTTCTATATTCTATAGATTCTTTTAATTTCTGAATCTTCTCTTTATTTGATATAGGTTGTTGTAGTATAACCTCTGGAATGTATTCTGGATTATAAGTTCATAAATATGATTCTTTACTTTTAGTTGTGTTCCTAGCTGCATAGTTTATATATTTAAACTTATGTGCTGTATTTAATAATCAAAAGAAATGTCTGTTACCATATCATAACGATAGTAATGCTATCTTATATTTAGTTCTTTCGTTTAATGAATTAAAATCTATTTTATCTCTTACATTCTTAATATCTAAATAATTTTTATTATAATCATAAGCATCTTCAAATATCTCTTTATATTTATTATCTAATTCAATATAAGTTTGTTTTGATCTCTTAACTTTTTTTCATTTTTTTATTACTAATTCATCACTACTTTTTTGTATCGCCTGTTCTTCTTCTGATGGATTAAATAATTTTTTAATCTTTTCAAGTGTACTATCTGCTAATTTAAAATCATGAGAATATTCAAGTGCTATATCAATTTGATTAAAAAGTTTTCTTCTATCATCATCATTTAAAATATACTCTTCTCTATCTTCTGTTTTTAATTTACCATCTTTATCAACTATCTTTACTTGTTTTACCTTTATCTCTTCAGTTAATAATTTTCTTGCATGTCCTCACTCACTAAATGATTCTACTATATAATCTCTCTCTGTGTGTTGTTTTAAATTAACTAATGTATCACCATACTTATTTAAAAAGAATTCTGTTAAGTTTCTTACGTATCATAATGATCATCCTGTTATATTATATGATATATTATCTTTACCTTTCTTACTCTTCATTATCTTTTCTATCTTATTAATAGATAGTTCTTTATTAGGATTATTAAACGTTAATGCTAGTAATGATACTACATCGTTATAAAAATACTTTTGTGCAGCTGGTTCTGTTATTCAAATACTATGTAATGCCTTACTTAACCATATCTCTTTAGGGAATTTATCAGACTTACTTTTAGCATAATCTAATACTAGTTGTGCTAATGAAGCTATGATCCCAGAATAATCTTCTCATTTTGTAATTCATTTATCTCAATTAAGTTTAAATAACTCTTTAAATATTGATCATAATGTAGTCTCTGTATCTATAAAATCCTTTGTTAAAATTATTGAAGTCTTATCTTCTAATATAGAAGTTTTCTTATCTGCATGTTTTTCTACTATTTGTAATAATGTATTAAATACTTTCGTAGTAGAAAATAAAGGTGATACAGTTTCTTTAGCTTCTACATTTTTATTTCTAGCATCAAGTATAGATGATGATTTTACTTCTTCTTTAATTTTAGTTTTAGGTTTTTCATCTCATATCTGTTCTACTAATACATATGGATTTTTATAATCATTTTCTAATGCATCATATAAATCATCTCTTCATTTTTTTATAGCTGAATTAGCTAATACCATAGACTCTCTAGATGCTAATGGTATTGATATTACTGTATCAGCATCAAAGTCTGCTTGTAGTTTAAAGAATATAGATTCTGGATGTCAGATAATATCATTAGATTTAACAGATTGTTTACTTTCTATTACCTTCCCAGTCTTCTTAACTCTCTTATTTAATCATACATCTTCAGCAAATCTTATCTTATATACTCATGTATTCTCTTTATTAGGTACAGGATTTCTAAATACATATATTTGTAATGGTACGTCTCATCTTCTTTGTTTATGTAAGAATGTTAATCTCTTTCTATCTGTTTCTGATATAGAAGTTCCTTGTTCTTCTAATGTTCTTATTTCTTTCTTTAATGTTTTTAATGCATTTTTATGTACAGTTCAGTTCTTAGCTACTACTACTTCATCTCTTTTTAATCTTAAATGTTTTTCAATTCAATTCTCATCTATTTTAGTCTTAGGTAAAAAGATTGTTGATTGTTGTATAACTGGATTAGTTCATTCTATTCATCATTTCTTTATAATCTTTTTAACTCATTGTATTATTCAATCTAATCTAGTATTAATAATAGTATCTGAAGCTCATCATATATTATGTGCCTTATTCATATATGTTAACCATTCTCATACATCTCCATATATATCCATTGTCTCATCAAGTATACCTAATGATTGTAATTCTTTTTCTACAAAATTTGTTATCTTCTCTTTAGTTAAACTAGTCATATATTCCATATCCTTATATCATAATAGATTTATGATTTGTGTTCATATAGCTTGTTCATCTTTCTTCTTTGATTTATCTTTAGCATTTACTGCATGTGATAAATCAGTATCATCTATCTTTCATTCTATAACCATCTTAATTCAATTCACTTCTATTATATTACCTGCTTCTGTTATATCTATTAATTCTTTTCATAATTTTAATCAACTCTTATCTATAACATAAGTTCTATTCATTACCTTAGATCATCAATCCTTATCGTATTTTTTAACAGTTCATTTATTTACATTTATCTTAGCCATATAAACTCATTCATTTCCATTAGATTTAACATTTCATACTATATGATATTTCCATGCTCAATCTGAACCATCAAATCAATATAATTCATTTGCTAATTCTGATATATCATCTGATGCAAATCATGCACCATCTCTATTAGATGCATTATATACAGTATCTATATCAGTTAGTATATCTTCAGTACTCTTTTCTAGATAAGAATAATCATCATACTCTTTAAAGAAATCTTTATATTCATTTAATATATTTTCTTTTTCTTTAATTGTTTTAGATTCTTTTATTCTTTTGAAAAAATCTGCTAACTTTCCATTCATTTCCTTATTATAACTTGTTGTTATTCATTGTTCTGCATCTTTTCTACTTGTTCAAATCTTTAATTCTTTTACTATGTATGTTGTTGTTTTATCTGTTATCCCTTCAAATATTCTTGTTGTAGATGCCATCGCTGATTCTCTTTTAATAATTGTTCACATTCATTGATCTCATTTTGTATGTCATATAACTCTTATATACTCTTCTGTAAATTCTTTTTCTACTTCATTAAATGTAGGTTTATCACTTTTATATATCTGTACAAATGAACTCTTATCTCATAATGTTCACATTATATATTCGTTCTCTCATAATCACATCCTCTCTTTTAATACCTTTCTTAAATATGAATAATCAATTACTATTTCATCTTTTTCAGTTCTTCATACTTCTCCTATAATAGTATCTACTTTCTTTTTAGAAACCTTATTATATAATTTTATATTAAAATCTTTTAAGATTCATAGATGTTCTGGACTTAAATCCTTAGGACTCTTTGTATTTAAAATATCTGTTATAAATTTATATCTATGTATTGGTAAAAAATAATCTGGTTTTTTATCTTTAATCTTCTTCTCATGTTCTGTAAAAAATTTATTAAGTTTAAATTCAACCCCTTGTATTCTAACAATAAATCCATCAAATAATCCTAAATCATTAGTTTGTAATAATCTATATTTAATATCTCATTCTTTATTTAAGTCATCCATTAAATTCTTCATTCTTATTGGAGTCTCCATCATAGCGTCTTCCACAACAGATGTTTGTTTTGGTTTAGTATAATCTGTTCATCAAGGTTTCATATAATAATTATCTTCTATGTTTGGATATTCTGTTTGCTTCTTTGTTAATGTTTTAACTTTAGTTAAACTACGAAGTCTTAAAAATTTCTTACGTAATGCTTTTATAGTTTTATTAACTAATTCTCTTCTTCAATTTTCCTCAATACTTCAATTAGATTTTTGTAATTTATATTCTATACCTAAATTATCTAATAAATCATCTATGAAGGTATGGAATTCTTCATACTGAACTCATTTATTTTTAACATTTTTTATTACAAATGAATCTACTTTATCTTTAAATTCATTATTATTAATATATAACTCTCTTAAATTAGAAGCATTAGATTCATCTTTATATTTAGTTTTAATAACATTAAATAATCTATGTCATTCTTCTTGTTCAAAATTCTTAGCTCATGTTAATGCTGTAGCAAATATTTTTTCTATTGGATTCTCTTTCATTGTATCATCATAGTCTCTTACTCAATCAGCATATTTCTTTATTCTTTCGTTCTCTATATCTAACATAGTAATCTTAATTGTATCTTTAGATATCTTTTTCTTTCCTACTACATTACCTTCCTTATTTAATAGATGTACTTTTTCTTCTTTTAATAATTCAAACATATGATCTAAATTCTCTTGATGATTTAATATAGATTCATTGTTTTCTATAAATTTATGTAAATCTTTTAATTCTATTTGTTTATGTGTTTTTATAAAGTCTTCTACTTTTAAATCAATTTCTTTATTCTGTGCTTTTATTTCTGTACTTAATTTTTCTTTATCTCATTTTAAAGTCTTCATTTCTTTCTCTACTTCTGTTTCTACTTCTTTTAATAAAGCTATCTTTTCTTTTCTATTAGCTTTAAGTTTATTTAATTTATCTTTCTTAATCTGTACTTCTTTTGAATTATCTTTATTTACATATGCGAAATCATATTCTTCTATTTCAGTATCTAAATCTTTTATATCTTCTACTATCTCTTTTGTTTTCTTTACTGAATATAAATCAGCTTTCATCTTACCCTTAGTAGCTAATGTCTTATATAAATAATCTTTTAAATACTTATCCATAGATTCAGTATATCTCTTATATGAATCTTGATTAATAAATATTTCTTTATCTTTACTTAATATATTATCTATAGCTTCTATCTCTTTCTTAACTCTCTCTATCTCTATTCTATTAACATCCTTACTTGGATCCATAGCCTTCTTTCAGAAATTAGATATAGTATTAATATGTTCTAATTCTCATAATTCAATTTCTAAATTCCCTCTCTCAAATTCTAATTCCCTAATATAAAGTTCATATAATTTTTCTGATTCCTTTGTGAAATTACTTGTATTAAATTGTTTATAAAATTCTCCTATTATAACTTTCTCTGTTTTATCTCATAATAAACCTTCAGCTAATTGATAAACATCCTCCTTAGTTTTAATTGTATCATTCTTATGTATCTCTTTAAATAATTCATAGTTATCTATTATCTTACTAGCGAATGCTCTTGTATAAAATTGATTCATTGCATTATCCTCTATATTAAAAAACTTAATTTGTTCTTTAATAAAAGACATAACCTCTTTACCTGTCTCTGTTAATTCTGATTTACCTACAATCCTATCTTGAATATATCATGTTTGACTTATCTTATCCTCCATTCTAAATATATTCATAACATAATCATCTATATTTAAATCGAAGTTATTTACTGTCTGTGCTGGATAGTATTGTTTTAATCAATCATCAATAGTCTCTGCTGTTAATAATTGATCTATTATCTTATTTGATTTTTTATGATACTCTAAATATCAAACATCTTTTATTTTACCATCTTTAGTTTTTATCTTCTTTGTATTATTAAATGATATATCAAACATCTCTCATATCTTCTTTCATACACCAATATAAAATATACTCCTTTCTTTTTTTGTCTTTGGATCTACCATTCTACCATGAGCAAATGATATATAATTATCTTGTTGAGATAATATGTTAGATATTTCATTTCTGTTTGTAGGAGTAGTCCCTAAATCTATAGTATTTATGTTTCATTCTCCAAATACATGCTCTAAATCTTCCTGTAAATCAATAATGTTTGAACTATTATATCAATCTTTTTCTCATGAATTATATCAACTACCTAATGGCTTCTTCATTTCTTTAGGTGATTTACTTATATCCTCAAAAATAGAATGAAAATCTTTAGGTGATTTAACTTCTTCCATCTTATTTAACATAGAATGTTTAGAAATAGATACAAGTTCTCATTCTTCTACCCCTAATATTTTTTTATCTTCTTCTGTTACTATTAATTTTTCAGTACTTAATAACTCATCCTGCTTTCATTGACTTAGTTTTTCTATCTTATCTACATCTATAGTTATCTTTTGTTTAGTTACTGGATTAAAAAATGTTAATTGATCCTTTGGTTTAACTCATTTATTACTAGATGAATTTTGTAATCTATGTAAGTCTTGATATAATTGTCTAGTTAATGTTTGTTTCTGATCTATATCCTTAGTATTATTTATTTCATCTATCTTTTTAGTAAATGTTTCTAAATGTTTCTTCTTATCAGACCTACTAAATTCTAATCTAGCTTGATTCAATTGCCCATATCAATTAATTAATCCTTTAATTCTAACTAAATCTTTCTCTAATTTCCTATTCATTATAATCTTACCTGCTGGATTAGCTGTCTTTAATGATCTAAATATCTTATCTGTTTCCATTAATGAAGCATTTATCCTTTCCTCAAATCATAACATCTTAGATATAGCTCAATCTAATGTAATTGTTTTATTAGCTCATTTCTTATAATTAGATTTAATAGAATCCCACTCTTCTGATATAACTTTAATTAATGCATCCTTATCTCATTTAAATAATGTAGATAGTTTTCATAAATCTCATACCTGTTGTACTAACTTTTGTGCATTTAATATTTGTGACCTAGCATCTTTCTCCGTAATAGCGTTTCCTTTCTTAGCTTCATATTCTACAAGTCATAATGCTAAGTCTTTCATATTTTCGTCTCAAGTTAAAAAACTTGTTACCGCATCATAGTATGGATTTAATTCAGCTAAATGTTTTACTGCCGAAGTTGCTCATTTTACTCTTGCTGTTTCTCATACAAACTTAGATCCTGCCCCTAATACAGCCATGAATGGTTCAAAAAATGTATCTGATACTAGATTTACTACAGCGTTAGCATCTGTATCTACAGTTCTTAAATGTCTATCTACTATAGCACTACCTGCTAATGTTTCACTTAATCATCTAGCTCAATATGTTAATCATTTTGCTCAAGTTATCGTTAATCTTTTAGCCTTATTTAATGATAATAAAGGTTTAACTATATCTGCTTGTTTAGCTATCTCTCATTGTTTCCTTAACATCTTACTTACCTTATCTATCTTTCATGTTACTATATTAGCTTTACTTAGTTTTCATAAACCAAATACTACTTCTGCTAAATCATCTACATTATATGTTATGTGTGTAGCTAATGATCAAATAACCCCTGTGTTAGCTAACATTAATTCATATTCATCTCAATATACTTTTTTAAAATCCGTATCTTTTTTTAATACTGGATTAACTTGTGCTATATTAGATCATACTAAAGCTCCAAATATCATATCTGCTCCAGAAAAAGCTTGTTGTATCCCATTTCATACAGCTGCTCAAAAGTATTTTATAGTATCTACTACTCAATCTGCATTATTCATTTGTCATATTCTTTTCCTCATCTCTATATTATTGTAATACATAGATGCCGCTATATCTGTACCTTCTCTTTTTAATAATTCCGACTTATCCCATTCTGACATTTTATCAAATTCAGTTTTATATGCATCCTTTAATATATCATCAAACGGTTTAGTTCCTCATTTACTACGTGATTCTTGTGATTGTTTATGAAACTCTGTCATTATTCATCTAAAATAATTACTCCTTGCTGTCTTTTGTCCAAATAATACAGACTTCATCTTAGCTCTTTCTTTTGGATCTTTAGTAATAGCTAAACTTTCATAGTAATGCTTCTCATCACGCATCCTTTTTTCAAAGTATACATCCGCTACCTTCTCTAAATAAATCTCTAAATCACCTCAATCTTTATCTTTATCATGATCTCTATATAAATATTTAAACTCTTTCATTAATTTCTCCTTCTCTGGTTGTATAACCTCCTTTCTTATTAAATCATCTGTAGCTTTACCTGCAGCATCTGACTCAAAATTAGCATATGTCTCATATGCGTTCTTTCATTCTTGTGGTTTTACATACCTAGTAGCTATATCATTCCTTTTTTTATTTAAAAAACTGTTATATCATTTAGCATATTCATCCCATTCTCATCTAAATTTATCTATTACCTTAGTTTCTATCTCTCATTTAATCTCTTCTCTTCTTCTTTGTTTAGATTCTAAACTACTACTTAACTTATATTCTGATATCTCTTTCTTTATTTGAGCAGATACCATATCATTAAATTCCTTATTTTGTCTTTTAATTAAATCATCATATTTATCTTTAACTGTTTCTTGATATTCTTTCTCATAATCAGATCATGCTTTCGATGTTTCCTCAAATGCCCCTAATTCTTTATATAATTCTTCTTGATTTCATTTAATGTATTCTGGTCATCATGTAATTCATATAGTTTCAAGTGGACTCCATATCTCTTTCTCTTTCTGATATTGCATAATCTTATTAGTCCTATCATCTTCTTGTTTACTTAAAGAAATACTTTCATCTTTAAATAACATATCACCTACATTAGATAATCATCCAAAATAATTATCTATCTTTTGAGAAGCTTCTCTTTGTTCTTTATCGTCTCATGCTACTAAATCATATACATTACCTACTCAATATCCAACATCCGTTATTATTGATAATGGTGATTCTTCCCAATTTTCTTTAACATTACTCCATAATGACTTTTCTCATTCTCCATATATATATTTTTCTCCCCAACTAGTTTCTTTGTCTTCCTTTTTTGGAAGCTCTTGTGCTGTACTTTGTTGCACTTGTTTTATGTTCTTGTCTTCTAATGACATATTATATATATTTATATATTAAAATAATGTATCTTGTATGCTTATGTTATTAATAATAGATCTAACTAGGTTACCTCTAGTATCAAATAATTCATAATCAAAACATTGTATATCCAGATATTCTTGAATCTCTGGTTTACAATCGTATAAGTAAATCTTGAAGTTATTTCTTTTCAAGTATTCCCTAATTCTACATACTAATTTAGTGTGTAGTTGTTTATAGTATAATCAATGTCAGTTATTTTCCAATTTCCGTAGAAAAGAAAAAATAGTATTGACGAATACTCACCTTCCTTCATGCATTTGCTGAAGGATTTGTGCGTATTTGTCTAATACTATTACTCAATTATCGAACATATTATCTATGTTGCAGCGATGTATACTTATTAAATCAGTTTCTATTCCTATTTCTTGCTCTATATTAAACTTACTTTCTAATAGTATTTTAGTTTTCATCATAGACTCCTTTCTGGTTAAATATTAAATTTCAACTTCTTTATATCCTTCAATATGTTTCTTGGCTTCTACTAATCTTTTATACTTATCTATAGTTTGTTTAAATACAATACTTATAAATAAATCAACTACTACAAATCTTCTTGTTCTAGATATTGTTTTCTCTATGTTATCTAATATAAATTGCTGATCTTCATTCTTTTCTAAATCTTTTATAATAAAGAATATATCCTCATTCTTTATTACATTAGCTTCTTGCCTACGTGTTATACTTATATCTTGACCATTAACTCATTTAAATAGAAAACTCATAGCTTTCCAATCTAAATCTTTTAATCCGTCTAATTCTCTAGTATCTAACTTCTTCTTCTCGTCTTGAGTTAATCTATGTTCAAAATATTCATCATATTCTCATTTTTCAAAACAAGCTTCTAATTTCTTTTTACTAGATGTCTTCATATTAAATCAATGATTAACATCTTGACATAACATACATAATGCTTTAAATAATCCTCATATAGCTAAGTTAGGTTTAGATGCATACATGATAGCATTACTTAATGATTGACTATATAGCTTTTCATTAAATGTCTTTACTAGTTTAATGTCTCTATATGATCTAGTATATCATATACCCTCTATTACTTGTATCAACTTTATAATTACAGCTATTTTTTCATCCCTAGTTTCAGTAGGTAAGTTTCTAATCTCATACATAGTAGGAACTCCTCTAAAGTTTTTTACTCATTCTTTTAAAGCTAATGCTTTAATAACATCATAAAACATATTTTATATAATTAATTTTAAATTGCGTACTACTAATATATACAATAAATGAAAAATTACAAGCTAAAATTTAATTTTAATTTGCATTAGACTCATATTTGCTTATTATATACAATGCTTGTACTCTCTTTTAAATTATATAATAATAAAACTACAATGAATAAAGCAGAATTTGTTAAACATATATCTAAAGAATTAGATATATCTCAAACAGAAATGAAAAAAATAGTTAATACCATATTTGATAATATATCTGATATAATAATATCTGGTGAACATTTATCCCTATATTGATTCTGAACTTTTAGTTCAGTACAAATCAATGAAAGAAAATGATCTGATCCAAAGAATCAGAAACCTATTATTATTAAAGCTTTGAAAAGAACTAAATTTAAACCTTCAGTTAATCTGAAAAGAGATCTTAATATATAATTAATATATACATGAACGATTTTACTACAATTAATTTAAAAACTTTCAGTGAAAGAATTTCTGAGTCATTTAATGTGCCGTTAGAAGACTCAAAAAAGATTTTAGGATACATTGTAAGGGAAATGAAATACGAACTCGTACAAGGTAATAGAGTAGTGTTTGACGGTATATGATCTTTTCAAGCACGTGAACATAACAAAAAACATATCTATTCTTTGAAATATAATAAAGTTGTTAAGAATATGACTACTAAACGAGTTTATTTTAGGATCAGTAGAATGTTGAAAGAAGAAATTAATTTTAATGCTAAATAAAAAAACTAGAATAATTCTAGTTTTTTTTGTTTATATAATAAAATCAATCTATCTTTTTAATCTTACCTGCATTTATCCATCTATGTATAGTTCTTTCTGTCCTATCATAATATTCCATGATTCATTCCAAACTAAATCAGATAGGTTGTCATTTTATATGTTCAAAGATTTCTCTCTGTAAATCTTTATCTTTTATTTCTAGTACTACCTTCATTGTTTTATTTGTTTTATTTGTTATATTTTTAATAATCTTTCTAATACATCATCAGATGAATGTCAATCCCATTTATTTGCTTTTGGTAATGTTTCTATATGATTGCATTTATCCCAGTATTCATTTGGTAAATGATAACTAATCTGTGTTCATTCTATTTCTTTGCGTGTATATCTATTAAATTCTATTAATTGTACTATAAACCATCACTCCATTCAAGTCCCATCATTATGTAACTTAGATTTTATAACCTTAATATTATCATATGGATGTTCTCCTATTCATAGTACAGAACATAAAGCTATAAATAAATGTATCCTATGTTTATATAATTCTCCAAATGTATGATATCCATCTGATACTTTATTCGCATCAACTTCTGGATTTTCTTTTATAGATTTATTTATTAAATCTAATGTTTTAATTGTTATCTCCATTTTTTTATTTATTTATTAAATTCTAATTGTTTATTGTGATTTATGTTTATCGTTCATTTTTTGTATCCTCATTCATGATTGTATTCATTTATCATATATCTCTACTGTTAATATAACTAACATATCTATTAATTCTTCTTCTTTTAATCTCTTAGTATTATCTAAGATAGATAACATTTCTTTAGAAAAATCTTTAAATGATTCTAAATTTTCTTGTTTAAATTGTTCAACTCTTGAATCCATTTCTTTATTTAAAATTTCTTTATTTAACATTGTTTATTTAATTAATTGTAAAGTAGTTTTCCATTTCTTATTATAAGTTCCTACAAGCTTATTGTAGACTTCTTTAGTATCTTGATCACTGAATAACATTCATGATCATGCAACCTTTATCTTTAAGCGTTCCTGTAACTGTTCTTTTAATACAGCTACTATCTCTGGTGCATCCTTTAAATATAACGCTACTTTTATCATACCTTGTCATAATGTATCCTCTCCATACTTTATAAATGCTCATTTCTTTGTTATAATCTCATACTGCAAACAACTGATCAATGTATCCATTAATTCTGAATATCTACCATCAGCTCATAAATATAATACTCATTCATCGTTTCACCATTTCATTTTAGTCTTTATAACTTTAATCTTACTTGGCTTCAACTCCAACTCTCCATCTGAATTTAATATCCAATCTTTCTTCGGACTAGTAGCAATCTCCATACGAAGACTACATGCATATGCAATACCAGTACCTCCTGTAGTTTGATTTGGGTTTCAGTACCCCCCTATGTTTGTCCTAAACTGATTAATCAATAATAATGTAACTCAATGTGTTCTCAATTTACTCGGTACCATACGCATCATACGATTCATAAGCCTTGCCTGCTTACCTATATTCATCTGATCTGCTGATGTATCTAACTCTACCATCGGTACCGTAGCTGCTACACTATCCAATATAATCAATTTATATCAACCTTCTATACCTTCCACTATTCTATCTACAGTATCCTCTCAACAATCTGGTTCATGTACATCTATTAGATCATTAGAAAGTCTGTTCGGAAATGTCCTCTCTGTATCTACAAATAAAACTTTATCTCATTTATCTGTATATCTCTCTGCTATCTGCATAGCCAATGTAGTCTTACCAGAACCATTCTTACCAAATAATTCCACCACTCTACCTATAGGTATCCCTCATCCTGTAACATAATCCAAATTAGGAAATCATGTACTCATAAACTCCATCTCTGGATATGTACCTCATTCATAAAAAGTATCTTTATACTTCTTCTTTAATACTGTTGTATCTACCATTTATTCTTTTATTAAGTTATTTAAATATTTATCCAATAGCTGTTCTAATGTTTCTGCTTCTTTTTCTAATCTAGCTCAATAAGAAGTATTTCATTTTAAATTAACTATTGTTGCTACTCATTTTAAATCAGCTATTTTTTCTATTAATTCTCTTATATCTTTATTCATAAGGTTTCTATTTAGTTAGTTATATATTTTAAATTCTTACCTTCTGTCAATCTTCCTCCTTCAAAAATTATTCACCAAATCATATACCTAATAATGCTACTCATCATATTGTAAATAGTCATCCGAAAACACTCGACATAACAACATTAATACCACCATACCATTCTCCAGATTGCATGTACAATACATACATTCATGTATAAAATAATCATATACCTATCAATAAACTCAATATCCCAAATATTATTTTCATAAAGAAATTAGGTTAACAAATATAAAAAGAAATTTTTTTATTTCTCACTTAACAGTTTATTCATAACTGACATAATGTCAAGAAAAAAAGACATAAAAGTATTTTATATCTATTTTATAAGTTTTAATGTTTACCCCTATGAAACTGTACAACTTTACTTTAAATAAGCCATCAGCATTTTGTCTACATATCTAGTCAATTTATGACATTCCCTTAGTAAAGCCATTCCCTCCACTGACATATTTTTAACCCCCTTCTAACTTTTCTATATAATCTTAACTATTCCTCTACTAATTTATCCGTCCTTATTTATACTATGGCTATAGAAAGCCATTACTGTTTTTATTAAACTATATTATACATACTCAGAGTTTAATCTATACCCCTGTAAAACTTAACAGGTTTGGCTATAACATGCGAATGTATATCCCTTGACATTATATTATCTCTCTTATTAAAACCTTATAAAAGGTAGTATTGGATGTAAGGGGTACCCCTATACTATAACTACTACTGGGACAGATTACCCCCCAACAACAGCAACACCATCACCTTTTTTTATTTTGATTTGTTTTTTGAGTTTTGTTTTTTTTTATTTTTTATTTTGTTTTTTCTTTGTGTGTGTGTGTTTGTTGTTGGCTTAGGTTAGGTATTAGTTTGTGTTGTGTGTGTGTTGTGTTTGTGTTGTGTGTGTTGTTGTGTTGTGTTGTGTTGTGTTGTGTTTGTTGTTGTGTGTATGTTGTGAGTATAGTGTTGTGTTGGCTTAGGTTAGCGGTTTGTTGTCGTATTGACTTTTTTTTTTTTCGGGTAGTGTGTGTTGTGTTGGTTTTTTGTTATGGTGGTGGTTTGGTGTTTTTTGTTTTTTTTTTTTTTTTTTGTTTTTT
>Ga0233439_10000424_pt1 | contig 64308 bp, 50 predicted proteins | sample SI_123_September_6_FD_182713 | JGI IMG/M metagenome (GOLD analysis project Ga0233439, IMG submission 182713) | Seawater microbial communities from Saanich Inlet, British Columbia, Canada - SI_123_September2016_100_MG | ecosystem: Environmental > Aquatic > Marine > Inlet | place: Canada: British... | reverse complement strand
GACTATTCTGGAAGAATATTTAAGGCAGGCTCCGGTTTACGAAGGTTCTTTTATAGCCAGTTGGCTGAATCGGATAATCTATTTGGAAGGGTTTGATGCCAGATTCGTAGTTTATTTGGCAAGTGGTTTTGCCGTGCTGGTAGGAACATCCTTTTTCTGGCGGCCTTTGAACCCGGAAAAGTAAATTGCAGAAAGCAAAAAGACGAAAGATTAAGTTAACTTCACCACAAAAAGTTTATCCCCGAAAATTTCGATAGTGTAGTTTCTTTTTTCAGCCATGATCGAAAGCGTTTGGTTGCAAAAAAAACTGATATGCGTAGGGTCGTCTTTATACCACCACCCTTTAAACTGCTCGACAGCATCAGGTGAGTCGATGAAAGAATTGGTCAGTCCTGTTGAGATGACCATGACACCACCCGGTTTTAAAATTTTGCCTATCTCTTCAAGTTCTTCCCAAACGTTCGGTAGATGCTCTATGACTTCAATGGCTACGACAGCATCAAACAAAAACGGGTAGCTTTGATCTTTTAGATAGCCATCGGTCATGGGTTCGAGTGCTGTCACTCGGTAATCGTGACGTTGCAGTTCAAGAGTCAGTTCGCCGGACCCTGCACCAAAATCGAGGATCCTGTGATTGTTCGGAGAAATCCCGAAATTCTGAAAATAGGAAATAAGATTTGTTACCTGCTTTTCCCAGAAATCAGGTTCAGTGGATTGCCATTGTTCCTTGTAATGGTTTTCTTCGAGTGTTTTTTCTGGGATGTCTTTGGTGAAAATCAGCGCGCAGTTGGGGCATTTGAAAAAGGTGCGGACATCCCGATAAAAAAGGGTGGAAGGAAAACTGCAAATCCGGCAATTACGATCATTCATGACTGAACTTATTAAATGTTAATTATTGGTGGGCTGTAGGGCTAGTTTAAGATTATTTTTTGCCTCAAGGTAGTCAGGTTTGAGCCTTATAGCGGTTTTGTAGTGCAAGATCGCTTGGGGTAGATTTTTTTTATTGTATAAAGTATTTCCTAATGCAAGATAGGCTTTTGCATTTTCGCGTTGAAATTTTATCGCTTTCTGAAATTGCTCTATTGCTTTATCAAATTCTCCTTTCACATCCCAGGAGATTCCCATATTAATATATGCGGAAGCATAATCGGGTTTTACTTCAATAGCGGTTCTATAATTATCCATTGCCTCATCCAACTTCCCTCTCATTGCCAAAGTGTATCCTAGATCATTGTAGGCTACGGCATAGTTGGGTTTTAGCTTGATGGTGTTCCTAAAGTGTTCTTCGGCCAATTCCAGATTACCGGTTTTTACTAAAGAGTTGCCAAGGTTATATTGCGCTAATACGTTGTTAGGATTTAGCCTTACCGCTTCCCTGAAATTGGAGATAGCTTCCTTTAGGTTTTTCTCTTTTATTCGGGATACACCCAGGTCGAAAAAATTTTCAGCGTATTCAGCTCTCAAGCGGTCATCCCAATGTTTTTTGAAGGTCTCTGTTTCTATATCCGTCAGAGGGGAAATCCTTTTTAAAATGGTTTCAAAGGATACTCTACTAATCAGAATTTTCTCCACCCCTTCTTTTGAACTCACTTGTGGCGAGCCAAGGAAAAACTCCAAGGACGGATTGTTGTCGGAGATGAGATTTTGATTTAAGCCCAATTGTTGTATCTCTTTTTCCAAGAGCCAAATGTTACCTAAAAGTAAAAATGGATTTTGAAATTCTGCATTGCCCATGACATTTTTTATCGCTGGATCTTGCATGCGTTTTTTAATTTGATCGAAATCAATATTTATTGGGTTGTTAGAGCCGATTAGTATTAGCTCTTCACTGGCAGGGTACCAACCCATCGCATATGGGAAGCTTTCAAGAAAAGTGCGAAAGTGTTCATATATATGGGTTGCGGTCTGGCTGTGTAATGGAATCCACTGACTTACAACTCCTCCAGGTTTAAGGCTTTTTTTCGTTAGCTCATAATATTCTTTAGTGTAAAGGTTGACGGCCCCTGCCTGGGTTGGAGGAGGCGGTTCGGCGGTGATAACATCATAGGTTTTAGAAGTTGTTAAAAGATGGTTTCTCCCGTCTTGAACAATTTTATGAACTTTGGGATTATTAACAGCATTAAAATTTGTGTCGCTAAAAAGTTTTGCTGAGCGAAAAACTCCTGGGGAAATGTCTACGGCGTCGACGGAATTGATTCCGGGATAAACTCCTGCTGCTCCTGAAGTCAACCCCGTTCCAAAACAAATTACCAGGACATCTTTTGGGTTATCAGTAAGCAAAAGAGGAAGGTAAGATAACAAGGTCATATATCGGCGTGCTTCTATATTATTTGCCGACATATTGATGCCATTCAGAATAAGACTTTTCTGTTTTGTCCCTGAGTATTCGTCATCGTCATTAAAAACCGCAACCGTTGTTGTTAAACCTTCGTTCAAATAAATCAATTTTTCAGGGTTTTTTTGGCCAAGCGAATTGCGCATAAAAATTCCCTTCAACAGGTCGTCTGGCATTTTTATCAAAAACAGAAAAAACAAAAGGAACAATGAAAAAGCCATCCCTTTTCTAACAACCCCGGCAAAGTAAGAAGATGTGGCAAAAAGAAGTATCCCTGTAAGCAAGTTTAGTAGGGCCAGAGAAGAAAGGGTTTGTTGAGAACCAAAATTTGGTAAAAGCAGGTAACCGGCAACAAGGGAACCCAGAATTCCACCTAGGGTGTTAATCCCATAAATAATTCCCAGAGAACTTCCTATGTTTTGAGAGGTTTTTGTAACAAGATGAGTCAAGACGGGAAAGCTCATGCCAAATAAAATAGTAGGCAAAAGCATTAAAGAGGAAGCGTTACGCATATCAATCCAAAATTCAGTGACAGGGCTTTCTATTCTTAGTGGCCGAGTAAAAGACGATAGAAGCCAGTTCGATTGATAGAGACTGAATATCAGATAAAAACCTATCCCAAACTGAAACAAGATCAATAGCAGGCGAAAATCAAATTTTCTTTTAAAAAAAGGAACAATTAAAAGCCCTCCCACCGTGATCCCAAAAAGAAAGTTGGCCAGCATAAGGCTGAAAGAATAAACCGTACTGCCAATGCCAAAGACCAAAATTCGAGTCCACACCACTTCATAGGCTAATGCTGTAAAACCACACAAAAAACTTGTGGCGATCCAGATTATATTTTCTCTATCTACTTGTAAGGAAGGTGAGGCTGGTTTTGGAAGGTCCCAACGAATGGAAGTTTCAGGTTCGGATTTTTTGATGGTGATTACGCAAATAATACCAATGATAATATTTACGGTCGCCGCAAGCCAGGCAGTTTGAAGAACGCCTAAATGTTCTATCAGGAAATATCCTGCCAAAAGACAACCTGCTGCAGCGCCAAAAGTATTTATTGCATATAGATAACCGACTTGTTTTCCGGTATGAGATTCTTCGGTTACAAAATATTTTGCCATTATGGGAAGAGTGGCTCCCATAAAAATAGTGGGGATTAAAACTAAGGAAAAGGCTAAAGCTGTTTTAAGCAGGCCGGTGAGGAAAAATGAATCGGGCAGCCATTGATACAACCAGACGTAAATAGGTGAAAAATTTGAAAAGAGAAGGGAAAGGAGGGCCGCCGTCACGCCAATCAGCAATTCAATTTTCCCATAGATCAATAAGGGTTTCCCTGTCTTGTCAATTGTAGTGCCCCACAAATAACTCCCAAGCCCCAGGCCAGCCATAAATGCTGATAGCACTACCGAAACAGAATAAATCGTATGACCAAAAACCAAAGTCAACATTCGGGTCCAGACTATTTGATAAATTAGTCCAGATATTCCCGAGAAAAAAAATAAGAAGTAAATCCAGGAAGGTCGTTTTTGTTTTGGACGAACCATTCCCTTTTTTTGTGAGCTTTTTTTCATCAAATGTTTTGCTTATGGAGGAAAAGTGTTGAGGGGAATTTGCAAATTAGGCAAGACCGATCTGAATTGATCGATTGATTCATAGACCCAGACGCCAGTTATTCTTCGGTTTCTTCTGCTTGTTGCTCAGTATTATTTTGTTCGGTGGATTGTTCGTTGGTTGTTTCCATCGCATCGTTTACCCAATCTTCATCGAGAAAACGATCCTTCATAAGGTGAAGGTCTTTTTTATTTTTTTGCATCTTTTTTAAGAGCAATTTTGTTTCTTCGTCAGGAAACAGATCGTTAAGGTCTTTTTCTTCCTCCGGAAAAATTTCATTGAGATCCGTTTCGGTTGGAAAGGGTATATCGTTTTGGGGTTTGAAAATCACTTCGTCATTTGTAATTTCATCAACCGGTATGTTTTCGGAGGAGTTATTTGACGATTCGGGGGACTCCGATATTTCATTCATGTTGAGGGCTCCAATAATTTTCTCAATGGCATAGTACTTAAAAACACACTTATCTGCAATACCGTCTTTTTTTAATAATGGTAAGCTAAAACCACTAAAACATTAAATTGGGAGAATTTTAGTATGAGTAAAATTCTATGGTTATTTATCACACTGCTTGCCTTTTTAACCGGAGGCGTTTTTACTTCTTTTGCTGATCAAGGGCACAAGCCATATGTCGGTTCTAAACCCTTCGAAAGGATGAAAAGGCTGGCGGGTAACTGGGAAGGATCTGCCGACTTTGGACAGGGGATTCAAAAGATCAAAGCCCATTATAAACTGACTTCGGGGAATAGCGCGATCATCGAAACTTTTCATGTTGGCACACCACACGAAATGGTGTCTGTCTACCATGACAACAAAAGCCAAAAGTTAACTATGACGCATTATTGTGCCGAGCATAACCAACCCAAATTGATTCTTTCAGAATGGATCGATAACAAGCTTGCAATGGATTTTGCCGCGGATAACGAAATTGATGTTGTTCATGAAAGCCATATCCATGCCGCCGCAATCCAGTTTGAAGGGGAGGACAGTATGACTCATAAATGGACGAGCTTCAAAGATGGCAAGCAAGCGCAGGTAGTGGAAATTATTTTTAAGAGAGTGAATTAGTTTCTGCTAAGAGGCAGGGTTGTCGGGAGTCTCAGGGGTGGGGCATTTTGCTTCTAGTTCTTCGATGTTCACATCTGCCGTATCGATGGTGTCTATATTATATTCGCAACCCCTGGCTTTTATAAAAACATCGCCCTGGAAATCTACTTTCAAAACTATTGGGTTGGCCACATGTTTGCCAATTGCAGAAAACTTTTTTTTCTTTTTGGTGGTTACCGTAACTTTTATGTCGCTGGCTTTTGAGTTATATAAGCTGTCGACGACTGCTTGAGTGCAGGGATATTGCGAGCCCTTTTGATACCAATACACCGTGCAACCTAAGTAAACCTGATCCAATACTCCTAGAATAGATGGCACCGTTTTGCTGCTTTTTGCCTGATCCTCATCTTTCGGGAATGCTGCCCAGATGAGAGCTATCGCTGCAACGATCACTGAAATGGTGACAGTCGATGATTTTTTCTTTTTTACGGGTGCTTTTACAGGAGGTGTTTTCGGCTTCCTTTTCCTTCGCCTCTTGGGAGCTTCTTCTTCTCTATCTTTACGAGCCATTGGTAAGGGGGCCTTAATTTAGAATTAGCAATGCGAGGACTTACGACACCTACCAAAGGCAAGGCTCTCCCCGAAAGCTTCCCCTCTATAGTAATCTATTCTATTGAATTATGTAACTGCCCTATGCCTACCGGTGCAGTGGCAGATTAGAAGCGGGCCAGCCAGATTCCCAGGAAGAGAGCGATTGTCATTAGGGCCAGAGTCATGCGACTGAGGCCTATCATTTTTTTAAGGGTTTCGGGAACGAGTGCTTTGTTTTTTGGATTTAGATCTAGATCGGAAATTTGAATTCTCAGCGAGAAGGTCAAATACATGCTGACAAAAAATGCTCCTGCCACGAATAGCATTTTTATTCCGAATAAATTGTAGTAGCCGGGTTTGAGTCCTGTTTGTGCTGTGTAGTTCACAAGCAGGAAGTAGATCCCGGTTCCGACCAAAATGAGCAGACTTGCAAATACGGTAGGTGCAAGGTGGTCGAGTATTTTGTAGGAGGGGGAATTCTCATCTCTCTCCTTCACGTTTTTTTCTGCGGCAGGAAGATAAATAAGCAAGCTGAATACGGAGCTGCCAATAGCAATTACCGCAGCCATGAGATGTATAAAGATAAGGAAAGTATTTTGCATCGTCGATATTTTTTAACGTCCTTTTTCCAGGTAGCTGAGTAAGAGCCTCACTCCGAATCCAGATGCGCCTTTGGTAGTGTAAGGCCTGTCGAATCCCCATGCGGTGCCTGCGATATCGATATGGGTCCACGGTTGTTCGCCTGCAAATGGTTTGAGGAATGCGGCCCCCATGGTTGTGCCTGCCCCAACCCCGGGGGATGCGATATTTTTAAGATCTGCAATATCACTTTTAGTGGCTTTTTCATGTTCTTCCCAGAGGGGCAGTTCCCAAACACGTTCTCCTGTCGCTTCACCCGCGTCTTTGAGTTTTTGAATCATGGCAGGGTTGTTGCCAATGACTGCGGCAGCCTGATGGCCCAGTGCGTGCAAGACAGCTCCGGTTAAAGTTGCCAGGTCGATCACTTCTTTGGGTTCATATTTTTGCGCATAGGTCAGAGCGTCGGCCAGCACCAGTCGTCCTTCTGCATCGGTGTTGAGCACCTCGATGGTTTTACCGGACATACTTTTTAGAATGTCACCGGGTTTGATGGCCGATCCACTCGGCATATTTTCTGCTGCGGCAACGATGCCTATGACGTTTGTCTTGAGTTTTAAACTGGATACTAGTTGCATTGTTGCCAGAGTGGTTGCAGAACCGGACATATCCATTTTCATTTCGTCCATACCCGCCCCGGGCTTCAGAGAAATGCCACCGGTGTCGAAGGTAATGCCTTTACCGACAATGACGGTGGGCGCTTTCTTTTTGGCCGCGCCGTAATACTCAAGGACGATGAGGGCAGGGGGCTCGTCGCTGCCTTGAGCTACGCCGAGCAAAGAACCCATGCCCAGCTTTTCCATTTCCTTTTTGCCGAGCACCTTGCATGTGATCTTGTTTGTTCGCGCCATCTTTTTTGCATGATCGGCTAGATAGGTTGGCGTTACTGTGTTTCCTGGATGCGAAACCAGGTCGCGAGCTGTGTGAACAGCACTTATAATTTTCTCGGCTCGGGCGATGGATTTTTCTGTCGATGCTTGTCGCGATTTTGATGCGATTAGCAGTGTCAATTTTTCTAATCTGCTGGGGGAATCGTCTTTCTCATCTTTGGATTTATAGTTGTCGAAATGGTAGAGAGCGAGACCTGCCCCTTCGGCTATGGCTCCGGCCAGTTCACCGTAGAGTCCGCTTTTACCTTTGCTTAAAGCATCGAACGGACTCAAGTCGGTTGCAGCAGTTTTGAATTTTGATTGTTCTGCCAGCTTTGCCGCAGTGGCTGCCGCCTGACAAATTTTTTCGGGGGTCACTTCTTTTACTTTTCCTATACCCACTAGCAGCAGGTACGGTGCTTTCATAGTACCGTTGGTGTTTAGTAGAAGTGTTTGCCCAGATTTGCCGCCAAACCTTTTATTTTCAAATGCCTGACTGATGGCCCCCGCAAGTTTTTGGTCAATTTCTTTTAATTCGCCGGCGACCTTTTTATTTTCCACACAGGGAAGAATCAGGCAATCGGTTTTAAACTCTAGAGGTTGATTAAGACTTTGATTTATTTTTATCATGGTCATCTTTTAAAAAGGGTAGGTTGAGTTTGTGCAAAGGGTGAATGAAAATGAGAGTTTATATATATGACCTGCTGCAAGCAACCTGAATTTTGGGTTACCGGTGGCAGTGAGTTGGTTTGCAGGCAATGTTTGCCAACTTTCTGAGAAAACGGGTTTTGCGCCAGCCTTTAAATAGAAAGTACCAGGCTGATTCTAAACGATTTAAACAGTTTAATTCCCTTTGAGGCTGCTGGAACAGCTTTTTCACCTACACCTGCTAGCATATTGTAAACAGAGGCCTTATTCAGGAGTCAAAAACCTTTAAAAATCAGGCTCTAGGGAAATATTGACAATCGGCAGGCAGGTCACTAGAATGGCTGGAATTTTCAACCGATTTATGAGAAATTGTTGTACTCATTTGTTCCGAATTTTAGAACGAAATGGGAACTGTCTAATTTATAATATTTTTCGAATTTTCGAATAGCAGGAGATCGTTCATGCAAGTCGTTGAAGACCAAAAAGACCAGGCTGTTGAAGCCAAGCAGGGGCAAATAAAAATAACCGTTTGTTTGAGCTTGAGTGGTATTGCTGAAGGTGGCGAAGAGGTCTATGCAGAATTTCAGAAACAAATTTCTGAAATGGAGGCCAATGCTGCATTAGGTGAGCGTAAATGTGAAATGGGCCAAGTGGGTTGCCGAGGTTATTGCAGCCGTGATGTGCTGGTCGACGTTTATGTTCCCGGTGAAGATCGGGTGACCTATGAAAAGGTCAAACCGGCAATGGTCAAAAACATTTTAAACGATCATATTGTTGGCGGGAAGCCGTTTAAAAAAGCCGCATCCAAAGAAGACTATTACGAAACACTTGAAAAGCAGACCCGCGTTGCCTTGGCACACGGGGGATCGATGGACCCTGAAAATATTGACGAGTACATTCAAGTCGGCGGCTATGAGTCTCTGAAAAAAGTACTCTCCACCATGAAGCCTGAAGAGGTTATCGCGGAAGTTAAAAAATCCGGCTTGCGCGGAAAGGGCGGAGGCGGATTCGTCACAGCTACTAAATGGGAAAAAGCGCGCAACGCTCCGACCGATGAAAAAGGCACACGCTATATCATGGTCAATGGGGATGAAGGCAACCCCGCTTCTTATATGGACCGTAGTGTTATGGAGGGTGCGTCGCATCAGGTTCTTGAAGGGCTACTAATTGGTGCCTATGCCATTGGCGCGACAGAAGGAATTATTTATACGCGCTCCGACTATGCCATTGCGGTAAAACGATTGAACATGGCTATCGAGCAAGCCCGAGAAAGAGGGTTTCTCGGCGACAATATTTTAGGCTCGGGATTCAGCATCAATGTCCGCGTTCATGAAGGTCTCGAAGCTTTTATTGGTGGTGAGTCAACCGCATTGATGCAATCGGTTGAAGGCAAACGTCCTTTTCCGAAAGCACAACCGCCACATTCTTCAGCGCAGGGATTGTGGGGCAAACCTACGGTATTGAACAACGCAGAAACCTGGGCAACAGTTCCTAAAATTATTGAAAAAGGCGCTGACTGGTATGCGGGCATGGGCAATGACAATGCAAATGGCTGCAAGGTCTGGGCAATTTCCGGCAACATCAAGTACAACGGTTTGATGGAACTGGATATGAAAACCACCTTTCGCGAAGCCATAGATGATTACTGCGGTGGTATTCAAAAGAAAAAAGATCTTAAGGTTGTTCATGTCGGTGGTGTAACCGGTGGCTTCCTGCCACCAGAATTAGCCGACACCCCAACAGACTATGAAAGCTTGCTGGATGCGGGTGTGTTGATGGGGCAAGCCAGTTTTGCTGCTTATGATGAGTCGGCTTGTGTGATTGATCTCGCAAAATTCTCTATCGGATTCAACGAAGGCGAGACCTGTGGCAAATGTACACCCTGTCGAATTGGTCTGACTCTGATCCGCCAAAAGCTCGATGACATTTCTGAGGGCCGAGGAAAAATGGAAGACCTCGACAAGCTTCAGGAGTTATGCGAAGAAATCAGCCAGACCTCTCTTTGTGGATTGGGCGAAACCGCACCTAAAGCAATATTGACCGGGATAAAATATTTTCGCAAAGAATATGAAAGACATATTGTCGATCAGATTTGTGACGCTGCACGTTGCACAGGACTGTATCGTTATTTTGTTAAGGAAGAAGATTGTGTGGCTTGTGGGGCTTGTATTAAACCTTGTCCAACAGGGGCTATTACAGGGGGAACCCGAAAAGTTGCCGCCCATATTGATATGGATTTATGTATCAACTGCAACGCCTGTTACCAGGCCTGTGGTTTTCTTGCGATCGAATAGATTTTGAAATAAAGCTTTTCGCCCACAAGGGATTTTCCCTTGTGGGCTTTTTTGTTTTCTCCTCCCTGCAGCGACCCTTTATTTTAAAGTTAAAAAGTTCTAGAATGCAGATTCTGTATCCTCATTAGTATTTAAGAATGCAATAGACAAACAATTCTTTTCGCACTCCAAATAAAAAATGAAAATAGCGATTGTTCATGACTGGCTAACGGGAATGCGAGGCGGGGAAAAATGCCTCGAAGTGTTGTGCAAGCTCTACCCTTCGGCAGACCTGTTTACACTACTGCATGTTCCAGGGAAGGTGTCGCCACTTATAGAGTCCCACACCATCCACACCTCATTCATTCAAAATCTCCCATTGGCAAAATCAAAATATCGCTATTACCTTCCGCTCATGCCCTTTGCCATCGAAAGTTTTGATTTAAAGGATTATGATTTGATTTTGAGCAGCAGTCATTGTGTAGCAAAAAGTGTTAAGCCCGGTCCTCATAGTCTGCATATCTGTTATTGCCATACGCCCATGCGATATATATGGGATCAGTTTGATCAGTATTTTGGGAAAGGCAATTCGGGCTGGCTCGCGGCTACGGCAATGCGATTCCTCAGAGGCTGGCTGCAGCGTTGGGATACTAGAACAAGCCGTAGGGTGAATTTCTATATTGCGAATTCTCGCCATGTCCAAAAGCGGATTAAAAAATATTACGGACAGGAAGCGGAAATTATTAATCCTCCGGTCGAAACCGGATTTTATACACCGGATGCAAAAGAAGAAAAAGGAGATTGTTTTTTAATCGTCTCCGCATTCGCTCCCTATAAGCGTGTTGATTTGGCGGTGGATGCATTCAATAAAACCGGCCTGCCTTTTTATGTTCTGGGTGAAGGGCAAGATGCAAAGCGGTTAAAAGAAATGGCGAATGAAAATATTAAATTTGAAGGTTGGTTAACTAATGAAAAGATACGTTCTTATTTTTCCCGTTGTCGGGCTTTCATTTTTTGCGGTGAAGAAGATTTCGGAATCACCCTTTTAGAGGTACAAGCTATGGGGCGCCCGGTAATTGCATTAGGTCGAGGCGGAGCATTGGAAACAGTCGTGCCTGATAGCCAGACCTGGAAGCCGGAGACAGGGGTTCCACAAAATGCAACGTCTCAACCCACAGGGGTATTCTTTTATGAACAAACCGCCGAGGCTTTAATCGAAGCCATAAAACATTTCGAATCGATCGAAGATCAATTCGATGCAGATTCCATCCGAAAACATGCCGAGCGGTTTGATGTCTCTGTCTACACTGAGCGGATGAAAAATTTCATTGAAGAAAAACTTGCGAGCCACTCCCGCTAGCGTGCGTTATATTCGACCTTAGCTTTCGTGCCCCTGTGATATTCATTCCTAAAATTTCATGCCCGGTCACGGGTAAAAGGGGTAACGCTGGATTCATCTTTAAAAAATCGTAAAAAGTTGGATTGATTGCAGGAGAGTATTTAACAATACGTTAGTAGGTTTATCGCTGTTATGGGTGACTAATAAATAAAATTTAGTTGTTCGCTTATCGACCCAAAGCGGACATTGAGAAATTTTAGCTCCTCGGTGTCTCACACCAGATTATTAGCTTGATTACTCTCCCGCTCCACCAAAACTTCAACAATTCCACAAATTAATCCCAATTTAGGCCAAATGGCCTTATTAGGGTATTGTCTGACAACGGAATAAGTACTATAGTGCCGAAGATTATCTTCTTACCTCCGAATTTTCACCTGCTCCGGCAGGTTAAGTTCCTTATATACACCTAGAAATAAAAATACTGTTTTTAAAGCTGCTCATATAATCTTTTAGGGGAGAATGATTATGTTACGCCTGCCTGCCGCTATATCCATTTTTACAATTCTGTTTTTTGTTTTCGGTCTCATTGGAAATATTTTAATTTCTAATCCGACATTTTCTGATGAAGCATTTGCGCAACAGAAAAAGGTGGTAAAGAAAAAATCCAAAAAGAAAATAGTCATTAAAAAGAACGACGGCAAGATAACGATCAAGAAAAAAGTTGAGACCAAAAAAGTAGTTAAGAAAAAAGGTGGCGGAAAAAACAATGGCCTCCCTAAGAAAATTCGTGAACTGGAAGCTGGTCTTTCTGCATTACAAACTCAGGTCAATAATATCAAATTAACTCCTGGTCCTCAGGGTGATCCCGGTCCGGCAGGCCCAGCAGGAACTCCCGGCACAAATGGTTTAGCAGGTGCTGATGGAGCAGTTGGTCCAGAAGGTCCAACAGGTCCGGCAGGCCCAGCAGGAACTCCCGGCACAAATGGTTTAGCAGGTGCTGATGGAGCAGTTGGTCCAGAAGGTCCAACAGGTCCGGCAGGCCCAGCAGGAACTCCCGGTGCAAATGGTTTAGCAGGTGCTGATGGAGCAGTTGGTCCAGAAGGTCCAACAGGTCCGGCAGGCCCAGCAGGAACTCCCGGAGGTACATCGAATGTACATTATGTATCTGCTTTCATACCTGATCCACATACACACAGTGGATATTTAATCGGACGGCAACTCACATTCAACAAAGAAAGTGAAACTTCCCTTTTGAGAGTTTTATATTCGGACAATATGAGGGTGATTACAGGTTCAGTAGCCGCTCAATGGAGGATTCATTTAGATGATGGGCCTACAAATATTTATGCAACATTATATGGAGGGGGAGTCAACGTTCATCGACAAACTGTGGTAACAGGCTACCTAGAAAATGTGTCAGCGGGAATTCACACATTGAAAGTAGCAATTGGTGAGCATGGTGGAGGGTCAGACCCAGACACAGGGTGGGAGTCCCCTTTCCTTTTACAAGTTGAAGAGATTGAGCCACCTTCAACCAGTAATGATGGGTTCACTAAATTATTACTTCATGCCGATGGCAACGGTAATGAGTTTGCAGACAGCTCTGCGTCCAGCCATACACTAACGGCTACTGGAAACGCGTTAAATTTTCACCTCCTTAGCAAGTTTGGTAAAAGTGCAGTCTTTGATGGAGTAGGGGATACTATTTCTCTTCCAAATTCCCCTGATTTTGATTTTGGCAGTGGAGACTTTACCATCGACCTTTGGGTTTATTTGAATAATCTGAATCCCGGTGATGGCAGTAACGATCCCGTCGGTTTTATTACCCAGGGAACTGATGGAGCCAACTTTAATAATTTACAGGCTAAAGACAATGGTGAATTGCAATTCGGTCAATATGTCAACAACACGACTACTGACCCGGGTGCCATCCTTCTCAGAAGTCCTCCGGGAGAGGTGGTCCCCGGCCAGTGGTATCATGTGGCAGTAGTGCGAAACGGGAATAATTTTCGACTTTACAAGAATGGTCAGGTGGTTGACGAAACCACAGATAGCGATCCTTATATTGCACGGCCTGGAAATTTGACTATTGGTACTTATTTTGGAACTTCTTTGAACTATGGATTACTTGCTGGGTTTATCGATGAGTTGCGAATCTCGAAAGGTATTGCTAGGTGGACTTCTAACTTTACCCCACCGACTGCACCTTATACGAGAGATTGATCAAGGAAGCTTGTAATAATTGGAGTGTCGTCATAGGTGGCCTGAGTAACAAGGCCATTGTGCATTATGCTATTGCGCCATAACAAACGATCTACACTTAGCCCATCCCCCCAATCTATTGGCGGGGGCTGGGCTTTTTGTTATGGGGCAAAATCGCAGTGTCCGCTATTGGCCGAAAACGGACGTTCTTAATAATTCTTCTTCGTGCTAATTTTACTTACTTAAAGTTTAGGGAAATTAGTGGGAACCGGGGATTTTAGAATCCCTTTCAATTCTTAATCTTTTTAAATACAAAAGTTCCATGGCGTTTGTCTTAAAGCCTTTGATATAGGGTTTGACCATAAGGTTCTGAGCGGTGACAAATAAGGGGATCATTGGGACTTCTGTTTCGGTAAGTAATTCCTGGGCTTGGTCATAAACCTTTTGTCTGTCCTTTGGGCTCTTCAATGTCGAACCCAAAGCAACAAGCTTGTCGAACTCCGTATTCGCCCATCGAAGCCGGTTGTTGCCGCTGGTGCTGATAAAAAGATTCATGAAATTGTCTGGGTCGGGGAAGTCGGCTCCCCATCCCAAACGAAAAATTTGTGGTGGGTCGAGATCCAATCGACTTAAAAAAACTTTCCATTCCTGGCTTTCAAGTTGAATATTTATATTGAGGTGTTTTTTCCATTGCTCTTGGAGGAATCCCCCTATCAATTTATGCACTTCACTGCCGGTATTGAAAACAGCAGTTACTTCTGGAAAACCTTTACCCTCTGGATAGCCGGCCTTGGCAAGTAAAGACCTGGCTTTTTCTGGATTAAATTTTGAGCCAATGGACTCGTTATAGCCAAACATTCCTTTAGGTATCCACGATGACGATGGCAGTTCTCCACCTTTCAATATTTTTGGGATTAATGATCGATTGACCGAATGAGCAAGCGCTTGTCTTACCAAAACATTATCGAAGGGAGGCTTTTGAATATTAAAACCGTAGTAATAGCCTCTCAACTGAGGTTTGTTTCTGTACTCAGCATTTTTTTCGTAATGTGGAATTGCGATGGGAGGTAATTCGATGTAATCCATTTCTCCCGTTTCATAGAGCGTTAACGCAGTGGTGGGTTCCTGAACAACAAAAATATGAACCTCATTTATTTGAGGTCTCCCCTCATAATGTTTTGGGTTAGCTTTTAAAACCAATTTATATTCGTGCTGCCATTCCTCCAATAGATAGGGGCCATTGGTCACTGTGTTTTCAGGCTCAGTCCATTGGTCTCCATATTTTTCAATAATGTCCTGACGAAGAGGATAGGTCACCATAAAGGTGGTGATGCTTGGAAAATAAACAACAGGTTTTTTTAGGGTTACTTCGAGAATACTTTCAGTAACTGCGCGGACCCCGACCTGATCGCTGTTTTTTAGGATGCCTGAGTTGTATTCAGATGCATTTTTTATGTCAAAAAGGAAATAGGCATATTGTGCGGCTGTTTCCGGTGCCAGGAGTCGTTTCCAGGAGTATTCAAAATCTCGAGCTGTTACTCTTTTCCCGTCGCTCCAAAAAGCATCTTCCCTCAGATAAAAAGTGATGGTGCGGCCTTCGTTGGAATATTCCCATCTTTTTGCGATGGCCGGAGTTGGGTTTAAATCCGAATCGTACTGGGTTAGTCCTTCCATCAAGTTGGTTAGGACGGTGAAAGAAACACTATCTGTCGCGAGCGTTCCATCCAGGGTGGGCGGCTCATTTTTAATGGACATCCTGAAAATTGAGAGGTCGGGTTCTTTTGAGCAACCCGAAAAAGCCAAAAGAACAACGCATGCAAGCAGCAGTTTAGAAAAAAAAGAATGGGAGCAAGTGGGCATAAAAAAATTAGGGGCTTGTTGTATCTATCAGTAAAATACAGCAATATGCTGATATTATTGAACGAAATAGGACCGGGTCATTGCGTTTGTTTAGGCTCAAAATTGTTTCGTTGCGGGCCATTTTATATATTTAAGGGGCATTTTCACAATAAATAAGCTGGATTGTCCCTTAAATAGAATATGACTGAATAGAAAAGGCTGAAATCATCATTTATCTCTTTACTTTTCAACTCACCTTTATAAAATGAACCCTTTTACTTTTAAGCGGATATAACATGGGCGAAGACATCTCCTATATCAGGAAGTGGATTAAGCGGGGTTTGAGCAAAGATAAGAAAACTCTCGATTTTTCCAATAAGGGAATCGACAACTTAATGGCTGAAGAATTGGCTGAAAATGTCGCTCTCCCCGATATTGAGATTTTGTTTTTGCATACAAATAAAATAAAGGACCAGGGGCTTGAGGAATTGGCAGATTCCGAATTTTTTGAGCCCTTGAAAGAGTTATGGCTTTACGAAAATAAGATAGGTGATGATGGCGCAGTTGCCTTGGCAGAGTCGGATAACGTACTCCAATTGAGATATTTAAGTTTGTACACGAACCGAATTGGAGACGAAGGTGCTGTTGCCTTGGCAAACTCCAAAAGCCTGAAAAATTTAGAGACCCTTGACTTATCATTCAACCGCATTGGTGATCGAGGCGCAGAAGCATTGGCAAACTCTACTTGCTTAAAAAACCTTAAAGTTTTACACATTGATGCTAATAAAATTGGATTTGCAGGAATGCAGGCATTTGCTGAACTTCCAGGCTTAAAAAGTCTTCAAACTTTAAACCTTACCTATAATCTGGTTGATCCGCGAGGTCTGGCACTTTTAGACGATTCGGAACGCTTGCAGGGCTTACCCAATGTAAAGACAGACATTCTCAAGGCTGAAGACTAGTTCATGGCAAAAATAAATAAAGAATCAAATTTCATACAAAATTTAAATAAACAACTGGTTCGCAAAGACCCGAATTTGAATTTGAGTTATGAGCGTATGGGTGATGCGGGAATCGCGTTTGTTTGCCGATCGAAAGATCTTTCTCATGTCAGGCGGCTTGACTTAAGTTGGAACGAGATTTCTGACATGGGTCTTAAAGAGCTTGCGGCATGTAAAACCCTGATCAATGTGACCCACCTGATTTTGAACTCGAATGACATTGGTGATGACGGTGTTGAGGGTCTAAGTTCGAGTGATTTCTTGCCTAAATTAAAAGCCCTGGATCTAGCTTTCAATCGCATCACTCAGTTTGGGGCTATGAGTCTTGTGAAATCTCCAAAGTTGCGAAACTTGTATTTGCTGGATTTGGAAATGAACAATGTCGGGAAAAAATTATCTAATAAATTCCCTGATGGCACAGCAATTCCTGAACTAAAAATTCTGAACCTTAGGAAAAATAAAATCGGAAACGATGTGATTGTGGACTGGGCGCAGTCTGGAGGTTTCGAAGGTTTGGATCATTTAAACCTTGGATGGAACGAGCTTTCTGATGAGGGCGCAAAGGTTCTTGCCAATTCTCCTACATTAAGCCAGTTGCGCACTTTAATTCTTGATTCAAATCATATTGGAGATTCGGGTTCATTGAGTTTGGCAAATTCCAAGAATCTAGCGAATTTGAAAAATCTCAATATGGCTGACAATAATTTTAAATCGGATGGTGAATCGGCCTTGTTGGATTTGCGAACGCGAAACTTAGTAGACAAGCTCGGAGAAGATAAGGGCCTGAACTTAAATGTTCTGTATTTAAGAAATAAGGATCTTAAAGCATTGTCTTTGTATCAAAAAATGGAAGAGGTTTTATCTCTTTCATTGCGCGAAAATTTGTTCAACCATCAAGGGCTGGGTGAGCTGGCAGCTTCTTCTTTTGTGAAAAATATTAAAAGCCTGAATCTTATGGACAACTCAATTGGGGATAAGGGTGTTTTTCTATTGAGTGAATCCGAATCCATGTCGCAGCTAGAGGTTTTGAATCTGGAAAATACAGAGCTGACGTCTACAGGGATTTTAGCTTTGGCGCAGTCGCCTTATTTAAAAAATTTGCAGGAATTGAATCTCAATGGCAACTCAATCGATAGAAAAGGTTTTCTTTTTCTATCCAGCTCCGAAAATTTTAAAAACCTAAAAGTTTTAAAAATTTCTGGAATTTCCATGGGAGACGAAGGATTCCAGTTTATTATCAATTCCAGCTCGTTGAAGCAACTTGAAGAGCTGGAAGTTGCTGGAAATTCCATTTCAAAAAATAGCTTATCGATGTTGGCAAGCTCCCCCATTCTTCCTCACCTTAAAAAACTAGACCTTCGCAGAAACAGCCTCAAGGATACCGATCAAATATATTTGGCTAAATCGCCCGAATTTAGCAATTTAAAATCCATAAGATTTTAATTGCTAAATTAGAGAATCACGCGGATTTATTGATTTACTTGGGGTTTTCTAATATAATTTCTTAGTATCTTTCTTTTTTATTCCAGCTTTCTATCTGAATTAGATGAAGCTTAAAGGGTTTTAAATTCATGAGAATTGGATGTGTTTATTCGATTGAAAATTATTGTTCAATCGACAAGCCATTACGGTCACCCATGGAAATTCCGTTTGGGATTTCCATAATTGCCACTGTTTTAAAAGTTGCCAAACATGATGTTGATTTGTTTGTCATTAGTCCTGTCACCCCGGTCAGAAAAATCCTGGAAGAATATATTAAAGAAAAAAAGCCGCAGTTATTCTGTCTGTCGGCTGTATCTTCCCAGTTCCCCCCTATAGAAAGAGTTGCGGCGCTGATAAAGGAGATTGACCCTGATATTTTTGTGATTCTTGGGGGACATCATGCCTCTTTAGCTCCAGAGCAAGCCATTGAATGTGCGAATTTGGATGCCATCTGCGTGAGCGAAGGAGATGGCCCGGTTGTTGAATTGGCAAAGCAACTGGAAGAAGGTAAATGGCCATCTGGCATTTCAAATATTTGGATACGACACCCCAAAACGGGAGAAGTTGAAAGAAATCCCACAGCCCCCTTTAACGAGGATCTGGATACGATTCCTCATGTTGATCGTACCCTTTGGGAACCGTGGGTCGCCAATCCGAATGAAGAGGCCTCTATATTGGTAGGGCGGGGTTGCCCTTATAAATGTACCTACTGTTCAAACCATGCCATGGAGGAATTGGCAGAAGGCCAATATGTCCGTTACCGTTCATCTGAGGATATGATTTCAGAAATCGAATATTTAACAAGACAGTACCCTCTAATGCGACATATATATTTAGAGATTGAAACGGTGGGCGCCGACATCGTGAAAGGCATAGATCTGTTTGAGAAGTTGGCAGAATACAATAATGCTAGAAAAGAAAAGTTATCTTTTAGAATTAATTTAGCTCTTCATTCCAATTTTGTTCGGATCGAAGAAAAGTACAGGAAGTTTTTAGAGCTTTGCCAGAAAGCCAATGTGACTGCGTTGAATGTAGGCTTGGAGTCGGGATCTTACCGTGTGCGCCGTGAGATACTTCGTCGACCCAGATACACTAATGAAGAATTGGTTGGGTTTTGCCGAACCGCCAGGGAGTATGGCGTAGCAACATCCCTTCTGGTTCTAATGGGTGTGCCTGGAGAAACTTTTGAAGATTATATGGAAACGGTGGGAGTTGTGCGCGATCTGCAACCAGAAGACGTTCAATTATCTATTTTCTATCCTTACCTTGGCACAGACCTCTATAATGTTGCAGTTGAGCATGGGGTGATACCTGCTGGTGGAACCGAAGAAAGCAATGAAAGACACCGAGCTACATTAGATCTTAAAGATTTTCCGAAGTGGCAAATTCAATTTGAATTCATTTATTTTTGGTTGCGTTGTTTTAAGGGGCATTGGTCCGCAGATAAAATTTTCCTTAAAATGTTAAGGGCATTTTTATTACGCTTCACCAATCTCTCTGCACTAGCCCGTTATCTGATCGTGAACAATCGATTCTGTAAGTATATTTTTAAGACTTATATGGAAGGCCCGAAAAGGGTTACCGGAAAAAAAGAGGACTCGATTGGAACTCTCGCCTCCTACCACACGGGCGAATTGTGATGATCAACTTTATGGGTTGCTAATTTTTTCGCTTTTCGTAATGGCCCTGAAATAAGATCGAATTGAAACAGGAAAAAACCAAGCCATCCCTCTTTTGGACAAGGAACCAATCATTTTCCAGAAACTTCCTCCTAGCTCTCTGTACGCTTTCCATTGGACCTGAAAAGCTTCTTTGATCATAGTGCGCTCTTTTTCTGCTGTGATAGAGGTTTCGTGAAGGCGATACACTCCTAGGACTTCATCTAAATTACGACATTCCCCTTCTTTCAATAAGCGTATCCATAGATCGTAGTCATGCGCAATGATTAGCTTTGGATCATACCCCCCAGCTTTTAAGAGTAAAGGTCTTCTAATAAATGTAAAGCTATGTGGTATAGGATTCATAAAACATAGACTATTTCTGATTTCACGATCCGTTTCTATAAATGAAAAACTTTGTGGATAAAGGCTTCCTTTAAACAGTTCCTCAAACCTTGAACTACTGAAGACCACATCTTGATTCTGGCTCATAAACTCAAAGTGTTTTTCAAGCCAGTGAGGATGAACATAATCGTCTGCATCGAGATGTGCAATTAGGTCTGTGCGACATAGAGATATCCCTTTATTTAGGGATTTTGGAATTCCTAAATTTTCTTGGTGAATAATGCGTAGGCGGGGGTCGGTATATTGCGCAAGAATATCAGGGGTACGGTCAGTCGATCCATCATTAAGAATTATGTATTCAAAATCCTGAAAAGTCTGACTAAGAATGCTGCTAATACATTCTTCTAGAAACGCTTCTCCATTGTATACGGATGTGACGACTGAAACCTGGGGCATGCGGTACCTAATAGAAGCTACGGAGTAGCATGAAGGAATATAAACCCGTTGAAAAGGGTCGGGGCATTCAAGTTAGCATTCTTCAGTTTTTTGTGAGAACGGACCGACTTAAAAATCACGCTAGGCTTTGCGCTTCTAAATGTTTGCTTGAAAATGAGACATTCTTTTCTCTGACATGATCAAAAGCTTTCATTACAAATTTTTTCAAGGCGTTAATGTCTTGAGTCTCCATACATTTATTCATGCCTTCAAGAAAAGAATAGATAACATCACCGAATTCTTTTGGGGAGAGTTCAGGAACTTTCAGGTACAAATAATGCACGAAATTATTTGTTGTAGATGAGATGAATTCGTATGGACCAAAACAATTCAGGCAGGCATCTATTTCCAGGTTTTCAGGCTTTGTATGCTGCTGACGAATCTTTTCGGCTTGTTCTCCATCCCAAAGTTCATCCAAAGAGGAACTCATGATATCACCAGCAGTAATTTCTCCGTTATAGTCTCTACAGCATAAAGTCATTTTCCCATCATATGTAAAATACGAATTTGTGAATGGTTGACTGCAGGGGACAGTAGACCGAATGAGATGGTTGAAGGGAAAAGAATCATAAAGGTAATTGTCATTCTTTTTCCCATCATTTAAGGAGTTTAATGTGGTCACCAATCCAAAGGTAATGTCATGGCTAGATACATATTTATCGAAAACATCAAAATAGGAACGTATTTCAAAAATATTGTTCATATTAAGAATCGAATCTATGGTTAGGCCAATTCGATAATGTTTTCTTCCCTTGTTTATTCGATGAATTATATCTAAGGATTCGATAAGCTTGTCAAATGATCCTCCGACCCGAATTGTTTCAAATGTTTCTTTTGTTGCTCCGTCAGTAGAAACCCGGATGTCGGTGATCATTTTTGGGAACTTGCGGTATAACGTTTCCATGCGTTGTGGGTATTGCGCATTAGTACTGAGCCAAACTTTAAAATCATGTTTTTTAGCAATTTCAATCAGGGTTGCAATATCTTTATAGAGGAAAGTTTCCCCAACTGTGTGCAGGCCTGCTCGGTCAACCCCATTGGCCATTAGTTCTGTGATTACACGCTCAAATACCTGCGCAGACATGAGCCCTTCAGGACGAGATTGAAATTTTGTATTGCACATTAAACAGTTAATATTACAGGCATTGGTGATCTCGATCAAAGCCGATTGGGGCTTGGCATGTTTTTTAGGTTGCCAGTTCAAATCGATGTTATCCAAACACTCGCGGACCTTGCCGACATAACTCTCAGCCTTCCAAGAACTACTAATTGTTTGTTGGGCTCTTTTGATCAGGTAGCGAGCGGCGGGATATTCGCGAATTTTATTTTTAATTTTTGTCAGCATAAAAGTCTTAAGAACAAAAAACTGGAAGAAGAAGCCTGATGGGAAAAACTCTTTATTAATAATAACTTGTATTGCTATAAGTGTTTTCCAGAATACCTTGCAGGCCTATTTCTGTCAATACCCCCTAAGCCAAATCCGTGGGGTCTTTAATTTTTAGAATTGGGGTTCAATTTATTTTTCAAGGTTTTCTCACGTAACACAACCAGTTCTTGCGTCCAATCCCTTGAAAAATTATCTGAAGAGGTAAAAAAATAATCTTTAATTTTATCTGCAGCGGCTTTTGTTTTGGGCATTCCCCACCATTCCTCAATGGTTTCATATTTTTCATTCAAAAAAGAAGCCGCTGACTCTGCTGTGGGATGAAAAATTCCAACACTTTGGAGTTTTTCAAATAAGTCTCTCACCTCATCAAGGACAAAATATTGTTCAATATCAAAAAACAGGATTACAGGAATGCCGCTATATAGTGCTTCCAGCCATGTTGTGGATATGTGATCCGTAACATAAACTCTATTTGACTCTAAAGATTTATAAAACTGTTGGGTAGAGTCAAACCTAATATTGCCTCCAGTTAAATTTAGCCAGCGTTCTTTGTAACGCCAACCGAACTCCATCGGATAAGGTCGCAGCACAAAAAACTTTTGAATAATTTTATCAAGGTTAGAATAAAAATTTTGTTGGTCAATAATTTTCCTTGAAAAGTCATCAGAATTTTCAGCTTCATAACGAAAAATGAAGCGAGTAAAGCGTTGCGAAACAAATAAAATATTTGTAGCACTATCTCTGGTTTTTATAACTTTTTTGCATGAGGCCAGCTTTTCTAATTTTGTTGAAGGTAAAAATTTTCCAGAAATAGACTTCTCTTTCCATCGATAAAATTTGTCTCCATTTAGTTTTTCGAAATACTCCGAACATCTAAATTCTTTTTTTTGGAAATTGTAGTTTCCGCCATGTTGAAATCCTATGATTTTGTTTCCATTTTCGATTGCTCGGCTAGCCAAAATTTTATACTCTTCATTTTGAAAAAAACCACCTGCCGACCCCAAAACAGGTGCCATTTCTAGTTTGGACATTTTTTTACTATAGGCAGTAAAGCCTTCCAAAAGGCTTAACGGGAAATAATTTTCTAATAGTTTATTTGCCACCAAATCAAACTTATCTTTTTCTAAAATTTTTAAAGATTTTCTCAGGGCGGGGTCTTTTTCTAAATCAGGTAAGCTTTCGAGAAAAATCCTGCTGGGAATTATAAGGACTTTCCCCAGACTGCGTAAAAGGATCTCGACAGCATTTTTTAGTGGGAAGAAACCATCGGCGACAACCAAGGGTTTTCGGTGTTCTATCCACCAACCAAATATCGAATTTATCAACGGGCGAAATATAGGAAAAATAATATTTTTAAGACTTTTGTCTTTAACATCTGTGGGTGTTAAATTATCATCGGGAATCAGGTCGGTGCAGGGTTCTACATTTATTCCAATAGCTTTAGCGACATCACAAAAAATAAATTGATTAAACTTATCTTTATTACAGCTTCCAACAAAGTCGAAGGTGGTTGATACAGTTGGGTTGTTTTCTTTAATGCATTTTAAAAATACATTGCCTAACTGTTCTCGTGCATTTTCTAACTTGTTCACCCTGTCATAAATAACTGAGGTGAAATGCAATAACCAGGAATCAAGAAGGATTCCCCATGCCTTTTCGCTATAATTTATATTTAAGCCTAGATTTAATTCCGTTGATAACTCTTTTCGATAGCGAGTTACTCGTTCAAGGACAAACTGGTGGCTTTTAATTTGGTATTCACGAGATCTCCAAGGGCCATCTAATATAATAGGGTTTATGGACTTTAACTCATTAGCATCAAGATAATCAGGTATGCTGTCAGATATAAAAGCTAATTTTGATTTTGTATCCCAGCATCCCTTGCAATTACTAACCGCAAGGCAAATTCTATTGTTCATTAGAAAAATCCCAATTTGGTTTGGAAGAGTGGGGATATATGCAGGGGAGTATTATCATTCTTGAATATGTTCGGGCAGAGGCTTGTAGAAAAATATGGGGCAATATCCTACCATTTATCGCAACAGATTTTCCCATTATTCAAGATCATCAAGTGTAAGAGGTTTCCCTTTATTGAGGTCAATGGATGCAGTTTTTCCTATCACCTGATCAAGAAATTTTGGGGGCAAGCCAAACCCTGGGCGAATACTCTTTACGTTTTCTTTAGTTATAATTTCCCCCGCCTTGATATCATGGACAACATATAGTGAACGTCTGAACTTAATATTTTCCTGTTCACTTTTTTTGTTATCGTAATTTGCGTAACCGAGAGACCTCCACGCCACCTTGGTGTCTTGGCATAAATTTTCAAGGTCTTTTGGTTCCAATGAAAAACTGTCGTCCGGCCCACCCCCATTTCGGTCCAACGTAAAGTGTTTTTCTATAATGGATGCGCCCATTGCAATGCTAGTTATAGCTGTGGTATTTCCCAGCGTATGGTCGGATAGGCCGGTTACTAAACCAAATCTCTCAATCAGATCGGGAATAACCCGCAGGTTATAATCTTCTGCTGGCGCAGGATATCCACTCACACAATGTAAAATAGAGAGTTCTTGGCAACCTCCCTCACGTGCTGTATCTAATGCTTCTTGAATTTCATCGACATTTGCCATGCCAGTAGAAAGAATCATCGGTTTTCGGGTCGCCGCAACGTATTTGATCAATGGTAAGTCGACCAGTTCGAAAGAGGCGATCTTATAAGCTGGGGCATTCAGGTTTTCAAGTAAATCTACGGCCGTAGTATCAAATGGGGAACTGAAGATTGTGATTCCTATCTTACGCGCAAATTCAAACAATGGTGCGTGCCATTCCCATGGCGTATGTGCTTCTCCGTAAAGGTCGTAAAGCGTTCTTCCGTTCCAGAGTCCTCCCTGGATAAGAAAATCCTTTGCATCACAATCAATGGTTATTGTATCGGGCTTGTAGGTTTGAAGCTTGACGGCATTGGCTCCAGATTTTTTTGCTGCCTCAATTAATTTGCGGGCAGTTTCCAGGTTTCCATTATGGTTTGCAGAAACCTCGGCAACGATATAAGGAGGTTCATCAACCGCAATGCGTCGACCTTCAATAGATATGTAGCTAGAATTTAGTGTCATGAATTATCGTTGCAAATTTGTTTCCACTCGTGAGCCAATATACCAAAGCACACTATGTTATGAAAATTTTGTCCGTCAAAATGCTGGTTTTTTAATATTCCTTCTTGTTTAAATCCCAGGCTAAGATGGAACTTAATTGATCGGTCATTAAAACCCAATGCCCTTCCACAAACTTTATGCAGACCAAGGTCATCGAAGGCATAGTCCAGAGCAGCTAATCCCAGCTTTCTCCCAGTTCCTTTTGGTGCATCAGGAGCCAGATAGAATCCCCAGTTTGCCACTAAACCTGTGTTAAGCTGACTAAAGTTTACCGATCCGGATGGCACTCCTCTGACCTCAAAAACCAAAAGGTGGCGATGCTTTTCCTGGGAAACCTTATTAAACCAATTACGATGTTCATCAATAGTTATTTCTTTCTGAGAAAACATGAAGCGGCGAACATCTATATGGTTTCTCCACAGAAAAACCTGATCAATGTCCTGCTCATTCATTTTCCGGATTAAACCATTTTCAGCTTTTTTTTCAGACACGCAATTGCTCCAGATTTTGCAAAATAATTTCAAGCCCAGAACCATCTGTAATATTTTTAGATGCCTGGCTCATGCTTCGTAATTGTTCAGGATGCTGGCATAAGGTTTCGACGGCTTTCTTGATATCTTTAAACTCGTTTAAAAGTATCACAGCCTGTTTTTGTTTCAACGCTAACCCTATGGCCCGCTGATTTTCGGCCAGAACAAACATGAGAGCAGGTACACCCAGACAACACCGTTCCCATGAGGTACTCCCTGCGGCACCAATAGCAAGATCGCAGTCAGCCATTAGCTGGGCCATATTCTCTACATTTATCTTAATTTCTGTTGGCCAGGTTAATTTTTTAACCTGTTCGCGAACACTATTTAACCAAGGTGCATTTTCACCCATCACTACCGTGATGCGGCAATTGGGTGGTAATGAACTAGTTTGTAATGCGCCAAGTATTAAACCGGTAGAGTTGAACTGATCAATGCCACCCATGCCAATCAGTAAATGTTCCATTTTAAAATTTACTCGCCGGTTTAAGCTATATTCGCGTAATTTTGAAAATTCAGGACGTAATAAAGCATATTTAGAGCCTGTGAAAAAAACACAATCTTTAGGAGCCAAGTCTCTGTATTTTTCTTCATTTCGATCCAAGGTCTGGTCTAACAGTAAATCACAATCGTGCAGACGGTCTGCAAGGTCATCGATTACCATTATTCTGCTGGCAAATTTTCGCATAGCGTTTTCCCAATGATAATCCAACGAATAGTGATCAACGATCAACCAATCAAATTGTTTTCCCTTTAGGGCTATTTGAGTTTGGGTTATGTCTGTTTGCCAGCGTTCTCCCAACCAGTTTACATGGGGAGGGGTTTGTTCCAAATCCATTTCTGGTTTTATGGCTTGTGTGGCTGGAGGCATCCAGTGGAGACAATGTCCTTCAGCGACAATACGGTCTCCGAGATGTCCAGTAAAAGGCCTGCAGATAAATGATACCTTTGCACCTTTTTCCCTAAAAGCATTTGCAAGTGTGATGCAACGCATCACATGCCCGATTCCAATATGTGTGGCTGCATCTGTGCGTACGGCTACATGCATATAATCTCAGTTTAGTCGCTTAAAACTGTCATGACATTCTGGTCCTTTCAGGAGAGATTTGATATCTCGTCCTTCTTCACATTCTTGGATGAGGCCAAAAATGGGATCTAGGGCTTCAAAGAAGTTTGAAACCAAATCGGGGGAATGTTCAATACACACATAAACGCTATTGCCCGCTAAAAAACCTTTTTCCAGCATTTGCTGTGTTATTAATGTTTTGTAGGCTAATGTTTTCGAACTATTAAATGTGAAGTGGGTGAGTGCTGGTATTCCGCCGGTAGTAATGGAAAGATCATATTTCTTGGCCAATTTTTTCCATCTGGAAGTTATATCCTTGCCAGTTCGGGTAATTTTTTCCCATGACTTCTCTTTTTCCATTACTTCAAGCGTTTTGAGTGCAGCAGTAGGACCTATACGCTCTGTCCAAAAGGTGCTGCTAATGAAAGTAGACTGAGCCGCCTCCATAATTTCTCTTTTTCCAATCACAGCTGTGATTGCATAACCATTACCCATTGCTTTTCCAAACACAGCCATGTCAGGTTCGACACCGTAAATTTTGTGTAAACCACCCAAGCTTTGTCTAAAACCAGATGTGCATTCATCAAAAATCAAAACAATATTTTTCTCGGAGGCAAGTTTTCGAACCTTATGTAGAAAATTATCTTCTGGGCCCATGTTTCGCGAAACTTCCATTTTGATGACCCCGATGTCCTGTGTTCTGACTAAATTTTCGAGTTCGCCAAAATTGTTATAATTAAAAGGATGAACAGAGCCGCGAAGATTTTCCGGTACACCCTTGGGATCCAGTCCGGGAAGAAGATGGCCGCCTAAATTTTCTTGATCTTCAAGATTGGCTGAAAGATACCAGTCATGCCAACCATGGTAACCACAAACCGCAATTTTTTCTTTACCTGTTGCGGCGCGTGCTATTCGAATGGCGATAGCATTTGCCTCACCTCCTGAACGAGCAAAACGTGCCATGTCTGCCCATGGGTGAAGTTCTATCAACTTTTCAGCAAGATAAACTTCTTCTGGGCAATTTAAAGTAGTCATATTGCCCTTATCCACAACCTTGCTTACTTCTTCATCCACCTCTGGATGACCGTATCCAAGAATATTGGTACCAATGCCCATCATAGACATATCAATAAATTCATTTCCATCCAGATCCCAAACTTTACATCCCTTGGCCTTACTAAAATAAGTAGGCCATTGTTCGGGAAGAAACATCTCGGCACGTTTGGATAACAACATATTTCCCCCAGGTATCACCCTTTTAGCTCGCTTCCAGAGCTTCTGACCGTTGCCTAGACAGAACCCTTCATTGCGAGATAAATGAGCGTTAGGCATAAACCACTCTGGGTTCTTTTTATTTAAGGCCAGAACATCAAGCCAGCAAAAGTCGAGGCGGGGATGAAAATGTTCGAAAACTTTTTGCACCACTTCAAAATCCTCTGGCTCATCAATTGTCCAGCGTTTCTTGGAGTGATCTTTGTTATATGCAAGATTGACCTGGGAAAACTTTTTAGACTCACGAATGAAATAGGTGACATGCTCTCGTTCTTGGGGTTCCTTGGCAATATTCCATGTTGTTTCCAGTGCTTGAAAAGTGAACGCCTCAATATCCAGGCCATCTGGGTAAGTTGGTGGAGTAACATTGGATGCATAGTCAACATGGGAATTTTGGAACTTGGTTAAAACTTCGTCAACAATAGTGGGGTCAATCAAGGGACAATCACCGGAAATACGTACAACGCTATCCGCTTTAAATTTTTTTGCTGCCTGATAATACCGGTCGAGAACATCATCTTCACTTCCTCTAAAAACGGGATAGCCTAATCCAGCAACATATCTTTCCAGAGGATCGTTGCAAGGGTCTTCCGAGGTGGCGAGTACAATCTGGTCAATAAGTTTTGCATTGGAAAGCCTCTTAAGTAAAAGACCGATCATAGGTGTGTCGCAGATCGTTCGCATTACCTTATTGGGGAAGCGAGTGGAGTTCATGCGGGCCTGTAAAATAGCAATTGTCTTCAAGCAAATACCCTTTAAAAAAAACAGATTCTAACCTTTTCTTTGGATTTCTCTAGCGATAAGGAAAGTTTATATTTAATAAGATAACCGTAGATGTCGAAAATTCCATTGTTTTTACTTTAGAAATTTGCTCATTAAAATCCAATCTTCTAATTTTCTATTTAGTAAGTAATGTTGTTTGCATACCGCTTCAATTATAAAGCCACTTTTTTCAAACGCTCTTTGGCTTCCAATATTTGATCCATAACAACCTGCTGTTACCTTGCGTAGTAAAAGCTGGTTTCTAGCAATTTCCAGCATCAAATTAATGGCTTGGCTGCCAATTCCTTTTTCCCAGGCATTTTTATCTCCAATCATTATACCAATTGGACTAAGTCCATGATTCTTATCAATCGGTCCAATCTTGATATTTCCGACATGCCGGTTAAGCAAATGGCTAGTTATGCCAAGGAATAAATTATTTGGTGAGTCCAGCGTGGCCTGAATAAATTTTCTAGTTGATTCTATGGTATGTTTTGTAAATCGGCACTCCAAGTATTGGTTGACTTGAGGGTCATTCAGCCAAGATACATAATCTGGAGTAACATGATCTGGTTTCAACAAAAATAAACTGATGTGAGAATTTTTCGCAAGTGATCCTAATTCGATTTTCATATCAATTATCAGTCCTGATCAGGATCCGTATTGTTCGATTGAATGTGGGCTTAAATGAGGTTCTGGTTTGCAATACGAAAAATTTAATAGCCACTGATCTCCAGTGAGTCCCTTAAAATTCCTAAAAGTATATTATCTATCATAACTTTGCCCATTCAGTGGGGTCAATTAGATCTACGTCTGCGCATTCAATACTTTCTGGAAATGCGCTAAGACTTAGGTTGTCTGTGGCAATAATTTTTTCCAGTTGTTGCAAGCTATCCACACCAACCACCACACGCGTAATTTCACTTTCCGATAAGGCAAAGCCCAGGCAAGTTTGAAGGGCGGTTGACTTATGTTCAACCAACCACCTATGCCAATCATCCCACAAGGATTGCCACCGATTAAACTTATCATGTCTCTTGCCAGTTTCCATCAATAACAAACCCTGAAGAAAAACAGAACGAACATGAACTTCAGAGCCAAATTGATTGAGCCGGGCCAACCAACCTGATGAAACCAGGCGGCGATCAAGAATATTGTATGGGGCCTGTATCAGGTCGAACTTGTAATATGGCCAAAGAGCGTCTAACTCATCTGGACTATAAACAGATATACCAATTTTCTCAACCTTACCCTGTTCTCGAGCGTCAACCAATGCTCTATAAAGAACCTTACCTTGAGGGCCAAGAAGTTGCTGTGGACGATGAAGTAAAAGTCCGTAGATATTGGGAACTTTTAGCCTATCCAGTGATCTAATTAAAGATTCTTCTAGCCAGGAGGCAACGTTACTGCAATGCTCAGGAATTTCCGGTAGTTTCGAAATAATTTTCCATTGCTGGACACCTGCTTCCCCGAGACGTTCCTCGCTTTCTCCATATTCCATAGCGGTGTCGAGGGTATCGATTCCGCTGGCCCAGGCTCGACTTAAGATTTTAGGGATTTCTTCGCGGCTCACTTGCCCGGTTTTATTTGCGATTCCGTAAGGGATACCAAACTGAACAGTGCCAAGAGCTAGGCGGCTAATCATAGTTTAACTTTTGCTCAAAATCAGCGAGCACCTTTTTTACTCCAAACCTTTTGGTTTTAAGCACAGGCAGTTTTAAAATCAGAAGCCTGCAAGGTTATTGAATTCAACGATTTCTTTAATTTTTAGAAAATGAGGGTTCTTGCCAGAATGATATTCGAAGTTTTTGTCAACCGGTCGACCTGCCTCTTTGAGCTTGTTGACTGAAAAATCAGTGATATTGCTAAACTGAATTGTTGGTTTGATCACAAAATGGTCATCAAATTCCAGAGTTAGATGAGAGTCATCGGCAGGGCACATGATTTCATGAATTTTTTCCCCAGGGCGGACACCAATTGTTTTTTGAGGAGTTTCTGGAGCCATGGCTTTTGCAAGATCCACTACTTTAATAGAGGGGATCTTGGGAATGAAAATTTCCCCTCCATTCATACGCTGAAAATTTTTTAATACAAAATTGACCCCCTGTGGCAAGGTTATCCAGAAACGAGTCATGTTTTCATCTGTGATGGGAAGGAAGTCAGAATTTTCATTAAGGAGTTTTTTAAAATAAGGTACCACTGAACCTCGTGAGCCGACCACATTTCCATAACGTGTTACTGAGAATCGTGTCCGACTTTTTCCGGTAATATTATTAGCCGCAACGAAGAGCTTGTCAGAAGCAAGTTTGGTCGCTCCGTATAAATTGATTGGGTTGGCAGCTTTATCGGTGGAAAGTGCCATTACGTTTTCAACTCGATTTGCCAACGCCGCTTGAATAACATTCTCAGCTCCATGGATATTGGTTTTAATGCATTCCATAGGATTATATTCAGCTGCGGGAACCTGTTTTAGAGCGGCTGCATGAATGACAAAATCCACCTCGCTCATTGCCTGCATAAGACGGTCTCGGTCACGGACATCGCCTAAAAAGTAGCGCATGCAATTATCATGAAAAATACTTTCCATTTCAAATTGTTTCAGCTCATCACGAGAATAAATAATTATCTTTTTTGGTTTGTAGTTCTTAAGAATTATTCGGACAAATTCTTTTCCGAAAGAACCGGTACCACCGGTTATTAAAATGGATTTATCGTTAAACATAATTTCTGGGGGGACCTATTGGGTGGAATTGAAGTCAACTGAAATAATAAAAATATAAGCCTTCAAATACTATTATAAAAAAAAAATCAGGCAAAGCAACCAACTACTTTGTTACGGGCTAAGTGTCTCCCTTATTTTTGATATGCGGCCAAAACTTTTTTCACCGCAAATATCACATCTTCAACATCATCGTCTGTCATGCCCGGCCACATGGGAAGGCTTATCAGGCGATGATACATGCTTTCTGCGATTGGCCAATCTCCTTTTTTGTAGCCCATTTTCTGGTAGTAAGCCAACCATGGGACGGGAATATAATGAACATTTACACCTATGTTTTCAGCACGTAATGCTTGGAAAATTTCATCCCGGTCTTTTGTTAAACTTTCCAGGTTCAGTTTAATAACATAGAGATGCCAAGAAGACTTGCTATCTGGAAATTCTGCAGGAGGTGTTAATTGCTTAATATTCGAAAAAGCCTCATTGTATCGCACTACAATTCTCCGCCTGCGCTCCAGCAACTTTGGAAGTTTCTGGAGCTGTGAAATTCCCAGGACAGAGTTTAATTCAGTTAGGCGATAGTTATATCCTAATTCTTCCATGTCATAAGTCCATGTACCTTGCTTTTGCCTTTGATGGTGGTCTCGATTTATTCCATGATTTCGGAACCGCCGAAGACGCTCGGCAAGCTTGGAATCATTAGTTACAACCAAACCTCCTTCTCCTGTAGTTATATGCTTGACGGGGTGAAGGCTAAAAGTTGTCATGTCGGCAATGGATCCAACTAAACGATTTTTATACGTGGCTCCCAAGGCATGTGCAGAGTCTTCAATTAAAATCAGATTATTATCTTTAGCGATTTTTCCAATAGCATCCAGGTTGACTGGCTGGCCAGAAAAATCTACAGCGATTATGGCTTTGGTTTTTGGAGTCAGGCATTCCTTTATTTTTTCAGGATCTATATTGAGCGTATCAGGTTCTACGTCAGCAAAAACAACCTTAGCTCCCTGATAACGAATGCAATTTGCAGTTGCCATAAAAGTCATAGGGCTTGTTATTACTTCATCGTCAGCCTCTACGCCTGCAGCATAAACAGCGCAGTGCAAACCTGCTGTTCCGCTATTAACAGCAACGCCATGAGCGGCACCCACTTGTTCGGCAAATAGTTTTTCAAACTCCATCACGCTTGGCCCTGTTGTAAGCCAGTCTGATTGCAGTACTTTGATAACCGCATCAATATCATTTTGCTCAACAAATTGTTTGCCATAGGGGAGGAGCTCCTCTCTAACAGGAGATCCTCCTTCTATCGCAAGCTTGCTGTTTTTAAGGGAAATACTATTTGTCATTTTTTAATTCCTATTGCATAGCGACATCCCTGAGTGAACGACAGGGATGAAAAAATAATTTTATATTTTCTTCAGGATTGTAATCGTAATTTCAAAGGGATTTTATAGCCTAAAAATATTTCAAATTTCTTGTTTTATTCTTCCAAAGATTAGGTTTGAAATGCATTATACGCTTCTATTTTTATAGCGGGTGCAATTTTCACAGGTTGAAATTCCGTAATCAAATTTTTAATTCGTGGCTTGTGCCATTTTTCGAAAGCTGGGGCTATTCTCAAGGAGCTCTTCATAGGTTCCCTGAGCAACCACCTTTCCATTTTCCAGTTCGATAATAAAATCACATTGCTTTACGGTAGTTAACCTGTGGGCAATAATAATTAGAGTTAATTCCCGGTTGAGTGCTTCAATAGCCTGCATGACTGATTTTTCAGTAATGTTATCCAGAGCACTGGTGGCTTCATCAAAGACTAACACGCTGGCCCTTTTATACAGCGCACGCGCGATACCTATTCGCTGACGCTGCCCCCCGGAAATACGTATTCCACGTTCTCCAACAACTGTGTTATATCCATCAGTGCAGTCATTGATGAAATCAGAAATGCGTGCCTGATTTGCAGCATCCCTGACTCTTCCCATATCAATTTGTTCGCTTGGCACACCAAAAGCAATATTCTCAGCTAAAGTAGAATCTGTTAAATAGACACTTTGCGGCACATGGGCGATTGCCTGTTGCCAAGCTATAGTTCGGCTCCCATTTAATGGTAATTCGTCCACTAATAATTTTCCTTCAGTGGGGAGCAACAACCCCATTATTAGATCAATGGTTGTACTCTTTCCACTTCCTGTGCTGCCTACAAAACCAACTCGGGAGCCTTTGGGGATAATCAGATTTAGGCCATCCAGTATCCACGCCCCTTCATTATTGTAACGAAAGAAAATATTTTCTAAACGAATTGTATCTTGGAAGTGTAGTGCTTTAGGTTTTGGTTGGGTTGCTTCTGGGGGCAGAGGTTGATCTAGAAGTTCGATGATCATGGCTATCGAGGCATGGCTGCCCAGGATGCTGGTCCAGCCTAAGTAAGCCAGTTGTAAGAAGGGTAGCGATCTTTGCGCGCCTAATGCTAGTGCTCCAAGTGTGGGCAGGGCAGAAGAAATACCCCCGCTTTGGTGGCTGAGGCCATATGCAAGGCCTGCAATTAAAGTTATCCCCAATGCTTCCATGGTAAATCGCGGGCTCCCGGTAATGAAGCGGTTGTTTGCACCTGCTTGTCTCAATGGGCGTTCTGATTTATGGTAAATATCACAATAGACGGGTTGGGTCCCATCTAGCAGTACATCTCGAATACTTCCTAATCCTTCTTGCAGTGCTTTGACGACCTGTGTTTCTCTGAGGGAAATTTTCTCACTGTTTCTCTTTAATTGACGACGTACCAGCAAAGTGATCAAGGCATAACTAAAGCCAAAGCCAACGCCTGTTATTAAGGCGACCAAGGGATTGATGACAATCAGAGTGAAAGTAATAGCCAGCAACGATATCATTGAACTTGCCAGCATCAACATATGGGTGATCACATCGATACCCTTATTTACTTTATCCGTCACACCGCTGATAACTTCACTACTATTGCGAGCGACATGAACCTTATAGGGTTGATAGAGAGTGCGCTTATAAATATTTATGCTAAGGTCTGTGCCGGTCGCACTTGCGAGACGAGTGTCAACCCATAAGAGTAGCGTTCGAAATACTCCCGCTAATATGGCTGCTGTACAAAAAATAAGGGTAAGAGGTAATAATAATTGGTCTGCTGATGTGAAGCCAAAAGCCTGTATGAAATCTGCCGCCAAAGGATGATTGAAAACCTTTTCGGGGGCAACGAGTACTCCAAGAAAAGGGAGCACCGCCCCTAAGCTAATTACTTCAGTAAGGGCACTGGTCAGCATCAAGCCAAAGACTAAAAAAAACTGATATTGACGGCGTGGGCTTAAATGCTTCCATAAGCGTATTAATAAACTTGGGAGGTTGGCGGTAGGGTTGGGAGGGGTCATGGATTTAGCTTAAGCTGATTTTGGACAATGCAAAAATTGCTGTGAGTTCATGAATCATCTTTGCCTTATATTAGTTAAATGGAACCTTTAACAAGGCAGGGATCAAATGGGTCTCCTGAACAAACATTATTAAAAGTTATAAAAATTAAACGAACCTTGTTAAACATGTAAAAATTCAATCCATTAGACTTTATTCTAACATATTTCCTAATAGGAGAGAGGTGTCAGATTTTAGGGGCACCTTTGTTTAAAAGGATTATTTTCATAATTTTTTCGAGACTGAGTCTGGAAAAATTTTGTTAAATTTTCGAATGTATTTATAGAAGAAGACGAAGAATTCAAAATAACTTTCAAAGTCTAATGAGTTTCCGGTGTGTCATTTGAATGGGGAGGGGGCACCTTGTTTTATTTGGAAATTGGATTTAACAAACTTCGGTTTGTTCTACTCCGTATTCCAAATCGGCAGCGGCGGATGATTCTTCCAGATCGTTGTTAGTTTTTGGTAAATATTTTTCAATATATTCTTGTTTGAGTTCTTCGTAAATTTTACTGCCTTCTGGGGTGTCAGCTTCAGCTTTTTTAATTTCCTTCCAGCGATTTTTTGGGAATTTTACGTAGAGAGTGAAGCATTTAATAAGACCCTCTATTTCGTGCTGAGGGTATTGAGGCATGATGAGCATCGGTTTATCGGTAAGGGCCTTCGTTATGGTTTCGGGAGCGACAAGCCCGGTATCTTCACATAATTTTCTTAATGGAGTTCCATGGAAAGGGACGTAGGAGTATAAGTTTTGATTGTCTGAATCAATATTACGATTTAACTCAACTGTGTCCATTGCCAACTCTCTGGTTTCAGTGGGGAACCCGGTAATATTATTCAAACTAAACTGAACGCCGTGTCGGTGAGGGATTTTTAAAGCTTCGATAATATCCTTATTTTTCCAATGTCTTTCGAGCAGCTTTTTTCTAAATCCTTCATTTCCATGTTCAATCCCAAAAGAAATTCGATGTAAGCCCACATCAGCCAACTTTTTAATTTTGTAATCTGAAACGGTTTCGGGGCGAGTCTGCATCCAGAAAGGCAGGCCAATATCTTTATACATTTCGCAAAATTCTTCGAACTCATCTGGTGACCAAGCTAAGAATGTGTCTGCCCAAAAGTAGTTATACTCGACTCCTAAATCTTCTTTAAAATGTTTAAGCTCGTTATAGACTAGGGAGATACTTTTTTTTCTAAAGAAATTGGAGCCATTATTTTCTTTATACATGGTTATTTGATCTGGAGAATTGCAGAAGGTGCATTTGTACGGGCACCCTCTAATAGTTTCTACCGGCATCATCTTGTACCACTTGCCTGCCATAGGCCGGTATAAACGTTGCTCTTCGAACAGACTCATATCCAGGATGGGAGCCTCATCTACGTCTACAGGGTTTGAGATTGGGTTCTTTTTGATCGAGCCATTTTTTTGCTTAATCCAAAGATTAGTTACATCTTCATAGGACTGGCCTTTTTCAATTTTTTCGCATAAATCTACGAGGGCGTTCTCACCTTCTCCAACGCAAACCATGTCGATGATAGATTCCTGAATCACTATCTCAGGGGCAAAGGTGGGGAATACACCTCCTGCTAAAACTGGAATATTGTTCTGAGAGATGTAATCTTTAACCTGTGTCAACATCTTCAAGCCTAAATTCCACATATCCTCTGTGGTAGATAGGGCTATAAGATCGGGACAAAACGAGTTGATCTGAGAATCGAGATCTTCCCGCCAGTCAGTAGTGCGCATTTTAATGCCACGAGCCCCCAGGTCGAAGGGAACCACGTTTAAACGCTCAGCCTTAATCCCATCTGAATCAACACCATAGTCGATGGCATAATAAGTTGCGTCAAAAAGAGCGACTTCATGTCCTTGTTTTCGGAGTATTGCAGAAAACAAGGAAATGGCCGGCGGCAACATATTCATGCCGAACGTATTAGGGTATATGAATAAAACCTTTATCCCCATTAAACCTATCTCCATTTACTCAGATAATACGAAAGATTTTGGCTAGAAAAATCTTTGGAAAAACACTTTTAGGAGTTGTTTTCACCTGTTAACAATTGATCACAAAAAGCTTGGTGAATCTTTAAAGAAAATTTAATTCACGCGAATCAAGAGAAGGCTTTATTAGCCAAAAAAACTGAAAAAAATAGCTAAGAAATACAAAAACAACAAGCCAAGATTCTAATATTGTAGCAATTTGCGGTGGAGTTTACAAACCCTTGCCCACAAAATGCTGGAATCGAGGATGGGTAGATTAATTTTCCAGAAGTGTTATTTTTTTTAGGGGCTTTCCATGCTTTTTCTGGGGTGCATATTGATGAAAGGGTATTTCCCAACGAACCTAAACCACTACCTTTGAAATGACTTCAGTAAGCGATTTCATTGCAACCATAGGGCCAAGGGAAATTCTAAGGTAAGTTTCAAAACCTTTTACCGGGAGTCCACCGCGCACTAAAATTCCTGATTTGGAGAGTTCTTCCACAACTTTCTGTTTTTTACTACCAAAGTCAATATGGATAAAATTGGTTTGTGTGTCCACAAAGTTAAGTCTCTTTATTTGTGCAAAGTCCAATAGATGACGACGGCCATCTTCCGTATCAGAAAGGTAGTTTTCAACAATCTGGGGCTGGTCTAGAAGTTTTAAAGCTACTTGAATTCCTACTGCATTGACTTCATACATAGGACGGAACCGGTACAGTAGCTGAGCCACTTGGGTTTGTGCCAATAGGTAACCCATGCGGAGACCAGCCAAACCAAATGCTTTGGAAAAGGTTCTGCTAACGATGAGATTGTCATGTTCTTTAAGCATGGGAACGGCAGTCTGTTTACAGAATCCGTAATAAGCTTCGTCAACCAAAACCGGCACATCAAAACTTGCTGCCTTGAGTAGGATTGTCTTGATATCTTCCTGTGAAATCAGGGTGCCAGTGGGACTATTCGGATTAGCAATGACAACCAATTCGGTTTTTGGGTTGATACTTTCGAGAAGCCTGTCAACATCCAGTTGTAATTGATTGTCATAGCCGACAGCCTGTTTCTGGGCACCATATAATTGGCAATAAATATCAACCATTGCAAAGGTCGGTTCCAAAACAACCACTTCTCCGCCGGGATTGACAAACAAATCGAAACAATGACGTATGCCAGCATCGGAGCCTGCTGTTAACATAAGGTTATTCGAAGACACATTATGTAGTTGGGCTAACTGTTCATAGAGTATTTCTGGTTCCGGATAGGCGGTCAAATGATCTGACGTTAGCTCAGACATCAGTTGCTCTAAAAACTCCTGTGAAAAGCCTGTGACTCTTTCATTTTTATCGAGTCGAATCAAACCATGACGAGTTGTCGGTTCACCTCGAACGCGACTAACTTTTTCGACCCATATTTTATGCTTTACCATATATCGACTCCTATACCACCGTACAGGCTGTGCAGGGATTTTTGTTTTGGCGTTTACTATTGATATGTGCGTCTCTAATTTCCTGGTAGATTGATGATTGCCATATTTCATCTAACCGATGATCGTTTGATGATCCCACACAGAGAGTTGACTTGTAGTCGACATCGCAAGGATTTGCTTTTCCGTCCCACCACACAAACATTCTGCGCCAGAGGTCTGAACAGGCTTTATCTATATTATTTGCAGGTTGGTTGTAAACATTTTCCCAGGGATTGTACTGCACAAAGGCAACCTGATCGACAAGGTCCCCCCAAACTTTTTGCATAGAATCCAGATCCTGCTCATCAGAAAACTTAACCCCCGAAACACGCGTGATAATAGATAAGTCCGGGTAATTTTTCTGTCGAATTTTTTGGAACAACTCAATATTTTCTAAAATTACGGACAGCTTTCCATTGACCCTGAATTTGCTGTACAGCGGCTCTTCGGCAGCATCTGCAGAAAAGACGATGGTTTTTACCCCTCCGGAAAGAATGGCATGGCATTTTTCTTCGTCCAGTAAAGAGGCATTGGTGTTAATTTTAAGGTTGAGGAATTTCCCTCGTGTGTATTCCAGCATGGGAACAATATCTTTACAGATCATAGGTTCGCCGCGCGATGCTAATGAAATAAATTCTATATTCCCCTCAGCTTGATCAATAATATTTTTAAATAAATCTAGTGTCATTTGCCCCATAAACCCATTAGATTTTTCGGTAAAAGTGGGATCTGTTTCAAAGCAGAAAACACATCGAAAATTACAGATGGAAGAAGGCTCAATTTGCAGGTAAGGGGGGTATTCGTCAAGAATTTTCAGCTGCGGATAAATTTCATATCGGTATCGATGTACTAAATACCGAGGCAGATCAGAATCTGAGTAGGTGGCTATCTCTTCAACAACACTGGGACTGAGGGAAAATGGAGTAGGATTGTCAGACGGGTTGGAGTCGAGTAAGTCTTTGCAGACCTGATTAAAAATCTCGCGATGCGATTTTGACATTTTACTGGTGAGATCAGCTCTTTGGCGAACATTAGCGACGCGGGAAATGGTTTCAGGCAGTGTAGTATTTTGCTTGTGCTTGATCTCATAGAAACTGTTTTGTTTTTGATAGATGGGGCGAGGGTTCTTTTCCATTTATTACCTCTACGCTTCTTGAATGCCATGTTTGCGAAGCCAGAACTCAACCATAGGAATTTGCCATTCGTAGTCAACGTCACACCCTCCCCAATTAGAAATGGGAGCGATGCGTTGGCCCATCCACTTTTGAGGTAAGAGCCCCTCAGCCATATTTTCAAGGCATTCAGGTCGGACTACTGAAACCGCCATATCTGCAAAATGCACATCCCCTTGGGAGTCGCGGTCACAATTTAAAGTGCGTGGATCCCCAAAGGTTTCAAATGGTACCATTGGGTTTAAACACCCATCCGCATCAAGTTTGCGTGCCCGAAGTGGGCTCCACATATTATAGATAGATGTAGTTACTGCAGAATCAAAATTCTTGTTATTTCTCAAAGTCGCCACACCTTGGTCTATCAGGTCTTTGTTTAAGGTAGCGCCGTTTGCAAATAGTAAGACCAGTAATTCGATTTCCAAACCTTCCTTCTGGAGCCGTCTTTTAATTTCATGATATCCGTGTTCAAAAACGTCTTCTCCCAACGCCTCTTTACTAGCCAGCTCTGGAGGGCGATCAATTAATTCGGCACCATGTTCTTTAGCAATCGTCATGATATCCGGGCAATCCGTTGAAACGAATACCCGTTTTACGTGGGAGGAAGAATTTGCTGCTAATAAAGGGTAGGCTGCAAGAGGTCTCCCTAAAACCGGAAAAATATTTTTTCCGGGAAATCCCACACTGCCTTTGCGCCCGATCATCATTGCGCAAACAATAGGTTTATTCAATATTATTAACCTTTACAGATTTAAGTTTTCAATTGAAGGCCCTTGGAACTGTTTTTGTAGTTCTTGGTTCAAGGGTGTGCGTCGCAACAAAAAGGCTACATTATTTTGCTCTGCAGCCTCAAGGTCTGTTCTTGAATCACCAATTACCAAAGCTTGCTCCGGCGTGTATTTCAAACGCTGTAAGACATCGTCTATGATAGCGGCTTTAGTTTTTGGCGCGCCATACACTTCTCGAAAGAAATGGGTTATGTCCAATGATTGCAATATCCACTCAATTTCTTCTTGCGGTGTGCCAGTCATAAGAATAAAGCATTGGCGAGCGTGATTAGATTTCAAATACTCATATGCTCCCGATACCCAAGGCGAATCAATCACTGCCTGTTGAACCAGATTTGAAAATCGATCGCAAAACTTCTGAACCTGAGCGGAGTCTGTTGACTCGCCAGCCCAGCCTAAATAGAGTGGTATTTTTTCATAGCGAGAAACCCCGCCATGATCTTCATGGTGGCGATTGACTCGTTTAACTACTTTTTCACCAAAAGGGGCAAATAGTTTTTCATACCCCTCCGTTTTGACTTTTACGGAATCTTTAATAACCCCGTCAAAATCCCAAAAAATAATTTTAAATTCTTTCACCAATTTTCCTAGCGGGTATGCCGCCGACAATAGAGTAAGGCTCAGTAGATTTGGTCACTACAGCTCCTGCTCCTACCACAGTGCCTTTTGCAATAGTAATGTTGGATGTTATCACTGAATTAGAGCCTATCCAAACATCATCCTCGATAATAATTTCACCGTAATCATGCTGCTGAATTCTCATAGGGGTATTTCTTTGCATCCCATGATTAGCAGCCCTTATGACAACATTGGAAGCAATCATAACCTGATTTCCAATAATAATTTTTCCTCCTGCTGCGCCAATCTGAATATTACTATTAAAAGAGCAGTCATTTCCAATTTCCAAAAAACCATTATCATTGGCATAAAGATAGAGAAACCCCATTGTATTCAAATTGTCGCCTACAACGATATTTTCATATCCCAGAATAAAGGTGGTTAATCTGAACCTGGTCCCTTTCCCGCACCTTTTCAACCTGGTCTTAATTAAAGCTGAGTAAAAAAGCCTAGCCCAAAAAAATACATTAATTGAACGTAAAAGGATTTTTTTTAAAAGAGGCAAACCGTAAGCTGCTCTTGTCTTCATTGATTTTTGCGTGCTTCATCTATTAATTGAATTAAGCCCTGCCCCAAATCTACATGAAGAGGAAGCACGTATTTGCGTCCGAGTTTGGGGAGGTAAGCATAAGGTGTGCGAATATAGTGACCTGTATATTCTTCTTTGACAAATTCAACTTCATCAGGAAAACCAAGAATTTCTGCCAGCATTTTTAGTAAATCAATCACTCGCATTGGCTCTTGCCCGGTAAGCACAACGCTCTGATTGCGAAAGTCATCGCCTAGAGCATCCACGCTTGCCTTCGCGGCATCTTCAACATGGATGTATTCACGAAAGGCATCAGGGCTACCACTGTAACTTACGACACCTGTTTTTAGTGCTTTGTTAACTATGCGGAGAAGACCATTAGTGTTGTCCGCCCGAGGTCCGTATAAAGAGCCGTAGCGCAGTATGGTGTAGTCAAGATTATAAATACGTTGGTATTCTTCTATATAGTTTTCGGCTGCCTGTTTACTACAACGGTAGAAACTTCCTTCTCTACTGTAGACGTAAACTGTGCTGGCGAAAATGAAACGTTTGACCGAATTAACACGGCAAGCTTCTAGTACTCTAGCATTTCCTAAAATATTGACATTGATAGTTTCGATCGGCATATGTCTAGCATGATCTAGATCGGCTAAGGCTGCAAAGTTATAAACTATCTCAGAGCCGGCAATAACTTTATTTAAAAGATCGTTATCGAGTAAATCTCCAATAATCATATCCTGTTCGGGTTTTTTCCAGGAAGAATCTTTGCAATCAAAAATTCGTACTTGATATCCTTCCTGGCTCAATCGGTCTGCCACATGAGATCCGATAAACCCACTCCCACCAACAACCGTTGCAATGCGATTCTGACTCTTGTTAGCTGAATTCATAAAAGATCTTATCCTTGATTCTCATATTCAAACTGGGGAACTTCACTTTCCAATGGTTTTCCGGTAAGGAAGCGAACGGCTTCTTCAGTAGCCTCCATTTCCATTCGATACCTACAGTCAATAGACATTGACCCCATATGAGCTGTTAATAGGCAGCGGTCTATCTCAGCAAGCCTGCCTGTGTAGGGTTCGTTTTCAAAAACATCTATAGCCGCTCCCCCAAGATGCCCTTCCATCATCACGTCATATAGGTCATTTTCATTGACGATGCCTCCACGCGAGGTATTAATAATGTGGGCACCTTTTTTCATTTGGAGCAATTGTTCACGACGAATTATGCCCTTGGTAAGGGGGGTTAGGGGAAGGTGTAAGGTGATAATATCAGCTTCCTTGTAAACTTGTTCCTTGGTAACCCATTCAATGTTGAATTCGCTGTTCAATTGATTGTTCGGCTTTATGTCATTGGCAAGAATATGAACTTTGCCAAAGCCACTCATACAGCGTAACAGAAGTGTGCCAATTCGCCCAACACCGATTATACCGATGGTAATGTCGTTGAGCCGTCGCCCAAAAATTCGTTCCCATTCACCTTGGTGCATTTGGCGATTGGAAAGATGTACCGAACGTATTAAGGTCAACATCATACCTAGCGTGAGTTCAGCGACAGCAGGAGATGGGGCATCGGGGGTATAGGAAATTTTAATGCCTTTCTTCTTGGCCGCATTTAGGTCAACACTATCAAGACCAATACCAACTCGAGAAATGAGCTTCAGCTTTGAGGCTTGGCCCAAAACCTTATCGGTAATTTGCTCTGTACCTGCTATAAGGACATCAAAATCGCTGATTAATTCGCCTAATTGGCTCTCGGTTAGTTTCTTTTTATGAGGGCTAATTAGATATTCGATACCCGCGTTTTCCAGCAATTCCAATGGCAGGCTGTTATATTCTCCAAAAGGTACGGTTGTAATAAGTACTTTTGCCATTCAAATAAATTTCCTAGAGGTAGTTACATGGTTCATTCGGCATGTAAAGAAGTCCTTATTATACAGAAGGTTAAATGTTTTTCCAATTAAATAGAAGGGGCATTAGCGAGCACTTGAAGGAGAGAACAGTGATTTTCTCGATTTTCAATGCCATCAATTGTTATCAAGCAATTGAGTGCTATCTGAATTCTTGCGTATAGGGGATGATAGGAAATCCTATTTCCTGAAGAACGTCTTTTTGTTTTTTTTAAGTAGTTCTTTGCATTTTTTTCTAACAAACTTAAGGGTTATAAAACTTAGAAAAAATAATTGCGCTTTTTTCGATATGACATTTGAGTGAGGGCTTGCTCCGAATCGTAGATGTTTGTAAACCCTTTTATGAATTGTTACAATAATCACACATATTTTTTGCTTAAAAAATGCCTTCCATTCAATTTTTTAGTCGAGAAGTTTTTTTGTGGATGTCTTGAATAGTTGTCAATTCCCCCTTGATCCTGCCAAGAAATGTAAAACTCGATTTTCTTTATGAAATTTACAAATCGGAAAATAGAAATCCTTTATGAATTCCTTTCTCGCATGTCGAGGGAAGCGTATAAAGATCAACTTCTGATATCCAATACTATTTTTAGTAAGCAGGAATCCAACGCCCATATTTTGGAAGCTTATGTTGCTGGAGAAGTCCCTCCGAAAGTTACCTATCTACAAATTACAAAGAAGCTTGTTTTCTATTTTGTAAAAAATATTTTAGGTTTGATCCTGTTTGTGGTCACCGCGATTTTTCACTGGTTTTCAGGATTGAAGTTTGAAATTGATAAAAAGGATGAACTCATTCTTTTAGACATCTATTTTGTTGAAAAACAAATTCTTGGTAAGGAGGGATTCGAGGATATTTATTTTCCAGGCCTTTCTAAGTATTTAAAGAAAACAGAAAAGACATATGCATTTATTCCGAGATGGTTTGGATCTAAACAACCCTTAAAATTGCTACGGGTATTCAGAAAATTAAGGAAAAAACAGGTTCCGGTTTTAACCCCGTATCAGGTATTAGGATTGGTCGATTATTTAAAGGCGTTAAAATTTATAATGCTCTACCCGTTTTCAATTTTCCGATTTATGAAAACTCTTGGATCAAGCTATGAAGATAAACTCCTTGGTTTCGCATTATGGGATGTTTTTGATGGTCAGGTCGTCGAAAATTACATAAGGTTTCTTTTTGGGCAACGATTATCATTTTTGGTGCCAGGACGCATAAAATGCATAAGTTGGTACGAAAATGTTCCAGCGGAAAAAATGTTTTATTTAGGATTGCGAACCTTACCCGAAAAAATTGAAATAATAGGTGCTCAGCTTTTTGTAAGGCCAAACACTCTAATGAATCTCTTCCCAGACGCGGATGAAATGCCTTTTAAAGTGATTCCTGATAAAATATTGGTCAACGGCCCGAGTTTCCGTTTTAACTTGGATCAGGTTCCTGTGGAAGTGGGCCCCTCTTTAAGATACAAATATTTATTTAATTCTGTGGATAGCAAGGTAGGTGAATTTATTCTTGTGGTAATGCCTTATTGGGATCACGTGACCAATCATGTTTTGGATGTGATTCGAGAAGTGGATTGGCCAGTTCCAGTTAAAATTAAATTTCACCCCACTATGAATTGTGAAAAATATAAAATAAAGATTCCGGAAAAATTTTCAGTGACTACCGAGCCCCTCCCATCAGTTTTGCCTGGGGCATTGATGGTGGTTGGGCACAGTACAGGAGCGTTGGTTGAAGCTGCTGCCCTTGGCATCCCCGTGATTGATGTTCAGTGCCCCCAAAAATTTAGCCATGACTATATGCCCGAATCTGGAAATGGGATTATTTGGGGGCAGGCAAATAATTCTAAAGATGTTGGACTGTTAGTCAAAAATTTCCAAGAAACTCTTAAAGAAAACCCCGAACAGTTGAAGGAAGAAGGCAGGAAAATGAGATCTTTTTGTTTTGCTGAACCTACTGAAGAATTAATACATCGGGCATTTGAATTAGATTGAATCGTGGGTATTCAAGTTATGTCTCCCCTTGTATATAGTGCTTTTTTAAGTTTATTTATAAATGAATTTTTTTACATAAAACTTGAATTTTAATTTCCATGGAATCTTTACGTATATTTTCTGATCATGAAGCGATGGCGGAAGAAATGGCCCGTTGCTTTTGCGAACAAGCCAGGCAGGCTGAAAGCAATCAGCATTTGTATTCTGTTGCTCTGTCGGGAGGTAGTCAGGACCCTGTGTTGTACGGCCAATTGGCGAAACCTGAATGGCGGGATCGTATTCCTTGGGGCTCGGTTCATATATTTTTTGCAGATGAACGTTGCGTTCCTCCTGATGATGAAGAAAGTAACTTTAAAATAGTTAGTCATTTCCTGCTGAATCATATTTCTATTCCTGAGAAAAATATTCATCGGATGCGAGGTGAGGAAAATCCAAAGGACGAGGCTAAGCGATACGCGGATGATATCCGAAAACATTTTGCCTCAAAAAACAATCCAAAGCAGGGCTTCGATTGGGTGTTTTTGGGGCTGGGTACGGATGGGCACACGGCTTCTCTTTTTCCCGGGCAGGACGCTTTAATCAATCCGATGGATTTCTGCGAAGTAGCACAGCACCCTCAGACAAAACAATATCGTATTACAATGACTTCACTTGCCTTTCAACAGGCGGCAACCATTACCTATCATGTCATGGGTCTAGAAAAAGCGGGCGTTGTTTCTGATTTGGTTTCTCAGTCAAAAGAAAGTAAAAAATTTCCTGCGTCGCTTATTCCGGGAGAATGGTATCTGGATCAGGCTGCTGCTTCTGGCCTTGACCTATGATTGGTATCTTTTCAACTTTTGTGCGGAAGATTGTTCTTAAAAAAAGAAACGAGATGGTCGATTGCAGATCTTCCCATGGCATCAATGGCTTCCTTTGCATTTCCACCAATGTGGGGAGTGGTCATAAGGTTGGGTAGGGAAAGAAATTCTTGGTCTGTGGGAGGCTCTTCAGCAAAAACATCTAAAGCAGCCCCAGCAATATACCCATTGGTCAGTGCAGTTTTTAGAGCTTCTTGATCAACCACATCACCTCGGCATGTGTTGACTAAAAAAGCTGTAGATTTCATTTGGTCGAACATTTTTTTATCGGCCATTTTATTGGTGCGTTGGGTAAAAGGCACGTGTAAGGATATAACATCTGATTGCTCAATCAGGTTTTCAAGGCTTGTTTGGGTGGCATTATTTTTTCGACAAAATTCTGATTTGTCTAAAATGTCACAAACTAGGAAAGTGCATTGTAAGGGAGCTAGAAGTTCAACTACGTCAGAACCTATATTTCCACACCCTATGATCCCCACGGTTTTGCCTGTAAGTTGGCACCCGCCTTCTTTTTCCCACTTCGATTGTTTCAAAGAGAAGCCAGAAGTGAAAACGTTGCGACAAAGCCCGAGCATAAAGCATAGAGTCAACTCCGAAACGGATCTCCGGTTAACTCCCCCTGTCCACCCCAATGCAATATTTCTGCGCTTTAATGACTCTTGATCAATACTGTCCAGGCCTACACCATATTTAGAAATAATTTTTAATTGAGGTAATTGGTTGAGGACCTGATCGGTAATAGGTTCAATTCCTATCACGGCGGCATCGGCACCCTTTAAAAAGTCGATCAATTCATTTTCGGAAAATCGGCGACCCAATTCGTTGAAAAATGAATTGGGAAATTCCCGTTCTAACTCTTCCCTGAGAAAAGCTGATTTGCTAAATGATATTGAAGCGACCGCCACTCGAGGACCGGAAGAAGAAAAAGTGTTCTTTGGATTTTTCATAAGAGTGGTTTGTCGAAGAGAAAGCTGCTTCAAAGTTTGATTGTTACTGATACTAAGATGTTAGTTAGAAAATTTATTAGGTTCTTAACTATGGCACAACGGTTGGCTAATTAGAGCGGTTTGTTTGAAAAAGCAGTTTTGCTGTTCGTTTTAGTAAATTGGGGTAACCTTTCCAGTCGTATAAAACACTTATGTTCATTGCGCACTCAAAGGTGCAATGACATTTGCTAGAGACAATCCAGTCTTGTATTTTACGAGGGCCCGCCTGATTGAGAATTTTTGACATATCATAATCATTGTCTCTGAGGTTACCGAAAGATTCATTCAGAATTTCACAGGGTTTGACCTCTCCTTTTTCTGAAATTACCACCAGTCTTTTTCCTGCGACACAGTTCAGCTGGAACTGGTTGTTTATGTAATCTTTGTATATTAGATCCAGACTGCGCATTACAATTGCCCGAATGACGGGAGAAAGTGCCCGGGTTTCCTTATTGTCGTAGAGCTCTTCTCTTAGCTGAATCGTTTCCTTATAGATGTTATTTGCCACTTGTTTAACGGCGGGATCCTGTACATTACCCCGAGCGACCATAAGCATGTGGTTGTCGGGTTTAAAATTTTCATGCACATCTTGAAATAATTGTTTGATAGTGTCTTGATTGTGGCTCTGTAAAACAGTCGCAAAGTCTACTGTTAAATTATCATGTTCTTTAGCCAAAGGTTTTAGTTGGCGATGGGTTTCCATTAAGTTCTTATAATTCCCTGGAACCTGTCGAATTTCATCGTGAAGTTCTTGATGACCATCGAGGGAAAGAGAGACCCGCAGATGAGTGTCTGGGCATTTTTGTATGATTCGCTTTACTCTATCCACTACTTGGGCGGTGTTGATGCCGTTAGTTGGAAGGGTGATAAAACGCACACCATTGTTTTTAGCAAACACTTCGCAAATCTCAGGTAAATCTTTTCTCAAGGTCGGTTCGCCTCCAGCAATTGATAACTGGATGATCCGACCGGACTTTTCGGAGATCTTGCACATTTCTTCGAGGGTCAGTTCTTTTTTAACCTCTGCACTTTCGATTTCTTCCAGGTAAAAGCACATTTTGCACCTAGCGTTGCACGCCGCGGTGACATATAAAATGTAGTAAATCGGATCTTTTTTGATGAAAGTCGCATAAAGATCCTGGAATATTTTCAACATATTGAATGCTCGCTACTCATGAAAGAAAAGATAAATTAACCGACTTACCTTTGAAAAAATATTTAAGGAAGCCATAAATGGCCCCCATACTAATTACAAGAGAGAAATAAATATTTAAGGTAATTAGGGCGGCTCCTGTGACAACCCCTTTTTTTGAAATACACAATATAAAAAACTTAGCATAAGTTTTTAAATACAGTGCCATAAAAATCAAAGGAATTGAAAATAAATAGGGATGCAGGAGTAGAGGTAAAAACAATAGCGCAGGTAAGATGCATACGGTTCCGAATCCCATGTCGCTCGAAGTGATTCCTCCAGATTCAAATTGCTTGCGCGCGAGAAAGATTTCTACCCAGTAGGCCACTCGATTGAAATAGGTGCGGGTCAACTTTTTAAACCCCGGGAAATGGTGACCCACCTGAACAGCAGGCACTAGGAAGTTTTTATGCTTTTCCACTAATCGGTATCCTAGTTCCTCATTTTCGTAGTCCATGCCCCATTTCAGGTTTTCATTAAATCCTCCAAGATCTTCAAACACCGATTTTTTAATGCAGGCTCTGGATGAATCGAATACTTCGTAGGGAATAATCCCTTTGTTGGAAAAAAATGTGTGATTAAAAAATGCCTTGTACTGAGGCACTAACCCTGGGTTTAAAGCATCTATATGATAGATGCCTGTAACCGCATCTGCTCCCAATCGCTCCATCTCATTTATTCCTATGCTTATTGTATCTGGAAACGCTTGGGTATCCGAGTCGAAAAAAAACAGATAGTCTCCTTGTGCAATTTTGGAACCGGCATTTCTTGCGCATGCGGGGCCGCGGTTTTCTGGTTGCCTTAACAAGGTTAATGGGCAATCAAGTTTTATTTGTTCTATGAAGTTGGGTGAATCATCAGTGGAACAATCATCGACAACAATGATTTCGATTTTTTTATAATTTCCCTCGGCAATGGAACGTAAGCAGTTTTCAATAGTGTTGATAGAGTTATAGGAGGGTATGATTACTGAAACCAAATTCAAAGCAACTTCCTTTCAGATTCAATTGGGAATCAACCACACCATTTGTGTTTTTTTATAAGCTAAGCGAGTGCCAACTTTTAACAATTAAGGTGCGGTAAGTTCTATTAAATTAGGGAATAATAGGGGTGAATAGAAAGCCTGGGTCAGGCCCTGTTCTAGCTAACTGGTAAGGTTATGGTACATGTCTATATTTTTGGAATTATACTGAGCTCCCGCTTTTTTCTTTTTCATCGAATCAGAAAAAATATTCATTGCCATTTCACTTTTGCGTTTGAACTCTCTCCAGGAAGATAGTTCACGAAGTTCACGCCAGATCATTTTAGGCCTGAAGTAATATGTGAAAAGCGCATTGTTTTTCATGTCAATCAGATCTTCCCGGTTGAGATGCTCTTCAATCAGGTGCGGGATGCGAAAATTGGGTGTGGGAATTTTGGTAAATTCTTTCCAGAAATCGTATGGAACGATATTTTTGTCTAAGCCTAAATCGTAAAGAGCCGTCCCTGCATAAGGAATGGTAACTGCGAAAGCAGCGTACCTGGTGTCGAGTTTTTTTGCGAATGAAACTGTCTTATCCATATCCTGACGGGTTTCATCAGGAAAACCAAACATGTAATAAGCCATGGTATCGAACCCTTCTGCCTTGGCTAAACCAATCGCATGTTCCGCTTCCTCGAGAGTGGTAGCTTTTCCAGTGGCATCTAGAATTCTTTTTGAACCCGTTTCCACACCAAAATGGATGCGATAACATCCTGCGCGTTTCATAAGCTTGTAAATATCTTCATCTGCTCTCTTGACTCGATCACGAATGGCCCAGTTGACCTTGATGTTGTTATCTAAAATTCCTTCACAAATTTCCAGCACTCTTTTTTTCGACCAGGTGAATGTGTCGTCATAAATCTGAATATCTGTGATCCCTAAGTCGGCAATCGACTTGAATTCTTCCACTACCTGTTCTGTTGTCCGGCAATAAACTTTTTGTACGTCCATTTTACAGAAGTTACATTTATGTGGGCATCCTCGGGAAGTGATCATGGTCGTTTCAAACTCACGCGGATTGAGCACTGAATTGTAGCGTTTATAGGGTAAAAGCAAACGGTCGGGATGGGGTATTTTGGTCATATCCTCAACCATTGCTAAGTCGCAGGCCGGTTCCAAAATTTTTCCATTAATCTTGCGGTATAACCCAGACTGTTCCTCTACCGGTTGCCCCTCGTCTAGATTTTTTACCAGGTTCAGGAGTACGTCCTCTCCATCGCCACGCACAACATAATCTGCTTCAGAATGCTCTAGCGTTTCTCTCGGGAAAACGGAGCAATGGGGTCCGCCTAAAATGATTTTGCATTGTGGAAGTCTTTTCTTAATCAGTTGAACCGTTTTCCACACCGGATACCAAAAGTCCGTCCAGGTAGTGATGCCCACTAGGTCCGGGTTCATACTTTCTATTTGGTCTACCGTGGCCTCAGCGGTCAAGTTGTCCAGTTGTGCATCCAGGCATTGCACATTCTGATACCCTTTTGAGCGCAAATAGGTTGCCATAATCAAAATAGCAAGTGGCGGCTTTGCTCCCACCCCTTCACCCTTATAATAGGTAAACAAGGACTGCACCGATTCGTGGGTAGAGGGTTGAATTAGAGCAATTTTTAGTTCTTTATTACTAGTCATATAAAATCGTTTGACTTGGTAGGCTATATTAAAAGGTTTTTTTACGATCGCGAAGGTGTCCTACTTTTAGCGGTCTAAAAAACCTTGTACTTTAAATATATTACTAAAGGTTAATACAAATTTCTGACGATTCAGTATAGAGGATAAATCGAAATAACGTCAATATTTTAGTGAGCTTATCCCTGTTCGGGAGTGAGAGTTGTTCCGGGGCACAATGCTGCTTAACCAAAATTGAGAGACTTTTGTCGATTCCTGGCCTGGTCATAAAATCTAAAGACAATGGGAACCTTGAAGTTTTTTGGGTGATTTTAACGTTGAAGGCGGGGGGTCTCAATCGCGTAAATCAATAGATTCCTTGATAAGTTGATTGCGCCATTCTGGCCCTTGATAACGGGTGGCCTCAATTTCCAAATAAAAACCAAAAATGGGTAAAAATGTTCCCAATGTTAATGCCCACAAACCTAATATGAGAAGAAGTATTTGTCCAGCTTGCGATAAAAATTCGGTTCCCAAATACCAGCCACCGAATGACAGAATGGCTAGTAACCAGACAGCTGCTCCCAATTCGCAGAAAAAATGAAAGGGACGAATTTGTGTGGTGGTACTTGCCGCTAAGGCGATGATGTCAAGCAAACCACGATGCCGCAATAATCGATATTTGGAAGCACCATATTTTCTTTCCTCATGAACCACAGGGATTTCTGTCACTTTGAAACCCTTATGCGCTATAAGAACCGGTATCAGGCGGTGCAAGTCGCCTTTCAGGTCGACCCATTGATAAACCTCACGGGTAAAGGCCTTAAAACCGCAGTTAACGTCTTTGAATTGTATGTGGAAAATTAAATCGATCAAACCATTGAACAATTTGGAGACCAGACGCTTGCTTCCGGTGTCTTGCCTGGTTTTCCTCCAGCCGTTGACAAAATCATACCCTTCCTCGATTTTCTGGATGAAATAGGGGATTTCTTCAGGCCTATCCTGCAGGTCGGCATCAAGGGTGATGGCGATGTCTCCCCGAGCTACATCAAACCCCTGCATCAGAGCCAAGGATTTACCAAAGTTTTTGAAATGTCGAAGGATGACGATATTAGAATGATTGGATTGTAAATCTTTCAAAAAGTCAAGAGTGCCATCATTGCTCCCGTCATCTATAAATATAAGTTCAAAGGGTCGACCCAGATTATTAAACACTTTCTGAGTTCTTGCGTGTAACTCTTTTAAGCTTTCTTTCTCATTGAAGGCGGGAACGATTATACTGACTAAAGAGCTGGGCACTAGGTATTGTCCTTTGTCGGCAAGGTGGAAAGCATCAATAATTTATTACTGTTTATAGTTGCAAGGCAACATGCTACAAAAAAAATCACTATTTTTCTACTTTAAAAACCTGAGTAAGTTGTGAGGGGTTGGGAATTCTCTAGTGCTAGCAAGGACTAGAGGCGCGATCCTCCGTTTAAAATTTTTACTGATTGGCCGTGTTTTTTGATTTAGAATGTGCAGAAACGGGGAAATCCAGGTTACTTATCTTAAAGGATAAAAGAAAATACAGTTTTTCGAAGCGACCTTTTGTCCCGTGAGAGGGCATAGTCCTTTTCTGGTTTTGAGCATGTTCAATCTCTCGCCTTCATACTTAACTCATATTAATCTTAAATTTTGAAATATGTGCGGACTTTTCGGCTGGTTGAAATTTGAGGGAGTATTAACTGATCGGGAGATCGAAATGGCCCGGTCAGCTACTGCGAAGCTTGCTCACCGAGGCCCCGATGCTTCTGGCTACTGGTCTCATCGTGGTGTCTTCATGGCTCACCAACGCCTTAAGATCCTTGACTTGTCGGAAAATGCGGCACAGCCTTTTAAAAGCGATGATAATCGTTATATTCTTACCTATAACGGCGAAATATACAATTACATTGAGTTGAGAGAAGAGCTTAAACAACTTGGGTTTGTTTTTACCACCGAATCCGATACGGAAGTTTTTTTAAAGTCCTATCAGGCTTGGGGAATAGAGGCTTTCGAGCGCTTCGAAGGTATGTTTGCATGCGCCATCCACGATAATCAAACCGACACACATATTCTGGTACGGGATCATCTGGGACAAAAGCCTCTTTACTATTTTGAGCACGGCCAGGAACTGGTTTACGCTTCTGAGCTTCGCGCATTGTTGGCACTCGAGTGCTTGGATTGGTCTATTGATCGAGAGAATTTCACCCGCTATTTAGCCAACTCCTATTATGTTTGGGATACCAGTCCTATAAAAGGTGTAAAAAAACTACTTCCTGGTTGCTTCGTAGAATTTAAAAACGGTCGAACCCAATTAAAGCGCTATTGGGATTCGGTGCCTGGCGACAATCAATTGGACTTGACCCTCGATGAAGCCTCGGAACAGTTTACCGATCTATTTGACCGGAACTGCCAAATTTCCATGCGTTCTGATGTCCCATACGGTGTACTGCTTTCAGGAGGGGTTGACAGTTCGTTGATTCTTCAGGCCTGTCATAAGCATAACCCAAATATTACCGCCTACAGTGTTGCTATGGGAGAGACGGATTTTGATGAAAGTGCTAAGGCACGTGAGATATGTCGTCATCTAGGGATTAAAAATCATCAGGTTTATACCCTTGGTAAAGAAACTCTTTATGGTGCGTTTCGAGATTATCTTGGGGCTTTAGACGAGCCGCACGGAGATCCGGGTTTCGTCAATATGCGATTTTTGGCCCAATCTTGCCGCAAAGACATTACCGTGGCTTTGGCGGGAGACGGAGGGGATGAATTGTTTGCAGGCTACGCACCCTTTTCCGGGCTCGGGCTAGCGTCTCTCATACAGACATTACCAAGCTCAGTACTGGATCTGATAAACTGGGGGACAAAAAATTTTCTTAAGAGCTCCGACGGGTATCTTGGCTTGCAATTTAAAGCGCTTGCTTATTTGCAGGGGTTTCCGGCTAACAGCATTTTACGTTATCCCCTCTGGTTGGCTTCAATGGCCCCAGAGGATCTTGCGCGCCTTTGCCCGAATACTCCGCAGGATTTCTTTGACCGTTCTGGACAGCCAGGCACCTTGCTCGATTTTGCCGCCAACTGCATGAAGGGAATGGAATCAAAAACCCCAACTCAGCAATTGTTATATTTCTATCAAAAGATATTTTTACCGGAATTTGTATGCCTGCACACGGATCGGGCCTCCATGCAATCGAGTTTTGAAGTGAGGTCGCCGTTTCTAACAATCTCCATGATTAAGTTTGCCAACCGTCTGCCCGATGGGCTAAAGTGGCAGAGTGGTGAATCGAAAAGATTGCTCAAGACCACTATGGCTCGTTGCGGTTTTTCTGATCCAATTTTAAAACAGAAGAAACAAGGATTTACTTTTCCGATTGCCCGATGGCTTAAAACCGACCTCAGACAATGGCTGGATAATCTGGCAGAAGATGAGGCCCTGGAGGACTTGGTAGATAGGAAGGTGCTTAAAGCCCTCATTGCTTCGCACCTAAGTGGAAAAAGGAATAACTATAGGATATTGTTTAATCTGATTGCTTTTCAAGCTTGGAGAAAAAATTTCCCCGAGGTCCGATAATACAAAATTTTTCATTTTCAAAATAGAACTATTTCTCAGGAACACCTATCTATAGACCTATGACGAGCCCTTCAATTCAAGATGTCAAAAACTATTGGAACGAAAACCCCGTTCATTCAGTAGAGTTTTCGGCTTCAACCGATCTAAAAAATTACCTTGAGCAAATCGACTCATTGCGTTGGGCGGACAACGAACGGTGGGCACGTGAAAAATTCTATGAGTTTGGCGGCGGCAAGGGAAAACGAATTCTTGATGCGGGGTGCGGTGTCGGTGTTTTCACTCGGTTTTATGCTCGTAGGGATTTTGAGGTGCATGCCATTGACCTCACTCCTAAAAGTGTTGAGATTACGCAAAAGAGTTTGGAAGTTTTTAACCTTCAGGGTACCATTTCTAAAGCATCGGTAGAAAAGATACCCTACTCAAATGATTATTTCGATTATATAGTTAGTAATGGAGTCATTCATCATACCCCTGATACTGAAAAAGCAGTTGAAGAGTTTTATCGTGTTTTGAAACCGGGGGGAGTAGCCAGTGTTTGCGTGTATTACCAAAATGTTTTGCTGAAACCACCTCTATGGTATTTGATCCGGAAGTTAATTCCCCTTATGTTAGTAAAAAAGCAGGGGCGTGAAAATATGTTGTCAGTAGAAACACCTGAGGATTTGGTTCGGACGTATGATGGAAATAATACTCCCATTGCAAAAGTGTATTCACGGAAACAAGCTGATGAGCTTTTTGTAAAATTTGAGCACCTCCGGGTGGAACCTCATTTTTTTCCTGTTCGATTTCTTAAGTTTTTCAAAACTGGAGGTTTCTTCCATAAAATTATGGATCGCTATTTTGGAACACTTGTTTATTACCTTCTTAAAAAACCAATTGAAGAATAGCTTCTTTCAATTAGATATTTCTTATGAGCCAAACACAAAGCTATAGTGCCGAAACTGGAGTAGTAGAGGGATCGACAAAGCGTTACGATGTCGCCTTTATCTATCCCCCTTGGGCGGTGGCAGACGGGCGTGCGACACTTCAAAATAGTCTGCCTCCCTTAGGCATCCTTTCCATAGCTTCTTACTTGGAATCGCTAGGTTATAGTGTTGTCGTCTACGATATACATGGTGAGGGTTTGGATGAAAATGAAGTGCGTCGACGCCTCAAGCGCGACCGGCCTAAGTTTATCGGGATTTCTGTGTTGACCAGTATGGCTATTCCGTCCCATAAAATTGCTAAAATTTGTAAAGAAGAATTGCCTGATTGTGCCGTGATTGCAGGGGGAGCCCATGCTGAAGCAATGCCTGAAATTATGTTACGAAATTCTTCAATCGATGTGATTGTTCGGGGAGATGGTGAAGAACCAATGCGGCAAATCGTCGAAGGCATCGATTTCTCGGAAATCAAAGGGTTGAGTTTTCGAAAAGGACGATCAATTCAACATAACAAACCGGGCGAGTTACTTATGGACCTCGACCAATATCCGTTTCCAGCTTATCATCTTGTTGATTTCAAAAATTATTTTCCTGGAACGGCTACATACCGGCACTTACCTGCAACTAATATGTTGTCTACAAGAGGGTGCCCAGGTGCTTGCGTGTTCTGCAACTCAGCCTTTACGACTCTACGCACGCGTGATCCCATTAAGGTGGCCGAACAGGTACGACATCTACGGGAAAACTATGGGATCCGCCAAGTCCAGTTTTACGATGATACTTTCACAGTTATGAAAAAGTTTGTGCTGGAGTTTTGCAAAAAGATGGTCGAGATGGATCTGGGGGTTTCCTGGAGCGCGTATATTCGTGGCGATTGTTTTTCTGATCAAATGGCTTCGGCAATGAAACAAGCCGGTTGTCATCAGGTCATTTTAGGGATTGAAACGGGCAATGCTAAAATTGCCGAAAGAATGGGAAAACCCATCACCCGCGAACGTTATATTGAAGCGGTGGAGATATCCCATCGACATGGGATTGAGGTTCGTGGCTCTTTTATCATTGGGCATATGGGAGAAACTTGGGCAACCATGGAGGATACCCTGAATTTTGCTATGGAGCTTGATTGTGACCTGTTTCAACTTTCAATCAATACTCCCTATCCGGGAACAGCACTGTATAACGAAGCAAAAACAGAAGGAACTCTAATTCACCAAAACTGGTATAAGTATGGTCAGGGTCAGGTTTTGATTGACCAACCTCAATTATCAATCGAGGACATACACCGCTTCGAAAGATTGGCTTTCCGCCGGTTTTATTTGAGGCCAAAGCCTATATACCGCCTGCTCAAACGTCTTGCCTCATTTCGCCACATCCGGGATTACCTGTTAGCGGTTTATATTTTAATACTTGGTCAAACAGGCAAAGATTCAAAAAATTGGGATTGTTGGATGGATTTGAATGAAGAGGACTTCCTTGATTTGAAACTCGATAATCAAGAAGAAATCCTTCGTCTTACATACGAACTACGTCAGGAGAGTTTCACCACTTAATAGCTTGCAGTCGAGATGAAAGTGGTTTTCGTATACCAAAAGCGTTGCGAAATTGTGAAAGGAAACTGATCGATCGTAGTTGCTTAAGTCTTGTGTGGCTCAAGGGACCCGCTTATGGTGCTAAGTGGGAAAGCCACTTTTCAGGCTTGAAAATTTTATAATATCAACCATAAATGCCAATTGTTTCTCTGCCTTCCTCTCAGCTTACTATTCCTTTGAATGATTTCATTTAGTTTAAACTGTAAACGCAAAGCCGACATCCTGATCGCTCCTATCAGCCTACTTGTAATCTTGCTGTTAGGGTATTACCGGGTATTTTTTGGAGATACATTCTTTGTAGAAGAAGACCCGTCAGTTGTAAAATTTTACCACTCCCAAAATGTGCTATCGAATGGCTGGCGTCCTGATTTGGGAATAGGGGGAACATTTTTTTTTGGTGATCCAGGATTATTTCATTCTTGGGGGCTTTTCCGTTGGTGGGATCAATTTTTTCCGAATTCGCTTTTGGCTTATAACTGTTCCGTCTTAATATTGTTGTGGGTAGCAACTCTTGCCGTTTACCATCTTTTAAAAAGAATCATTCCTGATATAGGAATAGTTCCTCAAATTCTCTTGGCATCCCTCATTGCTTTTAGTCCGCTTAGAAATGAATTTTTTTTTCAGCGGCATTGGATTGTTCTCTCAATCGTAACCGTTCCCATATCATTTATCCTGTATGATTTTATAAAAGGGCCTTCGCTTCGTCATTATTTCCAATATACCCTCACCCTTTGTTCTTCTTTGTTTTTAGGGTCGTTTGCAATTCTTTATCAGGGGTTGATTTTTGCAGTAATTTTTTTCGTAATTTTAATCCTCTACAAAGATTTGCATAGAAGTCCGGGCGAATTATGGGTTGCGCTGAAACGCTTTTTTCTGCTGAACTTAGCATCTGGCCTAACGATGGTGCTTTTAGGGGCCTGGGTTTTCTATAGCCTTTTTCTTGAGAAATTTCTGGTGGGTTATGTTAGAGACCCAAATTACAGCAATGATGTTTTTTTCTCCTCTATGACCTTGCAAATTCTTTTTGAAAGATTGTTTGGGTATTTTCATGCTGGAATTTTTTCGCACTGGACTGGTGTCTTGGGCATGGCACAAACTTTCCGAATCCAAGAATGGAATATGGTTTCGCCATTGTTTCCGATCGTGCTGCTGTTTTCCTTTTTCTATAAAAGCCGTAACTTTTGGGAGTTCGCTTCAAAATGTGTGGTTTTGGGGTTTCTCATTTATCAGGAGCTTGTTGTCTTAATCCCAGGAATACTGGAAATCATTCAATCCTTTCTAAATCTTTACCCGCCCTCAAAGTTTCATCCCATTATTCACGTTTACGAAATCATTTTGATAGGAATCTTTTTAAATCGGCTGCAGTCGGATGACTACGCTATTAGTTTGCGAGGTCTACGGGTAACCCGAGTCGCTGCTTTTTTCATTTCTTTTCTTTATGCAGGTCTCTTCGTAATAGCTTGCTTGGCGGTGGCAACACCGCAGGCATTAGCTTCAATTCTTCATTTCTTAAGCGATTGGTTTTCGCAGTTTATTCATATCCCCACAAATGCAAAGGCTGTATTGCCCGGATTGATTTCAGGGAATGTTAGGCTTTTTAATGAAACCATGGGGGCAAAGGATATCCTTTTTTATGGCATGACTTTTACCTTGGCTCTTTTATTTGTAACTCCATATTGGGCGAATATTTTGAAGCTGGCAAATGGTCGAATTTTTGCCGGACTTATACTTACCAATAGTATCCTCCTTGTATGGACTGTTTACCCGATGAATAAAGAATCATTGATTTGGGATCGCCAGAATAAAAATGGAGTCAACCTTTCTGAAATTTTTAAACCAACGGATCGAATCGCAAGGTTAGGTGTGCTGGGTTGCCGAAGTAGCTCGGATTTCATCGCTTGCACAAAAGAAAGGATTCTTAAGGGAGAGTTTGGTCCTAGACGCTATAACGTAGGTTATTTGGTTGCGCCAACCTTGGATTTTTCTGGAGTAAAAAGCTTTACCTCAAAGGAAGTAGCCTTAATGATGGATGAGTTCATGCGGAGAGAGGGTAAATATGAAAAAGGGTATCGTCGAACTTTACAATTATTTCACAACTTTTTTCCATTGAGGCTTTTTGATTTTTCTGCGGTAAATTATTTTCTTTCCGAAAATCGACAGCCCGAGAACGAACAATTGGAGTTGATTCATGCAAGCAAACAGTTTTACGTTTATAAAAATTTAAATGCCTGGCCCTATTTTTATCTAGCCGATCGAATAGAGCATATTCAAAATTTTGGCGACCTGTATGATGCCGAAAAAGGAATTGCATATTTATGGAAAGATTCCGATTCCTTCATTTTTCCAGAGAAAAATGGGAAATCAAAAGGGCGAGTGGAGCTTGAGAAGTTTGAGTTTGGGGAAATGGTGTTTCAGGCCGATAGCCAGGAAGAAGAGGTGTTGGTGGTGATGGATGCATGGCACCCGAACTGGAGAGCCGAGATTGATGGTGATGAAGCCGATGTGATTAAGACCAATGGGGTCTTTAAGGGAGTTCGATTGCCCGCGGGGAAACATAAACTGCATTTCTTTTTTGATAGCAGCCCTTACTTACCCGGGGTCTGGATTTCCCTGGTTTCCTGGATAGTGTTCCTTGGGGCATGGTACTGGAAATCAAAAAATATTCCTGCAAAATGAAAAACTGTTCTTTTAAAAAATAGATTAGACCAATGCTATTTAATTCTCTCGAATTCATTTTTCTATTTCTACCGATATTTGTTTTTGTTTATTTTTATCTAAACAAAGCAAGATTGGTTTTTATTTCGAGGATATGGGTTTTATTAGCATCCCTATTGTTTTATGGATATTGGGAAATTGATTATGTTGCCCTAATTATGGGGACAATATTACTCAATTTTTGGGTGGGTGGATATATCGAGACGAGTCAGAAAAAATCTGGTTGGAATAGTCAAAAAACTGTTTTTTATTTTGGCATATTCTCGAATCTATTTTTTTTGGCCTATTTTAAATATTTTGATTTTTTTATTACTGAGATAAATAAAATTTTTTTGAGGGGAAATGTTGAACTCTTAAATTTGACCCTGCCCATTGGCATAAGTTTTTATACTTTTTCGCAAATCACCTATTTAGTGGATGTCTGGAGGGGGAGGGTGAAAAGTAAGGATTTGTGGAGCTATGCTGTATTTGTTTCTTTTTTTCCGGCTCTTCTTGCAGGACCCATTGTTAGGTACAATGAAATAATTCCTCAGCTCGACCAATTAAAGACCAAAATATTTAATTATAAAAATTTTCAAAAAGGCTGTTTATTATTTTCAATAGGCCTTGTTAAAAGAACGATTCTCTCCGAAAAATTCTCTATATGGGCAAACCAAGGTTTTGACAATATAGAAAATTTGGACTTCTTATCGGCTTGGATGGCAAGTTTGTCATATACGCTTCAAATTTATTTCGACTTTTCGGGGTACACCGATATGGCGCTTGGTCTTGCGTTATTAATAAACATAAATTTGCCCAAAAACTTTAACTCCCCATATAAGGCTGCAAATTTACAGGAGTTCTGGCGGAGATGGCATATGACTCTATTCCGCTTTTTAAGGGATTATTTTTATGTTCCTCTTGGGGGGAATAAGGAGGGGGTTGGAAAAAAAATCAGGAATATTATATTGGTGTTCTTAGTTGCGGGAATTTGGCATGGGGCCGGCTGGTCATTTATTGCCTGGGGGATTTTAAATGGGTTTGGCTTGATCCTATACCAGCTCTGGAAAAGATATGGGATAGAGTTAAGTACTTCCTTTGCAGTACTAGTTACATTTAATTTTGTAAATATTTCGTGGGTATTTTTTAGGGCCAAAAACCTTGATGAAGCTATAATTTTCTTGAAGGCAATGTTGGGTCTTAAAACCTTGGTTTTTCCAGAAAAATTAATTTTTCTTCAAGAATTTTTTGAGCCTCTCGGGTTTTCTATAGGCTCGCACCCCGTCCATTATTTTGATGCAGGTGTTTTTCTTGTTGTGGGGCTTTCCCTGCTAATATTTAAGAACTCGGATGAGTTAATTGATAGCGATATCTTGAAATCAAGAGCATTTATTGTTGTTTACTATATTGTTATTATTTACTGTCTTCTCCTTGTCAGTACCCCCGCGAAGTTTATATATTTTGAGTTTTAGAAGGCTGGTATATTTGGAGTATTGTTGTTTAAAATAATTACTTTTTTCGCAGGCTCTTCGATTAGTTTTTGAAGATGAAAAAAAATTAAAATTTTGTTATGGCAAAAATAGCTAGAAATCGTTTGAATATATGGAAAATATTTTGCTTATAGGTTTCTGATGAATAAAAAACAAAAAAGCTTGGTTTTATTGGGTCCATATATAGCTTTATTGTTATTCAATGCATTTATAATTTTTATTCCTGATTCCATGCTTTTTTATTTAGACGAAATCAGGCCTCCATATGGTAATGGAGATTTAAATGTGCATACCCAAAAGCAAATGTTACACCTTCATGCTCTTGAGCGAAAAAGAGATGTGAAAAATAGGATCGTTTTTGTGGGGAGCAGTTCTGTTGTAAATGGGATTGACACTAAAATCATTCAAAAGAAATTCTCTGAAAATGAATTCCACTTCTACCCTATGAACTATGGGCTTACTGCCTTTCGAGCTCTAGAATTACCTTTTTTGAAGAAGCAATTTCTCGCGGACGAAATTGACATTATTGTTTATTTATATAATACCTTTTCTTTTGGCTCTATCTTGGACTTGGATAAGGTGAATACTAGGTGGGATAGTTCTGAATACAAAATAATATCTGGTCAGCAGGCTGACAAATATTTAATTTTCAAAATGAGATCTAAAGCCATTTTCCCAATTGGTTCATTTGGTGATTTGATTATTAATTACATCAAAAGATTATTTTTAATGGATTTAAAATCTATTGAACATGAATATGACTATTCGGACGTTGAGGAACGTGACTATACAATGAAGCCGCGAGTCAAGATGGAGCCAATGCCAGATAATAATTGGTTGAGAAAATCTTATGTTGAATCTGACACGGACGAAACAACATTAGGGTACAGGGGCTTGGAAAGATTTCTAAGTTTGGCGAAACTAAAAGGGAAAACGGTTGTTGTTGCTCCCATCCCTGAGCCGGCCTTCTCAAGTTTTGGGCGATACCGGCAAGATATTGACGTAGATAGGATAGACCGGCATGCGCAAAGAATTGTAGAGAAGAATGGAGCGATATTTTTTTCTAGAGATAAATTTAAATATATTGAAAATGATGATTCTAATTTTATAGATGATGTTCATTTGAACAATTTTGGTAGGCAGGAATTTTCCGAAAAATTATCAAATCTACTCCTGTCGATTATTTAAACTTTTATCTTCTTCTTTTTTAATTGTAGTTCCTCATCTTCTTATGCGCATAAATATCTGAGCATTGCTAAATCAATTATGCATATATTTACGGATTGAGAATTTCTTATTTTTGTTTAGCGTAAGGCTTTCCTCTTTGCCCGCGTCATCCAGCGTTACTCGATCCTTGAATATTCTCGTCAATCGTTTTCCAGAAACAAAATCCCCTTCAATAAAATTTTGACCACTGATAGTCGCTATTTTTTGTCCTTTAATAGTGAAAATAGCTTCCAAGTTTAGCTCTTGGGGTTCTTCCTGGGGTATGTTGTCCTTGGAATATATTCCCCGAGGCAACTCAAAGGGGTTGACACGCGTTAAGGATTTTTCCATGGCAAACGCTGGCATTGCCGCCAAAAGGACAAACAAAAGGGTTGATGATGTTGAGGTATATTTCATGGTCAAAAGATGTCCTTATTCACTCTTGTCATCGCTAAGAGGGGTTGCATCATAAAACCATAACTTTTAAATGAAGGCGCGACTCTATTTTAGGTAGAATTTTTTCGACTCTTTTTGTTTCCAGACTTTCAATGTCAATGACCGCAGTAGATTTACCAAGTGATGCAATAAAATTTTTAAGAGCATCGTAATCGCTTTCCATTTCCATGATGAGAGAGACCTCTTTTAACCGCAGGCCACTTCGGTTTACGAACTTTTCACTCGTCTGCATAGACTTGAGAAATACTCCAAAAAAATCGGCTTCATTTTGAAGATCATTAAGTATCTCTGTGTCCTGGCCTCTTAGTCTGCTCTTGGCTTTTTCAATATCCTGCTCTAATTTTTCGATTTTTTCTTTTGTATTAATGACCTGTGCTTTAGTCTGTTCTACATTCTTGGGGTTTACCATAATTTGCTGAAATGCCCCAAGAGAAGATTGAGCTTGTGTGATTTCCATTGTAAGAGTTTTCAGTTTTTTATTTTGAGGCGCATATTCAAACTCGTGGAAGCCGTATCCAATTCCAAATAATACTGTGAGCCCAATGATTAATAGTTCCCTCGCGTTTAAGTTTTTTAAATCGGAAGTATCCAATGCCATTTTTTTCGTTCCTGAATATCAGCTTAGAGTTTTTGGAAAAGCATATAATTCAAATTGTATCCCCAGGCTATTGTATGTTTTTTCTGGTAAAGGCTTAGATCGGATCAATTTGATTTCCTGAAATACCGGCGAACCTTTCAAGTCCTGCAACAAAAACCTCAAAGTGTTTTGTGCCTTCAAGTCACTGCCAAAGATATGCCCGGTGATTTTAATACGTTCTCGGTCAGATATATCTGCGTTCCCCTTTTCAGTCAGGTCTTCTTCCCGACCCTCCTGAGCTTCACTTCCTTGTGCGGCGAAATATATTTCAGAAATTGAGGTGTTGTCTTGCACCAATAACGCAAGCTCATCATATATGTCCCGGAAATTAAATGGAAAAGGCGTCGCTCCGGGAAGCGATCTTTTTTCTTTTTTCAATTCCGCTATCGTTTGCTTAAGTGATTTTAATTCTCTAGCGGGTCTTCCTAGCTCCGGTGCCTGAATCTGTAATTCAGCCAGAGCGACTTTCTTTTCATTTAGGACCGCTTTCTTGGTTATAACTTCTTGCCGTACATTTGAGCTGTAGCTAAAAAGAAACCCACCAATCAACAATACCGCGGCAATGGGAGCTAGTTTGGCAAATGTTTTTTTAAGCGAAGGCCGATATTTTTCAGGCAGAATATTTATTTTATCGCATTGCCCGAGGGCCAGACCTGCCGCAGCCGTCAGGCTGGGGCCATAGAGCTTCATGTTTTCTTTAGAGATGGATTCGTCTTCAGTATCTGTTTGGAAAAATGGATTACAACGGTCAATCTCCAGGTCAAGGTTTGCTTTTAAATATTGGTAGAGCCCACTCAGCCCAACTCCGCCACCTGAAAGGATCAACCTGTCTACCTGTCAAGGGCAGAGTAAATTCGTACCAGTGTGGCGGAGTAAAAGTGTACCACTCGGGTTAAAAAATATAGGTTATTAGATCATGATCTTTGTAGCAG
>Ga0233439_10000423_pt1 | contig 64379 bp, 103 predicted proteins | sample SI_123_September_6_FD_182713 | JGI IMG/M metagenome (GOLD analysis project Ga0233439, IMG submission 182713) | Seawater microbial communities from Saanich Inlet, British Columbia, Canada - SI_123_September2016_100_MG | ecosystem: Environmental > Aquatic > Marine > Inlet | place: Canada... | reverse complement strand
TGATATTTCACAGGATGATGTAGATATGCCAAAAGGAGATGAATCATGAGTGAACGACAAATGATGATGGTATATCATAATAAAGATAATGGTTACACAATGGTGTTAAATTATGATGATGATGTTATAACACTTTCAGAAAGATTTCAATATGTTCTGGGTGAATACTTGACGGAGAGTGTATTATGAAACTCACAGGTACACCAAGAAAACACCCATATTGTAAAATCTGTAAAGAGTTATACATGGATTTCTGTATGCTACATGGTCACATTAAAGGCAGTTTTGAGATGAGGAGTGAAATATGAAATTATCCAACTGTGAGGACTGTAAGAAAGATTAAATGTAACATAAACCAATATAAACCATCATGAAAATCATAGTGTTATTCCTAATTTTAGTGTTAATTGGTGGTGTGGGAGTCATACCTGCAGGTGTAGGTGACAACCTTGAGACGCTTAAGGTCAGGTTTGACAAGACCCCTGAAGTATGTATTTTCGACATAGATCCTGACATCAGCGACCGTGCGAGGACTCATGAGATTCTTACCAGGGTTTCGGTAGATGCGTGGACGGAGGCACTGTTCAAGGAATATCCAAAGGGTAACTGGGAAATAATAATACATGAGCCAATAGCATGGGAAGACCACAAGGACAAGTCTGCGGAAGACTTTCCACACTGCACGATAATGGTTGTATTTGAGGGTCTTAGCGGATCCGACGCACTTGGCACCACATCAATAAATTTTACAAACTCCAACCATAAATTTATGGTAATAAACGCATATGTGAACTATGTTGACAACAATCATATAATAATAAACAACGGAAATGCCGATTGGGCAATAGAATCATTGAATGACTATACACTGCAATCAGTGATAATTCACGAGCTTGGACACGCGTTTGGCCTTCTTCATTATATAAATTCATCACCCTTACCAAGGGATATGGAAGGTATAGAGGTGTCTGTCATGTATCCTCATCTTAGTATTTCCTATGGCAGTGTTGTTGATATAAAGTCCCCCGAATTAATTATGATGGGTAAGTTATATGGAGAGTATGGATGGAATGGTATAAAATACCCAGTTATTGTAAAATCATGTGACTTTTTACAAAATATTGCATATGATTGTAAATGGTAGGATATAAACTGTAATATTTAAATAACACTTACATACTATAAATACTATGGGTTGTTGTGGAACTGCTTGCGAATTGGGTCCAAATGGACTATTCATAAAAAAATCAAAAAAGAAAATTTTGGAACCGGAAGAAGATAAAACTGACTAGCCGGGTCATTACTCCGGACTTCCAGAGCTTAGGAGCTGGCGTGCAAATTCACACTACTAGTCATATATATTAACACGTTCGTTATAGTTAAATTTTAAGTAAAGATAAAAAACACCTCTTAACACAAATAGCTACAGCTCGTTACAGTAAATAATACTCCTACAATAGCTATAACGAATATAACAATAACTGTTAACTAACTAAAAACTCCAGTATATACATTATACCTATAACGAATCATGTTACACTTATATTAGGAAATCATCATATATTATACATGAATCAAGAGATAGAAAAAGCAACACAGGTTGTAAAGGCATATAACAACATACCTGAAAACATGAGAACGTTGGAACTTAGGAATTTTCATACAAGAGCTCTAATTGTCATTAAGTTGGAGGAGATAAAATCGGTCAACAGACTGTACACACTTATGACATTCTGTTTTGACGAGATGATCCTGAAAGAAAAAAGAAAATGGGCATCAAGGATAGGAATGAGAATGCTTCGTGGAAAAAGAGGAAAACCATATGGTGGTGAAAACAAACAACCACCGATGACAAATGCCGAACGACAAAGAAAATGGAGGGAAAATAATCCACAACAATATAGAGAGAGTGTTAAAAGACAAAACAGACAAAGACTGTCACATTACTAATCTTTATATATCATTTTCACGTTTATCTATACATGAGTGCATGTGAATGTCCAAAATGTGATTGTGAAGACCACGGTGTTTGTAAGTGTACTGACTGTGAATGTGTTAAATGCAACTGTTAATGTAATTTAAGATAGAGTTAAATACAGGTAAGTTTATATTAGTCAACGACGTATATATATATTGGTTGTCAAGGATTACCCTTATACGGTAGCCTTCTTAAACCATTCAGTGATTACTCAGGTTAGAAAGAGCGTTAGAGACGTCATCTAACCACTGAAAATATTCATTTAATTACAAAAATTTTTCAATAAATAAATTTATTTTCACTTTTTCAGAAAATTTTCAAATAACTTTATATACAGAGGAACATAATAGTTAATATGGGATTTAAGGACAGGTTTACAAGTGCTTATAAGGCTTTAACGTCAGTCGATAAAGGTTATACTGAAACTACATCCAGACCAGCCATTATGCAGCCATATATGGCAACTGATACAGGTGCTAAACTCCCAATTTTTCCATTTCCACTTATAATGATCTATGAGTTGTCAGATAATGTTGACGCTCTAAGAATTTCCATTGAAACTATCAATAGAGAGATGTTTAAGAACGGATTTGAGGTAGTTGAAAAGTACAAATACAAGTGTAACAACTGTGGAAAGGAATTTGACGGCAAACCATCCAAAAATGACTCTTTTGACAGAAAAGAAGGTCCACCAGAGGATGCTGACTTGGATAAAGCACCGGCAAAAAAACTTACACATGCAAACAAGATACTAAACAAGGCCGGAATGCCAAGTTTAAAGGAAGAAGACACACCAGCAGAATGTGATGACTGTGGTTCAGGAGATATTGCTAGACCAAAACCTGAAAATCGTAAAATTTTACAACAATTATTCACATGTTTCGTCAATAATAACGACCAAACAATGGAAGATGTAGGTAGAATGTTAGAAAGAGACTTGGAAGTTGCTGATAACTGCTATCTATTACTGTTAAAGAATTATTATGTTAATGATGTTACTGGTAAGATTGATAAAAAGAAGACAAAGATAAAAGAATTGATAAGAATAGACCCTCCACAAGTGGCAATAATAGCAGATTCAGACGGAAGGGTTGGATTTGACGACAAAAGAAATGCTGTATATGTTTGTCCAAGATTTGAACATAGAGATAAAAGGCTCACCAAACCACATTGTGATAGATGTGGTGCGGAAGCATTAAAAGCATTATTAGAGGTATCATCTGTATATTCAGTAGGTATACCACAACCAAAAAGAGTAATTTATGCACAAGGAGAAGTTATTTGGGTAGCAGGAAAATACAAACCAGGATTAATTTATGGTTTTTCACCAATTTATGCCTTATGGAGCAAGATAATGTCATTATCACATATGGATGAATATATTAGAAAATACTTTGACAAGATGCGTCCACCAAGAGGTCTTTTGGTTATTGCATCAAGAAACTATGAGACTTTTAGAAAGTCATGGAACACGTTGGAGCAAAGAGCAACAGAAGATCCTTACATGATACACCCATTATTGGTAGAATCTGACAAGGGAGGAACAGGTCAGGCAGCACAATGGATTGATTTCACGGGGTCCCTAAAAGAATTACAATTTATAGATATAAGAAGAGAACTAAGACAGATTATAGGAGCAGCATACGGAGTATTACCTCTTTACTTTGGAGAACTTCCATCAGGATGGGCAAATGAAGGAATGCAGGTTACAATCACAAACAGACATGTAAAGTGGTCACAAGACTTTTTAAAGACACATATTTTCGACAGATTGGCAAAAGAACTAATGGTTAATGATTGGACTTTGCGACTTAGAGAAGGTGAAGAAGCCGATGAACTCAGAGATCTCGAAATAAAGGCACAGGAGATCCAGAACAACGCAACCCTGCAACAAATGGGATTTGATGTCAAGAGAACACATACTGGAGACTGGGTTGTCGGAAAGGAGCCAACATTCGAACAGGTCATGCTGCCAGATATGGCTGCCATGGAACAACAGGCAGAACTTGGTATGGCCATGCAAGAAGCAGACCCAGAAGGACAGAAACAAGGAAGGGGTGCATCTACAACAGGTAATGGTGAACGTACTGCAGGATCAAAACAGGGAGGTCCTATGAACAACAGGCCAAGTGACCCAGGTGGTGCCGGTCAAGGTAGTCCAACTGCTGGAGGCAAACAGAGATCAGGTGCATTTAATTCGTCACAAAAATCAGAAAGTTCAATTGGGCATACTGAAGATTTCTGGATCAGAAAGATAACAAAAGACGGGTCGGTATCGGAAGATGATGCTAGAAACATGATCAAGACATGGGAATTCCAACACAAAAAATCGGGGACAATATACTTCCCAACAATAACAGATGAAGAAGAAGAAACATTACCTGGATTGGCAGAAACTGTAAGAAGAAAAAAATCAAGAGGCAACCCAACATATACAATAAGAAAAGAAGGAATGCCTGACATACAGAAAGAAGACGAATAAAATAACATTTATATACGGTTTAAGATATATAATACTACATGGGTAAAAAGAAAATTAAATCTACAATAACAAAGAATGAATCAGACCCAAAAAATGATGTATATAGATCCATACGATTTAAATCAGATATTAAAACCCTTATCGTTAGAACTGAGGTTGGTTATGATATGGTATTTGAAATCAACCCACAAATAAGAGTAAACCCATATGAAACGGCAGAAAACGGAACACCAAAATTTCAATCTTCACTTGTATGGAACTTGAAAGGCGTCAGACCAAGAGGAAATGCCATGAAACAGGCAGATATTGAAAAAACTATCAAAGGCAGATCACTGCTTCCAATGGAAGTAGATTGGGATATAGCACAGTTGGGATTTGTTTATTCCAATCAAAGAGATCCAAACAACCACAAATGGTGGCTGGAATCGTTAAAAACAGGAAAAAAAATGGGTGAATTTGACAGCATTATGTCTGAATATACACAGATGATTACATCCACAGCACCAATAGGTACAAGGTCATGGTTCGACGGAATTCATCACGGAAGATTCACACTCGCAAAAGACAATATCAAGGATGTTGTGGAATTGGATAAGGGACATATTCTTATCAATGGAAACGGCAAAGGTAGACTTGGAGAAATAAAAGGAAACGTGGTAATACCTGATGAATGCATACTGTTTAGACTTCGATTTGATATCAGAAAAAACATATGGTATACTGAGATGATTGACAGTCAAGGTAAAGTTTTAGGTGAACCTATGATAAGTAGCCAACTCAAATCAGATGCCAAATTCAAAGGACATATAGTGTCTGATCCAAACAGACCAAAAGTATCAGGACTTATATTAAGAGGTGATGTGATAACAATAAAAACAGATTCACAACTAACAATGATTAAAGGTAAAGTTTAAATTACAATCAATCATAGATGATATATATGTTTGATAAATTCATTAAAGGCATAAAAAAATCATTCGATGGTAAAACATACATTAGAAAACTATACAAATGTAATCTATGTGGTAAAGACAGTTATATGCATACATGTTTGCAGTGTGAAATAGATGACGCATATAGGGGGTTTAATAACTAAAATGTTTAACAGAAAAAAAGATCCATACGAATACGTCACACCTGAAAATTATGACATGGTCAGACAATGCTTAATGCAGGGGCTCCATTCCAATGATCCAACAACAATAGTAAAAAACATACAAAAATTAACAGATATACCAGTAGAAGCAATAGAGGCAATAGTAAGTAAGGAGATAGGTGGTGCATTTGACGCATGGAAAGATAAAAATGGAGACAATCTTGGCTGATAAACTAAATGTAAATACTGGTGGAACAGCCGCAGGTAACAAGATTTGGGATATGCATCAGAAAGATGAACAAAAAAGAGTGAACAATCACAAAGAAGGATTTTGTTGGAGATGTGAAAAAAAGAAAGCGGTATCGGCAACACTTTTTAATGTGTGTGAACATTGCAGACGAAACAGAGGACATGAGTTTACATTGGTAACGGTAGCAGACAAGGGATGGGATATGTGTATGTTTTGTGGAAGATATGATTGGAGTATAAAACAGATGAATGCAAGACTGTGTTACAACTGTCACTATAAAGTTAGAGAGACATTAAGGGATTTTAGACGTGCAGGAGGAACTACTAAAGTGGACCCATTCTGGAAATCCATGAGACGTAATCTTGGAAAAGACTTTTTGTTTCAAGATGGATTTACCAGGCATTATAGAAAATAAAACTTTAATCAAAAATTAATGAACCGGTTTTATGATTAGGTTCACTCTTGGTCTGGTATCGTCATATAGAACATAACCCTTTATATGTCTTTTTTTATTATTCATACTACCTGATTTTACTCTACGTGCGATTGCCAATGTATGTTGTATTTCCATGCCAGAAAATACAACTCTGTTGTGTTTAGGTTCAATTTCAATTTCGACTATAGGTTCGAACTTGTCCTCATATTTTTTAAATTCTTTTTCACCTAGATCAAAATAAACAAGAGACTTGGAAAAGTCTGGCTTGTAACCTGCCGTACCTGAACGTATGTCACTGACAAGAACTATACTTTTATCATTAAGCCATAATGAGGAAAGATGAGTTTCAGCTATCTCGTCTTGTCCTTGAGGATAAAACAACATATATTCTTCCAGTGTGTCATACACATATACTGATGCGTTTGTCATTATTATTATATATGAGTGACACTTATATAAATGCATGGGATATAACGATTGTAAAAAATGCAAATGTATAATATCCAGATATACCATTGATAGGGAATCAAACGGAATAGTAAAAAATTATCAGTTTAAACTGTGCTGGGGATGCGGTTATTTTACAGTATATCCAAATATAGTAGATGAGTTTACAAACTTAATAATGAGAGATCAAACAATAATAATTGAATTGATAGAAGACAAACTATTGAAGCCGATTCTTTAAATAAGTTGTAACTATATAAAGATATATGGAATTTAATTTTCTAGGCGATGTAATTGCAGGGGCAATATTATTCATAGTAACAGGACTGTCAGCGTATATATTCAAGTATTTTAAGGACAAGAAACAGGAAATTGAAAAAAATCAACTGGAGATAGATAAGTTATGTGAAAAGGTTGAAGAATTGAACAGAAGATGCAAGTATGACGCTGCATTAATGAGAAAGGCAATAGTGATACTGTCAAAGAGACTGGACAAGAAAAACAAGGAAATACACCCAGATATAGATACGGCATTTGAGGAAGTCACAAAGGATATACTTACTGACGACTACTAAAAAGTTTATATAGGGTATTAACGTGAAGTGAGTATGGTATTCGAACTAGCTGGTCGACTTAGATATCATGCTTTATGGGCATACACCGCTATAGTTGCACCTGCCTTCTTATTGGATAAACTGCCAATAACAGACATACAGGGCTTGGCAGCAATCCTAGCACCATTAGCATTAGTTCTAGCAGCCGACGTTGCAAAAAACAGAAACACAGTAGTTACATCTTAGACGTTTTTGACAAATCTAAGTATAACCACTCTACATTTTTATAGATATTATTATATATGATGAGCGATATAATTAGTCATGGTAGAACGATTGTTTTTTTCCAAACTGGTCACCAAAAATTTAACAGCTATTACAAGCTCTAGAAGATTATTTGAAGGGGTGCTAACAGTTGAAATGAAAGACAGACAAGGCGAAATCACCGTACGTGACGAGTTATTGAAAGTTTTACCTATTTGGATAGCAAGGGGAGGCCCTATAACAGACACACACTCCAACAGAGTTGTAGGTCAAGGCATAAATTTCGGTTCAACAACCGTAACAGACGAGAAAGGGAAGTCATATCCTGCAATAACAATACAGGGTGAAATCTTTAGAGATTATGAACTTGACGATGAAATCTGGAAAGCCATAAAGTCGGGAAAATATAAGGGACTTTCATTCGGAGGAGCAACTAAATCCAATAGAACACCAATAATGCAAAAAGACGGATCAGTAGCATACTCCCTAAAAGATTTGGAACAGTATGAAGTAGCCGTATGTGAGGAACCAGCAGTACCATTGGCACTAATAACTCAACATAATGAGATAGCAAAGGCAATGGCAGGTAATGTCAAAGATAGAGGTGACGGTACAATGTGTATCAGATGTGACAAGTTTAAATGTTATATAGATAAAGGATATTCCGAGAAAGGAGATGACACTTATGCAGATGTAAATGGTCCAAATTCACCAAACAAGGATGATGATGCAGAGGCCCTGGAAAACAACAGGGGAGAGCCACAGGAAAACGGGGCTACCTATCATGGAACAGATAAAACATATAGAGATCCTGATCCTACAGAAACAGATCCAAAAAAGATAGAAGCAAATGCATTAAGAGCAAGTAAACAGATTCAAGTTAAAGATGATAAAGCAATTAAACCAAAAGATGATGACGAGATGCTAGAAGAAGCAGACTTGGAAGAAGTAGAAAAGATATTACCATTAATAGGAATGGCCGCATCTAGAATAGGTGGTGCAGCAGCCGGTGCAGCAAGAGGTGCAGCCGGTGCAGCAAGAGGTGCAGCAAGAGGTGCAGCTGAAGAATTAGCACCAGGTCCTGAATCATGTGGTTCATCATGCGATATGACATGTGAAGACCTTTGTAAGGCAGACGGCATAGAACCACAATACACGGAGGATGGCAAGGATAAATATGGCAAAAAAATGCCAAAATTCATGCATACAAAACCATCAGATGTGGATACAGGACAAGACAAACCTGGATCAAGATACAGTACTGTACAACCAGAATCAGTAACACCTAACCGTTCTATGACTCCAGACCAATTAAAAAGAAGACAAGAAGGTAACTGGAACAAGCCATCAACAGCCCCACCAAAGGTAGGCGGCAAAAAAATTAAACCTAGTGCAACCGTAACACATGACCATAAAACAGGCACAACGACAATAGATAGTTCTACTTCAAGAAGAGGATCACAAGGAACATTAACAATACCAACAGAGACATATATTAACAACTTTACTAAAACATTAGACGTATTAAAGGTATTATTTGCTATAAAAGCAGACGAATTGGAAAAAATTGCAAATAAAGATGCAGACAAACTAAAAAATCCATATTTTTTAAAAACTGATTACAATACATGTGAGGTGGTAAGGGAGTATAAAGATGACGAATCTGATGATGGATCTAAAGACGAAGATTCCAAAAAAAAAGCACTTGATATAATCAATGACATAAACAATATATTAAAGACAGAACAAAAACTACATGCTAGAAATGGTACATCTAATTTCATTCACGGAAGACATTTTGTTACAACTAATGGTAAAATATCAAATCATGATGGAATGGCATCACATGAAGAACAGGTAAGACGTATAGGACATAAGAATTTATCATCATTTTTAAAAGAAACAGGTGCTGCAAGAGTAACACATAATGATAAAAATAATGAATTTTCAGTTCATACACATAGACCAATGACGTCTCATCAAGAAAAAACCATACGAAATCATATGAGAGATAATAAAATAGATGAAAGAAAAGTGATATTTGACAACTACCACGATAAAGGTCCTGGAGAAACAGGAGATTCACATACACATCATAGTAAAATATTTCCAAAAGGAAACCATAATAATATGACTGATAATATACTAACTGATAAAGCTACAGACTCAAAGAAAACAGAAACAATCAAACTAATGGATGAGTTAAAAGATGCATTGACAAACAGATGGATAGAGACAATACCAAAAGAGGGAAAAAATACCAATAACATGTCAAATTCACAAAGATTTGGAAGACAGTCAACAGGTGCAAGGTTTAATCAAGATACAGGTAACAAGAGAAGCGGTAATAAATGGGATAAACTGGGAGATCTAGGAGAGTTTAAGGATTCCAAGATATTAAGCAATGAAGGGGAAGAAACAGGAAAGATATCAAATCAACATGGTGGAGGATCAAAACAAAATGCATTGAGTAAGGCATCGGGAGATTCACCATATACAGAGCCAGGAAGGGGTGGATTTGCAGGAAGAGAACCGGGAGAGACATGTGATCATAACGAGTCAACATCAATTCACAACGTAAATCAGCCTAAACACGTAAACAGACCGTATGAGGACGAGGATGCAGAGGCTTTGAAAAATGATCCACAAAAAGATAAATTAAACAAACCAAAAATTGTAGTTGGTAATTGTAAAAACCGTTATTATGATGCAGTATGTTGGAATGATGATTCATCTAACCATCCAAATGATGGAAATACAATAAAAGCAATTGAATTAATGAACGAATTAAAAGATGGTATGAATAAACTAGGAAAGAATGACAGGGCCATGACGGCAAACAATGCTGAGGACGGTATTAATGGAAAGATGAGATTGGATAACGACCCCCCAGCAGAGGCTCTAGAAGTAGAAAAGAAAGTACAAACTGGAGATTATGGTAACTGTTCAATAGAGGTGGAAGGTAAGAATATAGACGCAGAGATTAACCCAGGTGAAAGCCTAAGAAAAGATACGGCTATAATGGACCCAGGAAGCGGTGCAGGAGGAATTAGAACCGGGGCATCATATGACAACTCACAACAGGATACAGGACAAAAGGACAACCCAAGAGAGGTAAAAGAAGAGAATTATACAGGCGAAGAAGACAGGGGAAACCTAAATCCAAAATACTCAGGAGAAGATGACACAGTATCTGGTGCATCAACAGAGAATTATAATAAAGCAACAGTGAAAATGTTAGAATTACTAGCAGATATTAAAAAACAGACATAGTAGACAATCCTTATATATTACTTTTCCAGTATATAAAGTAACAACATGACTGACGAAAAAGAATATAAAGACGAGAAACAAGAAGACGAAGAAGAAGAGAAAAAAGTAGAGAAATCTGCATTTGACTCATCTTTACAAGCATTGACAGAGACAATCAAAGGATTTGACATCAGTGGTCTTAAAGACGAAATTAAAGGTATCGGTGCAAAAGTCGATAGTTTTGATTCCAGAATTAAAGCCATGGAAGAACCAACCGACTTACCGCTAAAGCCTAAAACTTCAGCAGAAGACGATATTGGTGCAAAAGTCAAGGTTCCAGACGATTATCAAAGCAATTCAAACCAAGCCGGAGTCAAAGATTCCGACGAGGAAAATGCAAAAGAGACTGACAAAAACGGTCTTTCTATGCAAGAGAAAAGCTTTAGTCAATCAGAACAAGTCTTCTCTACACAAACTCCAAGACCAGGTGCTGCACTTGAAACCGTAGAGAAATCTGCTGGTATTCAAATAAACGAGGTGCTCAAAGCAGCTCGTGAAGTAGGACATGAAGATCTTGGATCAGTCGGTAGACGTATTCTGAAAGGAGAGTTCGGTAGTCCAGAACAAGGTGAACAGCAATGGTAAAAATTCAAACAATTGATGAGCTAGAAGCCCTATACTATGGTTACAACCGTAATTCTTTGAGAAAGGCAGACGCCCCAGTAACAACCAGTTCAACTGGTTCTTTCAACGCAGTGTTCGGAGCATACGCATGGGCTCAATTAAACCTTGAAGCCAATGCATTTGGTATCTTACCAAAGTATCCTTGGGACAAATCTGGTTGGAGGGTTATCACCGCTAAAGCAGACTCACTTGCAGACGCAGGTACCTGTAACAATACAGCATTAGGTGGTACAACTGAAGGTGGCTTAATTGCCGATACCATCAAACCAACACTTGCAGAAATTGATGTAAGACCAAAAACTGCTCAACTACCATTCAGTGCCTCAGAGGTAATGGAATGGCTTGCAACACACAGTAAAGACGACATTTGGGGTGGTCTAGGTTCACTTAGACTATTCATGGCAGTTCAACACAAAGAACTGTTAAACAGAATGTTATTAACTGATGTAGAAGCAGGAGCAGCAGCAGCTTGTGCTGTCCATACTGGTTCACTTAACTGGGAATCTTTAGACAGAATTATTTCAAGCCAAGCAGAAGGAAACTTACAAGGAGCATGTAGTACAGACAACTACGATCCTTGGAAAGGAAGTTCTGGTGCTGTAATTGACAGAGATAGTTCAAGTACATTCGATTCAACTGTCTCATCCCCATCTGGTACTTTAGGTACTAATGGAATCATGACAGATGACGTACTAAGAACATTCCTTAGATCAATCCGTAAGAAAGCTGGTAAAGATCCAAACGTATTCCTCGGTTCCCACGAAGTTTATTCCGAAATACAAGGCTTGTTTATGCCTTCTGTCCGTATTGCAAATCCATACGGTGAAGCATTAGTCCAAGTCGATGTAAACGGTATCCAAACTTTCAAAGGTACTGGTGTAGGTATACATGTAGACTCTATCTATGGAGTTCCATTCATTCCAACCAAAGATGCTCCAAGCAATACTTGTGACTCTGACGAAGTAGGAAGACTATTTGCATTAGATACTTCTGATGCAGAAGGATATGGTTACCCAAGATTAGGAATCATGGTGTCAATCCCAACAGAATATTACGAAGCAACCCGTAGAAGTCCAGGTTACCCATTCATCAACAATGCTTTTGTTGAGAAAGGTGTATTCAGAACTATGGGTGAAACCGTATGTAGAAGTTTCATCGCTCAAGGTAAGATTAGAGATATTAAACTTTAGTCAAACCACATTCGAATCACATACTCTAGTCGAAAGATTAGGTATATTTTTTATTCTTATTATCTCAAGCAGGGACCTCTACAATATCCTTATATATAACCAAAACTACATTTATATATGGCAAATACAGTCGCAGTGAATTCAGATTGGGAAAATCTAACAGGGAAAACTCTTTCAGTCCAATCAGAACTAACATCAAAACTAAAAACAACAGTAGTAGATGTTACTTTTGCAGGAGCTGACACATATTCAACGTGTGGTGTAACAGTTGACCTTTCATTGGGCGGTAGAATTAGTACCATAATTGAAGCATCAATTATATCAAACGACAAAGGACTTCTACTTGAATATGTTCCAGCAGCAGCAGGAGCAGCAGCCACAGGTAAGATCAAGGCTTTTGGATATATTAATGACGATGCAGCAGGTGTTAATGCTACCCCAGAGGCCTTTTCTGAATTGGCAAACTCATCAGCTATTGTTAACTCATTAGCAATCAAAATTCGAGTAGTAGGTTTTTAGGTAAACCTTTACTTTACTTTTTTTATTCACAAACCTTATATATTAAATGGTGACTATAATGTATATGGCTCAAGTTGATTTAACTAGAGAGAGAATAGACGCATCAAATGGGTCACTTATAGGAAGTTATAATAAAAATATAGATGTCACCACAACAAACTGCTTTTCTGCAGTATTAGAGGTAGATTCCAGAGGAACAAGAACATCAACATTTTCAATTTTCAACACACATGCAACAAACAGTATAGATTATGACATATGGGGAAATGTGGACAGTAATCCTGTGACAGCATTTACAGGTACGGCAGATACAGATTATGATAATGGATGGGTTGAACTGAAATCCTCAACATCTCAGGCAGCAAGTGTTGCACCGGCAGTTGAAACATTAAGCAATTCTTACACAAAAGTGGTTGTAAGGGTAAAATCGACATCAGCCGGTAATGCCGGTGTTGTAAGGATATGGCATAGAGGAGATAATTAAAAATGAGCTTGAACTCAGGTTCATTAGATATAGGAGTAACAGGAAATATTTTACTAAAAGGTAATTATAATGCATCAACAAATTCACCTGATTTAGATTGCTCACCAACAGCATGTTCAATTAAAAAAGGAGATCAATATGTAATATCAGTATCAGGTACATTCTTCACTGAAGCAATACAAGCCGGGGATTCTATAATAGCACAACAAGATAACCCTAATACATTATCACATTGGATTACAGTAGAAAACAACCTATCAGCAGATCCATTTTGTAGAGCAAATCATTCAGGTACTCAAGCACAAAGTACAGTAACATGTCTATCTACAGATTTAGCAGCAAGATCACCACTAGCCTCTCCAACATTTACAGGCACAGTAGCAATACCAAACTATGCAGATGTAGAGTCTACCCTAGATGGAATAGCAACTAATGCTACAGCAGTTGCTTTAAAATCTCCTTTAGCTAGTCCAACATTCACGGGAACTACAACAACATCATTGTTAGATGTTGCAGGTAACAATATAGACAATATTCAAAACTTAATTCATGATACTTCAACAACAACAACTGCATTGGATTTTGACGGGGATCAATTACAAACAATTTCAATTAGTGCTGCTACTACATTTACAACATCAAATAGAGCAATAGGTAAGTCTAAAACAATTAAAATAACCACAGATGGAACACTTAGAACCTTAACATTCCCAGCATGGAAATTTGTAGGAGCAAAACCAGCAGACCAAGCAGCCAGTAAGATAGGTATTCTAACTATTACATCATTTGGTACAGCAGATACAGATATCGTGGCAGCATACGCAGTAGAGGAGTAATAAATGTCTCACAGAGACAGTCCAATTAAAAAGAATAAGGAATTAAAGAAACCAATGGATATTATGAATGTTGGTTTTGTTGGAGCTGCTGGTGGAGTAGCTATAACTGACCCACCTGTTGTGGCAAGTCATTCAGGTGGAAGTTCAGATTCAAATTATACTATCGATGGTGTGACATATAAAAGTTATACATACCTTTCATCTGGAACTATGGGAATCACTACCACAGGTATTGTTGATGTTTTAATTGTTGGCGGTGGAGGCGGTGGAGGATATGGTATTGGAGGTGGCGGTGGAGGCGGTGCCGTACTTAAATTATCAGAAGTGGTTTTACCTGCAACAACAATGACAACAACAGTTGGTGCTGGTAAAGGTTCAGCCACAAGTGGTGATGCTTCAACAATAACTGGCACAGGATTTACAACAATTACAGCCACAGGTGGAGGAGGTGCAGGCGGACATTCTAGTAGTGATTATTCAGCAAAAACAGATGGTGCTAATGGTGGAGGTTCAGGTGGAACAGGAAATACACCTACACATTCACCATATATAGGAACAGGATATGGTGGGTATTCAGGTAGCGGTGGAGGAGTTAATCATGCTCAAGGCGGTGGAGGAGGAGCTTCAGCTAATGGTGCTAGTCCAAGTGGACAAGCTTCAAATGGAGGAGTTGGAGGAAATGGAGGAGCTGGTATACAGATAACCAATTTTGAATCAACAAATTATTATTATGGCGGTGGAGGAGGAGGAGGTTCACATAATTTTCTTCAAGGTGGAGATGGCGGTCAAGGCGGTGGCGGAGGCGGTGCAGCTGCAAATGTAGTATCATGGGCACGAGGTTTTGGCGGAACAGGTGGCAGAAACAATGGTTCAAATGGTGGACAAGGTTCAAATCAAGCTGGAGGTGCGGCAGGAGCAAACACTGGTAGTGGCGGAGGTGGAGCAACTTGGAACGGAGGAGGAGGATTAGGCGGTTCAGGTATTATTGTGATTAGACATACAACATAACATTTATTAATCGCTTAACACAAATATAATTGTGGAGTAGGTATGAAAGCAAATAATATTGTAATAGTAGGTGGTGGTACGGCAGGATGGATGACAGCAACAACCTTTGTTAGATTATTCCCTAAAAAGAAAATTACCTTAATAGAATCTCCTGACATCAAGACGGTAGGAGTAGGAGAATCAACAATAGTTCAATTCAGACAATGGTTATATTTAGTTGGAATTAAAGATAAGGACTTTATGAAGCATTGTGATGCCTCTTACAAGTTTACTATAAGATTTACAAACTTTAATAAAATTAATAGTGGTAGAGTTGAATATCCGTTTAGCATACCAGAGCCAATAGACGATAACAGGCTCAATCTGTGGTACTTTAAAAAAATGTTACACCCAAAAACACCAAATACGGATTATGCCGACTCATACTATCCAATAATGCCTTTGGTCAACAACAACAAGGTGTACAAGGGAAAGGAGTTAGGCAATTTTAGATTCGATAAAGATACGGCATTTCACTTTGATGCAACCAAGTTTGCCCTATGGCTGAGGGATAATATTTGTCTGCCAAGCATAACCCATATAAAATCAAATGTGAAAGATATTAAAATTGATAATGAAGGTATAAAATATTTATTATTAAACAATGGTGATAAAATAACAGGAGATTTATTCATAGACTGTACAGGGTTTAAATCTCTACTGCTTGGAGAGGCAATGAATGAGGAATTTATACCATATAATGACATATTACCTAACAATAAGGCATGGGCAACACATGTAAATTATACAGACAAGGAAAAACAACTTGAGGGAGTAACAAATGCAACCGCATTAAAGAACGGATGGGTATGGAATATCCCTTTATGGAGTAAAATAGGAACAGGATATGTTTACTCTGACAAATATACAACAGATGAAAAGGCATTGACAGAGTTCAAAAAACATTTAAAGAAACAAAAATTCGATATAACCAAGAATAAATTTACCAATATATCAATGAGAGTGGGAATTCATAATAAACTATTTGTGAAGAATGTAGTGGCAATAGGACTGTCGGCAGGATTCATTGAACCATTAGAATCAAACGGATTATACACGGTACATGAATTTTTGTCATTTCTAATCAGATCGTTTGAACGAGATAACATATCACAATGGGATAGAGATGCATATAATTATGCATGCAGAAATATTTTCCATAATTGGGCAGAATTTGTGAGTATGCATTATGCACTTGGTGAAAGAGATGATACAAAATACTGGAGAGATAATCTCAATAGAAATTATGATAAAAAGATTCATGAATTATCACCTACACAACATCATGGGTTTAGAGATCATATTATAGATAAAATGTATAGATTCAGATTTAATGAGGAAGGTGGTATAGGTTGTATAAGTACAGGGTATGGATATTTTCCTCTTAGTGACAACACTCTAAGATATGGTAATAAGATGGAAGAATTTGATTATACACCGTTTTTATTACCTATAAAACAGTTGGATGACCGTAAGAAAGAATGGAATGATATAGTGAAATACAGTCCAACACTGTATGAATATTTAAGAAATGACATATATTCAGAGTACTAAATCTTTAAATTCTATAACACCACTTATATATCATGGCAACTTGTTATATCTCAACATCAGATGTGGCAGATTTCCTTAGAATATCCATAACATGTTCTACCAGTCCCAGTATTGCCCAGGTAGAGAAATTAATCAAAAGAGCAGAGGAGAAAATAGACCGTAGAACTGGTCACACATATGGAAGGACTAAATCAACTCAGGAAATATTCTCATTACCACTATTATATACGTTTGGTTGGGGGACATTTATATCATTAAAACATAGAGAAGTAACTACCGTAGGTGCAGGAGAAACATGTCTCTGTACAAGTGCCGGAGACAAAATAGAGATATGGAACGGATCTAACGCAACATGGACAGATTATACAAATACACCTGGATCATACGATGTAGAAAAAATAAAAGGTGAACTATATCTAAGGGGATTTATATTTTCAATATTAAGAAACAACAGGGTAAAGGTAACATACAGGTATGGAAGTGCAGCAGTACCAGATGATATAGAAGATGCCTGTCTTAAACTAACATGTATAGACTTGATTAGATCCTCAATCAAAATGGATGATCTTGAGTTTGGTGGCGCTATTAAAAAAGAGCAGGCCATGTCAGAATGGAAAGATGAGGTGGACAACATAATTCATGATCGTGCAGAGGTGTACGTCGTACCTTGACCGGATTATTCAAAATTAATAATAGATCACTTGGTCAGTTAAGAAGAAATTTAACTGATGATGTAGGCAACAGGACAAGGGATGAAATGAAGTTCGAGTTTGAACATCTACCATCATATTATTATTCAGATAGTGATAAAAAGGACAGCATAGTGTATGACAGTACTGCAAAAATTGTAGGCAGTGAGAAATGGGCCGTAGCCGCATCAGATACAGGTTCAGAATGGAAATGGAGTAAACCACCACCATTTAACAAAATATTGGAATGGGTTGTAAAACATTCAGGACTTACAAAACCATGGGAACAAAGAGCAGCCGCAGCAGGTATAAGAAAGAAAATATATCAAGATGGTATAGATTCACATTGGTGGGTTGACAGATACTTGGCAGATTTCACACATCAAGCAGGTGCAACAGGGAGTGGTATAGAATGACCATAATCACATATGATGCAATAGATGATCTAAAAACTGCATTATGTGCTCAATGGGATGCAACATGTGCAGGAGGAGTAAAACCAGCCATTGACCTGGTATGGGACAAAAAGGTTGTAGGATTCGACGGAGACTCTACAGAAAGGGTAATAATAGAACCATTAACAGAACCTATTAGACCATTTGCACTACACGGAGACGCATACTGGCATGATTTATTGGTAAAAATAGACATTAGGTCATATAAATCGGGAGGCACTACCAGGCAAAATATAATAGTAAAAGAGGTCACCCGTATCATACAGAATATAATAAGAAGAAACACACAAGGATTCCTACAGGTAGTTTTAACCAAATCTGAGACAAGAAACCAGGACTATAGGAACATGTTTAGACACTTAATTGACCTAAAATATAGTGATGTAAACACACATACCTTCGTATAGATACCACAGTATAAATCTTTATATACAATTTATTGCTAATGTAATCATGGTATTTACTGGTGCGTATACATATCTGCAATGGGTTAGAGAAGCAACATTTGGTACCGAAGCAACAGCAATTCAATCAGGTGGGGAACAATTTGGCTTTGAACAAAAAATCACCGGATGGTCATTTACTAATAATAAAATAGCACTTTCACAATTAAACGATGTTAGAGTTAAAACATATGCATATGGTCAAACTAGAGGATCAATATCACTAGACTTTGTATTATCAAGTCCGTGGTTCTTAGGATTAGTAGGATTTAAAGACGCTGGAACAACAGGTGCTGGTCCATATGTACATACCTGGGACTTGACAACATGTGCACAGAAAATAGACTCATTCACAACACAGGTAGGTCAATGTCAGGGAGGAACAGATATAGTAAGAACATTAACAGGTGGAATAGTCAATAGTGCATCAATATCAACATCAATAGGAGAATTAGCAAGAGTTACATTAGATACAAATTACAAGAATGAATCATTAACAGCATCATTAGACTCAACACCAGCAGGATTATGTGTTTCTGATCACATACCATTTACATTCGCACATGGAACCTTAGAATTTCCAGATTGTACCACAATAGGTGAAGTACAATGTGTGGATATAACAATAACACAAAATGCAGATCATATATGGGGTATTGGAAATAGTACAGCAAATTCAGCAATCAGAAGATTGACAGAAGTTACAGGAAAGATGAAATTTTCACATGTAGACAAGGCACAATTAATAAAATTATATGCTCAACAAAATAACACATTATGTAATGACTCAGCAGGAGCACAGACACTTGCAGCAGAACAACCAACATTAACACTCAAGTTTGACAATGGTGCATCAAGTACAGATTCAAGAATAATTGAATTTAACTTGACAGGAATTGCATTGGATGATCACAACCTATCCATTGAGCCAAACGAACCAATTTTCGAAGAAATAAGTTTCCAAGCAAGAGGAGCAACCGTTGTGGCAACTAACAATACATCAACAATACCAGCAGCAAGTTAGATAACCCTTATATACATCTTTATTGTTATATGATACATGGTGTTAAAGTCTTTCCAGGTAGATTATAAAGGAAGTAAAGAAGAAGTTGAATATGAGACTGAGTTAACATTCGGGGAGACAGAATCTATTATCAATCAATCATTAGACCTATCAGATATACAAAAACCAAAAGTAAGAATAGGAATATTCCGTAAACAGATATTAATGAAGACTTTAAGAAAAGCCCCATTCCCATATAAAGCAGAAGCATCAATTAATGCCGTATCTAATAAAACAATTAATGATATATTAGACCATATTATGGAGGATTATCCACTAGTCAATTTTTTAGGGGATTGGATGACGAGTTTCATGGGCTCAGAGGTGGAGAAAGAGCCACAATCGGAGTCTACTCCTTCTGTGCAACCAAATTCGGATGGACCAAAAGAGAAACAGACGAACACGGAGCACTCTTCCTCAAAAAAATTATAGCATACGTCAATGAGCATATGAAAGACGCTATACAATTCAAGTAATCTTTAAATCCCATTAGTACCATTTATATATCATGGCAGATTATAAACTAAAGCTTGACATAGACGCTGCATTATTAGAGAAAAAACTAGAGGCAGCAGCTAAGAAAGTATTTGGTAGATTAGGTGGAACAGGAGGAAGTTCTGGAGGTACAGGAGGTTCTAATACCAATGATAGTAGTTATAAAAAAGTGCTCAAAATAAACAAAGAGATAACTAAATCTCAGAATAATACACTTAAAACTAGAAGGAAATATGAACATGATTTGAAAATGGAATATGTCAGAGAAAAGGCAGCATTAAGAGCACATAATATTATGTTAGAAAAGGCAGGTGTACAATCACAAAGAACATTTAGAATGATAGGTCAATTATTAGGCGGTTCAATGGGAGGAGCAGCAGGACAAGGTATTGATCAGGCAACAACTTGGTTTAAAGTTAAGCAAAAACAACGTAAAGCATCAAAGGCTACACGAGGTGCATATGATAAAATGCCTGAAAAACAACAAAGAAAATGGAGAAAAGAACATGGAGGAGAAGCACCCGGAACTGAAGATGACTCATTTAATCAATTTGCTGACTTTATGGGATCTGCAAAAGAAAAACTTGGTGAAGCAACTGGTAAAGTTGGTAAGAGATTTGGCAAAACAAAAGCTGGTAAAATACTTGGAAAGAACAAACAAAAATTTGCAAAGACTAAAGGTGGTAAAGCAGCAGGTAAAGCCGGTGGGGTAATGGCTGGTATGGGGAAAAAAATACCACAAGCAGTTAAACTTGCAGGTATAGGTGCAGCATTGGCAGGTGGTGCAGGTTTAGCAAAAATGGTAATAGACTCGTCACCAATGTTAAAAGCAATGTTAAAATTATTGAATGTAGGTGTAATGCTTATATTAAGACCTATAGGTGACTTTATAGGATTCATGTTAAGACCATTATTATTAGAATTTGTTAAAAAGGTAGCAATTCCTGCATATAGATCAGGATCTAAATTAGCAAAAGAATGGGGTACAAAAGCAGGGAAAGTATTATTGACATTATTTACAAACCCTGCGGAGTTCATGGCTAAAGCAATAGTGAATCCATTAAAAGGAAGTTTAGAAAAAGGTTGGGCTTCAATGATGACTTCATTAGCTAACCTAGGAGTTTTTTTATCATTTTGGTTAAAAGATGAAGATAAGAAGGCATTATACGCGGAAAATGAAGAAAAATTCAAAACTCAATCTGATGCCATAGATGAAAAATACCCTGGATTTGGAGATATGAATCAAATCCAACAGATGATGGAGGGTGCTGAAACATCTATTAAAACCCCTGATACAACAGATATTCCAGGTATGGGTGGTATTGGTGGTATGGCTGAAGATACAAAAAGCATAGCTGACAATGTAGAAACATTACCAGAAGATCTTGCGGAAGCAATTATTGCTGCACAGGCAGCAGCATCAATACAACAACAAAAAGAAGCAAATATTGCACAAGATGCAATTATGGAAGTTGCTAAGAAAGGTATAGGAATAAAAACAGGGGTAGATATTATTACAGGTTCTATGATAGAAGAAGCAGGAAAAGACAAAGAACAAGCAGCAATAGATGCAAGAAATGAAAAGAAAAAAATGGATAGACAGGGGAAAATAGACAAAACCCTTCTTAGTGATACTGCACGAAAGATATTGGCAGCAGCTGAAGAATATAAACTTGGCAGAAGCAAAGGAGCACAAGCCCAGGCAGGAGGAGTATATGGAAACTATAATCCTATGTCTACTGAAGATATGGGAGAATGGGTAGGAACTGGTAAATTTAAAATGGTAGGTGGAGTGAGAACTGAGAAAAGGGCATGGTGTGATGACAAACAGTCCATGGCTGGTACTGGTGAGTTTTATCAAAAGGGTGCACATGCAGAAGAGATAAAAGAATATCAAAATTTTGCTGCAACAACCAGAGAAGAAATGGAAATATATACGGCAGCTATAGAGGAAGCAGCAATAAGTGGAGAATCTGTATTGGCAGAATATAATAAGATGAGAGCAGCCGCATATCTAACTAATAATGCTATGAGTGCCACTGAAGATCAGTTTAAAGCTATAGAAGAAAAAACAATCGAGGCATCAGATAGTTCAGTATTAACTGCTGATCAATATCAAAACATGTTAATACAAGCAACCAAATCAAATGCTTATGCAGTATATACTAGTGGTCAGTTTGATAATATATTGAAACATGCAAATAATGCTAATAATAGAATGTCATGTTTTGAAACTGCCGCAACTGGAATAGTTAATACATTTGAAGGTGCTGATAGATGGATACAATCAAGTTTGAGTCAAATAGCAGGTTATAGAACACCTTCAGGAAAAGAGTTACCTTCTGCAAGAATAGCACGAACAACTCTATCAGAATTTGGTAATGGTGTGGTTCATAAACCTGATAATTCAGATAGGAGTGCAAGATACCAAATATCATTTGGAGATGGTTCATCAAAAACACAAGGACTTGATCAAAGATCATATAACGCACTCAATGAAATGAGATCAAAAGGTAAGGCATACCAAGGAAAACAGATAATGTCAATTATAAAAATGGCAAAGGGAGGAATAATAAACGAACCAATATTCGGTATAGGTCAAAATACAGGAAAGGGATATCTTATGGGAGAAAAAGGACCTGAAACAGTAACACCAGGTGCAGGTACAAGTCCAGTAGGAACATCACCAATATTCAATATAACTATTAACGCATCAGGAATAGGAGACATAGAGAGGCAACTTAAACCAGCTATTCTAAAAATGCTTAAAGAGTCAACATCAAGGGCAGGTATAGTATAATGGGAGATATAGTAATTAAAAAGGTTACGGGGGATTCTACTACAGACTGTTCATTACAACGAATGCATTTTCCATCACAAACATCAGGTGTAACACCACCAGCAAACACATATTTCACATGGGAGCAGACTTACTTGTTCAGAACTGATGACTACATCACAATAACAAATTTCTCTAGTTTAGATTTTGAAATGAAAACACCTGTTGGAGATTTTCCTATTCCGGAATTAAGAGATACGTGTAATATTTTGGTAAAAGCAGAAGGCAACTCTCTAAGTATAACGTTATCATTTACTATGAAAGATGAGGGATCTACATCAATATTCACACCAGGAGGAGTACATGCGTCACAGTCAATAACAACTGTTCAACAACAATTAGACTTCTGGATTAATACATTCCAGCCTAACAGTATGGAAGATGGATTTCTTTTAACTGTTGATGGTATTACTAGAGCTGGAACAGTTAAAAGTATGTCAATATCAAAACAAGCACAGTCCCCAGTTTTATATGATGTTCGTATACAATTTGTATCAGGATATGCTGTTGCTGGTGAATCTTAATGGTAAGAGTAAAAGTATTAGTTTGTAATAGTCCAGTAAAAGTTATAGAAACATTTGTGACCCGTGAAGGAGAAAGAGCCATAGACCAATCAAAAATTGTATTACCAATATGTGCTTCTATAGACATAGGTAATCAAGTGAATGTAATTCAAGATGCAGTTAATTTGGATAATTTGGTAGGTGCATATATGTTTCAAGGTAGTGCAAAGGATGAATCTGGACGATGTAATAATGCATATGGTGCAATATCATATCCACGAATAGATGTAAATTTAGTGTATTGTGATTCTACATCAACTACATCAAATAAAGGTATAAGGGATTCAATATCAATTGATACTGGTAGTATAACATGTGTTGCACCAGGTAAAGTTAACAGTAAAGGTATGGTATTTGATGGTGTTAATGACTATACAACTATAACAAAAGAATGTATATATGATATAGATCAAACAACACAATTATCTTTGTCAGCCTGGATAAAAACAAGTGATACATGTGTCCCTTTAATTGCTAAAAAAGCAACCGGTTCGTCATCTAAAGGATGGGAGTTTGGAATAAACTGTGCAGGACAATTAGATTTTAGAATGACAAGCACGTCATCATCTAATGAAATACATATAAGAGGCGATACAGCAATAAACACATGTATATGGACACATGTGGCAGTAACATATAATGGCATACCTGGATGTGGTGCATCTGCAGTTAAACTATATATAAACAATGTAGAAGATACAAAGGGAGTACATTCAGCTAATCTTACATCATGTACACTTAATAATTCAACTGTAACATATGGTGCATATGCTGATGGATCTTCTAAATATACTGGATCAATGGATGATGGAAACATATGGGTATCCAAATTACTAACAACTGAGGAATTAAGATCAATATATCTAAGGGGGATAATATCAGAAACAACAGGCAAGTTTGGAACAGCAATGACATTCAATGGTATAGATTCATTCCAGGAAATACCATACACGACAGATTTTGATTTTACAGGAGAGTTTGATATATCTGTATGGGCAAGATGGCAAAGTTCAGGCACACAGTATTTATATGCAAGACGTGTATTGTCTGGTAATGGTATTGCTTTATCAGTAAATAGGATTGTACCTGGAGACATAGTTGCAGAAATTGATGGAAATTTAATAAAGACATGCGGTGTATTATACAATGATGACACATGGAATTTTATTAGAGTATATAGAGATTCAAGTAATGTAGTACATTTAGAAGTCAATGATGTGGAAAAGAATACAATGACGGTTGCATCTAATTTAACATTAGTAGATACTGCATTATTTATAGGCACAAATCATAATAAAACTGCATATTTTGACGGTGATATTAATGTATTAAGATTATATGATAAAAATATAGGATCAACACAGGCAACAAGAATATATTCTGAGGTATCTTCTACATCATTAATGAAATTTGGAGGTTATGCTACTAAAATCACAAAAGAGATTGTACAAAAAGAAGTAACAATACAGTCATTTGGTAAAAGCCTAGGTGAAACTGAAGTAAAAGCACAACAATATAATGACAGAAGTCCAGAATTCATAATAGATGATTTGATTAGGAATAATACTAAATTGATACCTCACATACACGGTACTTGTAGTGGTATTATTCTATCCAGATTCAATGCTGATGGTAAATTAGTGGATATTATAAGGGATCTAACACAATTGATTGGTAGGACATTTCACACTGATGCACTTAATCAATTTCATTTACACGATACTTCATTCAATAATACATGTTTTGTGTTTACTCATGGTGGATGTGCAAGAAACTTTGAATGTGTCAATGATGACACTGAAATAATCAATGATCTTGTTGTATTAGGTGAGGCTAAGAGATATAACACTGTGGAATGTTTTACTGGTAATGGAACATGTAATGCAGTTACATTGACCAATGGTGCTATATCTAGTACAGTGTTAGTTGGAGGAGTTAGACAAACAGCAGAGGAAGATTACGAGACATGTGTGATTAATAAAACCATAGTTTTTTCCTCAATACCTTCATGCGGTACTGCAATACAGGTAGACTATCAATATGAGATACCATTATTAATAAGAGGTGAGAAACAGTCAAGTATAGATCTATATGGAAGACATAGTAAGAGATTGATAATGCCTTGGATAAGAACAAGGAATGACGGTATTAGATTTATCAATGGTTATCTAAACAAGTTTAAAGAGATTAGGTCTTCATTAAAATTAGAATTGGGTGTAATGAAAAATTCAATAAATGAGGGAGATGTTGTCAGGGTTATAAACAATATAAAAAATATAGATTCATCATTTGTTATAAAATCATTGACATGGATATATCCTGATATGAAAACCAATATATTGTTAGGGGAGTTTAAATTTGATGATCTTGAATATGAAAAGCAGATAATAGAAAAACTGCACGATATTGAGTCTGCTCTTACAGAGATCAAGGATATAAGATGTTCAGAACAGTTAGAGGAGGTATTATGTATGACAGATAATTTCAATATTATACAGGGGGCCCTATGTGGAACATTATTTGTAGAAACAATGACATTATCAGATTCAATAGTTGTAACAGTAGTTCAACCAGCAACATATGCCGTAAGCACATATGGAGGGGGAGATATAATAGGATCTTGTCCACCATCTGGAGGATACACAGATACAGGATACACATGTTCAGGATATGATACAGTATAATCTAACAATCTTTTTAAGTATACAAGGAGATATATAAATATGGCAAATTGGCCCGAAAAAACCGATACTTGTGCAGGAACATGCACTAAATTTGGTGCTCCAGATTTAAGAAGAATATCACGTTTATTTAACAATCAAAATGTGAATATATCATGTTATGCTTGTAGTACTGTGGAAATACAGGAAGGAAATGTGTTTGAGTTTCAGTCAGATGTATGTGGTAATACTTCATTATATATACAGGAACCTAATGCAGGATGTAATAGTATAAGGATAAAGACAACAATATTGGGTGCATGTGCTGTTGCAACAATACCAGCCATAGGTGCAACAGATACGTTTGTGTTTAATTGTGCGACAGCAACACTTACCAATAAAACCATAGATCTTAACAGTACAAACACGTTAAAATGTACAGGTGCCGCAAAGGGGGACCAATTAGTATATAATTTAACATGTACAAAATATGAATCACAGGCAGTAAGGCAGTTTATCAAGATAGATTTTGGAAACGAGACAACCACAATATCAACAGGGAACGGACAAAAAGAGTTTCAAATGCCGTATTGTTTTACATTGACGGATGTATATGCCACAGTGGCGACAGCATCATCATCGGGGGACCCTAGCATTCAAATACAACAAAATGCCCTAGATATACTATCAACAGCAATAACAATAGATTCAGGTGAAAAGACATCAAGAACTGCAGTTGTACCAGCAGTAATAGCAGATAATACTTTAGATATAAACGGTATAATCACGTTTGATTTAGACGTTATAGGTACAGGAGTTACAGGATTAGTTATATATATTATAGGATATCAACGATTCTAAATCATTCTAGAAATCCTTAAATATGACTTTTGTGTACATTTATATATGGCTGGTGAGATTTTAAAAGCGTTAAAAGGAAAAGTACATATAAAGGCTTGGGAGAAGAATCCAGATTTTCCAGATGATAGAAGTAAAGATATTTTAGTAAAAGATGACACATTTGACAATCTTATAGTTAATACAGGGAAAGATACAATTTTAAAGAGAATAGGCGGTACAGGCCTGACATGTTTCGGTGAGGTAGGGGGTATCGGAGTAGGTGATTCCACACAGGTAGCAGCATTGACAGACACAGATTTGGTTGCAGCATCAAACAAAACATGGAAGGACATATCAACAGCAGACAAGACATATGTAAGACCAACATTGTTTGTTACGGCAGATTTCGGATTTTCAGAAGGAAATTATACGTGGAATGAAATAGGATTATGTGACGACCAAGGAACACCAGGAAATTCTCCAACTGAAGGATCATCGTTAATGGCAAGACAGATAGACGCATCACCACTGGTAAAAGATGCAACTAAACGAGCAATAGTGGAGTGGCAATTAACGTTATGACCCGCATACTTATTCCTAGATCTGATAACGTATCAGCAAAAATAATAGAGGCATCCGACTGGGAAAAATATTGGAGTGATATTATCCCTGATTATATTACATGTGGATTTACTTTATCTGCACAATGTCCTAATATATTAGCAGTTGATGTTAGTTCAGGAACTTTACGGTTAAAAGGGTTACATGTTAACAATTCAACAACATGTTCAGTGACATCTTTGACAGCATGTTCAACCAATTACATATATGCAACAATATGTAGGGACCCAACATGTGAGCCACAGGGATGGATTTTTTCTAAAAATACAACAGGAACAACACCTACTGATTCTGTTGTTTTAGGTACAGCAACAACAAATGCAACTACAGTTACAGCAGTAAGTCAAATACCAGAAACATGTCTAACTTCTGGAATAACTGGTTTAAAAACAACACACGGTCTAGCTGATAAAAACTTAGGATTGTTTGGAGACGGTATTGATGGTGATGTAACCATATCAACCAATACAACTTTAACAGAAACAAAATATTATAAAAACTTAACAATAAATGCATGTGTAACATTGGATGGTACTTCCCCTCAACAGATTTTCATTAAAGAAACATTAACAGTAAATGGAACATTATCAATGTCAGGAAAAGGAGGAAACGGAGGTGTAGGTTCCGGAGTTGCTGGTGGTGTTGCTTTGAATTTGAACAATACGGGAGGAGTAGGAGCTGATGCTAATGCCACAGGAACCGGAGGTTCAGGTGGAGGTGCAGGAGCTTCAAATGGTGCATCAGGAACTACAGGAACCATAAATGCAGGAGGTGGTGGTGGAGGAAGTTCAGGTACTCAATGTGGTGGTGTTGGTTCTGGTGGAAGCAGCGGTACTACAAATTCAGGATGTGGTGGAACCGGAGGAACCGCAGACACTGAATCTAGAAACACACATAACTTATTGACTCATCTTGCATGTTCTCCCACAAACACAATTGGTGCAGGCGGAGGTTCTGGTGTAGCAGGTGGAACAGGTGGAGCAGGTGGTGACGGTGCAACATATTTTATTTATGCAAAAGGTCCTGGTGGTCCAGGTGGAGCAGGTGGAGCAGGTGGAACCGGAGGTCATGGAGGAGGTTATTTAATTATTATAGCTAATAATATAGTCATAGGAGCTGCAGGTTCCATAGAGTCAGACGGAGGAACAGGATCTACAGGAGGTTCAGGTGGAGCAGGTGGTGGAAGACCAGGTACATGTGCTCAGTTACATCCATCAATACCAGGTAGATATTTAGCCGGTGGCGGTGGTGGCGGTGGCGGTGGTGGAATAGGTTCAGGCGGTGGTGGAGGTGCAGGAGGATTTATATTTTTACATTATGTCAATCTTACTAACAATGGGTCAATATCAGTTGCAGGTGGAACCGGAGGTAGTGAAGGCACTACAGGAGGTTCTGGCGGTCAGGGTGGCAGAGGAGGAGGCTATTATTATTATACAGGTGGTGATGGTGGTTCAGGCGGATCTGGTGACGGATTAGGAACTACAGGAACTACAGGAACTTCTGGGTTAATAATAAAATTACCGGCATGATTTTTGAAATTGAAGACAAGGAATTGGAACAAAGTTTTTCAGAAATATCATTTTTAGATAAACAGATAAAATGTCTAAAAGAAAGCAACCCTAACAACATACCTGATATTGTTTTGAGTTCTTTAAAACAAACTTTGAATGATAAAAGACAGTCTTTTTCTAAACTTTTAGAGACAAATATAATAAAATCAAAAAAAGAAAATAACATATAGATTTATATTACATGTAACAGTATAATTATTATTGAAAAGAGTAGTATATTTTAATGCAAGAACACCTGATTCGGATTGGTATAATCTTGTCGGGTTTCCACCTGAAAAATTAAAAATGAGTGATTATGTCAAAGGTAACGGTAGATTTTGCCCTGCTTTAAAAGAAATTTTTAAAAATGTATATGTGATAAGATCACCATTTGACTTGTATCTTAGACATAATTTTCAACAAAATGGTGACAGTTGGATAGAAGTATTGCCGAAATCGACATTAAGTCCTGACAAATTCAATGATGTTTTTCATGTTAGTTCAAAAGAAGACATTAACCATAAAGACAGACCTATGATACAGATGACTCTTCCAGTGTTATTTTTATCAGATAGTGATATACAAATGGATCTAATGCCACCTTTTTTGGAATACAATAAAATTCCAGGCATTATAGCAGGAGGTTCATTCAATATACATGACTGGCAAAGACCAATCAACATGATGTTCGAGTGGCATGACACTTCTAAGGACCTAATAATTAAACGAGGTGATCCTATTTTATATCTAAAGTTTACAAACCAAAGAAGAGACTCTTCAATATCATTAGAAAATATAGAACCAACCGATAAATTAAAGAAGATGATGAATGAATGTACAGGTGCAAAGGCCATGACTAACGGGTTGTCATCAACATTAATGAAAGAGCATGGAAAAAGAAGACCTAAAAGATTGATAAAATTACATATAAAATATATATTGGATAGATTAAGATGAAGTTTGAATTTATATATGACCCTGTACCTATTATTATAATAAGAGATATTTTCACAAAGAAAGAAAATAAGGAAATATTGGAAGAGGCAGTTAAAAATAAAAAGGAATTTGAACATTCAGTTATAGGTAAAGGAAAGGAATCAAGTTTCAGAAATAATAACACATCATATTATGATATTATATATGATCATGATAGATCAAAATCTAAATTACTTGATATCATAGACACTTTGTTTAAAAATGATAAATTTAAACAAACACTCATCAGTTCACCATATCCAATACATCTATTCAGCAAATCAAACTATCATGAAACACAGGTAAGCAGATATGGAGATGACGGTCAGTTTTATAAATACCATATAGATTCATTTAATGGTGATTCAAGATTAATTACAATGGTTTATTATTTTAATGAAGAACCAAAAAAATACAATGGAGGGGAAATACAATTTACAAATTCACCAATATACGAAGGTAAACCAGTAGATAATAATGCGGAATTAATAACAATAGAACCAGAAAACAATATGGCAGTAATATTTGGATCAAGAATACCACACACTGTATTACCAACAACATCCCCAAAGGAATTTAATAGAGGGCGATTTTCAGTTAATTGTTGGATAGGTATTAAATAATAAAATTACATATAGATTTATATACAGCATTTAACTATTAATTAATATGGATTTTAATTATAGATGCAAAGAATGTAATTGGGGATGTTTCATCGACCCTGATCTAATAAAAGATGACGGACTGATTTATCAATGTAATAAATGTAGTAGTATGTATGTGGTAGAGGACAAAGATATTGGTTCTCAATAGTGACGTAAACAAGGAGGCATACTTTGCATACAGAAAATCACAAATGGTTGCAATGGGTACGGAAAGATTAGGAGTAATACATGTGTCAGATCTTATCAAACCATGTATGAGAAATGTAATGTATGGTAAGTTTGTACCACATGAGTACAAGCAGATGACAACAGAGGATATGAAATCAATGTTTTATGGTCAGGCAGTACATAAGGTTACCAACCTGTCAACAAACCCAGACGACAACGAAATATTTTTCGGGTATAATTATGAGGAAGATAAGAATGTTACATATGAAGAGGCAAAGAAAATGAAACCAGATGACCCTAAACATTTGGATATTATATATGGCAGTGCAGACGACCTGTTAGAGGTAGACGGTGAACTTGTTATTATAGACAAGAAAACCACAGGATCAATAGATTATTTCAGCAGGGCAACATCAAAGGCAAGCGAATCACATATTACCCAGATCAACTGCTACAGGGTATTACTTAACAAATGCTACGGAAGGGATGCTAAAAGGGGCTGCAATATTTACATCAGCAACAGCATAAGCAAGGAGAAAAGGGACATACCAGTCCCCATAACATACAAGCTTGGTAAACCAGAGGAATATCTCAACATGATGATAACCAACGCTAGGGCAATAAAAGATTCACTTAAAACTAAAAAACTACCTGAAAGAACCAGATGTTTCCTTTGTGATGGTATGTGCCCCTGGATTAATCAGTGTTTTGGAGATGAAAAATGATTCGTATAATGAATAAAATATATGCAGAACTACAACAAACAAACGAGTTACTATCAAAAATGGAGGAACATCTAAGATCATTAACACTACCACCAGACCTTAGAGAATATAAGAGAAAAGGATTTAAAGATGAATAACTGTAAACATCCTAACTTCTTCTTTAAGGATTCAAAGTCATATTGTAGGACATGTGGAGAAGAGGTAAAAAATGAGTGACAACTTGTGCGACAGGTGCTGGAAATTGGGCATGACATATCCTTTCAGAGGAGACTCAACCATATGTTCAAAATGTATGGTGACTATGGCATTCAAGAGGATTGAACAATGAAGTTCTATTTTAACGCCAATAACAAGTCACAGATATCAGCATTAAGAAGAGTTGGTGCAAAGAACATAATGTTAACATATAAGTTTGTAGGAGAACGAGCAAACAAACTGTCTAACGGATTTGACAATATAATACTGGGTCCAGGATTTGGCAGTGACAAAGATAAATATCATGAATTTATACAGGATTGGGATCACGAGGCATTACAATATGACGATCCAAATGACGCACTTAGAAACTATAAAAACTGGAAAGAGGGGGAAGAATATAACAAGAAATTAATACCTATATTACACCAAAACTATGCACAATCACTGTCAATATTCAAACCAAACTATAATGGGAATAGGATAGCATTAGGCAAGTCACAAAGTAGAAACAGTGAGGATACACAGTTAAGACAACTGCCACAAACTTATTCATATCATGGATTGGCAAAAGGCAGATGGACCAAGGATAGAAATTGTATTGTTGACAGTATAGACAGTACTACATGGACAAGCGGTGTAAGGGGAAGAAAAACAGATGTATGGAAAGGACAACAGTTATTATTCGGAGAGAAGGGTAAGAATAACAGGACATATATACAGTTGGCATGTCAAAAGAACCTTATATATCTAAGCAAGGCTGGACTTGATCCAAAGGATTTGATTGATGGTGATAATTCAGCATTGACACTGGCACCATTAGTACTATATTATATGCCAATGTTCCATGATTTAGGATGTTATGAGGATAATTTTAAATTATAAAAATACGATTAACTTATATATATCTTTGAACCATTTATTGTCATGGTTAAGAAGGAGGGATCACTTAGAATCACCAAAGACAACAAGGTAGAAATAAATAAACATAAAACGGTATCACCCTATAACAGTGCCAAGCATTTAAAATATGCAAAACTACCTGCCGAGTGCGATAAATGTATTTATAGATCTGAAGAGGAAGGAGGAAACGGACGGTGCCCCAAGTATGAGAAGGGTGCCGCTTGTGCCGTACGAAAGGATATCAAGAATTTTTTGGACCAGATCAACACTAGGAATCCGGAAGATTTAAAGATGCTGCTGGACACAATGGCAAAAGAGATGGGAGAGAACGTGTTCCTTGCATTGGTACAGGCCCAAATGGACGGCAATATACCAGACAGAAATTCAATCAGTCAGCAGAATGCTTTCCTTAACATTGCAAAATTATTGGTGGAACTGGGAAGCAAAATTACAGTAACAGAAAAGAAATCATTTGACGAAAATGGTGACTTGGAAGAGTTGTTTAGACAACTGGAGTTCAAGGGAGATGCCTAAACCACCTAAAGATATTACAGACAAGCGTGCAAAACTCATGACGATGGTTGCAGACATGGCAAAGAGTCCATCTAAGTTTAGTGAGGTCATGTTGGGTCACAAACTGTTCAAATATAATGCAGACTATGCAGACAGCAAGGAGAGATTTATAGTGTATAGATCAGGGCGTCAGGCCGGCAAGACTATGACCACTGCAGTAAAGGCGATACATTGGAGTTTCTTTGCACCTATCATGAGCAAGGATGCAAGAGAGAAGAAGGAAGCAGTTGTTATCATTGCTGCACCTACACAAAACCAGGCAAGTATCATGTTTGACAGAATTAGAACACTGATCAAGAACAGTGATTTCTTGTCAAAATATGTTGTAAGAAGTACACAGACTGAGATGTGGATACAGTGGTTAAACAAAGGAGGTATTACTAAAATATTTGTAAGAGCAACAGGTGAGACTGGTGTAACATTGAGAGGTTATTCTCCACATGTTATCATTGCGGACGAATGTGCTTTCATCAAGAGAAGTATAATGGTTGCATTTCTGCCATCCGGTATGGCAACCCAGGCGAACGTATGGCTTACATCAACACCGTTTGGAAAGCAGGGTTATTTCTATGAGTCAAGTCAACAGTCACGTCCTAAAAACCCAGATGGATTATGGAAAGAATTTCATGTAAGATCAGTAGATAACCCAAAGATTGCAAATGACCCATTATTCTTGGAACAAGTTAAATCATTATCTGCAGAGGAATATACACAAGAGGTAGAGGGAGAGTTCCTCGATATAGGTGACTCACTTATACCATTTGACTTGTTGATGGCAGCACATAACAGGACATGGAAACCAGTAGGTGCAACCAGGTACTTTATGGGACTTGATGTTGCAAGGAGTGGAAGAGATGAGACAGTATTTATGATCATAGAAGTAGATGAGGACAACAAGATCAGGGTAGTAGAGTATGAAAAAGAGTCACAATCAAACCTGGTTGATATAGTTGGAAGAATAGGTGAGTTGATGCAAAAATATCCGTTTGAGACTATATATATAGACGAGACAGGTCTTGGTGGTGGTGTGGTAGATCTTGCAAGACGTAGAGAATACCCTATTCGGGGGATCACTTTCTCATTATCAGAAAAATCCAAGATGTATAGCAATATAAGAATGATATTCGAGAACAAGAAGATAGTGGTACCACAGGATGACAAGAGAGTATTATATCAACTGTCATACCTAAAGAGAGCCTATACAGAGGAGGGGAAATTAAAAGTAAAAGTAGAAGAAGGAACAAAAGATGACCATGCAGACGCTCTAGCCCTGGCATGTAACGCAGTATCATTCGGTGATGGATGGTATTATGTGGAGCATGGTGAAGGCTGGAAGAATATTATGGGGTGATTTATATTAGGTGTACACCATATAGTATATGTTGTGTGTTTTTCTAAAGATCACAACTAAGGAAGCCATTCTGATCGGTGGTAAAAGTGATATATTGCAGTACCATTAGACGCAATAATCTCTTCTTCTTTTATAAAACTTTATATATACTGTAGTCTATATTTATGTATGACATCAGGTATAGGTCTAGATACAGCATTTAACCAAGATGAACCTACACAAAATATCAATACTAACCCTAAAAAAGTTAAAGAAGCAGAATCATTTGAGAAGAAATCAAGTAAAGGCGACGATTTAGAAAGAATTCAACATACTAAAGTAGGAGATACTGTGGCATATGCAAGAGGAACAGGAACAGTTGTGTTAAAAGAAGGTGCATTTCTTACAATATATAATGAAGAGTCAAATGCATATGACAGAATGCATGCAGGAGAAACCCATTCTCCAGGAGACACTATCAGTAGTGGCATCATGACCCAATTATGGGACCAAATGAATCATGAAACCAGAATGGCATCATTACACAAGTCAAATATACAAGAACCATTACATTTTGTAGACAGAAAATGGAGTGAATTACCACTTAACCTTAAAGATGTATTAAAATTATCACCAAGATCAGTATCAGTAGGATACGGAGTAAAGAGCCCACCAGCAGGAGCAACACAAGATAAAAAACCATTAACACGTAAACAAATTAAAGAACGAGATTCTCCTAAACAGACTAAACAAGTAACAAATGATAAAAAAATTAAATTAACTCCAAGTGATATGAATGCTGCTATAAATGCAGGTAAAAAAACTGAAGGTGATAAAGGATTAAAGAGAATTCAAAATATGCCTCAATCAGGACTTGATATTTTAACTGCAAAAAAGCCAAAAGATGAAGGTGTCACATTTGCAAGTGATGTAGAAAAGACAAATCCAACATCAAGAGGAGAACCAGGTGAAAAAATGCCAGGTACTGCATCAAGAAAACCAGAAGGACAAACTATGACTCCAACTGGAGAAAGAAATATATTAATTGGAAACACTGGAAATAAATTAAACACAGGTCGATCAAGAACATTCACACCAGGTGGAAATAAAACTGAACCAAAGGCAAAACCAATACCTGAATCTAAAAGAAAACCAGTAGGTGAAGATTCAGGAAGATTTGCAGATGCAGCAGCAGCACGATCAACAAATGCACCAGGTCCAAAGAAAGATGAAGGTGTCACATTTGCAACAGGATTAGACAAATCAAAATCATATGGTGATATAGCAGTAGCAATTTATAGAATTAGAAATAACCTTAACAAAGTAAAGTTCCCAAGGGATCACCTTGGAGAACCTGATGACAAAGAAGCACAGAACCCTAGAAGTAATGAACATAATTCACATAACACTGATTCAGGTGGAGAGTTAGGTTCAAAAGATTCATTTAAGATAAAAGTAGAATCATCAACACCTAAAGGTCTAGGATTTGGTAAAATTGAAGGTACAGGTGGATCACCTGGAGATAAACCTGCAGTTGCACCACCAGGAGGAACAAAATTTTTCAGTGATTCTGGTAAAGGACCATTTGGTTCACAAGCAGAAGCAGACGCATCTGCACCAAGAAAACAACGTAACATAAGTGCTGAAAGATCAGCAAAGAGAGAGTATGACGCTAAACCAGGACAAACAGTTGCTAATAGATTATCAGAAGTTAAACAATCAGATGTAGAACACGGAGCACCAGGAGGAGTAGTAACAGACACACCGTTCGATGCACCAGATGACTATGAAGAGAAAAGACCAAAAGTTCAAGGTAAAGAATTTGATCATAATCATCAACAAAAAACACCAGAGGATATTAAAGATAGAATAGAGAAAAAAGATATAAAAAATGACGAAACTCCAAGTTGGGATGGCATGAGTAGTAAAGAAATGAGTGATGAACGAAGTAATGCGCAAGAAAGAGAAAATAACATTGGTATTATGAATAAAGAAGGAAACGGAGGATCAATTACAACAGGTACACCAGGAACTAATAACTCATTATACAATGAAGATGAAAAAAAGAAATCAATTATCAACAAAAGTAATAGTAGATATGGCCCAAGATTGGCCTCAAAAGAAGATATAGAAAGATTGAGTAAATAGTTACACTTATATATCAAGCCATACTTAAAGCAGTTAATGGGACGAAGATCAGAAACTAAACATTGTATTAATTGTGGTACCACTCTGCCTGATAGATATAAAGGACGTCAAAGAATTTACTGCGGGAATTTATGCCGTAAGATTTATACGTCTAATAAACATACTAAAGACAGTGATTAAATTATATGTGGATGGTGGCACTCGAGGTATGGTAATATGCTTGTATGACCAACAACGTCATAAATATATAATAAAGAGACGAAAGGGGGCCACTACCAATAATGACTTGGAATATCTAGCAATAATATATGGTATAGAGTACGCAAGAAAGTTTTATCCAAGGGATAGTATTATAATATACAGTGACAGCAAGCTTGCAGTAAATCAGATTAACGGTATATATAGGGTAAACGGGGATAACCTAATAGCATTACATAAAAAAACAATGAGAAAACTAACACCTAGAGTAGATATAGTATGGGTAAGAAGAAATTTTAACTTTGCTGGGATTCATCTGGAGTCTTTACGGGCCTATTTGAGGTCTTCACAGGGTAAGTGATAGTTGTGTTTGATTTTACCTCTCCAGGGTTATGATCTATATAATATCTTAGAATTCTATTAAATATTACACTATCTGACTCATAAACATCACCATTCTTGGTTGTCTTTCTAAGATTTGCCAGTCGCCTCATCTTATTTTTGTCACTCCAACTGACTGATATTGTGGTATTTGCTGTTCCCTCCTTTCTTTTCTTTGGCATGTATTATTAATGTTCCTGATATATATAAATCTTATCTTATAATAAATCTCTAATATCAATACACCACAGTCTAAACTTGCGATATCTCCATTTACTCCAATACCAAAACTCAATGGGGTATATGTTTTTCTGGTTGTCATGTACACCGTCAACAAAATGTGGGGTACCAAACAACAATGCATGACATATTTCATGCTGCAGTACTGTACTATTTTCTCTCGCAATGAATGTATTGTTTGTATCATTCAGGTACAAGTCTATTCTGTTCTTGCCTGTGATTCCCCATGCCATTTTAAAGTTAACCTTGTTGCCCTCGGTTGACTTGTATCCGTCAAGATATTTTGGGTCCATTGACTGTAGTGGCCATATATGAACATCCCAGAAGGTTATAAAATCGTAAGCGTTTTTATGATTGTATGCAAGTATGCTAAATATCATCTGTCTGTATAAATTCTTGTTTAAATTTTCTGTGTGAAAATGTATTCCCATAGATTTATATGTCGGTTCAACTATATAAAACTAATGACAAAACAACATAGAGGAACCGATTAAGTTGGGCACTAAACTAGTTGCTAAACGAGCCGGTACTTGTCCAGAATGTAAGAAAGGTTGGGCCGTTGGAGATCAAGCCAGCTGGGACAAGGATGTTAAGAACTCCGCAGGGTTTAGCGTCATGTGTATAGACGATGAATGTTTCAGAGAACAAGGTGGTAAGATCACTCCAAGAACATCTGGTGGTGGATTTAACACAGGATTCAAAAAACCATTCACACCTAGAGCAGACGTCACACTGAAGGTTCCCGAAGTAGAAGTTTCTGCAGCAATTAACACTGCATCAGAAAAACTAAAAGAATATGTCAAGGCAGCAGATGTACTTGTAGAAGAATTATACACTCTTCCAGCAGGAGATCAAACTCGTGGACAAATTCGAAGCAAATTTGTAGATCAGTTGATATTAATCAGTAAAAAATAATACAACTAGTATCTTTTTTTTTACATTTATATTGGGTATATCACTATATACTATCATGTATAAACCAATCACAAAAGGAAGTAAACCTATCAAAGGCAGTATGAACGGGTTCAACACACAGATAAGATATTGTAAGGGAATATGTTCTGCACTTGCAGACTTTCCAATGGTTAAAGGACTTGGAAGAGGCGGAGGAAGAAGATATGAAACACATGTATTTTGTAGCAAATGTGGTACAGGTCATGGTGTATGGATGAAGAAGGAATCAATGAAGGCAAATCTCAGATGTCCATGTTGTAACTTTCTACCAAGAATGAAAACAAAACATAACAGAAAACTAAAGTCAGGTTTCGAACACTCATCAGAGAGGACAAACTTAAATAAAAATATCACGTAACAGTATTATGGACTGTGACAGATGTCAATTTACAATGAACAAGATGACTGTCTGTCATCAGATATGTCCCAACTGTGGTGCGGTTATAGATTGTAGTGACGGTGTCATGTCATGAGTTTTCTTTTGACACTTGTACTAGGTACGGTAGTTTCTGTATTGATATATGCATACATAAAAATAAACAAGGATGACGTGTTTAGATACAATCTTAAATGTGTGTGTGGATATCATAAAGGTGTATTGAAATGCCCACGTTGTAGTGAGGATATGAGATGATATTTTCACTAATGACATGGTTGGACCCACTCGAAGCAGCCAAGATAGCAGCACGACTACTGGAGGAGGCTATTATTCGCCTAGACTACATGAATAGTAAGGCCCTGGAAGTATGTACAGTATACGGACTTATGATATTTTGCCAATAGATATATATTATATGAACACTTAATATAAGTATGAATGAATTAATGCAAGCAATACCATTCTTGGTTGTTGCAATGGTAATAGGTGCAATAGTTGCCTTTGTGAAAGGTTCAAGATGATATATCCAGCATGTAAAAACAACTCACATGGAAGTTGCCCTATATTATATGGAGGACTGATTAAATGTAGTTGTGCCTGTCACAATATAATAGGGAGTGGATAATGGATGTATGTAAAAAATGTAACCATGGTATGATGTTACATGGCTGTGTAGATGGTATAGGTTACTGTATGGAAGGAAATGGTGACTGGTGTGATTGCACAGTAAAAGGCCTTACATATGAGGAAGAAATCAAATTATTAAAGACAGAAAGGATTAAATAGTCCTTTTTACATATTAAATATATGACAATAGCAACAACAACAAAAACATACCTTGAACTATGTGATTCTGCTTATGAATCTTGGAAATCATACGTTTCCACATATGCTCAAACGGTATCACCCTTTTGGGAATCCCTACGAAAGTAGGATTATTTTTTTATTTTAGAAAGAATTAAATATGGTTTTATATAATATAATGTATGGCAGTTACTCAGTGTCCCATATGTAAGGAATTTCTTGTAGGATATAATTGGACAAAGACCAAGACAGGTAAGAATTGGTTAAAGAACAAGGAGGACAAATGGCATGACTGTCCAAATAAAAAGTTTTCAAAAAAGACTGCATCTAAAAGTAAAAAATTGTTTAATAAAGACGGACCTCAATTATTTCCAGAAACATATGATGTAGATATAACAGGATTCTTTTGTAAGAAAGGGCATTATCAAGGACCATACAAAGAAATACCAAAATATTGTGACGTGTGTCATGCATCAACAACAGTTTTGGAATACAGACTTTGCTAGATACATTTATAAATGGTTGTGACATATAATATACTATGTGTAATGGAATTTGTAAAAGATTATATAGAGCACATAGATATGCACCAGGTGTTTCTATGTATATAGGAAACAAGAGATGTACCAACTGTGAAAGATTTATTTCAATGGATGGAGTATATAAAAAAATTACATCAATGAATTGTAAGTGTTGTAATTCACCAGTACGCCATACACCTTATGCAGGTCGCAAAAGTTTTAATAAAATACCTATTGATTTATATATAGGAAAGAAGTTATAATAGTATATGTTTAGTAAAAATGTTATTGTTGAATTAGACAAGATAGACACCATTGTAAAATGGGAAAACATTTCTGATTTTCATATGGGAAATGATAATTTTGTTGACTCTCTTGCAGAAAGAAGGAGATCTGCTATACTGGATGATCCATATAGATTCACATCATTTGGTGGTGATCAGTTGGATTTAATTTTACCAGGAGATCCACGATTCAAGTTTGAGTCAGTTAGAATGCAAACAAAATCCGAACAGATGGATAGGTTTGATGAATTCTGGGGAGAATTATTTGAAGAACATCAAAGATTTAAAACTAAATTTGGTATAGATAAGATATGGTATGAACAATGGGGTAACCACGAATATAACAGTAGAGTAATGGAAGAAGGGGAGATGAAGCGATGGACCAGACAGCATGGTACTACATTCCTAGGATCAAAGGGATTCATAGGTCTTGACATAAGGTTTCATGGTAAATCCCTCATGAAGAAGACATTGTTTGTGAATCATGGAGCAGGTGGAGGAGATGCAAAGAAGGCATTGGAGAATCTGACAGTCAATGTAGAGGCTGACGTATATCAAATGGGCCACCTACATCAACCTATGGGATTCAGAACAGATTGCTTGTATTATGATAATAAAAAGAAGAAATGGGCAACAAAAGACCAAATATTGGTGAATTCAGGATGTTTTACAACTGGCATCAGAGATGGCGTAGATCAATGGTTTGACAGAAGAAACAAACTAAAAACATCAAAACCAGGTACATGGACAGTAACATTTGATGCATATAAACAGCATATTAATCAACACGGTTAATTATAAATCGATTTATATATTTTAAGCAATACAGTTAAATATGGTTTTCACGTAAATATGTTACAATGACAAATATTATGATGGTTAATATCCATATAGATGGTGCTGATCAACCAATAGTACTGCCTATTGAGAAGGCAGCAGTTTTCGCTAAAGAACTCGATAGAGCCGGCAAAACATGGCGTCTAGGTAAAACACTTTAAAACAGTTAGTTAACCTATTCATATTTTTTTTATTCAAACGTTTATATTACTAATTCACATAATATACTTATCATGCCTTTTACTAAACCAATATTAGATGAAGTTTACCCTGATCGATTATGGGCAAACAACCTGGCCGTCCTATTAAGATGGAAGGATGAAGAAAAACTCCTCAAAATGAAGGACAATAGTATATATTACCTTGACGTGGACCATCCATATATTGCACCATTCTATGCAAAGTTTGGACTAGACATAATTGAACTTGCGTCAGCAGCACTTATGAATACATTGGACACCATACATAGAGGGAAAAAAATAGCAGCATTTCATTTTGCACATATTAAAATAAAGATAAAACAAGACAGCAACATACTATTACATAAAATAACAACAGAACATGAGAACAAGCCATTGACATTCAATGCAGTTATACTAGCAGTTGCTAGAAGACAGGCATACCCTATATCAGGTACGTTTGTATGTCCTCTATGTTATAGTGAAGAGAGAGGAAATGCTGACAGTCGGAGGGTATTAAAACCATTAGTATGTCTAAACCCATCATGCAAAAGAGCAAAAATGGAATTAAAGGAGGGCTCTACAGTATCACAACTAGTACAAGACATAGTATTACAAGAGCCAATAGAGGAAATAGTTGAGAATCAACCAGTGGATATAGATGCAAAATTGATAGATACAGATGTAGGACACACATATATGGGACAAAAGAAAAAGATAACAGCCATATTTAGAGTTGATTATGACACAAAAGGTAAACAAAAGGACATATATATGGATATATTGACTGTAAAGGATTTAGATGATGTTGAATTAATCATGCCAAAACCTGAAGATCTACAAGAATGGATGAATAGAGAAGATGACTCTCTAATAGACGATTTAATAGGATCATTTGCACCACATATATTTGGTTATAGAAATATTAAACTTGCATTGATATTATCTATTGTAAGTAAAAGAGGAAGAATACACGAGAGAAGAAGAGGATGGGTAAATGCATTACTTGTAGGTGATCCAGGTATGGCAAAATCAATGCTACTAGAGGAAGTTGAAAAGGTTACACAAAAAAGCACGTTTACCACGGGCAAGGGAAGTACTGCTGCAGGCCTCACAGCAGGAATGGTCAAGAGAGATAATGGAACCAGTGTGTTGCAAGCTGGAACCTATCCTCTTAGCCACCGTGGTGTAGCAATAGTAGACGAGTTTGACAAAATGAACAAGGATGACATGGGGATAATGCACGAGGTCATGGAACAAGGCAAGGTGAGTCGTTCCGTTGCTGGAAAAAATGTCAGTCTACCAGCTATTGCCGTAACATTGGCAGCAGCCAACCCCCGATTTGGAAACTATGATGACTCTTTAACTTTGATGGAGAATATAGACTTACCTACACCTATACTAACTAGATTTGACTTGATATTCTTGATTAAGGATAAAGTTGATAATATAATGGACGCTAAAAAAGCAGATAAGGTACTGGAGGATTTTGGAAGTGGAACAGAAGAAAAGGAAACATATATGACTAGTAAACAATTAACATCATATCTAAATTATGTTCAGACATTGGATGTTGAATTAACTGTATCAGCACAATTTAAATTGAAAAAAATATATGAGAAACTTAGGAATATATCAAAAGAAAAAAACAGTATACCAGTTACACCAAGAACATTAGAATCATTAGGAAGACTTGCAATGTCATATGCAAAGTTACTGTTCAAAACAAAAGCAGATGAATCTGATGTTGTAGCAGTTTATGAGTTGTTCAAAGAGAGTTATCATTCATTTGGTAAAGAGTTGGAGGATACAGGGTCACAATTAACATTGGTTAAATCAGAAAAGTTAAACAAGGAACAGCAATGGACTAAAGCCTGGAAAAAATGTGAAAACGACAAGGGTTATGTAGATGAGAAAGATCTATATGAGTTATTGGAATTAGAATTTAACTGGGAAAGAAAACAAAGTATGAATAAATTCTCACAGACATATAATTCAGGATTGATTAGAAAATGTGCCAACGGTAGATATCGTTGGAGCGAATAGGTTTATTAGTGGGATATGTGTAATAGATACATGACAGATGAAGAAATAACAACAGAAGTACAAGAGATAATTAAACCAAAAAAAACAAAAAAAGTAAAGCAGGACAAGGACAATCCGACATCAATATATTTGAAAGACTATGTAGGGAGTGGTGCAGGTCTTGGTGAACTTTCATATAAGAAACTTGAACTTGTGGGAGTCACCACGGTCTATGATGTTTTAATCAGGGGTAGTAACGAGATCAGAACATATACGGATATGGAAGAGGGTAGGCTGCATAATCTATTAAACGTATGTAAAAAAGTGTTAGAGAATAACAAGAGAACACGATCACCCAAATTAAGTATATCAGAACTTAGAAAATATAGAAAAGATATGTTAAAAATACCAAGTGGTAATACAGAACTAGATGAGATGTTAGGGGGAGGAATAGAATTAGAAGCACTAACAGAAGTATTCGGAGCATTCGCATCAGGTAAGACACAATTCTGCTACTCAACCCTAGTAGAGGCAATGTTTAAACATAGATGGAAAGCAATATGGATAGATTGTGAAGACACATTTGACCCAGAAAGATTGCACCAAATAATAAAGGCAAGAGGATATGGAGAAGACATGACAGAAGATGAGTTGGACTCATATATAGATGAATATCTATCATATATACACACACCTAACACAGATACTGTTGTAGAAGAAGTGATGAATCTCAGTACAAGATTGGTAGAGGACGAGTCAATCAAACTAATCATTGTAGATGGTGCAACAGGTCAGTTCAGAGAGGAATATCTCGGCAGGGGAACTCTAGCATCAAGACAACAGAACTTGGCAAAATTCCTAGGAGTATTAAAGAACTCGGCATATTTCTTCAATGTAGCAGTACTAATGACAAACCAGGTAGGTACAGATCCAGCAAAAGCCTATGGAGATCCAACATATGCAGTAGGAGGAAACATAGTGGGTCATGCTAGTACATATCGTCTATACTTTAAGAAAGCAGGAAAAAAACGATACGCCACAGCAATAGACTCTCCAAAACAAGCAGTGTTCGACTGTGAGTTTGTACTCACTGATAAAGGCATAGATAATCCCTAAATAGGGGGACCTCTTATTATTATATATGGCAGCAGCAAAGGCAGTAACACCAAAAAAGAAATCCCAAAACAGGGTAAAGATGAGGGCCACTAACAAGCTAGCAATAGAACATTTAACTAAGTTAGGATTCACTGATATAACCCTAAGGACCCACTGCAGACACAAGGACTTTGTATATAACAAGGATAAAAATTACAGGGCAACAGACTACTGGAATCTGTTTGACGGAATGGGGTTCAACAACCATCAAGAACTTGTATTTTTACAATTCAAGACAAATTCATGGCCAGCTAGTCAGCCTATCATAGATTTTTGCAGGAGATATCATTTACATGCGTTATCAATAAATGTAAAGACTAAAATAAGAGAAAAACCTAAGATATTATTAAGGGAATATATATGATGACAAAAAAAGATCATAACTGCTGCAGTTGCAGAAAAAAGGCTAAAGAAATAGGAAATTATATGGCTGAATATGAAGATGTAGAGTCTTTCAAGAAAGTCGTTGAAAGATATCAATCCAAAAAAACCGATATAAGGGGTTCAAGTACCAGATGGAATATTTAAAAGAGTTTGATTTTTCACATATGTGTGATAAGTGTAAAAAAATGATTGAATACAAATACCATATGAATTGTGGACCAAATAATACAGAGTGTGGCTGTCATAGCAGATGAAATAATCGGTCAGGGGGAACGTCTAGCATTAAAAATACTAGCAGATCTATACCCCAAATCCATACTAGCAAAACAAGTACCATTAAGACAGTTATTAACACCAGATTTTATACTAGAAATGGGAGAACGAGCAGAAAAAGAAACAATAGACATAGTGGTGTTTGATCAATATAAAACAATAGCAGTAAGAGTACAAGACGATAGGCATAAAACTAAACGATTCACCATTATAGATGACAGGCAACGATTGGAACTAGAGGAATCTAATGTTATAGTTGTAGACGTATGGAAATCTGACTGTCCTCAAACATTTAAAGAAAAAAATAAAGAGAAAGCTGAAATTGAATTAAAAAATATTTTACGCGATTATCTAGAATGAGTGCGTAGTCTCCCCGAAGCTCCTATTTATACATATTAGGGTCGGCTTCTTTCACTTCTTGTCCAGATGGTTGTAAAGCTGCCATAATTCCTATATGATCAACCTTTTTTCTCAACATCATTAACAATATTTCCATTTCAAATATGGTCAAATGATCTGATTCATCATACTTTGCCAACATACCGTCAACCTCATCAAACATGGTATTAACCAAGTTAAATCTAGGTGATGGTAACTCTTTCTCATCTATTTCTGCTTTAATTTCAGTTTTATCTTTTTCTACCATATATAAATAAAGGTAGAAGGGTAATATAAACTCTACCTAATCAATCTACGGTGGGTTAGGTTCCCTCAATCCGTTTTAATTGACTATGGTTCAGGATCGTATTCTACATCTGCTTCAGTTTCAAATTCTTCGTCACAATGAGGACAAACAACTCGAACAATAGTTGAGAACTCTAAACCCATGAGTTTTCCATAACCCTTAGTACCGTAGTGGCACCACTACTTTTGGCTTTACCTTTGGAATTGTTAAATTCCACTTCTATTCGCACAGGATATCCATCTTTATCAAACAGATCCATATACCATTTTTTGACATTTTTTGTAGAACCTTTTGCTACATCTGTAACAACAACAGGTTTTCCTGTATTTTTGTCGGCTTTACAATAATGTATTGTTTGTGTACATTTCATAATTATTATTGGATATATTCACAGATTTCACAAATTAATATCCTGCTTTGGCTTTTTGTCTCTACGACATTAGCTCCACATTTCATACAATCTTTACGTTTCATAATTGGAAAACTGATCTAATATTTTTTTTTTATCATTACATGGAAAACATACAGCATGATATGTTGGTTTAGAATTAAATTTCATTCTGCATATTAAACATATTTTTATTGGCATGATTATAAAAAATGGTTATGTGTTGAGTTTTCCTTGCTCATCACAAAACCCTATCCATGTGAATTGAGGACAATGACATTCTTTACATGCACCATGTCCTATTTCAATTCTGTTTTCGTGTTGTCGTTTAGCATTGGATCTTCCACCAAAATGCCCACAATCACACATCTCATTTTCTGTTTCCATTAGTCAAATACAGCCCCTCTTTTCTACTATAATAAAAACACCTTTTACACTTCATCATTGTCAATTCTATTATACCATTTAAATCGTTTCATTATCTGAGATTTGGTATAACATGGTTCACATACATTCTTCCAAACCAAACCTGATCCTCTTTTAACAGGAGACATCAATATCTTAATGTTAGGTATGAATGTATCACAGATTAAACATTCCATTGTTATGTTTTTTCAATACCTTCTACCTGATATTCCCAACCATCTACAGCTTCATCATTATGACTAAAACCAATCAATCCTTGTTCTGATAGTCTTATTGCTTTTTTCATGGCTTCCTTCTCTGAATTGGCTTCAATGACAATATCAGCTCTTTCTGCTACTGTTCCGTACATTGATAGCTGTATTTTATATTTATTCATAATATCTACCATAATTCAATCTTGATGATGTAGATCTTAGATAATCTGGAATTAACGCTATTTTACACGTACATGGTTCACATATATCCTTAAACACTCTACATTCATCATCAGTTGAATGTGTCTCTATGTTAGGTATAAAACAAGTACATACTATACATTTCATTTAAATCTTTTTCTCAATAGGCTATACATTATCATGCCTACATTAACTATACTGACTATCTCAATCAAGTCCACTCCATATAATAGCCAATCTATAACAGGGTGGACATGTGAGATAACCCCCACTTCTAACATGAGGTCAGCGTTCCATATCATGTGGGGAATTTGTATGAACTGTATAATGGCTATTAGGATAATACTGCCTAATATCTTATCACTATACCAAGCCCAGAAACGTGACCAATAGGACATAATCTTTAAAGGTAATTTCACTTATTTAAATGTATGGAAATGGAGTTCAAAACATATGATGATCGTGATTCCAATGAACATGGGGTTACACTATTTGAAGGAGGGGGAAGAATTATTATCTATCTACAACGACATGAAACAATAGAGGATATATATAGTACAATCACTCATGAGTGCATACATTGGATTCTAGAGAGATATAACCACGTTGACATAGATCCATACCAAGAACACGACCTAATTTTTGCCATACAATGGGCTGAGGAATACCTTCAATAGAGGATAGGAAAGTATTATGGATAAGGAATGTAAGATTACCCCTATTTCTCCCATACGTGTTTCGCCTCCATAATACGATCTATCGCCCTTTGAAGATATTTTACGTGTTTTGGCATATTCCAACCATCATACCTACTTATACATGATTCCAAGAATCGTATGTCATCTTCGATAAGAACCATATTATCTATTATCTTTTCCTCTCTGTTGTCAAGACTAACTGCACTCTGATACAAGCTTATTTTTTGACAACAAGTCACAGATGAACGAACTAAATCATCTATACTTGATCTATAACTGTCAAATTTATACAGTTGTGATAGTTTTTCTGTTTCTTCTTCTTCATGTTTTATCTTTGCTTCAAGTTTTTTTACTTTTTCTTCTTGAGTATTGATTCTTTCTTCATCAAACTCCATATTTCTCTCCTTGAGATGTTATGGATCTTTCTTTAGTCAAACAAATTTGACTAAATAGAGTGAACAACAATCTCTTAATTTTAGTAATTCTGTTCATTAAAAAAGGTCTAGGTAGAAGATACCAATAATGGCACTCCCATAATACTGAGTATCTGTTCAGTATCTACGTGGAACTTTGTTCCTACCTTACCGTGTTGGTCTAATGAGAATACAAACTCATGTCCGATACCGTTGTATGCTATGGAAAGTGTTGGCTTTCCTGCTGTGTATCGTCTATTAGTTGCTTTTCTATTAGACTTTTTTGCAGATTTAACTGCTTTCTTTTTGTTGAAGCTGTTAACTCCATTTTTTAGACCAGCAATATTGCTGATGTTTTTCTTTTGTTTTGACATAGTTAAATTTTTGATTCTTCCCTTTTGGTTTTCTTTTTACTAGATTTCATGAGTTCAAACTTTTCGTCATTCTCAAACCCTGTCCACCAATGTTGTCTACAATCTTGTGTTTTCTCTTTTTCTTGGTGTTCTACAAGTTTCTTGTCGCCATACTTCCCAATATGCTCAAATCTGTCGGCACAATCTTGCTTTCCATGTACTGACCATCTTCCTTTGCATTTGATAAGATATGTCATTCGCCTGTACGTGTCCTCAATTCCACTAGTTGCCAGATATATCTTGCCAATCTGTCATCTGTCCAAGAATCCAATTCTTCTAAGGTTTCCCTATGAATAGGAATGAATCTGACTTCTTTTTCCAATCTCATTATGTCTTTAATGATTTTGTTTCTTGTACTGTGTTTATATTCGTTCATTTTTATTCCCATTTTTATCATCTCCTCATCTGTTTGATTATTATATCCCTGAACTTCTTGATTACAACATTTTGCGTATCTTGCATATCATATGTAGTTATGTAGCCATTATGACCGAACATTACATTCATTGGATCACTTTTACGATCATTTCCACTTATACCAACACCTATACCCATTGTCATTATGCCTTTCTTTTTTGCACGGTTTATCTCTTTCCTTACCATTTGTTCTGGTGTTAAATTACTATTTGAATAACTGTTTGGATAACCGTCAGTAATGACTATCAATAGTTTTTTCTTGCCTTTCATTTCTTCCAATTTTCTCTCAGAATATTCAACACCTGCTGGTGTAGGTGTTCCACCACCAAACACTCCTGAACAAACTATTCTTTGTGTTTCTTTTATGTTTCTAACTTCACATACTGCTGTATGATACTCACTACCACTCCAAACAACACCTTTGAGTTCTATATTGTTAATACCATGTATTGATTTGTATAGTGTGGACATCATATCTCTCGCAATAGTTATTTCCCTTCCACTCATAGATCCACTTGCGTCTATTGATACAAGAATTGACAAACTGTCTTTAGGTGATTGTTTGACATGTATATCACCATATCCTCTTGCCATTCTTCTAATAACGGCAGGTATTGACAATGAATCCCCCGTATCAGACAATTTTGGTTTCTGGTTTGCCTGAAGCAGTTTAAATATCTTGTTAAGTTGTTGTGCAACTCTCATATCTGGGTTTATATTGGTAAAAGATTCATTTACCTCATTACCAAAGTATTCCCTTACTGCTTTGTTCAATACTGCACTACTAACCTTTGCCTTTCTTGCTTCTTGTTCTATTTTATCTTTGATTGCACTTATCTTTCCTTTTGCATTATTCTGTGAGGCTTTTAATACATCTTCCATACTTAGTTTTGATGCTTCAACTCTTTTCTTAGTATCTTCAAGTGAATCAAGTTCATCTGTATCAGATAACTCCCTATGATCACATTTTCTGTTTTCCACAAATGCGTTTTTAAATGCTTTGTTAAATTTTGGAGTTGCTGTTATAGGTTTGTTAGGATCTTCCTTCATTGATTGTTGTGTAGTAGCTTTCTTATCAAAGTTCTTTAACTGTGTTCTTAACCACGGATTTACTACTGTTTTGATGTAGTGTTTAGCCAATATTATACTAGCTTCACTATCTTTTAATGCAATTTTATCCATAACATTCTCGGCTTCTTTAAACCTTCTTGTTATTGAATCCTCTCTAAATTCTCTTGCACAATGTAATGCGTCTAACGGATCTTTAGCCTTATGAGATTCTGGTTTCATCTGACCTAATCGTTTCCTAGATTGTTTAAATCTCTTTCCCGTTCCGAGATAAATCTTTCCCATTAACGATTCAACTCTTTGATCTTCCAATATATTGAATACGGTTCTATATATTTCAATAGCCTTGTCATGATGTTCCATTGGTATATCTTTCAATTCCTCGTTTATATGTAAACCGAATTGGTTGTTGAAACTGTCAAATGCGTAGTGTCCTAACTCATGGTTGAACGCTGTATATCTATTTATCCCTGCTGTTACTTTTTTGGATATGTTTATCGTGTATTCGTTTTCTCTCTTATAGATATAATTGTCCCCATTTTGTTCTGTTACGTTTATTGGCACTCCCTTGACAGAAGTAAATATCGATTTGGTCTTATCACATAGAGAGGAGAAAGATAGAACGGGCTTACCATTCTGCCAATTCACACTACCTATCTTCTCAGGGTGAGCATTGTAGTCCGTTTCAGTTGGAATATAATCCCATATTTCCTCATCACCAAATGATTTGCCTATTACGTTCTTATCTTTTTCCATTTCTATTTATCCTCCGACCTAATTATACGTTGACTCCAAACGTATCTTGAGCCCTAGCTCTCACGACTTCCCTTTCTTCAGCGTCAGCATATTTAATCAATATGCCACACTCAATAGCCATTATTAATGCCTGATCTGGATCTGACATCTTTGGGTTTTTCAGGAAAGCCCTGTATAGTTTTGTGAACAATGCTATATCTCTTACAGATATCACATAATCTACTTTGGATTCCTTTTTCATTGACAACGTGTCAACTGCCAACGATAGCAAAGGTTGACCAACTGTTTCTTCAGGTATATCTGTCCAATCAATTACTGAGGCAATCTGACTTGTTGTTGGGTATTCTACGACCTTACCAACAAATCTTGATCTCAAATCCTCATTCAACGGATTGACACCTGCATAATAACTTGGGTTCTGAGTTGCAACAATAGTGAACTTCACTCCCTCTTTCAACATATACAGTTGGTTATTAACAACTATACATCTCCTGTCATCAATAACAGGGTTCAACATCTTCTGAATTTCAGGATCTAATGCGTTCAATTCGTCAAGATACAATATACCACGCTTATTTTTTGCATTATTAGCTGCCATTATAGCTATTGGCAATACACCTAGTTGAAATACCGAGTTACCATTGTATAAATGTTCTCTACCCAATATATCTCCCATTGTAGTTCCTGAACTGCAACTGAATGACACCATAGAAGTATCTGTTTTTGCACATACTTCCGTTACTGCCATAGTCTTACCTATACCTTTTTCACCTTCCATGAGAAACGGCAATCCGTTATCTATTGCAGATTCCAGCATATCCAACTCATTCCCCATTGGAACATATTTGCCAAATCTTATTGGCTTGTACAAATCATAGTTAATAGGAACTGTTGGTATTTGTCCACCAATTTCTATATTTTTTGTACTCATAACAATTCTCCAAGAGGAACTACAAACAATCCCCTGAAAATTGCTGTTCTATTAAAACAGTTTACACTATTCATTATAATTAAAAATCTCCTGCTTTATATTCATATCACCATAAATACCTAGGTTGCCTAACGAATGAAAGTTAGAGAATATACTTCTTGAGTTTTCATGATTAATTTCACCCATATCCTTAAATTCTTCAAACATCAACTTACATGTTTGAGGAGAATAATTGAACTGACAAGTTTCCTTTTGTGAGCATACCCACCTTTTATTAGATTCGTCATATATTACCGAATTTGAACAGAACGGACAAGTTTTAGGTTGAACTGTTGTTGACATTGACAATATCTTTTTAGATGACAATACAGAACCACTATCAGTAGTTCTATTAAGATTGAACTGTAATTCAAACTTATCAGAACTACTTCTTATGTCTTTGAAGATGACTTCATATTCATAAGATTTACTCCACCCACTAGGTCTAAACTTGGCGATCAATGGGACTTTACCATAGTCATCACCAACCTGTCTATACCAGTTGCTAGGTTGTCCCCAACCTACACCTTTTCCCCTAACTATTACGTCAGGTTTCCATGTCCTATAACCTTCTTTTTGTGTTTGCATAATTAAAAAGTACAGAATGGGGTTTTTACCCTACCCTGTGTAACTAAATTCATCTGCCTGTTCTTTGGACAAACCGAATTTCTTTGCGAATATCCTTAAACGTTTCAGGAATCTAAGATTGTTGCGTTCCCTGCTAGAACCTGCGTCTTTCCATCTTCTCCAAGTACGTTTGCTATCGCTTTTAGGCAGTTTCATACCTGTTTCTGTGTCTATTCTTCTTGCCATTTATCATCACATCTTTGTTGCATCTTCTCTAATGCCCTTCTTAAACATCTTAATTAGTTCAGGGGGAACATTATATCCCTTAAAATGTAAATCAATCTGCTGACAGGCACTATCTACCATGTTATACTTACATTTAGGACACAATAACCCATTAATTTGAGCTACTAGATGACCTAGTTTATAATTACATTTTATACATACAGGATTAAATTCCATTATGCGATCATGTATTCTGTCTTTGTTTCGTTCCCAATTATTATCCACTATTATTCACCATAAATTCCAATTCTTTTATAAAGAAATGATCAACATTGTTCCATTTCATTTTTGACATATTAGACACCATATCAAATATGTAATCTCTATTATATTCGTTCATTATAACCTTAGGTTTACACCAACAATTAAAACTGCATTTATCTAGTTTAACCATTTACTATCAATGCCATGACGTATCTACGTTCTTTGACATATAATTCCACTCCCCATGACGACAAGCACGTAACATCATGGGGAATGGGTGTTGCAAGGGTTTTAAGAGTAGTTCCTCATCTACTAAAGAGTCGTTGAGCTTCAGAACACATCAGTTGTAACGCTTCCTCATCATATATGTTCTCTTGGAATTTCTCAATGGTTTCATAGTTGTCATGCAACGTTGCTGGGGATTGTTGCACAACTTTGTCATGGGTTGTAGCCTCGTATAGAAAATGTCCACATCTCACACAGTAGTATGAATCAAATCTGTCGTTGTTATCGGTTGATTTGACCGTGTGTTTTTTGTCGACAGGACATTTAATCATTGTCTACACCCATATGATCTAAGAAATCTACTGCATTATCCAAACCCAATTCCTCTTTTATTAATACCATGAATCCTCTATCTTGCATAGCTCCCACACAATCAACGAATGTCATTTCTATTTCATCTTTAAAATCTTCAAGAACATCTTGTATTGTTTTACATCTAACAGATGGTCTTATGACGTTGTTATAATCATCTATGCCTTTATCTACTAATATTTCATTTATTTGATGTTTAGTCATGCCTGTTTTGTTCTCATACCAAGCATAAAATGTCTTATATGATTGCATACGCATTTTACTTACAGATCCCATCATAGCCTCATATCCTTTGCCTTCTATTATCTTTTTCATGGCTTCTATTTCATCATCTGTCATATCTCTTTCATCTATCATGGTAATTTATCACTCTCCATGTTATCTGCACTTATATCTATCTTTTTGAACAAAAGTTTGCCCATTTCACCCTCTATATCAAACATCTTATGGAAAGGTATATCACCACGTTTGGTATTTCCTTGCATTATAACAATATCTTTTGACGAGGGATCATTAATAATATCACCATATATGTGTTCAGCTTTCTCAACATTAGCGTTCATAGATCCCTCACCACAAAAACAATAGGCGTCAGGCTTTTCTTGATATACTATCTCTTTAAGATAATCCATAGGGCTATGAGTATCATCATCTGTTTCAATAGGTATCACACCCAATGTCTTGTTGCCCTCGACAAATACAAATACAATAGGCATAGCCCTGCCAAACTCGTCATTCATAAATATCTTGTAGGCTTCCTCACAAACCTCATAGAATATATCAACTGTCATAGTGCCATCACCTGCCATATTCATCTTAGTCTTGTCAACTTGACTCATACATCTGTTGATACATTTTGATATCAGGTTTTTAGGACTATTGGCATTATCTCTTGATTGTTCCAACAATGCCATAGACGCCTGTATTTCTTTATCAGAATATTTAGCCCTTAGTTTTTTGAATGTTTCACTAGGATCATGTCCTCTAAACAATGCACTTTGTATCTCTTTAGTGCATTTTAATATGTTGTCTTTTTCTTTATCATTTAGTTTCAACAATATCACTCCCTTTATCTTCTGTCCATTCAACCATATGTGCTTCTTGTAGATGACAATGATAACACTCTTGTGTTGCCTTGCTAGATGTATGTAATGCACACACATTGACAGTTATATCTCTATCACATTTAGAACACATCTTATACTTAACTTTGCCTAACTTGCTCTCATTTATTTTAATCTTCATCTTTGACTCCATTTAATATATAGTGTATTGGGTGGTCGGTTTTCCATGTATCAACGGCAGGATTGTTGGGGTGTACTGCATTAATTAGATAACCCCTGTTTTCACAATGCCAATGAACCATTACTTCCACTCCTCTTTTATGTCATCTGAGAATGTGTTGCTGTCATGTAGTTTATGACGTCTTTCTATTGCGTCAGCACATTCTTGAACTGATGGTTCTCTATCCATACCATCAAACTCTTTTGCCAATGATTCTACCTGACCACACATAGGAGGACATTTACTATGATCTCCTCTTTTGTGTAACATGAATCCATTAACTGTTTCGGCTATATCCACTCTTTCTCTTTCACTAAATCCCATTCTACCCAATTCTTCCCACATAAACGCTTTGGATTTACCTGATTTAGCCCATTTTACCATGTTTACACCTGCCTCTATTTTTGCTTCTATTTTGTCATTCACTTTCATTCTTCATCTACCTCATCAGCATATTCAATAAATATACTGCTGTATTCTGTGTCGGATAGTTGAGTTATTACTTTCAATTCATAACTCCTATAACATCATCACTCACACATCTTGTAAAAATAGTGCTTTGTAATGTTGCTTGTATGGACATTTTGTCAATCATGTTCATTGTAATATACATTTTCAATGTATTTTTAAAAAAAATATTTAATATTATAAAAATAAAACAAATAAATTAAATCTCGAAAAACTCGAAATTCACAACGAGTTTTCGTGTTCGGGGTTAATAAACCGATCGGTTGTATGTGTTAATGATATATATTAATCATACATATTCTCATTAAATATAAATTCAGGTCTATAAACAACAGCTTTAAGCATATCAATTTCAAATGTATATTTAAAATTATCAGTATCTATTGTTGCCAACCATATACTTACACTCCCATCTTCTTCATCTTCTTCTTCTTCAACAATAGTTACTTCTAGCCTCTTACCTATAAGACAAACAACATCATCATCATATGATTCTACAACTATTAGTGTATCGCCAACCCTGACGTTATAATCATAGTCTATTTCTTTCATATTAAAGATAGTTTCCAACCATTTCTTTTGAATTTTTTGCCCTTGAATGTAAATAATATTTTCATTTTATCACCTCTTAATATGTTTATTTATATTGGTCATGGCGTGATTCCTTAAATGAGTGATACTATGAAAGCAGGAAGAATACATCTGTTTGCCATGTCTCTATATTATAAAAAAATATAGACAAACGGCAATATCAAACCTCATCACGTTTTCAATACCCAATGACACTTTTCTCGTAATTTGTGCTTCTAATAAATAAAGGGGAGTTACTCTAACTTAACGAGTTTTACTCCCCATTTTCCACATATATATAGCAACCGTTCCCATCTCAAACCCTTGTAAACGGTATTCCAATATATGAAATTATTTGGGTTATCATTCGCTTGTGCTAATGTTATCTCTCCCTTATTGACCTTGCCACTAATATATGGTTTCATCATTCTATTAGTAACTAATGTCTTTTTTCCATACAATTCATCTTCTTTCAAGACATCTTGTATCTCTCGGGGGAGATTCTTAATAGTTCTACCATGTTTCTTTTCAACATATTCAATCGTATCTATATCAACAGGACAATCAGGAACACCCTCATATCTTGTATTCGATTGCATACCTCTAGGGATTATATTTTCCTCATAACCTGTCAGTTGTGGCGTTCCAAATCTAGTTGATCTGCTAGATTCGTCTAATCCATCTATTTTATGGTTATAAAAAGTGGTCAAGAGGATTTCTCCTCACTAACCTCTTGCAACCTGTGGTCTTTTTGTGGTATATGCACTTTCAATCCCTCTAGGAATCGAATCATCTCAGGTTCGTTAGCCTGTTTGATGTAGGTTGTGAATACACTACCTTTTCCTGCTTGGAAGTATTTACCTGTGAAGGTAAACGTGTTGAAAGCAACTGTTTTCCATAATTGCTTTGCCTGTTCCTTTCTTTGAGGCATGGTTTTGCTTTTATCAACGAGATCAAAATTCTCATCAATTCGTGGCATATTCAAGATATAACTCTTTCCAATGCTTCCATCTTTCTTAATATGTGGAGCTGACACACTAAGACCATTCTTTCCAACACCATGTTGTTTTACTAATGCTGTCAATACAGCAAAACAACCTATTGGTTGTGCCTCTACTTTTTCTACTACCGTGTTTGTTATAGCACTTGTTTGGTAGTTGTATATTTGTGCTTCTGGCTTGACTATCGGTTGTTGTGCCTTTACTGTTGCAACTTCTTCAACAGGGGTATTCTGTTGTGCTTCTATAAATAATGCTGTCAATTTGCTTACACTTTCATGTAATCCACTAACCAACTCACTATTCTTTGCACTTCGATCCAATGCTTCTTCATTAGAAGCTAATATGGACTCAGCTATGGTTTCTAACTTACCAACTCTTTTGGTAAGTGTGTTTGAACTAACCATTGTAATATACATTTTCAATGTATTTGTAAATAAATACTGTTTAATTAAATAATCAATTAAATAAATAATCAATTAAATAAACTCGAAATCGAAACTCGAAATTCACAACGACCATTCGCCTCGGGGGTATTTAAACCCACCGATCCCCATACGTTAATGACATATACATATTAATCATACATAAACGTATAATGAACCTCTCCTCTTATATGATTTGTATATATCCTTCCCGTTACACTATGTGGGGAGTGCCATTTTCTATGCTGGGAATCCCTATTTTCCCAAACATCATCAACAGGCAACTCCCCATCACATAGATTGCATTTCGCTATAATCATAGCAAGAACCTCTTAATTGCTACGAGTATTACTATAAAACCACCAATAAAAATGAGGGCATTTATATCAATCATGTTCCTATATCCAACTCCTCATCTCTATTCCTGCCATTACACTCACATAGGCACGTTCTTTCTCCTGTACAACCCCAACAATCTGTTGTAAAACACAATCTACATTGTGTTTCATGCTCAAAAGCAATTAGGTCGTTACAACAGGTATTTTCTATTGTTAGCATATCTCCTTTACTCATAGTGTTTCTCCACAGGCAGTACATACCTCTATCCTATTTTCTGATTCCCCATCAAATGAGTAATCTTCTTCTGTTTCTCTATGTGGGCATGGCATGGCACGTTCTAGTTCAGATACACGTAATTGTAATAAATCTATCTGTCTAGCCATGTGTTGCATTATGGTAGATAGTGATTTATCTGTCCAATGTGGTGTGTCATTCATGAACAATCACCTACACCATAATCCATGCTTTCTTCTTCTTCAGGAAGGGGGATTCTATTATCAACAAAAACATCTGCTAATAGAGCCTCAATCTCACCGAATGATTCTTCTATATCCTTAAAAGAGGTCATGAGGAATCTCCCATTGAATCTTCTTCCTCAAAAGAGAAGCAATCTGTACATCTATTATTTCTAGGAGCTCCAACCCAAACATAGTCAGTATCTATCCATTGTTCATCACATTCTGTACATAGCACATAAGATGAATATCCAATAGAGAACTCTCTAATAAGAGAGGTCATTGGGTTACGCCCTCATCTCTACAACAAGGCTTTAAACCCTCTCCTATACAAACTGCACAGGCAGTAGTGGATATTTTATCCCCACATTCTTTGTGATACATGACGTAATCCCATTCCTCACAAACAAACCCATTTTTAACATCTTTATGGCAGAACCAACAAAGGTTGTTCTCTTTCACTAATGGGAGTGTAAGTTTCATTGGGAAATATCCCCAACGAACTCTACACTTATACCAGATTTTGTTAGAATCTGTTTAAATGCTGGAACATTCTTTTTAGGAACGTATCTAATATAATACTTTCCTTTTGGTATTGCTCTTACCAAATGTGCTACGTGTTTATATAGGGCTTCTGGTAATCTGCTGTCCTTTAAGAAAGATATGTTGCCATTGTCTTTCTGTCTTAGGGTAACAGATTCTCCCTCACAAACCTCATGAAGGGATTTCATGGTGGATTTGACACCATATGTAGAAGCAACGACTACATCTGCCTTTATAGTTGCTTGTGTTGGTTTTTCAGATGTTGGTATATTGATGGTTAGGTCATCACCCATTAGATTACTAGCGAAGGTAATCATATCTAATCATATCGCCTCAACCATGAATTAACATTGATTGATTGGCGTGATTTTCGCAATCAACGACCATTTGTGCTTGGGGTTATTAAACCCCTCGGTCGCCTAATGTTATTGATATAACAGTTTAATAGAACCTTGCTATACCACACAACTCAACATTAAAGTATCTTGTATATGGTATAGCGTTTCTCCAATCCTCTTTTAAAGGATTTATAATACATATTCTTTAGGTCAATATGCCGACCTTTTCAATTACTCTTTTGATATCTTATGATACCTAACGAACCCGAACTTCGAATCCAACGACCATTTGTGCCTGAGGTATTTAAATCCACCTGCCCCATATGTTGTTGATGTATCATTACACTCATATATATAGCACGTTGCTTATTTCGGGGGTTCACTATTACTAGTATACCTACTTACATCTACCACTACATACATTACTACAATGACACACTCGAATTGCTCGAGAACACCCACCTTTTGTGCCTAGCCCTTTTAAACCTGTCGCCCCCATATGTTACTGTTATGTAATATAGGGGGGTTACTATTACCTACTACTATACCTATATGATGATATTGTTACGCTTATTGTACATGATACATAGCGATTCGTTCCTGTGGGAACCATGTATATAGACATATACACCTGCCACATACTCCCCCTATAAGAACCTATGTATTATAGCGTACTCTCAGGCGTGAGTTTATATACTCAGGCGTGGTAGGCGTGAAAAACCCTAATATAAACATATCTTTCATAGAAACATTTTCACAGTATAGAGGTAGGTATATATAGTGTCGCAAGTGCTCATGGAAAATTATTTTTATTTAAAAAAGGGACAAGATATATAAATCATTATGAAAAATATAACAGAATTTATATGTGACAAAGCCGTATAATATATGTGGACAACTGTCAGAAGTTATTTGAGATTCGTAAGAACTCAACGAGCACACTTGTATAGAGTAACGTCCTATTTCAGTGCTCATATCCACACACGTATCGTACGTCCTTGGCAGGATATACATGGGCGAAAGCCCAAGTGCAGCAGTGTGCTGCATTACTCCCGTGGTCCCGTGGTTGGTTACCTTTAACAATCGGGGCCACACTTCTATCCCTAAATAAACATAGTTTTATATTAGGAGAATACATAATTATACCATGCCATGGCCTTATGAATGTGCAATATGCAAAGTAGGTTCAATAAATCAACTGTGCAATCCTTGTTCACAACTCTTTGAGAGGGGGCTGAGAACGAAACTAAAAATTAAGAACAAACTAAAGAAACTAGACATATACAGCATAAAGTATCACATGGGAAGATATTTCACAGAAACCAGGTCCATGCCTGAGTCTATCCAAATGAACGTGCCTACGTACACTGACTACTGCTCAATCAACTGGAAACTGCCAAAGTCCCCCCTTTTGGAAGATGGGGATTCACTGCATACTGTTACTGGTGTGCCTATTAATATTAGTCATGATAAGGGTTATGGTTATAATTTTAGTGACCACTCTTCGAGTGGCATGACCCCCGCCTGAACTAGATATATGAATCAATGTGGAAAATACCACACCAATGTGAAGAATATCACACCATTTATATAGTATATAATCCAATAATAAACATGCCTAGATTGGCGATTAGGGGTCTTTCTGGCCCGCACGTAATCAAGGCGTGTAACGTGGAAAAGGAGTCTGGCGACTCCATCTTCACATTACAGTTTATACTACAGGGTAATCTTGACGATTCCATATCATTGGATAACGGTACATATGAGATAGACATTTATAAATTAGACCTTGACACGATTATACAAAAAAGCAATGCCTTCGGTAAGTCAAATGGCATTACAAGATTGGACCCGTTTCACCCGACTACACCGTACAGCATAGTGTCACGACAGGTTGTCATAATACCACACGAGAAAGAGATCAGTCCATATGAGTGATATCTATAGATACGACAACTTTACCATTCTATATATAATGTCAGAACATAGTGATGTTATGGCACCAATGACCCTAAAGGACATAATAAAGGAACTTGAGATGGATGGTGAGGCCAATGAGGCATTATCGTTTGAGACAATTTTAAAGGTTATGGAAGGTGAGGATATCAATACAATGGAAACTATCGAAGAAATGCCTAGCCTCCCAAAACTGTTAAGACAAGTGCATAAAGCGGGATTCTGGCATGGTGCAGAGTTCGGACGACATATCTTTCTAAATATAATGGAAGATGAGAGAAAGGCCGAAATTTTGGAGTTTGAGGATTGGGATGAGATAACACCGGACACATCAACAGTAGGCGAACGGTTGAAAAGCAATCAGTTAAACTGCAGCAAAGGCCCGCTAGGTGACGGCAGGCACAACGGTGTAGAGAGTGATACAGATGATGAAACAGATTCATAAGATGAAACAGATTAGGCAAGACCAACAATTATATATTACATTCCCCGTATATAATATATAGCAACATGTTGATCAAACTGAACCCAGGTATCATTTGCAAGGAATGTGGTGATATAATGACAATGGGCAGAGACAGGGCAAGCAATGTAAATTTTGTAATTAATGAAGATAAACCAATCATGTCAGGAGATTTTGACTGTATTGTAATGTGTATAAAATGCATGAAAAATCACATATGTCGTGCATTTATCAGAGATGGTGAGTTTAAGGGAATTGCATCGTATGAAGAGGAAATGTCATAATGGTGGAAAAAAAGTTCCGTGGCTCCGCCACGAAGAAAGGCGACGGTTGGCATATTGAGATAAACGAGGAGTTCCAGAAGGAGCTGGAAAAAATGTCCCCGGAAGACAGAAAGGAGATTGAAAGCATCATGAAAGGCCTAAGGAACGGTGACATAGATCCCATGACATTGGGTGATCGTATGTGCAGTTACTGTGGAAATGTGTTGGGTGATGTTGAAGAGGATGTAATAATGTGCAGACTTTGTTCTGAAGAGATGAAATAATTATGTTGCCAAATCGACGAAATGGTCGTCTTTCAGATTCAGAGCAACAAATGATTCATCGTATAGTATATCTGACCTTCGGGATGTTGTGTTTTTCCGGTAATGGCCGCAATCTCGACGTATAATTTTTTTTTCATATAAATCTTTACAAGGTCTACATAATTCATTGTTAATTTCATAAAGTATGCAATCACAGTATTGACACTTGTGGTCCAACATGGGAATGATGTCCCTGTATGACGACGAAAGATACTCCGTGTTACCGCACTGAATTATTATATGATTTATTATGTTTCCCATCATCCTTTCCCACAGGTACAAAATCCTGCACGGTATATTTGTTTACAGTACACTTTCCGTTGTCACATATGGCAAACCTGCCACCACTTATTGTCTTTTTGGATTGAAAGCCACAGCTTGGGCAGTTTGTTATAACTGAATCACCCATGAATCATCGATCCTTGGGCAACCCGCGTCTTGTATCCCTGGAGAAGCATTTTCCACATACATCACTGTGAGTTTTTATCATCTCACTCTTGCATACAATGCATTCTGTCATTACGGGATTCATCATGTGAACACCATCGTGTCTTCGTCTGGTATGAAGACCTTCATTTTCATCTCTAACTTGTTCAAATCTCCGGGAAGACCCAACAAATAAATCGGTGCTATCGCACCATCAAGTTCTTCCTTTGGAATTTTTCGGACCTCAAATCCGTCTTTAACTATTTTCATTATAACCTGCAACCTCTACACAAGGGCAATCCTTTCTTGTCTAAAAACAACTTGACACCTGAATCAAAACATTTATGACAAAGTCCTATTACATCTTTAATTATACCTACAGTTACTTTAGGTTGTTTTCCTAACATTATCTGTACACGTCCCCCTGCTTGGCAGGTGCCTGAGTCATTTCAGACTCGGATTGTTTTATCATGTCATCAAGAACCTTAAGTCTATATTCATGCATCTGTTTGGACGTGCCTATCTGACCTGCATTCTCTTCTTGAAATTTCTCGCTCGCTACCCTCGCTCTAACTTTTAATAAATCTTCATGGTGCGCTGCTGCTGTATGTTTATCTGTCCACATAATGTATATATGGTTGTTTAGCCATATAAATCTATGTGTGGATTGAATGAATCCAGGGATGACTTGGGCAAACCTAATGACACTCCCAAACGCAGGTGGGATGTCGTGGAAGAAAGAGGCAGGGAGATGGACAGGGCAATACAGTGCGTGCTTTGCAGGAACCAGGCCGTTGGTGCCGGTGGAGGATGCTGTGCAGACTGTATGACAAGTATAATGTTGGAAAAAGCAAGAATTATATATCCGGTTAGCGTAAAAGACTTAGAGAAAAAATGGAAAATCAAATAGAAAAAAATACAACAGAAAACAAACTGGACATATTGATAGAAGATGTGGAAACTGTCTCCAATGAGATAACCAAAATGAATTTTGAAATGGATGGTTTTAAAGAAGAGGCTGATAGACTAATAGAAAAACAACCTTACATGGTAAGACAGATACAACAGAACGAGAAAAGGATGTATAGGATGATAACACAATTAACCAAGCATATGGAGAAAAAACATAAACTGGATGCAGAGTTAAACAAAGAGAGGGCATTATATCAGGCCGCACATCCGGAAAAATACAAGAAACCTGCAAAGAAATCAACAAAAAAGACACTGTCAAAGAAAGTGAGTGATATTACAAAAGAGGTTGGTCATGACAAGAACGATTAGGCGCAGAAACACCACACACCCTACAAGGGATGGAAAGCATAACCCTGTATGTGTAGATGAAAATTGTGAGGACTGTAAATGAAACTAACTAAGGATAGATTCACCAACTGGGAAGATATAGATGAGGATTATGACATTCTATTAGATGATGAATTAATCATAAGTATAAAACCAGAAGAAAGGAGTAGGGATATAGCAGATTATATCTTAGAGTGTCAAGAAAAGGCAGAGAAATGGGATATGGATAACACTGATATTTCACAGGATGATGTAGATATGCCAAAAGGAGATGAATCATGAGTGAACGACAAATGATGATGGTATATCATAATAAAGATAATGGTTACACAATGGTGTTAAATTATGATGATGATGTTA